>Ga0068711_1000048_pt1 | contig 180535 bp, 171 predicted proteins | sample MTBAKMMethaMetaG_FD_62224 | JGI IMG/M metagenome (GOLD analysis project Ga0068711, IMG submission 62224) | Enrichment culture microbial communities from Arthur Kill intertidal strait, New Jersey, USA, that are MTBE-degrading - MTBE-AKM (Arthur... | ecosystem: Environmental > Aquatic > Marine >...
GTCCACCACGTAGCTGTCGTCACCCAGGCCGCCGGCCATGGCGTCGGCGCCTGCGCCGCCGTCGATGACGTTGTTGCCGCTGGTCCCGGTGATGGCGTTGTTCAGACCGTTGCCGGTGGCGTTGAGATTGCCGGTGCCCAGCAGGGTCAGGTTCTCCACGTTGTCCGTCAAGGTGTAGGAGATGGCCGCACGAACGATGTCGGTGCCTTCGCCAGCATTCTCGGTGACCACGTCGCCGGCGTTGTCCACCACATAGTTGTCGTTGCCCGCGCCCCCCGCCATGGTGTCCGCGCCGGCGCCGGCGTTGATGACGTTGTTGCCGGCGTTGCCGGTGATGACGTTGTCCAGGGCGTTGCCGATGCCGTTGATGTGGGCGGCCCCGGTGAGGGTGAGGTTTTCCAGGTTGTTGCCCAGGGCATAGGTAACGGAGGACTGCACGGTATCGGTGCCGGCGGCGGCCCCCTCGGTGACCGTATCGCCGCTGTTGTCCACCACGTAGGTGTCGTTGCCCAGGCCGCCGGCCATGGCGTCGGTGCCGGCGCCGCCGTCGATGACGTTGTTGCCGCTGTTGCCGGTGAGGGCGTTGTTCAGGCCATTGCCGGTAGCGTCAATGTTGCCGGTGCCCAGCAGGGTCAAGTTCTCCAAGTTGGCGCCCAGGGTGTAGGAGATGGCCGCACGGACGATATCGGTGCCTGCGGAAGCCGCCTCGGTGACCGTATCGCCCACGTCGTCCACCACGTAATTGTCGTTGCCCGCGCCGCCGGCCATGGTATCGGCGCCGGCGCCGGCGTTGATGACGTTGTTGCCGCCGTTGCCGGTGATGACGTTGTCCAGGGCGTTGCCGGCAGCGTTGAGATTGGCCGTGCCGAGGAGGGTGAGGTTTTCCAGGTTATCGCCCAAAGAATACGAAATGAACGAGCGGACAAGATCGGTGCCTTCGGCGGCATTTTCGGTCACTACGTCGCCGGCGTTGTCCACGACGTAGTTGTCGTCGCCCAAGCCGCCGATCATGGTATCGGCGCCAACGCCGCCGTTGAGGATGTTGTTGCCGCCGTTGCCGGTGATGGCGTTGTTCAGGGTGTTGCCGATGCCGTAGAGGTCGGCGCCACCGGTGAGGGTGAGGTTCTCCACGTTGGCGCCCAGGGCAAAGGAGGCGGACGCCTGCACGGTATCGGTGCCGGCGGCGGCACCCTCGGTGACCGTATCGCCGCTGTTGTCCACCACGTAGGTGTCGTTGCCCAGCCCCCCGGCCATGGCGTCGGCGCTAACGCCGCCGTCGATGACGTTGTTGCCGCTGTTGCCGGTGACGGCGTTGCCCAGGGCGTTGCCGGTGGCGTCGATATTGCCGGTGCCCAGCAGGGTGAGGTTCTCGACGTTGTCCGTCAGGGCGTAGGAGATGGCGGCACGGACGATGTCGGTGCCCTCGCCAACATTCTCGGTGACCGTATCCCCCGCGTTGTCCACCACGTAGTTGTCGTTGCCCGCGCCCCCCGCCAGGGTGTCCGCGCCGGCGCCGGCGTTGATGACGTTATTGCCGGCGTTGCCGGTGATGACGTTGTCCAGGGCGTTGCCGACGGCGTTGACGTTGGCCGTGCCGAGGAGGGCGAGGTTTTCTACGTTGTTGCCCAGGGAATAGGAGATGTACGAGCGGACGATGTCGGTGCCTTGGCCGGCATTTTCGAATACCGCATCGCCGGCGTTGTCCACGTAGTACCAGTCGTCGCCCAAGCCACCGGCCATGTAGTCGGCGCCCCCCCTGCCGTTAAGGGTGTTCGCGGCCCCGTTGCCGTAGAGGGAGTCGTTGCCGTTTCCGCCCAGGGCGTTCTCGATCACCACGTCGTAGGCGATGGCGACCGTGTCGTATTGCAGGGCGCCGTTGCTGAGTTCGATGGCATTCCCCACCTGGCTGAACAACCCCTCCCGGAGGTCGATCTTTCCCCCCGCCGTCCCGTTGTAGACGAAGGTGTCGATCCCGCCGGCATCCCAGATGGTCTGGTAATAATTGCTGCCTTCGCTGAAGGTGTAGGTGTCGTTGCCGGCGTGGTAGGTGGTGTTGGCGCCGTAAAGGTGCTGCAGGGCGGCGATGTCCAGCAGCATCGGGGTGGTGGGGTAGAAGGAGGCGAATCCGGTATCCCATTCCCCCGGCGCGTCGCAGTAGGCCATCACCGTGTACTTGTAAGTGTTCTGCGCGACGGTAAGGCCGGTGTCGGGATCCGTGGGATCGTAGGGATTAAAGGGGTGGTCCAGGCCGATGGCATGGCCCAGTTCGTGATTCAGGACATGGTAGCCATATTTCCCCTCCCAGGTGAAATAGCCGGTGTAGACGGGCGGAACAGAATTGACCCAGATGTCGCCGACCTGCGGGGCACCGCCAATATCGCCGCCGCCGGGGGCGACCCAGGTGTAAGCGCCGGTAAACGGATCCATCTCGCCGCCGTCCGTCTCGGCGACGCGGATGTCGCCCACCGTGTCGGCGTTGTCGGCCACCTGCTGGAAACTGATGTTGGCGACATCGCTCCAGGCCTGCAGCGCGTTGACCACCCCCTGCTGGGCGAGATAACCAATCTCTCCATAACCGGGGGCATTGGGCTCCCATCCCGAATAGAAAGGCGCATACCATGAACTGTCATAGGTGGGAAAACTGAAGGTGACGGTAGTGCCCGTCCCGACGCCGCCTCCCCATTTGAAGCCTACGAGCAGCGCATCGATGCTTTGCGTGCCGGAATCGGCAACATAGGTATAGGAACCGCCGGTGGTCGGTGTAGCCATCGCTGCTTACCCCCAAAAAATTTATTAGTTTGACCGGATGGCTTATGGTGCCATCCTTGGGAAACGCAATATCTTCAGCTAGGGTTTTCCCTTAGTCATTGTGCAGTAGCATCCACTAATCTGCCAATACGTGTTTCTACGTAATCGGGCTGGCCGGCTAAGGAAGCCAGGGTTTTTCCCACCGGCGAAACCAAGTAGAATCCGCAGTTTGCTTTAGCCACTGGCAACTTTCATGCTGACATTCCAACAGATCATTCTCACCCTGCAGTCCTATTGGGATAAGCAGGGTTGCGCCCTGCTCCAGCCCTACGACATGGAAGTGGGGGCCGGCACCAGCCATACCGCCACCTTCCTCCGCGCCATCGGCCCCGAGCCGTGGAAGGCGGCCTACGTCCAGCCTTCCCGCCGCCCCAAGGACGGCCGCTACGGCGAGAACCCCAACCGCCTGCAGCACTACTACCAGTTCCAGGTGGTGCTGAAGCCGGCGCCGGAAAACATCCTGGAGCTGTATCTGGGCTCCCTGGAAGCCCTGGGCTTCGATCTGAAGAAGAACGACATCCGCTTCGTCGAGGACGACTGGGAAAACCCCACCCTGGGCGCCTGGGGCCTGGGCTGGGAAGTGTGGCTCAACGGCATGGAAGTGACCCAGTTCACCTACTTCCAGCAGGTGGGGGGTATCGACTGCAAGCCCATCACCGGCGAGATCACCTACGGCCTGGAGCGCCTGGCCATGTACCTGCAAGGCGTCGAGAACGTGTTCGACCTGACCTGGACCGACGGCCTCACCTACCGGGACGTCTACCACCAGAACGAGGTGGAGCAGTCCACCTACAACTTCGAGCATAGCGATGTGGAGTTCCTGCTCACCGCCTTCAACGCCCACGAGAAGCAGGCCAGGCACCTGATGGAACAGCAGCTGGCCCTGCCCGCCTATGAACAGATTTTGAAAGCCGCCCACACCTTCAACCTGCTGGACGCCCGGGGCGCCATCTCGGTCACCGAGCGCGCCGCCTACATCGGCCGCATCCGCAACCTGGCCCGCGCCGTGGCCCAGAGCTACCTGGACAGCCGCGCCCGCCTCGGCTTCCCCATGGCGCCCAAGGAATGGGCCGCCGAAGTCCTGGAACAGATCGAGAAGAAAGCCGCAGCATGACCCAAAACCTACTGGTAGAACTGTTCGTCGAGGAACTGCCGCCCAAGGCGCTGAAGAAGCTGGGGGCGGCGTTCTCCTCCGCCCTGTTCGAGAGCCTCAAGGCCCAGGGGCTGGCCTCATCTGACGCCGCCGTCACCTCCTACGCCAGCCCCCGCCGGCTGGCGGTACACATCGCCGACGTGGCGGCCCGTGCCGCCGACAAGCCGGTGTCCCACAAGCTGATGCCGGTGAGCGTGGGCTTGGACGCCAACGGCCAAGCCACCCCGGCCCTGCTCAAGCGCCTCGCCGGCATGGGCCTGGATGCCTCCGTCGTCCCCAGCCTCAAGCGCGAGGGTGACGGCAAGGCCGAGGCCCTGTTCGTGGGCACCATCGTGACCGGCGCCACCCTGGCCGAGGGCCTGCAGAAGGCCCTGGAGGAGGCGCTGACCAAGCTGCCGATTCCCAAGGTGATGACCTATCAACTGAGCGACGGCTGGAGCACGGTGAACTTCGTGCGCCCGGTCCACGGCCTGGTGGCGTTGCATGGCGCCGACGTGGTGAATATCGGCGTGCTGGGCCTCAAGGCCGGGCGCGAAACCCAGGGCCACCGCTTCGAGGCAACCGCACATCCGGTTGTTATAAAGGACGCTGATAGTTATGAACGTCAGATGGAAGGTGAGGGTGCTGTTATACCGAGTTTCGAGAAGCGTCGAGACGAAATTCGGAACCAATTAAAGGCGGTGGCATCAGCGGGAGAGCTTTCGGAGCACTTCCAGTGTGAAGAAACGGACTTCGAAAGCAAAAAAACCAAGATCTTAATTACTGCTGCTATGGAGATTGGTGCGTTTAAGCCCATCGAGGACGACGCCCTGCTGGACGAGGTCACCGCCCTGGTGGAGCGCCCCAACGTGCTGGTGGGCCAGTTCGAGGAATCCTTCCTGGAGGTGCCCCAGGAATGCCTGATCCTCACCATGAAGGCCAACCAGAAATACTTTCCCCTGCTGGACAGCCACGGGAAACTCACCAACCGCTTCCTGATCGTCTCCAACATCCGCCCGGCGGACGCTTCCGCCGTCATCGGCGGCAACGAGCGGGTGGTGCGCCCCCGTCTGGCCGACGCCAAGTTCTTCTTCGACCAGGACCGCAAAAAGCCCCTGGCCTCCCGGGTGGAGAAGCTGGGCAGCGTGGTCTACCACAACAAGCTCGGCACCCAGCTGGAGCGGGTGCAGCGGGTGACCAAGCTGGCCGGGGAGATCGCCCGCAAGCTGGGCGCCGACGCGGGGCAGGCCGAGCGCGCCGCCCATCTGGCCAAGGCCGACCTGCTCACCGACATGGTGGGGGAGTTCCCCGAACTGCAAGGCATCATGGGCCGCTACTACGCCGCCCACGACGGCGAGCCGGAAGCCGTGGCCCGGGCCATCGAGCAGCACTACCAGCCCCGCTTTGCCGGCGATGCCCTGCCCGAGGACAACATCGGCGCCGCGGTGGCCCTGGCGGACAAGCTGGAAACCCTGGTGGGCATCTATGGCATCGGCCTGGTGCCCACCGGCGACAAGGACCCCTTCGCCCTGCGCCGCCACGCCCTGGGCGTGCTGCGCCTGCTGGCGGAAAAGGACCTGCCCCTGGACCTGGTGCAACTGCTGCAATTCACCCGGGGGCTGTTCCCGGCGGAAATGCTGGCGGACAGCGTGGCGGTGGACGTCCACGGCTTCATGCTGGAGCGCCTGAAGAACTACCTGCGGGAGCGGGATTTCGCCGCCGACGAAGTGGAGGCGGTGGTGAGCCAGAATCCCACCCGCATGGACCTGGTCATCCCGCGCCTGGAAGCGGTGCAGGCGTTCAAGCGGCTGCCCGAAGCGGCATCCCTGGCCGCCGCCAACAAGCGCATCCAGAACATCCTGAAGAAGACCGAGGTCCCCGCCGGGGCGCCGGACGCGGCCCTGTTCCAGGAATCCGCCGAAAAGGCCCTGTTCGAGGCGGTCAACCGCCTCGCCCCCGAAGTGGGGTCCCTGGTGGACAACCGGGACTACACCGACGCCCTGACCCGGCTGGCCGGGGTGCGGGCCGAGGTGGACGCCTTCTTCGACCAGGTGATGGTGATGGCGGACGAGATGTCGGTGCGCAACAACCGCCTCGCCCTGCTGCGCAGCCTGGGGGAACTGATGAACGGCGTGGCCGATATTTCCAAGTTGGCCGGGTAATGGACAGGACGCCTTCCGGTTGTCATCATAGTGACCATGCCTAGCCTTTCCGACTCCGCCCGCCCCATGAAGCTCGTCATCCTCGACCGCGACGGCGTGGTGAATTTCGACAGCGACCAGTTCATCAAGTCGCCCGAGGAATGGCTGCCGATTCCCGGCAGCCTGGAGGCCATCGCCCGCCTCAACCAGGCCGGCTACCGGGTGGTGCTGGCCACCAACCAGTCGGGCCTGGGCCGGGGACTGTTCGACATGGCCACCCTCAACGCCATCCACAACAAGATGCACAAGCTGCTGGCCCACCACGGCGGACGCCTCGACGCGCTGTTCTTCTGCCCCCACGCGGCGGACGCCGGCTGCGAATGCCGCAAGCCCAAGCCCGGCATGTTCGAGGAGATCGCCCGGCGCTTCAACGTGTCCCTGGCCGGCGTCCCGGCCATCGGCGATTCCCTGCGGGACCTCCAGGCCGCGGTGGACGTGGGCGCCCAGCCCATCCTGGTGCGCTCCGGCAAGGGGGAAATGACCTTCGCCGCCGGCGGCCTGCCGCCCCAGACCCTGGTGTTCGATACCCTGGCCGAAGCGGTGGATTACCTGACAAAAGCCTGATGCTTTATCTCCGTTCCCTCCTGTTCCTGCTCGGGCAAGTGGCGCTGACGCCCCTGTTCGGCATCCTTGCCCTGCTGATCCTTCCCCTCGGCCTGCCCGCCCGCTACCACGTCATCTCCCACTGGGCCAAGTGGGTGGAAAGCTGGCTGCAACTCACCTGCGGCCTCAACTACCGGGTGGTGGGCGCCGAGCACATTCCCGCCGACAAGCCCACGGTGATCCTGGCCAAACACCAGTCGGCGTGGGAAACCATCGCTTTCCAGAAAATCCTGCCGCCCCACGTCTGGGTGTTGAAGCGGGAACTGTTGCGCATTCCCTTCTTCGGCTGGGGGCTGGCGGTGCTCAAGCCGGTGGCCATCGACCGCGCCGCCGGCAAGAAGGCCCTGCGGCAGGTGGTGGACCAGGGGCGGGCACGGCTGGCGGACGGCATGTCGGTGATGGTGTTTCCCGAAGGCACGCGCATGAAGCCGGGACAAAAAGGCAACTACCACATCGGCGGCGCCTGGCTCGCCGCCCAGACCGGCACCCCGGTGCTGCCGGTGGCCCACAACGCCGGGGAGTTCTGGGGCAAGAACAGCTTCCTGCGCCGTCCCGGCACCATCACCGTGAGCATCGGCGCCCCCATCGACACCGCCGGCCTCAAGGCGGACGAGGTCAACCGCCGGGCGGAAGCGTGGATCGAGGCCGAGATGGAGCGCATCGCCGCCGGGGCAGTCTGAGGTGCCGGGCTTCGGCCGCAAGCCGCAAGAACCCGAATCCCGGACCATCCTGCTCGGCGGCGAGCCCATCCCCTACCTGCTGAAGCGCAGCGCCCGCCGCACCATCGGCTTTCGCATCGACCGCCACGGCCTCACCGTCAGCGCTCCCCTGCGCACCCCCCAATCCCATCTCGACCGGCTCCTGGCAGAGCGGGCGGCCTGGGTGGTAGCGAAACTTCGGGAGTGGCGGGAACGCCAGCCGGCCGAGCTGGAATGGGCCGACGGGGAAATCCTGCATTACCTCGGCGGCGAACTGCGCTTGGCATTACGTCAAGGCAATGGCCGGACGGCCCTGCACGGGGACGACCTGGTGGTGTCCGTGCCGGATGCCGCCGACGCCGACGGGGTGCAGAAAAAAGTGCGACTCTGGTACCGCCGCCAAGCGGCGGCCTTCCTCGCCCAGCGGGTGAATCACTACGCCGCCCGCATGGGGCTGGCCGTGCCCAGGCTCGCCCTGTCCGGCGCCCGCACCCGCTGGGGGAGCTGCAACGCCCGGGGCGAAATCCGCCTCAACTGGCGCCTGATGCAGGCGCCCATCAGCCAGATCGACTACGTGGTGGTCCACGAACTGGCCCACATCGTCGAACTCAATCACTCCCCACGCTTCTGGGCGGTGGTGGCCTGGCACTACCCGGACTGGCAGCGGGCCCGGCGGGACCTGCGCCACGCCGGCGAGCGCTATCACCGGCTGTAGACCGCTATACTGGCCTTACCCCACCTGGAGGTTTCGGCCCGTGTCCCCCTCCCTCACCCTGATTCCCTTTGAAGACGTGACCGACCAGGAACTCGCCTGGCTGGCCGAGGACCTGTCGGCCCGGGGTTGGCAGGTGGAAGCCATGCCGGCCTTGCCCCTGCCGGCCCATGCCTACCACCATTCCCGCGGCCAATACGAGGGGAGCCTGCTGTTGCTGATGGTGTGCTGCCTTCCCCGGCGCTGGCTGCTGGGGGTGGTGGGGGCGGACCTGTATGTGGGGGAGGCGGCGGAATTCGTCTTCGGCATCGCCCAGATCCCCGGCAAATGCGCCCTGATCTCCCTCTCCCGCCTGCGCCGGGAGGAGGAACTGCGGCGCCAGCGGGCGGTGACCGAGGCCGTGCACGAACTGGGCCACACCCTGGGCCTGCCCCATTGTCCCGACCCCCACTGCGTGATGCACGCCAGCGACACCGTGGAGGACATCGACCGCAAGTCGAGCGGCCTGTGCGCGACGTGCCGGGGGAAACTTCCCCCGAATCTGGTTTTCTAGCCGGATGCCAGCCGGTGGGCTTGGCGGGTGGTTTCCGGCAGGCGGTAGCGGGGGGTGCAGGCCAGCACGAAGCGGAGGGCCGTTTCGAGGCTTACCCGGTGGCCGGGGGAGATGTAGAGGGGCGCCACGCCCTGCCGGGTGCGCAGCACTGCGCCGATGGTTTCTGCCTTGTCCTCCAAGGGCACCCAGGCGCCTTTTTCCTCGGGCAGGTCGTCGTGGCGGCCGATGAGCCGGGTCTTGGCGACGCCGATGGACGGGAGGTCGCACAGCACGCCCAGGTGGCAGGCGATGCCGAAGCGGCGGGGGTGGGCGGTGCCCTGGCCGTCGCACAGCAGGAGGTCGGGCGGGGCGGAAAGCTGCTGCAAAGCCTCCAGCACCGCCGGCACTTCCCGGAAGGACAGCAGGCCCGGCACGTAGGGAAAAGAGGTCGGCCGGCGGGCGACGGCCTGCTCCACCGGTGCCAGGTCGGGAAAGCTCAGCACCGCCACCGCCGCCCGGGTGATCCGGCCTCCCTCTTCGAACCCCACGTCCACCCCCGCCACCCGGGTCACCGGCCCCAGCCGGTCGGCGGTTTCCACCCGGCCCCGCAGGCGCTGCTGGATCGCCGCCGCCTCGGCGGGGGTGACGTCCCAGGGGTGAAGATTCTTAATCGAAATGCTCACGGGCGCTCCAGGGAAGGGATGAGAGCGAGTGCCAACCTCTGTGGAAACCAAAGCCTTTTGACGATTGTAATCAACTTGCAATCTTCCCGCCCGCGGTCTTGAATTCAAGCTGCCCCCTCCATCCGGTTCAGGGACCGGATGCCCTCCGCTTCAGGAGGTTCCCCGGTCAGTCGCCGGGGAAGGCCCAGGGGGTCCGCACCTCTTAAACGCCCCGCAAAAGGAGGAACACATGCAACGTCCGCTGCAAATCACCCTGCGCGACATCTCCCATTCCATGGCTATAGAGTCCATCATCCGCGACAAGGCGAAAAAGCTCGAAATGCACTACCCACGCATCCAGGGATGCAAAGTGGTGGTGGGCATCCCGGGCAAGCACAAGCACCAGGGCAAGGAATTCAACGTCCGTATCGACCTCACCGTGCCCGGCAGTGAGATCGTCGTCACCCGGGACCGCCACGAGGACGTCTACGTCGCCCTGCGGGACGCCTTCGACGCCGCCAAGCGCCGCCTGGAAGACTACGGCCGCCGCCAGCGCGGCGAAATCAAGGCCCATACCGAACTGACCAACGGCGAGCCGATCTGGGAGGCTGCCGAGGAAGAAGAAATGGCCTTCGTCTGAAATCCAACGTCTAGCCGGCCCGGCGCTCGGTTCGAACAGGACCGGCTGCCGGGCCGGTTTCGTTTTGGACGCTGCTGAGCTATCGTTGCCGGAATCTTTGCACGAAAGGAAACGAAATGCGCATTCTCCACACCATGATCCGCGTCGGCGACCTGGACCGTTCCCTCGCCTTCTACACCGAGGTGCTGGGCATGAAACTGCTGCGCCGCAAGGATTACCCGGAGGGTAAGTACACCCTGGCTTTCGTCGGCTACGGCGACGAATCGGAGGGGGCGGTGCTGGAACTGACCTACAACTGGGGGGTGGAAAAATACGAGTTGGGCACCGGCTACGGGCACGTGGCGATCGGGGTGGACGACATCCAGGGCACTTGCGCGAGCGTCGCGGCGAAGGGGGGAAAGGTGACCTATGGGCCGGCCCGGCATGGGGGCGGGAGCTGGATTGCGTTTGTGGAGGATCCGGATGGGTACAAGATAGAGTTTATTGAGCGGTAGCGCCGCGACGAAAGCCTACCCCGCCACCCGATTGGCAATCGCCACGAACTCCCTCACCCCCAGCGCCTCCGCCCTCAGCCCCGCATCGATTCCCAAGGCTTCCCAGTCCCCGGCGGAAACGAAATCCTTCAAGGTGTTGCGCAAGGTCTTGCGCCGCTGGCCGAAAGCGGCGGTGACGATTTTGCCCAGCAAGGCTTCGTCCTTGGCGGGGTGGGGCAATTCGGCGTAGGGCGCCATGCGGACGATGGCGGAATCCACCTTGGGGGCGGGGCGGAAGGCGCCGGGGGGGACGATGAACAGCTTGGCCATGGCGAAGCGGTATTGCAGCATTACCGACAGGCGGCCGTATTCGGAGCTGGAAGGCTGGGCCACCATGCGTTCCACCACTTCCTTCTGCAGCATGAAGTGCATGTCTTCCACCTGGTCAGCGAAAGCGGCGAGGTGGAACAGGATCGGGGTGGAGATGTTGTAGGGCAGGTTACCCACCACGCGGATTTTTTCGCCCAGGCTGCCGAAGTCGAATTTCAGTGCGTCGCCGGCGTGGACCGTGAGGCGCTCGGGGGGATAGTTCTGGTGGAGACGGGCGATGAGGTCCCGATCGATTTCCACCACGTGGAGGTGCTTCAGCACCGCCAGCAGGGGGTCGGTCATGGCCCCCAGGCCGGGGCCGATTTCCACCATCACGTCGTCGGGGCGGGGGCGGATGGCGTCGACGATCTTGCGGATGATGTTGGGGTCGGACAGGAAGTTCTGGCCAAAACGCTTTCTGGCAATGTGGCTGTCGGTCATTCTAGGCACAAGTTCCAGTGGAGGCTAATATGGGCGCAGTCCATGTTACGCCGGAACCAAACCGTTTGCGCGCTTGATGTTCCATGGTCAGGCTTTCTTGTGGCGGGCCAGTTCCAGGGCCAGTTCGACGGCGGCCAGCAGGCTGCCCACGTCGGCTTTGCCGCCGCCGGCCAAATCCAGGGCGGTGCCGTGGTCCACGGAGGTGCGGATGATGGGCATCCCCAGGGTGACGTTGACGCCGCCGCCGAAGCTGGCGTATTTGAGCACCGCCAGGCCCTGGTCGTGGTACATGGCGAGCTGGGCGTCGGAGCCTTCCAACTGGCGGGCGGTGAACAGGGTATCGGCGGGCAGCGGCCCGGCGAGGTTCAGGCCTTCGCTCCGCAGCTTGTCCAGCACCGGGGCGATGACCTCGATTTCCTCCCGGCCCAGATGGCCGGATTCCCCGGCGTGGGGATTGAGGCCCGCCACCAGGATTTTGGGGTTCGGGATGCCGAAGCGTTGCACCAGGTCCCGGTGCAGGATGCGGATCACCTGTTCCAGGCTCTCCCGGGTGATGGCGTCGGGCACTTCCCGCAAGGGGAGGTGGGTGGTGGCGAGGGCGACCCGCAGGCCGCCGCCGGTGAGCATCATCACCACTTTTGGGGTATTCGTGAGTTCGGCGAGGAACTCGGTGTGGCCGGTAAACGGGATGCCGGCGTCGTTGATCACGCCCTTGTGCACCGGGGCGGTGACCAGGGCGTCGAATTCGCCGGAGAGGCAGCCTTGCGCGGCGCGGGTGAGGGTGTCCAGGACGTAGGGGGCGTTGCGGGGGTCGAGCCGGCCGGCCTGGGCTTTAGCCCGGAGAGGGATATGCAGCACGTCCAGCACGCCGGGGGCCGGCGGGGCGTCGGGAAGGTAGTCGCGGATTTCCAGGGAAAGGCCGAGAAGGGCGGCCCGTTGTTGCAGCAGGCCCTTGTCCGCCACCACCACGATGCGGGCGGGAAGCGCGTGGCGGGCAAGCTCCGCGCACAGGTCCGGCCCGATGCCGGCGGGCTCGCCGGGGGTGAGGGCGAGGGTCGGCAGGGGGCTCACTCAGAATTTTTCTTCGAGGCGGTATTCTACGTAGGCCCGGTCCCGCAACTGGCGCACCCATTCCTGGTACTGCTCGTCCGCCTTGCGGGCGCGGATTTCCTGGCGCGCCATGAGCCGGCGGCGCTCCTTGCTCATGTCCTCGGTGCGGCGCTCCAGCACCTGGATCAGGTGCCAGCCGAAGGGGGATTTCACCGGCTCGCTGACTTCCCCCGGCTTGAGGGCGTTCATGGCCTGTTCGAATTCGGGTACCAGGTCGCCCGGGTTGACCCAGCCCAGGTCGCCGCCCCGGGAGGCGGAGCCGTCCTCGGAGTGGACCTTGGCCAGTTGGGCGAAATCGCCGCCGTTGACCACGCGTTCCCGCACCTGGGTCAGACGGCGCTTGGCGTCCGCCTCGGAAACGGCTTCGTTGGTCTTGATCAGGATGTGGCGGGGGTGGGTCTGCTGCACCATCAGGGGGGCGTCGTGGCTGCGGCGGTCCACCAGCTTGAGGATGTGGAAGCCGTTGGGGCTGCGCAGCACCGGGCTCACGTCGCCGGTCTTCATTCTGGCCAGGGTGTCGGCGAAAAGGCCGGGAAGCCGGGCGGGGCTGCGCCAGCCCAACTGGCCGCCTTCCATGGCGTCCGGCGCGTCGGAGAAGCCGGCGGCCACCTGCTTGAAGTCGGCGCCTTTCCTGAGCTCGGCCAGGGCGGCTTCGGCCTTGGCCTTGCGCGCCTGGATCTGCTCCGGGCTGGCGTTTTCCGGCAGGGACACCAGGACGTGGGCCACGTTGTATTCGTCCTCGCTGCCGGTGAGGGCGGCCCGGGCGGACAGCAGGTTGTCCACTTCGCTGTCGGCGACGGTGACGCGGTTGTCCACTTCCCGTTCCCGCACGCGGGCGATGGCGATTTCGTCCCTTAGCTCGTCGCGGAACTTGTTGAAGCTGACGCCTTCCTTCTCCAGTATCTGGCGGAAGCCGGCCAAGTCCACCTTGTTCTGCTGGGCGATGCGCTGGAGGGTGGCGTCGATCTGGCTGTCGTCCACCCGGATGCCGGTTTCCCGGGCGTATTGCAGCTGGACCCGTTCCACGATCATGCGTTCCAGCACCTGCCTTGCCAGCACCTCGTCAGGGGGCAGGGCGGTGCCCTGTTTTTTCAGCTGGAGGGCGATTGTGCCCACCCGGTCGGTGAGTTCCCGCTGGGTGATGATGTCGTTGTTGACGATGGCGACGATGCGATCCAGTTGCCGTACCGGGGGCCGGCCCTCGGCGGCGTGGAGAGCCGGGGCGGCGGCGAGAAAACCGAGCAGAATAAGGGGCAGGAGCTTCATGGGCGTCATTGTTGGTTGAATTGGGTGTAGCCGTAAACGTTGCGGTTGATGATGTCCAGGGGATTGGAGCCGATGCTGCTCAATCCGTTCAATTCCAGCTGGAAGAAAAGGGAGTTGCTCTTGACTGGATCGCCCGCCACGTCAAGACCGGTGGTGAGGGAGTGGGCCACTGCCCGGAAGGCCCAGCAGCCGCCGTCGTATTCCACCCCGGCCAGACTTTCCAGGACGGCCTTGTCCAGGATGGAGTAGTTCATCCGGCCCACGCCGTACCAGCGGCCGTAGAGCGGCCATTGGCCGGAGACGTCGATCTGGCGGATCCCCTCCGGGTTGACGCCGACGACGGTGCGGGTGGGCCTGGGGGTATAGCGGAAGCTCATGCTGAGCACCTTGCCCAGTTCGGGCCGGTAGCGGGCGGCGACGTTGAAGACTTCGGTGCGGGACAGTTCCGGGTTGTACTGGAAGAAGCTGTCCAGCCACCAGTCCTGGGATACCTGGCCACCCACCGCGGCGAGCAAGTCCGCAACCTTCCGTTCGGGCGCCAGCTGGCGGGGAAGCGTGACCTGAGGTGTCCTGAAATAGTAGCGCTGGGCCAGGGTTGCCCGCAGCCGTTCCGCGCCGTTTGTTTCGAGGAAGCGGGTGGTGACGCCTAGGGTAACCTGGTTGGCATCGCTGATGCGGTCGCCGCCGTTGTAGCGGTTTTCGCTGAAAATTTGGGGGAGGCCCAGGGTGGGCTCGGCGGAGTCGAATACCGGGATGGCGCTTTGGTCCCGATAGGGGATGTAGGTGTAGTAGGCCCGGGGTTCCAGGGTCTGCTGGAAGCCACGGCCGAACAGTTCCAGGTCCCGCTCGAAGAACAGGCCGCTGTCCAGGCTGAAGATCGGCAAGGTCCGGGTGGCGTCGTCCAGGGTGGTGGTGTCTTTGTCGTAGGCGTAGCGGGTCATGTGCACCCCGATCTTCGGCGTCAGGTAGCCGTAGACAGGGGTGATGGGCAGGCTGATGCTGGGGTACAGAATGGAGCGTTTGGCGTTGACCCGGGTCGGATGGGTGAAATCCACGTACTCGCCCCTGAAGGCGAAATTCACCCGATAAGGGTCGTCGGGGTCGCCGTAGAGGTCCCGGGTCCCCGTGGCGAGCAACTGGGGCGTCCGATAGTAGGGCGGGTTGTTGGGGTTGGCCAGGGATTGCCACTTTTGCATCCGGCCGGTGAAGTTCCACCAGCCGCCCGCGTAGTTCAGGGTGCCCTCCCGGGGCAGCAGGGACTGGGATGTCTGGGTGACGGTGGTGCTGAGGTCGGTGAAGTATTGGGGGTCCGAGACCTTCTGGACGTTCAGGTTGCCGCTCCAGCCGCTGCCGAATCCCTGGGAATGCCGGAGATTGACGAGGTAGCGGTTGTCGCCCGTCACCTTGTCGTTGGGCAGGGTTTCGTAATTGACCTGGCCCCTATAGGTCGGTTCCAGGTAGCGGAACTCGGTTCCAATCTGCAATCCGCGCTTGCCCATGTAGCGAGGGGTGATGGTGGCGTCCCGGTTGGGCGCGATGTTCCAGTAGTAGGGCAGGGTCAGCTGGGGGCCATTGATGCCGCTGGCGCCGAAAGAAGGGGTGAGGAAGCCGGACTTGCGTTCCTTCTTCAGGGGAAAGCTCATGCGCGGCGAATACAGGATCGGCACGTCCTTGAACATCACCGTCGCCTGGCGGGCGATGCCGGTGTTCACGGTACGGTCCACGTCCAGTTCCCTTACCCGCAGGTACCAGTCGTCGTTGCCCACCGGGCAGGTGGTGTAAGTGGCCTGGTCGAAGAGGTATTTGTCCTGGCCGCGGAATTCCATTTTTTCCGCCTCACCCCGCCCGCTGTTTTCCACGAAGGTGTAGGTGGGGGACTCCATGTAGCCCTGCTTGTTGTCCAGCTTCAGGCGCATTTCGGGGCCTTCGGCGGTGTCCCCTTTTTGCTCCAGGTAGACGTTGCCCTTGGCGTAGACCTCATCCTCGGGCTGGAAATAGGTCAGGTAGTCCGCCCGCACCGTCTGGTCGGCCTTGATCAGTTCCGCATCGCCGAAGGCTTCCACTTCTGCGTCCTCGTGGCCCTGCTGGCGGTCGGCGGTGATGTAGACCGGCGGTTCCGCCGAGGGTTTGGCGGCGGTCGGGGCGAGCTGGGCTGGGGGTTGGGTTCCGGCGGTGGCGGGGCTCCCCGCTTCTTCCGGTTTGCGGGCGGGGAGACTTTCCTGGGCCGGTTGGGCTGTTTCCTGGGCGGCTGGCCGGGTCAGCTCCGCGGCTACTTCGGTTTCTTCCTTGCGGGCGGCTAGCGGCGGGGCCACCCGCGTCTCGCTCTCCGCGGCAGGGGAGGGGGCGGCCGGCTGGGCGGGCTCGATCGGCTTGGCAGGGAGCGGTTTGGCCTTGGGCAGGGGCTTGGGTTCGGCCGCCGGCTTCGGCTCCGGTTTTTCCGCCGCCGCCGGGGCGGGCGGCGTTTCCTCCGGCATGCCGTAGGGTCGGATCACGCCGCCGGCGGGCGGGTTGAGCAGGCCGGGGTCGATCTTGAGGGGCGGCAAGCCCACGGCGGCCTGGGCGCAGGCGGGAAATACGCACAGCAAAGCCAGGGAAAGGGGGGTCGGTTTGAATTTGAACTGGCAGCGGGCGCCGGATCGGCCTGTGGGGAGCGGTGTTCTCATTATTGCTTGGGGCGGCGTCAAGAGGTGATAAAATCGCACAAATCCGCCTTTTTCGCAATGTGGAAATGTCCGACAACCGCCTAGAACTGCTGGAAAACTGGCTTCGCTGCCTGTTCCCCGGCGAACCCCATTCCCTCGCCCCCGCTTCGGCCGACGCCAGTTTCCGGCGCTATTTCCGCGCCACCTTCGCCGAACGCACGCTGATCGTCATGGATGCGCCTCCCGAGCACGAGGACTGCCGCCCCTTCCTTCACGTGGCCAAGCTGTTCCACGCCGCCGGGGTGCACGTGCCGGAAGTGCTGGCGGAGAATCTGGAGCAGGGCTTCCTGCTCCTGTCCGACCTGGGGGCGACCACCTACTTGCAGGCTTTTCCCGAAGGCGACCCGGCCAAGATGTACGGCGATGCCACCGATGCCCTGGTGAAAATCCAATTGGCCAGCCGCCCCGGGGAATTGCCCGACTACGACGAAGCGCTGCTGCTGCGGGAAATGAACCTGTTCCCCGACTGGTACATCGCCAAGCATCTCCAGCGCGAACTGTCGGGGATGTTCATGGACATCCTCCACGAGGCCTTTTCCCTGCTGCTGGCCAACAACCTGGCCCAGCCCCGGGTCTACGTCCATCGGGACTACCACTCCCGCAACCTGATGGTCACCACGCCCAACCCCGGTATCCTGGACTTCCAGGACGCGGTCTACGGCCCCATCACCTACGACCTGGCGTCCCTGTTCAAGGACGCCTACGTCCGCTGGGACGAGCAGCAGATCCTCGACTGGCTGATCCGCTACTGGCAGAAGGCGAAGAAAGCGGGCCTGCCGGTGAGCGCCGACTTCGCCGAATTCCACCGGGATTTCGAGTGGATGGGGATGCAGCGCCACATCAAGGTGCTGGGTATTTTCGCCCGCCTCTGCCATCGGGACGGCAAGGACGGCTATCTCAAGGACATGCCCCTGGTGAAGGACTATCTGCGCAAGACCTGCGAACGCTACCGGGAATTCCACCCCTTGCTCAAGCTGCTGGACTGGCTGGAAGACAAGGAAGCGGAAGTGGGCTACACCTTCTGATGAAACACGGCTTCCGCGCCATGATTCTCGCCGCCGGGCGCGGCGAGCGCATGCGCCCCCTCACCGACGCCCTTCCCAAACCCCTGTTGGAAGTGGGCGGCAAGCCCCTCATTCAATGGCACATCGAGCGCCTGGCCCGGGCCGGATTCCGGGACTTGGTCATCAACCACGCCCACCTGGGCGCCCTGATCGAGCTGGCCCTGGGCGACGGCAGCCGCTTCGGGGTGCGCATTCGCTATTCCCCGGAAGGCGAAGCCCTGGAAACCGCCGGGGGCATCGCCAACGCCCTGGAACTTCTGGGGGACGAGCCCTTCCTGGTGGTGAACGGCGACGTGTATTGCGATTACGACTTTGCCGCCCTGGCGCCTAAACTGGATGAGATGACGGAAAAGAACCTCGATGCCTGGCTGGTGCTGGTGGACAACCCGGCACACCACCCGGCGGGGGACTTTGGGCTGGCGGACGGCAAGGTGTTCGATCAGGGTGAGCGCAAGCTCACTTTCTCTGGCATTGGCTGTTACCGGCCCGCCCTGTTCGCGGCCATTCCCCGCGGCGACAAGGCCAAGCTGGCGCCCCTGCTGCGCCATGCCATGGCCCAGGGCCGGGTGGGAGGCGAGCATTTCACCGGCCGCTGGGTGGACGTGGGCACCCCGGAGCGGCTGCGGGAACTGGATGCGGAATTGAAGGGCGAAACCATATGTTCAGCGTGAAAACCTATCAGCGCCGCCGGGCCGAGCTGGCCCGGCAAATGGGCCATGGCGTGGCGGTCATCCCCACCGCCCCGGAGCGCACCCGCAACCGGGACAGCCATTATCCGTTCCGCTTCGACAGCGCCTTCCATTACCTCACCGGCTTCCCCGAGCCGGAGGCGGTGCTGGTGCTGGTGGCCGACGGCAAGAAGAGCAAATCCCTGCTGTTCTGCCGCGACCGGGACGAGGAACGGGAAATCTGGGACGGCTTCCGCTACGGCCCGAAGAAGGCGGCCAAGGCCTTCGGCGTGGACGAGGCCCATTCCTTCGGCCAACTGGATGAGATGCTGCCCAAGCTGCTGGCGGACCGGTCGGCCCTGTATTTCCATCTGGGCGCCGACAGCCACTGGGACGAGCGGGCCATGGAGTGGCTGAAAAAGGTGCGCCAGATGCGCGGCGTGGAAGCGCCGCCGGAAATCCGCGACGTGGCCCAGCTGACCGACGAGATGCGGGTCCACAAGGACGGCGACGAGCTGGATACGATGCGCCGCGCCGCCGACATCAGCGCTGTCGCCCACCGCCGGGCCATGGCCGCCACCCGTCCCGGCCGTTGGGAATATGAAATCGAAGCCGAGCTGATCTACGAATTCCGCCGCCAGGGCGCCCAGGCGCCCGCTTATCCGTCCATCGTGGCCGGCGGCGCTCACGCCTGTGTGCTGCATTACGTGGAAAACGACGGCAAGCTGAAAAAGGGCGACCTGCTGCTGATCGACGCTGGCTGTGAAGTGGACGGCTACGCCTCGGATATCACCCGCACCTTCCCGGTGAGCGGCAAGTTCTCCGGCCCCCAGAAGGACCTGTATGAACTGGTGCTGGCGGCCCAGGATGCGGCCATCGCCAAGGCCAAGCCCGGCTTGCGCTGGGACAGGATGCACGAGGCGGCGGTGAAGGTGCTGGCCCAGGGCTTCGTCGATTTCGGCCTGTGCCGGGGCTCGGTGGACGCCGTGATCGAATCCGGCGACTACAAGCGCTTCTACATGCACCGCACCGGCCACCTGCTGGGCCTCGACGTCCACGACGTGGGCCGGCTGCAGACCGAAGGCAAGTGGCGCAAGCTGGAGCCGGGCATGACTCTCACCGTGGAGCCCGGCTGCTACGTGCGGCCCGGCGAGGGCGTGCCGAAAGCCTTCTGGAACATCGGCATCCGCATCGAGGACGACGTGGCCATCACCGCCAAGGGTTGCGAGGTGCTGTCCAAGGACGCCCCCAAGACCGTGGCCGAAATCGAAGCCATCGTGGGAAAGGACTGAAGCCATGCAAAGCCATGTGGATGTGCTGATCGTAGGCGGCGGCCCGGCCGGGTCCTCCCTGGCCTTGGCCCTGCAAGGGGACGGCCTGGATGTGGTGGTGCTGGAATCCAAGCCGGACGTGGGCGACATCGAAGACCCCCGCGCCCTGGCCCTGTCCTACGGCACCCGGCTGATTCTGCAGCAGCTGGATACCTGGCGCCGACTGCGTGCCGCCACCCCGATCGAGACGGTGCACGTCTCCCAGCGGGGCGGATTCGGCCGCACCCTGCTCACCGCAGCCGAATCCGGCCTTCCGGCCCTGGGCTATGTGGTGGACTACCCCGACTTGGCGGCGGCCCTCTACGCCAAGGTGGTGGAGTCGAAACTGGCTTACCTGTCCGGCGCCACGGTGACGGCGCTACGCACCGGCGCCGATTCGGCCGAGGCCGAGTTCGACTTTGAAGGCCAGAGCCACCAGGTCCGCGCCCGCCTGCTGGTGCTGGCGGATGGGGGGCGCTGCCTCGACCTGCTGCCGGAAATGCGCCAGTCGGTGAAGGACTACCACCAGTGCGCGGTGCTGGCCCGGGTGAAATCCGAGCAGCCCAACCGCCACATCGCCTACGAGCGCTTCACCCCCTGGGGTCCCATCGCCCTGCTGCCCTCCGGCGACGGCTGGGCGGTGGTGTGGACGGCGTCCACCGAGGAGGCCGGCGAACTGATGGCCCTCGACGACGAAGAATTTCTTGCCCGCCTCCACCACCGTTTCGGCGACCGGGTGGGTCGCTTTACCGCCGCCGGCAGGCGGGCCAGCTGGCCCCTGTACCTCAAGCAGACCCGGCCGGTGACCCAGCCCCACCTGGCGGTGATCGGCAACGCGGCGCAGATCCTCCATCCCTTCGCCGGCCAGGGCTTCAACCTGGCGGTGCGGGATTCCTGGGAGCTGGCGGACGAAATCCTCAAGACCCCGGTGGAAGACATCGGCACCGAGCCCATGCTCAAAGCCTACCGGCAGCGCCGCAGCTGGGACACCGGGGGCGGCATCGCCTTCACCGACTCGGTGCTGAAGCTGTTCACCAACGACAGCGCGCCCATGCAGCTGGGCCGCGGCCTGGGCCTCACCTTGTTGGACGCTTTGCCGGGCGCCAAGCCCCTGGTGCTGAACCGACTGATTTACGGAGCCCGGTCATGAACACCGATTTCGATCTCATCATCGTCGGCGGCGGACTGGTGGGCGCCGCTTTGTCCCTGGCCCTGGAAGACAGCGGGCTGAAGCTGGCCCTGGTGGAGCGGGGCGTTCCCTCCCCGCTGCCTCAGGACGCCAGTTGGGATCCGCGCATTTACGCCATCAGCCCCACCAACGCGACCTTTCTGGAAAGCCTGGGCGCATGGCAGAACCTGGACCGCTCCCGCATCCAGCCGGTGGCGGCGATGCACGTGTGGGGCGACGACGGCTCCGCCTGCCTGGATTTCGGCGCCTACGAGACCGGCGTGCCGGAGCTGGCCTTCATCGCCGAAAGCCGCCTGATGGCCGACGGCCTGTGGCAGCGTATGCAGCAGCAGGACAACCTGGAAATCGTCGCCCCGGCCATCTGTGCCGCCCTGGACTGGTACGACGACTACGCCGTGCTGCGTCTGGAAAACGGCCGGGAGCTGACCGCCAAGTTGGTGGTGGGGGCCGACGGGCGGGAATCCTGGGTGCGCAAGCAGGCGGGCATCGAAGCCAAGCCCCGGCCCTACGGCCAGAAGGGGGTGGTGGCCAACTTCAACACCGAAAAATCCCATCGCGGCGCGGCCCTGCAATGGTTCCGGGAGGACGGCATCCTGGCCTATCTGCCCCTGCCCGGGAACCGAATGTCCATGGTATGGTCAACCTGGGACGCCCATGCGGACGCTTTGACGGCGCTGCCGGCGGACGAGCTGTGCGAGCGGGTGGCCGAAGCCGGACACCATGCGCTCGGCAAGCTGGAACTGATTACCCCGGCGGTCGGCTTTTCCCTGCGGCTGCTCAACATCGGTTCCCTGGTGAAACCGCGCATGGCCCTGGTGGGGGACGCGGCCCACAACGTGCACCCCCTGGCGGGCTACGGCGTGAACCTGGGTTTTCAGGACGTCCTGACCCTGGCGGAGGTGCTGAAGGAGCGGGGGCCGGAGAAGGATTGCGGCGACTACCGCCTGCTGCGCCGCTACGACCGGGCGCGGCAGGAAGACATCGCCGCCATGCAGCTCACCACCGACAGCCTGCAGAAGCTGTTCAACAACGGCAATCCGTTGTTGAAGCTGGCGCGCAATGTCGGGCTGTCTTTGACCAACCGCCAGAACTGGCTGAAGAAGGCGCTGATCCGCCACGCCCTCGGCTATTCGATTTGAACTTGCAACCATAGGAAACTTGTCCATGAAACGTTTGATCGGCCTCGCGGCCCTGCTGGTCCTCTCCCTGTCCACCGCTGCCCTGGCCGACGAGGCGTCGGTGAAGAAGGCCCTGGAAGGCAAGCTGGAGGGCATCAAGATCGACTCGGTGCGCAAGACTCCCTTCAAGGGACTGTACGAAGTGCTGGCCGAGGACAAGCTGCTGTACGTGAACGAGAAGGCCGACTACATCCTTCTCGGCCGCCTGCTGGACGCCCGGGGCAAGGAGCTCAAGGACCTCACCGCCCAGCGCGCGGCGGAGCTGGAGAAAAAGCGCCGCATCGACTTCGCCTCCCTGCCCCTGGATGCCGCCATCAAGTTCGTGAAGGGCAACGGCAAGCGCACCCTGGCGGTGTTCTCCGACCCGGACTGCCCCTTCTGCAAGCGTTTCGAGCAGGAGCTGGAGAAAGTGAGCGACGTCACCGTCTACCTGTTCCTCTACCCCATTCCCAGCCTCCATCCCCAGGCCGCGGACCGGGCCAAATCGGTGTGGTGCGCCAATGATCGGGCCAAGGCCTGGTCCGACCTGATGCTGAAGAACGTGGAGCCTGCCGCCAAGAACTGCGACAACCCCCTGGAGAAGATCGCCGCCCTGGGCCAGAAATACCGCATCCAGGGCACGCCCACCCTGGTGTTCGCCGATGGCCGCGTGGTCCCCGGCATGATTCCCGCCCAACGCCTGGAAGCCGAGCTCAACAAGGCGGCCGGGAAGTGAAGGAATTCTGGGACGGCCGCTATGGGGTCGCCCATTATTTCTACGGCACCGAACCCAACGCCTTTCTCGCCGGCCAGGCCGAACGCTTCAAGCCGGGCATGAAGGTGCTGGCGGTGGCTGACGGCGAGGGCCGCAACGGCGTGTGGCTGGCCAAGCGGGGCCTGGACGTGACGGCGGTGGACTTTTCCGCCGCTGCCGTGGAAAAGTCCCGCCGCCTGGCGGAGCAGGCGGGCGTTACCGTCCAGCATCATCAGGCCGACCTGTTTGCCTGGGATTGGGGCGAGAACGCCTGGGACGCCCTGGTGGCCATTTTCGTCCAGTTCGTCAGCCCCGATGACCGTCCCGCCTTCCATGCCCGCATGAAGCGGGCCCTCAAGCCCGGCGGCCTGCTGCTGCTCCAGGGCTACCGCCCGAAGCAGGTGGAATACGGCACCGGCGGCCCGTCCAGCCCGGCCAATATGTACACCGCGGAAGATTTAAGGCGGGAGTTCGCCGATTTTGAAATCCTCCACCTGACCGAGCACGACAGCGTGATCGAAGAGGGGGAGGGGCACCGGGGCCTGTCGGCCCTGGTGGACCTGGTGGCGCGGAAGAAGTAGGAAGGCTCAGGGTTTTTTCAGCACCGGCTGCTTGAGGTTGCCCGACAGGGTCAGGCGCGAGCGGATGGTGCTGGAGCCCACGGCCACTTCCACGCTGATTTTTCCCGACAAGCCGCCGTCCGGCGCGACGTCGGCGTCCCCGGCGGCACGGAGCTGGCCCGCTTCCAGCTTCATCTGCCGCAGCTGGAAACGCTGACCGGCCAGATCCAGGTTCCCGGTGAACCGGTCGAAGCGGGTCGTCCCCCCCCGTGTCTTGTCCCCGTCCCGCCCCTGAATTCCCTGCCCCAGGTCGATGCCGACCAGGGTGCCGTCCCGCCCGCTGAAACCGGCCTTGATCCGGGGTGCTTCCACCAGCCCGGCCAAGCCCGGGGCTTCCAGGGAATAGGTCCCCTTGGTGTCGAGCCGGCCATGGAGGGCCAGCCCATTCGCCCCACCGGCCAGGGCGCGGCTGGCTTCTTCCAGGTTCAGGTTGGACAGGCCGAATTCGCCCTCGGCGTTCCACGCCTTGCTCCAGTTTACGATGGCGGAGCCGGTGAGGGCTCCACCGTAGAGCCGGCCATCGATCCGGCGGATGCGCATGCCTTCCCGGCTTGCCGTGGCGTCGGCGCTGAGTTCCTCGAAGGTCAGGGGCCCCAGGGGGGGATGCCAGTCCCTGGCCGCGATGCGGACGGCGAATTCCTCTTCCGCCGGGGTTACTTCAATTTCCATTTTCCCCTCCCCGCTGCGCAGGTGGGCTTTCGCCAAGCCGCCGGCAGGGGTGAGCGAAATCTCCCCATCCAGGGGGGGCAGGGCCATTCCCGGCACGGCAATTTGGGCGTTCCGCAGGGCAATGCGGCCCACCCGCACCTTCTCCGCCCCGCTGCTCAGCATGACCCAGCCGGGAATACGTTTCAGGCCATCCTGGTCCAGGGCGAGGGATTCCAACTCCAGGGACTCGAGGGTCTTGGTGTCGCCTAACAGGGTCCCCATGACCGGCATGACGCGAACAGCGGCGATCTTCACGTCCCGGGACGGGCCGACGCTGACGTCCGTCAGCCGCAGGTGGGGGCTCGGCCACAGGGAGGCGCGGACGGAACCGATGCTGACGGGCTCGTGGACCCGGTCCGATGCCAGCTTCTCGATGGGGGCCACCAGAAAGCCCAGGCTCAGGGTGTGGAGCAGAACGAGGGGCAGAACTACCAGCACGAACAGTGAAATCGAAATTATCCGGCCCAATTTCAGGGGCCCGCGGAGCCTTCGGGCCCCTTCCTTCATGGTCTGGCGCTGGGCTTTTTCCCTGGCCCGCGCTTCGGCTTTGGCCTGGGCGGTTCTTTCGGCCTCCTTTTGCGCCCGTTTTCTGGCCTCTTCCTTGGCCATGGCCTCCGCTTCCTTGCGTGCCCGGCGCTCCGCCTTTTCCTGCTCCCTGCGCTTGGCTTCCTCCTTGGCGCGGGCTTCCGCCTCGGCGCGGCGGGCCGCATTCTCAGCGTCGCGGCGGGTTTGCTCTTCGGTTTCGGCCCTGGCGCGGGCGTCGGCCTCTTCCCGGGCGGCCTGCTCCGCCGCCTCCCGGGCTTGGCGCTCGGCCTCCAGCCGTGCGGCTTCCGCAGCCTCGACCCGCGCCTTTTCCTCGGCCTCCCGGCGGGCTTGCTCTTCGGCTTCGGCCCTGGCGCGGGCGTCGGCCTCTTCCCGGGCGGCGCGCTCCGCCGCCTCCCGTGCTTGGCGCTCGGCCTCCAGCCGTGCGGCTTCCGCAGCCTCGACCCGCGCCTTTTCCTCGGCCTCCCGGCGGGCTAGCTCTTCGGCTTCGGCCCTGGCGCGGGCGTCGGCCTCTTCCCGGGCGGCCTGCTCCGCCGCCTCCCTGGCTTGGCGCTCGGCCTCCAGCCGTGCGGCTTCCGCAGCCTCGACCAGCGCCTTTTCCTCGGCCTCCCGGCGGGCTAGCTCTTCGGCTTCGGCCCTGGCGCGGGCGTCGGCCTCTTCCCGGGCGGCGCGCTCCGCCGCCTCCCGTGCTTGGCGCTCGGCCTCCAGCCGTGCGGCTTCCTCAGCCTCGGCCCGCGCCTTCTCCTCGGCCTCCCGGCGGGCTTGCTCTTCGGCTTCGGCCCTGGCGCGGGCGTCGGCCTCTTCCCGGGCGGCCTGCTCCGCCGCCTCCCGTGCTTGGCGCTCGGCCTCCAGCCGTGCGGCGTCCTCAGCCTCGGCCCGCGCCTTCTCCTCGGCCTCCCGGCGGGCTTGCTCTTCCGCCTCGGCCTTGGCTCGGGCTTCTTCCCGGGCGATGCGTTCCGCTTCCGTGCGGGCCTGGCGCTCGGCTTCGAGCCGGGCACGTTTTTCCGCCTCGATCCGCGCCTTTTCCGCCGCTTCCCGACGGGCCAGTTCTTCGGCTTCCTTCCTGGCCCGGGCTTCGGCGGCTTCTCGGGCTTTGCGCTCTGCTTCTAACCGCGCCTGGCGCTCCCCCTCCTTCCTGGCGCGCTCCGTCGCCTCGGTGGGTGCCTCAGTCCTGTGGGTCGCGGCGGCGTGCTTTGCCTCTTCGGCGCGCTTCCGGTTGGCGGCGACCGCAGCCTGGACTTCGATGAATTCCTCCAGACTGACTTCGGATACGTCGATGGAGTCGGAGGCGCCGGGGTTGAAGGAGGAAACGGTGACGGGGGCGCTGACCAGCACCTTGACGTAGCCCTCCTTGGCCAAATCGTCCAGGGCCTGGCGCAGTTCGGCGGGGGAGCGGGCTTCCGACTTTTCCGCCAGGGCGTCGACGCTCGACTTGCCGTCCACCAGGGACAGCAGCCGCAACAGGGCGCCGGACAGGTGTTTGTCTTTGTGGGTGACTGCCCGCACGCCCTTGGCGGTCTTGCCGTATACCGTGGTCGAGTCCATGGGTCGGATGCTATTCCGGGCCGGGCCCGGCAGGGATGAGATGTTTGATTCTAGGGCTGTTTAGGGGGTAATTCCAAGCATTGCCTTGCTGTGACAGCGCAGAACAGCTTGGGGTTCAGCGGGGACGCGGCCGGCAAAAACCTAGATGCCGGCGGTTTCGAGGCTGCCGGGGAAGTGTTTCTTGAGGCGGTAGAGCAGGGTGTAACGGGTGATGCCCAGCAGTTTGGCCGCGTGGGTCTTGTTGCCTTTGGCTTGGTCCAGGGCCTGGAGGATCATCTCCCGCTCCTGCTCTTCCAGGCTCAGGATGCCGACGCTGGACGCGGCGGGGACGATGCGGCCGCAGCGGATTTCCGTTGGCAGGTTGTCCACCCCCAGGGGTTCGAAGCGCTGGGCGCACAGGATGGTGAGGCGCTCGCACAGGTTTTTCAGTTCCCGGATGTTGCCGGGCCAGGAATAGGTTTTCAGGGCCGCCAGGGCGTCGGCGTCGAAGCTGACGGTGGGCAGGCAGTGGGTGGCGGCCGCTTGTCGGATGAAGTGTTCCGCCAGGAGAGGGATGTCGCCGCTGCGTTCCCGCAGGGGCATCACTTCCATGGGCACCACTTGCAGGCGGTAGTAGAGGTCGGCGCGGAAGCGGCCGTCTTTGACCATCTTTTCCAGCTGGCAATTGGTGGCCGCCAGTACCCGCACGCTCACGTTCACCGCCCGGTCGCTGCCGAGCGGGAGGATCTCCCCGCTTTCCAGGAAACGCAGCAGCTTGGCCTGCACCGTCAGGGGCAGTTCGCCGATCTCGTCCAGGAACAGGGTGCCGCCCTCGGCGGAGCGGATCAGGCCGTCCCGATCCTGGGAGGCGTGGCTGAAGGCGCCGCGCTTGTAGCCGAACAGTTCCGATTCCACCAGGTTTTCCGGCAGGGCGGCGCAGTTCACTGCCACGAAAGGCTTGTGGGCCACCGGGCTGAGGTCGTGGATGTGGCGGGCCAGGACTTCCTTGCCGCTCCCGGACTCGCCCAGGATCAGCACGCTGGCGCGGGTGGCCGCCACCAGTTGGGCCGTATTCAGCAGCTGTTGGAAGACCGGCGCGTTGCCGATGGGCTGGGGTTGGTGACGGTTCGCTCGCATGTCGCAAAGTATAGACCCGCCTTCCCGGTCGGCGCAATCGGAATTCCCCTGTTTCGGGTGTGGCATTTCGCCCGCCGGGGCTTTTGCCACATAAGTATATTTACTTAAGCTCATGTTTATTAGTGCCTGCCGGCATGGCATGGGCCTTGCACTTAAGCGTTTCGTTTTTCCAAAACCATAACGCTCAGGGGAAAAGTCCGATGAACAAGGGAATGAAAATGCGGCCGCTGGCAGCGGTCTGCCTGTTGCTCGCAAACCATGGGACGTGGGCCGAGGATGCGGCGCGGTTGGGGGAGGTGGTGGTGACGGCAACGAAGACCGCCAAAGTTGTTTCCGAGGCGCCCGCGACGGTGACTGTGGTGACCGCCAAGGAGATCGAAAACAAAAATGCCCATCGGGTCGAGGAGGCCTTGGCGGGTGCTCCCGGCGTGTTCATCCGCGGCCTGGGGGACGAGCAACCCAGCAATTATTCGAATCAGATCACGTTGCGCGGCATTCCCGGCTATTACCGGACGGGAATTCTGGTCGACGGGGTGCCGATCAACAACGCCTTCAGCGGCGGCGTCAACATGTCGATCGTGCCGGTCGGCGACATCAAGCAGATCGAAGTCGTACCAGGCCCCTTTTCCTCGCTTTACGGCGGTTCTGGCATGGCAGGCGTGGTGAACATCATTACCAAGACCCCCGATAAACGCGAAATCGCCGCGAAAGGGGAGGGCGGGAGCCACAATTTCAAGAGCCTGGACCTGGGCTATCGTGACAAGCTGTCGGATTCCGTCGCTATCAGCTTGTCCTATGGGCACAAGGAGAGCGACGGCTACATCAGCGACTATGTGACCAAAACGCCCACCGGCGGGGGGGGGGCGGTCGTTTCCGGATGGCAAAAAACCGGCACCGCCACGGGCGGGACGACGTACATCATCGGGGACAAGGGAAAAACCGCGTGGGAACAGGACAACTATGGCGCGAAGCTGTACCTGAATGTCAGCCCGCTGTCGAAGCTGATTCTCGAAACCTCCTACCTCACCTACCGGAAAAAGGACGGCCAGGGAAACACCTACCTGACCAGCGGCGGCGTGCCGTTTACCAGCGGCGCCGCCAGTATCGACGGCAAGCGGGCCACCATCAAAGCCACCGATTTCCTGAGCGCCACCAACGGCGAAGAGGTGATCCGCCATGGCGCCATCTACGAAACCCAGCTGGCCGGCGATGTCAGGCTCAAGGCCAATCTGAACTACCAGGACAACCAATACTGGTATACCTCGGTGACGTCCAATGCGACCAACACCAGCGGACCGGGAACCCTGAGCGACATCCCCGCCAGGATGATCAACGGCGACGTACAACTCAGCTTTCCCGTCGGGAGCCGCCAATACCTGGTCATCGGCGCATCGGCCAACGATTCGACGCTGCGCAAGAAAGTCTACAGCCTGGCCAGTTGGCGCAATGAGGACAACAAGGGCGCGGTGGGCGATTGGGCCGATGGCAACTCGCAGTTCATGGCGGCCTATATCCAGGACGAAATTGCGATCTCGGACAAACTGACCGTCTATGGCGGCGCGCGCTACGACCGCTGGTCGACGGATGGCGCCATCAACATCAGCAACATCCTTACCAACTATGACACCCGGACCAGTTCCGCGATCAATCCGAAAGCTTCCGTCGTCTACAAGCTGGATAACGGAACGGTCGTCAAGGGCGCTGTCGGCAAGGCATTCCGGGCCCCCAACCTTTCGGACATGTACTCCACCTGGGCATACGGCACGACGATCTACTGGTCCAATCCGGATCTGAAACCCGAAAAGGTCACCACCGCGGAAATCAGCGCCGAGCGCGAGTTCAAGTCGGGTACATTGCTGCGGGCCACCTATTACCGCAGCGACATCACCGATCTCATCTATTCGACCACTTCCGGCACCAACCGGTACAAGTTCAACGCCGGTACGGCGGAAGCGGAGGGATTCGATCTGGAGGTGCGGCAAAAGCTGCTGGGCGGCTTGACCGCTTTCGCCAACGCGACTTTCGTAACCACGACGATCACGGAAAACGATCTTCGACCCACCTCCGTCGGGAAGCAAATCCCGCTGCAGTCGCAGAAGATGGCCAACATCGGCCTGGAGGGGAGCCGTGGCCCCTGGTCGGGATCCATCATCGGCTCCTACGTCGGCAAGATGTACGGCAACGACGACAACTCGGACACCTTCAACGACGTGCCCGGCTCCTACGATCCGTATTTCGTGGCGAACGCCAAGATTGCCTACAGGATCGACAAGACGCTCGTGGCTTCCCTTTCGATCAAGAACCTGTTCGACCGGGAGTATTTTTCCGGCACCTCCAAGGCGGACGGACGCAGTTTTTTCCTCGGCCTCGGCTACAAGTACTGAACGCCTGATGCCGGCGAATCCTTGTTGGAGGGCGACGCCTTCGTCGCTCCCGGTCAGCCCCTGGAGGAACGTTTCTTGAAGACCTTACTTGCGATCGGAACGGCGTCGCTTCTTGCCGTGGCCGCCCCTGCCGTTGCGTCCAGCGACATTCTCTGGCTCTCCGACGTCGCGCCCAAGCGGGCCAAGGCCGCGGCCGGCCACAGCCACGACAACATGGACAGCGTGTTGTCCGGCGACGAAGGGGACACCCTGCACAGCGGCACCAAGCACCTCTGGCTGCGGCAGGGGGACGACCTTGCGTCGGCCGTCTACCTGGACGACGCGGCGCTGCCGGCGGACATTGTGTTGCTGGACGCCACCGGCCAACGCGCCCGGGTATCCCAGAAGCCCATGGCCGGGCTGGCCCACGCCAAATTCGAGTTCCAGGAAATGGGTTTCTACAACGCCTATCTGGCGCGGGAACGGGTGGACGGCGATACCCTGCGGGTGCAGCTGGCCAAAGCCGAACTGCTCAAGGGGAGCTGCTGCCAGAAGGACGTGGACCCGGCCAAGACCCGGGCGATCAGCGACCCGGCCCTGCCCCTGGAACTGGTGCGGGAGCACAAGCCCGACGAGAAGCTGTTCACCCGCATGGTTTCCGGCGACACCGTGAGCTTCGTCGTCAACCGCCTGGGCCAGCCTGCGGCCGGCGTGCCGGTCACCATGTACACCCAGAAGGGGTGGCAGAAGAAGACGGTCAGCGACGAAAACGGGCGCGTCGCCTTCACCCTGATCCGCGACTACTTCCCGGCCTGGAACGACTTCCGCCGACGCACCAAGGAAAGCTTCCTGGTGGTGGCCGAAACCGAGGCGGCCGAGTCCGGCGCCCGCCAGGGCCGGAAATACGCCAGGGTGGCCTATCAGGCGACGCTGTCCGGCAAGTACGCCCCCACGCCCTACGATTACAAGTCCTACGCCTGGGGCCTGGGCATCGCCGTCTTCGTCCTCGCCTTCGGCGGCCTGGGGGTCTACCTTTACCGCCGCCGCCGGGTGAAGCCGTTCCGGGAGGTGCGTTTCGATGAGAAGGCTTAAGCAGCGCTTCGACCTCGTCGACTGGAACCGCTTCCGCTTCTGGTTCCAGATGGCGTTTTTCCTGCTGCTGGTCTACGGCGGTTTCCTGGGGGTGGAACTGGGCAACAACCTGCCCACCTTCTCCTGCGGCTACAACACCGAGGGCCGGGGGGGGATGTGCTACCTGATCCCCTTGCAGCACCAGATGGCCTGGCCCTGGCACAAGCTGTTTTCCGCCGCGGCGCTGACCATCCTCACCGGCTTCCTCACCTTCGTGCTGTGGTTCATCGTCTTCAACAAGGGCTGGTGCGGTCTGGCCTGTCCCCTGGGGACGATCCAGGACTGGATCACGGCCCTGCGCCGCCGCCTCGGGGTGCGCTACAGCCGCTACACCCTGGGCCAGTTCCGGGCGCTGTCCCGGATCAAGTACATCCTGCTCGCCCTGATGTTCCTGATTCCCCTGGGCATCGGCGCCGGCTGGTTTTCCAAGGACCTGGGCTCGCCCTTCTGCATGATCTGCCCGGGGCGCATGATCATCCCCACCCTGACCCTCAACTTCCAGCACTGGACCATCGACTTCTCCTCCACCTCCAAGATGGTGATGACCGCCCTGGGCATGATCGTGGTCGGGCTGTTCTTCGTCGGGGCCTTCGTCAAGAAGCGCTTCTTCTGCTTCTTCTGCCCCATGAGCGCCTTCCACTACCTGATTTCCAAGCCGGCGCTGCTGACCCTGAACAAGGACGGCGACAAGTGCACCCGCTGCGGCGACTGCTACACCGTGTGCGACATGGACATCCGGGAGATCGCCGACGAAGTGAAGGACCCGCGCATCATGATGGACGACTGCACCCTGTGCCTCAAGTGCGTCGCCGCCTGCCCCGAGCCCGGCGCCCTGAAGGCCAACTTCGCCGGCATCACCTTCTTCGAATCCACCGAAGCCGGGTTCATCCAACGCAGCCAGAAGGGAGCCGGCCATGCACCCCGATAAGACCGTCGCCATGCCCTACAACCGTACCCGCCAGGCGCGGGAGGCGGAAACCATGCTCGACCACATCACCGACGATTTCGACGACAACCCGGCGGCCATGGCCTATTTCTACGACCTGTTCCGGCGCGTCTACTGCCAGGGCGAATCCCTGGAGCGGGAAGGCGTGCGGGTGGGCACCACCTGCATCCAGGCGCCGGAGGAGCTGATCTACGCCCTCGGGGCGACCCCGGTGCGCCTGTGCAACGGCTCCTACCACTACGACCAGATCGGCGCCGACTTCATGCCGGCCAAGTCCTGCTCCCTGGTGAAGGCCACCCTGGGCATGCTCAGTTCGGAAGCGGCGGTCCCCAAGGTGGGCCGGCTGGACCTGATCGTCAACCCCACCACCTGCGACCAGAAGAAGAAGGCCAGCGCCATGATGGCCGGCATGGGGCACGTGGTGTACGACCTGGAGCTGCCCCCGGCCAAGGAAAGCGAGCAGGCACGGGTCTACTGGCAGCGCTCGGTGCGGGAGTTCGCCCAGCAGCTGCGCCAGCTCACCGGCAACAAGCTCACCCGCAAGAACCTGGGCGCGGCCATGGCCAAGACCGGCCGCGCCCAGGCCGCCTTCCGCACCCTGCACAACTTCCGCCGCCAGTCGCCGTCGCTGGTGCTGGGCAAGGACGTGTTCCTGGTCACCAACGCCTACTTCTTCGACGACATCGAACGCTGGACCGAGGCGGTGGAAGCCCTCAACGCCGAACTGGCCCGGCGGGAGCAGGAGGGCTTCTGCGCCGCCCAGAAGAAGGCGCCGCGCATCCTCTTCACCGGCTCGCCCCCCATCTTCCCCAACCTCAAGCTGCCCCTGCTGATCGAGGAGGCCGGCGGCGTGGTGGTGGCGGACGAGACCTGTTCCGCCAACCGCATGCTCTACGACATGACCGCGGTGGACGAATGGCTGGTGAACGACATGGTGGACAGCCTGGCGGACAAGTACCTGAAGCCCTGCACCTGCCCCATCTTCACCCGCAACGAGGACCGCCGCCGCCGCCTGCTGGAGCTGGCCAAAAGTTTTGCCGTGGACGGCGTGGTCTATCAGTCCTTCGCCGGCTGCCAGGTGTACGAGATGGAGCAGCGCAGCATCGCCGAAACCCTCAACCAGGCGGGCGTCCCCATGCTCTACGTGGAGACCGACTACAGCCCGGACGACATGGGCCAGCTCTCCACCCGCATCGAGGCCTTCCTGGAATCCCTGAAAACCCGCAAGAGAAAACGCCCATGAATTATTTCGCAGGACTGGATATCGGCTCCACCGCCATCAAGGTGGCCCTGGTGGACGAGGGGGGCAGGATCGCCGGCGTCCACGTTACCGCTTCCGGCAGCCTGTTCCACAAGAACGCACGGGAAGCGCTGCAAGCGTTGCTCGACCGGCTGAACGTGCCCCGGGACAGGGTTTGCTACCTCATCGCTACCGGCTACGGCCGCAAGCTGTTCAAGGAGGCGGACGATTCCATCAGCGAAATCACCGCCAACGCCATCGGCGCCCACGAGGCGGGCAAGGCCTTCGGCGGGGTGCGCACCATCATCAACATCGGCGGCCAGGACTCCAAGGCGATCCAGATCGACGACAGCGGCAGCGTGTCCAACTTCGCCATGAACGACAAGTGCGCCGCCGGCACCGGGCGCTTCCTCGACGTGGCGGCCCGCAACCTGGACATCGACCTGGAGGAGCTGGGGGATTACCACTTCAACGGCAAGGGCGCCCCCTTGAGCATCAACAGCACCTGCACCGTGTTCGCCGAGTCGGAGATCATCGGCCTCTTGGCCAACGGCCACGGCAAGGAGGAGATCATCGCCGGCATCCACTACTCCATTGCCAAGCGCACGGTGCGGCTGGCGAAGCGGGTGGGGATCGAGGACCGGGTGTATTTCGACGGCGGCCCCGCCCTCAACAAGGGGCTGGTGGCCGCCATCCAGGACGAGCTGGGGCGGGAGCTGGTGGTGCCGGAGCATCCCCAGACCACCACCGCCTTCGGCGCCGCCATCCTGGCCCGCAGCGAGTACCTCGCCGACCAGGAAGCCGACTGAGCCATGGTTCCGATTGAGCAAACCATCGTCGGCCTTCCCATGGCCATGACCCTGGGCCTGGTATTCGGCATGGGGCCCTGCGTGGTGAGTTGCCTGCCCTACCTGGGGCCGGTGTTCCTCGCCAGCGACGGCGGCATCCGCCATTCCTGGCGCATCCTGCTGCCCCTTTCCCTGGGGCGGCTGGCGGGGTACGGTGGCTTCGGCCTGGCCGCCGGGCTGGCGGGCCAGCTGGTGGGGGACCAGATCGGCACCTCCACGGTGCGCGCCGTCCTGGGCTGCGCCACGGTGATGGTGGGCCTGGCCCTGCTGCTGCGCCGCCGGCCGGCTGCCTGCGGGGCCCCACGGCCGGCGGAGTTGCCCCTGCAACGCCGAGACGGGCCGGACCGCGCCCGGGGGCTGATGCCGGGAGGGCTGTTTCTCCTCGGCCTGGGGATGGCGCTCAATCCCTGCACTCCCCTCGGCGTGGTGCTGTTTTCCGCCGCGGCGTCCGCCAGCGGGGCGGCGGGCTTGGCCCTGGGCCTCGGCTTCGGCCTCGGGGCCGTCGCCGTCCCGTCCCTGGTCTACGGCGTGGGCGTCGCCTATTTCGGCAGCCGCCTGCGCGCCCAGTTGCACAACCATCGTGTCGGCATCGAACGCCTGAGCGCGGCGCTGCTGATTTTCGTCGGCCTGATCAATATCCTCAAATGAACCGATCCCATCCTTTGTTCCTCTCCGTCCTCGTCCTCGGCTGCGCCCTGGCGCAGCCTCTTCACGCGGCCTCCCTGGACGACCCCTTCGGAGAACTCGACGCCGCGGCGGCGCCGCCCTGCCGCCAGCCGGCGGAAAAGGCCGCCCTGGCCCTGCCGGACGTGGTGGACCTGGCCCTGTGCCACAACCCCCAGACCCGCGAGGTGTGGGCCAACGCCCGGGCCCAGGCGGCCCTGGCGGGGGTGGCCTGGGCCGCCTACCTGCCGTCCCTGGAGGGCAAGCTGATCGGCAGCCGCAAGCGCCCGGACGGCGGCGCCACCTACCGCCAGAACGACGGCAGCCTGACGCTTTCCTACCTGCTTTATGACTTCGGCGCCCGCTCCGCCGCCCTGGAGAACGCCCGCCAATTGCTGGAGGCGGCTGGTGCCACCCAGGACGCCACGGTGCAGGCGGTATTCCTGTCCGCGGTGCAGGCCTACTACCAGACCCAGACCGCCGAAGCGGCCCTGGCGGCGGCCAGGGAGTCGGAGCGGGCCAGCCAGGAGAGCCTGAAGGCGGCGGAGGTGCGCTATCGGGTCGGCACCGGCACCCCGGCGGACCGCCTTCAGGCCCAGACCGCCTGGTCCCAGGCGGTCCTCAACCGCATCGCCGCCGAAGGCGGCCTGAAGTCCGCCCAGGGCGCCCTGGCCAACGTCATCGGGCGCGACGCCTACCGCAGCGTGGCCCTGGTGCCCATGGCGGAGGCGGCGCCGGCCGAAGGCTTCGAGCGCGACGTGGAGGCGCTGGTGGCCGAGGCGCGCCGGCGCCGGCCCGACCTACAGGCGGCGGAGGCCCAAGTGAGGGCGGCCCGGGCCAACACCGACGCCGCCCGGGCGGCGGGCCGCCCCACTCTGTCCTTCGGCGCCACGGCCGGCGCCCAGGGCATCGAGGGCAGCGCCTACCAGCACAGCGGCACCATCGGCGTCACCCTCACCGTCCCGCTGTTCACCGGCTTTTCCACCACCTACAAGGTGCGCGCCGCCGAGGCCCAGGCCGACGCCCAGGCCGCCCGGCGCGACCGCGTCAGCCTGCAAGTGGCTCTGGACGTGTGGAACGCCTACCAGGGCCTCGCCACCGCCACCCAGAGCCTGCGCAGCGCCGCCGACCTGCTGGCCAGCGCCCTCCAGTCCGAGCGGGTGGCCCTGGGGCGCTATACGGCGGGGGTGGGCAGCATCCTCGACGTGCTCAACGCCCAGAGCGCCCTGGCCAGCGCCCGCCAGCAGAAGGTGCAGTCCGCCTACAGCTGGAACGTGGCCCGGGCCGCCCTGGCCCGGTCCATGGGCAGCCTCGACTTCGATTTCCTGCAAAACCCGCCCCACGACACCCCCCTTTCCGAGAAGGTCGCACCATGAAACGCCTGCTGAAGAAACCCCTCGTCCTCGTCCCGGTGTTGCTGCTCGCCGGCGGCATTTTGGTCTATCGCCAAAGCAGCGGCATGGCCCTCGACCAGCGCTACAAGCTCCAGGCGGTGGAAAAAGGCGCCATCAGCCAGAGCGTTTCGGCCAACGGCACCCTCAATCCGGTGACCCTGGTCAGCGTGGGCACCCAGGTGTCGGGGACGGTGAAGAAGCTCTACGTGGATTTCAACGACAAGGTGGAAAAGGGCCAGGTGCTGCTGGAACTGGATGATTCCCTGCTGGCCGCCCAGGCCAAGCAGAGCGCCGCCGGCGTGGAGAACGCCGCCGCTTCCATCGACCTCGCCGCCGCCAACGAAAAGCGCATGAAGGAGCTGTTCGCCCAGGAATACGTCTCCCGCCAGGAGTTCGACCAGGCGGTGCAGGCCTACCGGTCGGCCCGGGCCCAGTTGAGCCTGGCCCGGGCCCAGGCGGAGAAGGACCGGGCCAACCTGGGCTATGCCACCATCCGCTCGCCGGTATCCGGCGTGGTGGTGGCCCGCAGCATCGACGTGGGCCAGACCGTGGCCGCCAGCTTCCAGACCCCCACCCTGTTCCAGATCGCCCAGGACCTGTCGAAGATGCAGATCGACTCCAACTTCGCCGAGGCCGACATCGGCAGCATCCGGGTGGGGCAGGCGGTGCGCTTCAACGTCGATGCTTTTCCCAACCGCTCCTTCAAGGGTGTGGTGCGGCAGGTGCGCCTCAACCCCACCACCCAGCAGAACGTGGTGACCTACAACGTGGTGGTGTCGGTGGACAACCCGGACCAGACCCTGCTGCCGGGCATGACGGCCTACGTCAACATCGCCGTGGACAAGCGGGAGGAGGCCCTGCTGGTGCCCAACGGGGCCTTGCGCTTCAAGCCGGCCGACGCTCCGTCGCTCAAGCCCGGGGAGAAGCCGATGAAGCGCAAGCGGGACGCCTCCGCCGGCACCGTCTACGTGCTGCGCGACGGCGAGCTGAAGCCGGTGGGCGTGGCCCTGGGCATCACCGACAACCGCCATACCGAGGTGACCGGCGGCGACCTCAAGGCCGGCGACAAGGTGGCGGTGGGCGACGCCCAGCCGGCGGCCCCCGCAGGCAGCCGCAAGAGCGTCGGCGTGAGGATGTTCTGATGGGGGACCTGCTTCACAGCGACGACGCGGTGATCCGCATCGAAGGGCTGCACAAGGCCTACCAGACCCCCGCCGGCCCCTTTCCGGTGCTGAAGGACGTGGACCTGTCCATCGGGCCGGGGGAATTCGTCGCCATCATGGGGCCGTCGGGTTCCGGCAAGTCCACCTTCATGAACATCCTCGGCTGCCTCGACCGGCCCACCGCCGGCCGCTACCTGCTGGACGGCCGCAGCGTCGCCGAGCTGTCCAAGGACGAGCTGTCCCACCTGCGGGGCCGGTCCATCGGCTTCGTGTTCCAGGGCTTCAACCTGCTGCCGCGCATGTCCCTGGAGGACAACGTGGCCCTGCCCCTGGTCTACTGCGGCGTGGAGCGGGAGGAGCGCCTGCAACGGGCGCGGGAGATGCTGGCCAAGGTGGGCCTGGCGGACTATGCCGGTTCGCTGCCCAGCCGCATTTCCGGCGGCCAGCAGCAGCGGGTCGCCATCGCCCGGGCCCTGGTCAACCGCCCGCGCCTGATCCTGGCCGACGAGCCCACGGGCAACCTGGACAGCCGCACCAGCGAGGAAATCATGGCCCTGTTCGAAGCCCTCAACCGGGAGGCCATCACCATCGTCCTGGTGACCCACGAGCCGGACATCGCCGCCCACGCCCACCGCCAGGTGCGCTTTCTCGACGGCCGCATCGTCAGCGACCGGCCCACGGCGGAACACCGGGAGGCGCTGCCGTGCTGAGGGCCATGCTGCGGGAGGCCTGGAACGCCATGGGGGCGAACCGGCTGCGCACTTTTCTCACCATGCTCGGCATGGTGATCGGCGTCGGCGCCGTGGTGCTGATGATGGCGGTGGGCCAGGGCGCCCGCTACGCCGTGAACCAGACCATCAGCACCATGGGCAGCAACCTGTTCATCCTGGCGTCGGGATCGTCCGCCATGGGGGGCGTCCGCTCCGGCAGCGGCACCACCTTCACCCTCAAGATGGCCGACGCCGAGGCCATCGCCGAACTGGACCAGGTGGAGACAGTGGCGCCCTACCACCACCCCACGCCGATGCAGGCCCAGTTCGGGGCCAACAACTGGAAGACCTCCATCGTTCCCACCGTGCCGGAATACCTGGACGCCCGCTCCTGGGAAACGGTGTCCGGCCGCCCCTTTTCCGATTCGGACGTGCGCTCGGCCACCAGCGTGGTGCTGCTGGGCTGGACGGTGGCGAAGAAGCTGTTCGGCGACGAGGACCCGGAGGGGCAGATCATCCGCATCCAGCAGAACCCATTCGTGGTGCTGGGGGTGCTGGCCCCCAAGGGCCAGAGCCTGGACGGGCGCGACCAGGACGACACCATCGTGCTGCCCCTCACCACCTTCCAGCGCAAGCTGTACGGTTCCCCTTTCCGGGGCTCGGTACAGCTGATGATGATCAAGGCCGCGTCCTCCGAGGCCATGCCGGCGGTGGAGAAATCGATCACCGCCCTGCTGCGCCAGCGCCACCGCCTGCGGGACGGCACCGCCGACGACTTCACCGTCCGCAACCTCACCGCCGTGGCCGAATCCGCCGCCGAGACCACCCGGGTCATGTCCCTGCTGCTGGGGGCCATCGCCTCCATTTCGCTGCTGGTGGGGGGCATCGGCATCATGAACATCATGCTGGTGTCGGTGACCGAGCGCACCCGGGAAATCGGCATCCGCCTGGCCATCGGCGCCCGGGAGCGGGACATCCTGCTCCAGTTTCTGCTGGAGGCCATCATCATCTCCGTGGTGGGCTGCTGCATCGGCGTGGTGCTGGGGGTCGGCGGCGCGCTGCTGGTCAACCTGCTGTCGGGGACGGCGGTCATCATCTCCGGCGGTTCGGTGCTGGTGGCTTTCCTGGTCGCGGCGGGGGTGGGCATCTTCTTCGGCTTCTATCCGGCCAAAAAAGCGGCGCAACTGGACCCGATCGAGTCCCTGCGCTACCAGTGATCGATCAGCGCCGGGGGGCTGCGGCTTGGGTGTGCCATTTGGCCCAGCGGGGTTTTTCACACGTAAGTAGTTTTACTTAAGCCGCTGATTTTAGACGCCAACGGGCATGGCACGGGGCTTGCACCCTGGGTTTCCGTTTTTCCAAAACTAGATATAGCTCAGGGGAAGGTTCAGATGAACAAGGGAATGAAAATGCGGCCGCTGGCGGCGGCCTGTCTGTTGCTGGCGAGCCAGGGAGTATGGGCGGAAGAGGCGGCGCGGCTGGACGAGGTGACGGTGACTTCCACCACCATCGACGACCGCTTCGATTCCAAGCGGGACGAGCCGTCCAACATCAGCGTCATCAGCGGCAAAAAGGTGGACGACGCCCACATCCAGAACGCCATTCAGGTGTTGCAGGGCATCCCCGGCGTGACGGCGGACCTGTCCAGCGGCGACGAGATCAAGATCAAGCTGCGGGGCATCGAGAACCAGCGCTACATGGGCGAGAAGCCCGGGGTGGCCATCGTCATCGACGGGGTGCCGGTGTTCGAGCGCACCGGCAAGGTGAACATCGACCTGGACAACATCGAGTCCATCAAGGTCATCAAGGGCGGCGCCTCCTACCTGTTCGGCGAGGACGCCCTGGCCGGGGCGGTGATCATCACCACCAAGCGGGGCGCCAAGTACGCCGGCGTGACCGTGGGCGGGGAGGCCGGCTCCTTCGGCTACCGCAAGCAGCTGGGGCGGGTGGGCTTCGCCGGCGAGAAGGGCAGCGGCCACATCCAGATCTCCAGCCGGGAGGCGGACGACTATTACTTCCAGTCCGCCTACAAGACCGACTACATCGACGGCAATTTCAACCTCTACCTCAGCGACACCAGCGACCTGACCTTCGGTTTCGAGAAGTCCGACCGGGCCAAGGACAAGCACGGCTCGGTGAAGGGCGTCACCCAGGCGGAGCTGGACCCCCGCGGCATTCTGGGACGGGACTACACCCGCAAGTACGACGTGGGCCTGCAGAAGCTGAACCTGACCTATTCCAACAACTACGATCCCCGCAGCAACCTGCTGCTGATGGGCTACGAATACCGCGACCACACCACCTTCTGGTCCGGCCCCCAGTCCCTCTACCCCAACGGCACGCCCATCCTGCCCACGGACCCCAACTACTACGACGCCTACACCACCCTCAACGACTGGCACCAGATCCAGCGGGGGATGAAGGGCGAATGGCGCTCCACCACCGGCAGCGTGGGCTGGCTGGCGGGCCTGGACCTGCGCCGCAACGAGTACCAGCAGCTCAACAAGGCGGGGGTGAATTACTGTCAGCGGGCGGCGCGGCCGGGCCCCGGCTGCGCACCGGGGGGCACGGTGACGGCGGGAACGGTGATGACCGACGACACCACCGACGAAAGCATCAACGCCCTCTACGGCGAGGTGAAGTTCCGCCCCGCCACGGACTGGACCCTGACCTTCAACGGCCGCTACGACAACCTGAACCTGGACTACCTCGGACGCCCGGGCAAGGAGAACGGCTACGTCGCCATCAACCGCACCAAGTCCTTCGACGTCAACTCCTGGCGGGCCGGGGCCAACTACGCGGTCAGCCAGACCATGGACGTCTACGGCAACCTGTCCACCGGCTTCCGCACCCCCACCGTGGACCAGCTCTACCGCGGCACGATGTCGCCTTCCAGCGGCAAGACCGTCAACAACGAAAACCTGCGGCCGGAAGAGTCCCTCAACATGGAACTGGGCCTGCGCACCAAGACCGAGTGGTTCGGCCTGGGGATGGACGTGGATGCGGCGATCTACCAGATTGACCGCAAGGACTACATCATGGCGGTCAACGGCCAGTACGCGGGTTCGACCACCGTCATCCAGGAGAAGTACGACAACATCGGCGGCGTGCGCAACCGGGGCTTCGAGCTGGCCCTGAAGAGCGACCGGAAGCGGGCCCTGTCCTTCGACCTGGCCTACAGCTACATCGACGCCCGCTTCACCCAGTACGACAACTTCTACCAGGTGCTGGGCAGCATCTACTCCACCAGCCCCACCCTGGTCCATTACAACAACACCGGCAAGGCCGTTCCCCGGGTGCCCAAGCACCAGCTGAACTGGACCGGACACTGGCAGGCCACGGACCGGCTCCACCTCAGCCTGGAGATGGACGCCAAGGGCTGGTCCTACGCCGACGAGATCAACCAGGAGAAGCTGCCGGGCCGCACCCTGTTCAACCTGCTGGCCAACTACGACTTCAAGGAAAAGGGACTCCTGGGGGCCAAGTGGTCGTTCTTCGCCCGGGTGGACAACCTGTTCGACCGGGAATACTGGGTCACCGCCCGGGGCACCAACGACCAGGCCAACTACATCACCGGCGCCTACGACAACGAGTACAACGCCCAGGACCTGTCCATCGTCGTCGGCAAGCCCCGCTTCTGGTCCGCCGGCGTGTCGGCCACTTTCTGAGGAGGAATGCCGTGAAACGAAACCTTCTGTTGCTGGCCGGGCTGCTGTCCTCGGCCGCCTTCGCCGCCGGCGGCCACGATCACGGCGGCGAAGCGCCCGCCGCCCGGGGTATGCCCCTCTGGACCGAGTACCCGTTGCTGGTCACCGCCCGCACCGGCGACCGGGGCGGCGTGCGGGTGGCCGCCGCCAATCTGGTGGCGCCGGAACTGGAGGTCTACGCCCCCCGGGACTGGGGCGGCGCCGGCCACTGGAAGCTTCCCCTGGCGGGGGGCGCCGAGGTCAAGGCGTCTCCCGCGGTGGGCAATTACCACTGGCTGTCGGCCCGGGCGGAGATGCCGGAATACGTGGCGGTGGCCACCAGCGCCTTCTATTTCGGCAACCCCGGCCCGGCGCCCACCGGCCTGCTGCGGGCGCGGAAGAACGAACTGGAGCTGATTCCCCAGCCCCTGCCCCGGGAGCATGCCGGCTACCGGGAAGGGGAGGAATGGCGCTTTCTGCTGCGCTTCGACGGCCAGCCCCTGGCGGGCCGCAAGCTGACCCTGGAAACCGTCAACGGCAGCCGGACGGAATTCGTCACTGACGAGAAGGGGGTGGCATTGGTTCGCTTCCCCGCCGACTTTAAATCGGAAACGGCGCAGGCAGGCGGCCACGGCCGCCGCCAGGCGGGCTTCGTGCTGGCGGCGGAACAGGTTGCCGGTGGCAAGACCTACCTCACCACCTTCAACTACAGCTACTCCCCCGGCCCCTACGCCAACCGCAACCTGTGGACCGGCGTGGGCTTCCTCGCCCTGGGGATGATGGTCGCCGCCCCTCTGCTGCGGCGCAAAAAAGGAGAACACGCATGAGCCACTGGCTGAACCTCTCCCGCCTGCGCCTCGGCGTCCAGTTGCTGATGCTGCTGGTCACGGTCTACGGCGGCAACCTGGTGGGCTACTACATGGCGGAGAAAATCTCCCAGAACCTGCCCGCCCTGTCCTGCGCCTACGACAAGCAGAACGGCGCCTACTGCGTGCTGGTCCCCTTGCAGCACCAACTCCATCACCGGGTGGGAGAGGCCATCGTCCAGCTCCAGACCTTCAGCCTCAAGGTGCTGCTGCCCCTGGGCCTGACCCTGCTGTCCTTCTACGTCTTCTTCGTCGTGCTCAACAAGGCTTTCTGCGGCTGGGTGTGCCCCCTGGGGACGGTGCAGGAGCTGCTGTACAAGGCGGGACGGGCGCTGAAGCGCCCCCTGCACCGCCTCGGCATCAATACCGTGGGCCGGGTGCGCTGGGTGAAATGGGCCATGCTGGGGGGGCTGGTGCTGCTGCTGCCCCTGCTCACCGGCATGGGCGTCACCCCCCACGGCCTGGGCAACCCCTACTGCGACGTGTGCCCGTCCCGGCTGGCCACCACCCTGCTCACCGCCAACACCGAGGAGTTGGCGATCCGCACCACCGGCGGCATCGAGTACGCCCTCGGCGCCGCGGCCAACACCCTGTTCGGTTTCGTCCTGATCGCCTCCCTGGCGTCCCGCCAGCCCTTCTGCCGCATCTGTCCGATGCTGGCCTTCCACGCGGTGTTCCGCCGCCTGGCCTTCCTGCGGCTGGTGAAGACGCCCCACGAGAAGTGCGGCAAGTGCGGCATCTGCGCCAAGGCCTGTCCCATGGACATCCACGAGATCCACACCGAAGCCGGGGCCAAGGCCTTCCACGAGGATTGCACCCTGTGCGGGCGCTGCGCCGAATTCTGCCCCGAGGACGGGGTGATCCGCCTCAAGTTCGGCCCCGTCACCCTGTTCCGCTCCAGCCGGGCGTACTACAAGGCCCGGGTGAAGGTGGATCAGCCGGAGGGCGGGCAGAAGGTGAGCTTCCACCCCCGCCGGGAGGCTGCCGGTGACTAGCGTGCCGGCGGGCTTTTTCGGGGTGTGGCTGCTGGGCCTGTCGGTGGGCCTGACCGCCTGCGTGGCCAGTTGCCTGCCCTTCATGGGCACCTGGATCGTGGGCCGTGGCGGCGACGGGCGGGGCGCCCTGCGGGACACCGGCCTGTTCCTCGCCGGCAAGCTGGCCGCCTACGCTCTCCTCGGCACCCTGGCCGGGGCGCTGGGGGCCTGGCTGACCCGCACCCTGGAGAGCGGCGTCGGCCTGGTGTTCATCGGCGCCGCCAGCGTGTGGGCGGGGGTGTGGCTGCTATTGCCGGCTCGGCGCCAGGGCTGCTCCACCCGGAAGCTCCCTCTGCCGCCCTTCGCCCTGGGCTTTGCCCTCAGCCTCACCCCCTGCGCGCCCCTGGCTTCCCTGCTGGCGGTGGGGGCCCTGTCGGGCAGCGCCTGGACCGGGGCGGGCTACGGCTTGGCCTTCGGCCTCGGTGCGGCGGTCACGCCCCTGCTGCTGATCGCGCCCCTGCTGGGGCGCTTCGGCGCGGCCCTTCGGGAGGGGCGGCCGTGGATGGGGGCCTGGCTCAAGCGGGGGGGCGGGACGGTGCTGATCGTCCTCGGCCTGCGGCGTTTGTGGCTGCTGATGTGAAGGCGGAGGATCGTTGAAACAGCGTGTCTGGTATCTGGCCGCCGCAGCGGCGGCGGCGCTCCATGGCGGCGCCTGGCTGGCGTTGACCTTCGAATGGGTGCCCTTTGCCCCGGAGCGCATGAAGTTCAGCATGGTGGAGGCGGAACTGGCCCAGGCCCCGGCGCCGGCGGTGCAGCGGGCGGCTCCGGACCCCTCTCCCAAGCACGAACCCCGTCCGCAGAAAACCGAGAGCAAGCCCCAGCCCCGGGCAGAACAAAGCGCCCGTCCCGCGCCGGAGGAGCCCGAGGGCAATTCCAGGCCGGCGGCGTCCCCGCCGCCTTCGGCCCCGGCGGAGAGCCGTTCCGGCCCGGCGGGGGAGGCGTTCAGCGAGCCGGTGTTTTCCGCCGCCTACCTCAATAACCCGCCCCCGCCCTATCCCATCGTGGCCCGCCGCCGGGGCATCGCCGGGGTGGTGCTGCTGCGGGCGGAGGTGTCGGTGGAGGGGCGCTGCCTCCAGGCCAAGGTGATGAAGAGCAGCGGCTTCGGGCCCCTGGACGAGGCGGCCCTGGAAGCGGTGAAGAAGTGGCGTTTCGCCCCCGCCAAGCGCGGCGGGAAGTCGGTGTCGGCCTGGGTGGAGATACCGGTGAATTTCAAATTGGAAGGAGAAGGCTGAAATGGGTAACGGAACCACATCCCTGGCGGTGAGCGCGGTGCTTTGGGCGCTGCTGCTGTTCTCGGTGGCGTCGTGGACGGTGATTATCGTCAACGGCTGGCGTCAATGGCGCAGCGGGCGGAACAACCGCGTCTTCGCCTCGCGCTTCTGGCACGCCCCGGACCTGAGCACGGGAAGCCGGGAAGCGGAAAGCCGCGACGCCCCCCTGGCACGGCTGTGCGCAGCCGGCGCCAAGCAATTGCACGAACTCCAACAAGGCGTATCCGACCTCGCCCACCGGGGCGAAGTCGGGGACATCCTGGAACGCACCCTGCGCCAGCAGGTGCAAAAGGAACAGACCGCCATGGAAAGCGGCCTCACGCTGCTGGCCAGCGTCGGCTCCATCTCCCCCTTCGTCGGCCTGTTCGGCACCGTCTGGGGCATCATGCACGCCCTCCAGGACATCGCCAAGAGCGGCTCCGCCGGGCTGGATGTCGTCGCCGGCCCGGTGGGCGAAGCCCTCATCGCCACCGCCTTAGGCATCGCCACCGCCATCCCGGCGGTGCTGGCCTACAACTTCTTCCTGCGCCGGGTGCGGGTAGCGGTGGCCGAAATGGAACACTTCGCCGCCGACTTCCTGCACCTGGCCATCAAGACCGAACGGAACGGAGGCCGCTGATGGCCTTCACCCCCTCCTCCAGCCAGCAGGCCATGAGCGAAATCAACGTCACCCCGTTGGTGGACGTCATGCTCGTCCTGCTGGTGATCTTCATCGTCACCGCCCCGCTCCTGATGCAGGCGGTTCCGGTCAACCTGCCCAAGGCCGGCGCCGCCGCCCCCTTGCAGAAGACCAAGAGCGTCCAGGTCAGCATCGACGCCAAAGGGCTGGTGTACCTGGATCAGCGGCCGATCCACGCCGAATCCCTGGAACCGGAACTGAAACGGATGAAAGCCGAATCGGACCTCAGCGTCCAGCTCCACGCCGACGAAGCGGTGTCCTACGGCCGGGTGGCCCAGGTGATGGCCATTGCCAGCCGGGCGGGGGTGGCCAAGATGGCTTTCGTCACCGTTCCCCGTTGAGTGTGGGATTTCGCACGAAGGTGGGAATAGCCAGTAGTTGAAATAAAGGATTTCCCCCATGGCATGGGGTCCGCACCCTACCTAAGTTTGATAAGCAAACCGGGGAAGGGGGCAATCCTCTCCTGCGGTTTGTCATCAACAAACCTTAGGGAGGGGAGGATGCTGCGAAACAAACTCTTGACCGTTCCCGCCAAGCCCGACTGAGCGTGTCGTTTGGCGCGGTGCCGTGCGCTTTGCCACGCCTTTCCGGCGGGTGCGGGAGGTAACGGACTGATTCGTCAGGCGCCGGGCCTTGGCACGGATGCTGCAATAGCCCTCCCCAGTTTGTGCCCACAGTTTTCGTACCAAAAATCTAGAGAGGAAAAAGAATGTTCGAGAAGAAGCTGCTGGTGGCTGCCGTCGCCCTGGCCATCCCCGCCCTGGCCCAGGCCGAGGAACCCTACCGTCTGCCCGACGTGACGGTGAAAGGGGTGCGCCCCGTTGCGCCCCTGGGTACTTATTCCGTCGACCTGGAAGACGGCAGCCGTGAAGCGGTGCGGGATACCGCCTCCCTGCTGGAGGCGGCTCCCGGCGCGGCGGTGGTGAAAAACGGTGCCCAAACCGGCATCGTGCAGCTGCGGGGCTTGTCCCAGGATCGGGTGAAGGTGCGGGTGGATGGGATGGAAATCACCCCCGCCTGCCCCAACCACATGGACCCGCCTCTGCATTACATTTCCCCCGATGAGGTGGACGTCCTGCAAGTGACCGCCGGGGTGACCCCGGTGAGCCAGGGGGGCGACTCCATCGCCGGCACGGTGGTGGCCAAGTCCGCCGGTCCCCGCTTCGCCGCCGGCGACAAGGCCGAATTCAGCGGCAAGGTGAAGGCCGGCTACAACGGCGCCAACAGCGGCCACGAGGCGGCCCTGACCCTCAACCTGGGCAACGATCGCGCCGCCGTGCGCTACAGCGGCGACCAGCTCAAAGGCGGCGACCTCAAATACGCCGGCGGCACCGCCAAGGTCACCGGCTACGACACCACCCGCCACGAACTGGAAGGCGGCTTCAAGCTGGGCAACGGCGAGCTGGATATCGCTTTCGGCCAGCACCGGGCCAAGGACGTGGGCACCCCGGCCCTGGGCATGGACATGATCCAGGACGACGCCGACAGCACCCGTGTCGCCTACAATGGCAAGTTCGATTTCGGCAGCGTGGAGGCCCGGGCCTACCAGCACAAGATCGACCACGTGATGGACAACTACACCCTGCGCACCTACACCCCCGCCGCCATGCGCATGAAGGCCCCCGCCACCAGCGACGACACCGGCTTTGCCGTGGGCGTGGCGCTGCCCCGTGGCACGAACACCTTCCGCGTCGGCGTGGACGGCAACAACAACGACTTCGCGGTCTACCAGCAGAACGTGACCACCGGCATGGTCCGCGACTTGTTCGTGGACAGCAATCGGGACCGCTGGGGCCTCTACGGCGAGTGGGAGGCCAACCCCGCCGCCGCCTGGCGCACCCTGCTGGGTGTCCGGACGGATACGGTGAAGACCTCCGCCGCTGCCATCGCCCGCAGCATGGGCCCCGGCGACGTGGCCGAGCGCACCGCCTTCAACAACGCCAACCGGGACAAGACCGACCACAACTGGGACCTCACCGCCAGCGCCCGCTATGCCGCCGGCCCGGCCCTGGCGTGGGAATTCGGCTTCGCCCGCAAGACCCGCGCCCCCAGCCTGGTGGAGCGCTACCTGTGGAAACCCTCCGCCACCTACGGCTCGGCCGACGGCCGCAACTACCTGGGCAACCCGGACCTCAAGCCCGAGGTGTCCCACCAGGTTTCCGCCGGCTTCGACTGGAAGAGCAACGGCGCCTATATCAAGCCCACCCTGTTCTATAACCGGGTGAACGACTATATCCAGGGCGTGGCCGCCACCAGCGCCGCCGGCACCGCGGTGCTCAAGTTCAGCAACATCAACGCCGAACTCTACGGCCTGGACGGCGCCTTCGGCTACGCTTTCAGCGATGCCTGGAAGCTGGACGGCGTGCTGTCCTACGTGCGAGGCAAGAACCGGGACAACAGCGACAACCTGTACCGCATCGCTCCCCTGCGTCTGACCCTGGCCCTGGATTACACCAGGGGTCCCTGGACCGGAATCGCCGAAGTGAAGGCCGCCGCCCGCCAGAACGAAGTTTCTGCCTTCAACGGCGAAACCGAAACCGGGGGCTGGGGCATCATGAACCTGCGGGGCGCCTATCGCTTCAGCAAGCAGGGCAAGGTGAACTTCGGCGTGGAAAACCTGTTCGACAAGTATTATGCCGACCACCTCTCTGGCAAGAACATGGTCAACAACGCCGCCCTCGGCGGCGACCTGGCGGTGGGGCAACGCCTTCCCAACCCGGGCCGCTTCCTCTATCTGGCCGCCGAGTACGGCTGGTAAGCCTTGAACGAGTTGAACGAAAGGAACCGAAAATGCGCAAGACCGTAATGATTGCCCTGCTGGCCGTTTCCGCCCTCGGGATTTCGTCCGTTGCTTCCGCCCGGGGGGGCGGGGGCATGGGCGGTGGGACGATGGGCGGGAGCATGGGGGGGCAGGGCATGCACGGCATGTCCCACGGCACCCAGCACCAGCATCCCGCCCAGGAAACCGTGCAGGATCAGGCCAGGGAGCGGAAGCGGGAACAGGTGCAGACCCAGGAGCGGGTTCGCGAGCATCAGCACACCACGGAAGCTGCGGCCCAGTAAGCCGCCTTTCCCCTTATCCCTGCACCTCGCCGCCGTATCCTCCGCAAGGAGGTTCGGCGGCGTCGCATTATAATAGCCGGGTGAATGCCCCTCTCTTTTTATTGACCCGTCAGGATTTCGATCGGCCGGGGCGGCGCTTGGGCGTCGCCCTGGCCTGTTCCCTGCTGGTGCATCTCGTCCTGCTGCTCGGCATCCGGGTGGCCCCTTCCGCCGGCCCCGAGGACCCGCGGGAAACGACTATCGCCGCCCGGCTGATGGAGGTGGCGCTGCCGCCGCGCGCCGCCGTTCCTGAGCCGGTGCCCATGCCCATGCCGGCGGTCGATCAGTCGCCGGTGGCTGAGCCGGTGAAGCCTTCCCCGCCGGCTCCGCCCCAACCCGCTCCGCCCGAGCCGGAAATCGCCGCGCCTTCGTCCCCTGCGCCGACTCCGGTTGCGGCGGTGGAGCTTCCCTTGGCCGAAGACCCCACTTTCTATCCCGCAGCCCAGGTGGACGTGCACCCCCGTGTTCTGCGCAGGACCGACCCGGTGTTTCCGGATGCCGCTGCCGACGCCGGCATCCACGGGGAAGTGACCCTGCTGCTGCTGATCGACGAATACGGCGTGGTGAAGGAGGCGTCGGTGGCGGACGCCAAGCCGGAAGGGTGGTTTGAGGAGTCGGCCCTGGAGGCGTTCAAGAATGCCCGTTTCCGCCCCGCCGAGCGCAAGGGGCGGGCGGTGAAAAGCCGGGTGCTGATCCGGGTGAGCTACGAGTTGGGTAACGGCTCCGCCGGACCCCAGCGCAGCCCGCCCCAGGTTCTTCCCTAGTTGCCGTTGCCGGCCGGTAGGGGCGCCCCTTTCGGCAGCAGCAGCCACATCTGCCCCCGTTGGCGCATGGCCCCGGCGAGCTTGCCGGCTTCCGGCCCGAATCCCCAGAAGAAATCCGCCCGCACCGCGCCGCGGATGGCGCCGCCGGTATCCTGGGCCAGCATCAGGCGCTGCAGGGGACGGTCGCTGTTGGGCCAGGTCGCGGCCAGGTAGACCGGGGCGCCAAGGGTGACGTAGCGGGGGTCCACCGCGATGCTGCGGGCCTCGGTCAGGGGCACGCCCAATGCGCCCAGGGGGCCGCCCTCCTGGCTGGGCAGTTCACGGAAGAAGACGTAGCTGGCGTTGTAGTCCAGCAGTTCCTTCAGCTTGGCCGGATTCTTTATCGCCCAGTCCTTGATGCCCTGCATGGAGGCTTTCTCCAGGGGCAGCTCGCCGCTGTCCACCAGACGCTTGCCCACCGAGCGGTAGGGGTGGCCGTTCTGGTCGGCGTAGCCCACCCGGGCCAGGCTGCCGTCGGGCAGCAGGATGCGGCCGGAACCCTGAATCTGGAGGAAAAACAGGTCGATGGCGTCGTCCACCCAGAACAGTTCCTTGCCTTTGACGGAAGAGGTGCCGTTCTCGATTTCCCCCCGGTTCCAGTAGGGCACCACTTTGCGGCCTTCCATGCGGCCCCGCAGGCGCAGGTTTTTCAGCTCCGGGTAGACCGAGGCCAGGTCGATGGTCAGCAGGTCGTCGGGCACGGCATAGAGGGGATAGCGGAAGCGGGCGCTGCGGCTGCGGCTGCCGTTGAGCAGGGGCTCGTAATAGCCGGTGACGAGGCCGTCTTCGGAGCCGTCCGGATTGACGATGCGGTAGGGCAGCAGGCGGGCCTCGAAAAAGCCGCGGATTTCCTCGTTGGAGGGGGCCTTGAGCTGGGACGCGGCGGCGCAGGTTTCCTGCCAGGCAGGCTGGGCCTTCAGGCCGCGGCAGCTTTGCAGGAAAGCGCCCCAGGCGGCGGACAGGTCGTCCTCCCGCCAGCCGGGCAGGGCGCTCCATTCGCCCAGGCGGTAGGCGGCCTGGCCCTCCGCCTTGGGCGGTGGAGGGGGCGGCTTGGGGGTGGGCAACTGGGCGCAGGCGGCGAACAGCAGGGACAGGCAGGCGAGGGCGAGGCGGCGTAGCAAAGGATTCATCCGGTGAGTGGAAAGCTCAGGATTTTACCAGCTTGATGGAGCGGAACCAGCCGTGGGCCAGCACCGGTTCGTCGGAAATTACCGTCAGGCCGGGAGTCTGGGCCAGGGCGTCTTCGAACACCACGTCCAGGCGCGTGGCGAGGCGGCGGGAGAGGGGGTTCAAGGCCCGGCGAAGGGGTGCGGCCTGGCCGGGGTGGAGAAATTTGTCCAGCACCAGCAGGCTGCCCCCGGGCCTGAGCACCCGGGCCGACTCCCGCAGCGTGGCCGCTGGGTCCCCGGTGACGGCGACGATCAGGTGGGCCACCACGTGGTCGAACCGGGCGTCGGCAAAGGGCAGGGCGCGGCAGTCCCCCACCACCGCGCTGAGCCACAGGCCGTCCTGGCGGGGAAAGGCGTGGCGCAGCATGGCGGGGGTGAGGTCGATCCCTACGTAGCGGTGGTTGAGGGGGAGGTAGGGCAGGTCGAGGCCGGTGCCGATGCCCGCCAGCAGAACGTCCTGGTTCCCTTCCTTCGGTAGCCGGGCCAGGCTTTCCTGGCGCATGCGGCGCGAAGGACGGTCGATCAGGGCATCGTAGATGGGGGCAAAAAAGGTATAGGTCTGCTTGAGGGACATGGCGCGGTCCGTATTATTATTTCCAAATCAGAGCCGCGATGGTCAGAAAAGTTCGATGTCGCCGGTCTGTTCGCGGGGTTTCAGGTGGCCCTGCGCCACCAGAACTTCGTAGGAGCACACCCGGTTGCGGTTGTGGCGCTTGGCGTAATAGAGGGCTTCGTCGGCCTGGCCGATGATGGTGGCGGGAACGTCCTGGGAACGGATGCGGGTGAAGCCCAGGCTGACGGTGACGCGGCCCACCTGGGGAAAGTCGTAGTCTTCCACCGCCTTGCGGAAGCGCTCGAAGGTGGCGAGAGCGTCCTGGAAGGCGGCGGGCTCCAGCAGGATGACGAATTCCTCGCCGCCGAAGCGGAACAGCTTGTCGCTGAGGCGGAACACCTTTTTCATGACGTGGGCCAGGAGCAGCAGCACTTCGTCGCCGTACAGGTGGCCGAAGCGGTCGTTGATGCGCTTGAAGAAGTCGATGTCCGCCACCGCCAGCCAGTGGTCCAGGCCTTCCTGGCTGTGGCGGCGGCAAAGGGTGGGCGAATCGCGGTGATCGTCCTCCCCATGGGGCTTGGCGGTGAGGATGCGGGTGATGTTGCGGTCGAAGGTCTTGCGGTTGAGCAGGCCGGTAAGGGTGTCGTGCTCGCTTTCGTCCAGGATGGAAAGGTAGTTGCAGTAAATGCGCAGGAAACCATCGGCCAGCTTGCTGTCGGCTTCGCTGTAGCGGTCGGCGAAAATTTCCAGGAAGCCCACCACGCCGTGGCTGCCGGCGATGGGGTAAAGATAGCGGCAGCAATTGTAGGGGCAGTCGGGGCCGCTTTTTTCCATCACCATTTCGTTTTTTTCCAGGCAGGCGGCAAACAGGGCCTGGCTGTCGGCGGGAAGGCAAGGGGGCGTCTGGTCGTATTCCGAGGTGTCGGTGGTGGTGCCATCCGCGGTATCCGATACCGCCGCGTAGAGTTCACGGCCGGTGCGGGTTTCCCGGTACTTGTAAAGGGTGATGCGCTTGGCCGCGATGAGGTCCCGCAGGGTACTCACCAGGCTGATTTCCAGGGAATCCCGGTCCCGCTGTTCGGTGATCTGGACGACGGATTCCAGGAGGTCGTCGGCGTTGCTGGAGGACATATGGGAAACTAGTGCAGGGTGCGGGGCATGCTCAGGGTGAACTCGGAAATCGGCGCTTCGAACTTGGTGCCGTCTTCCGCCACCATCTGGTAGGCGCCCCGCATGGTGCCCACCGGGGTGCTGATGGAGGCGCCGCTGGTGTATTCGAATTTCTCGCCCGGCTTGAGTAGGGGTTGCTCTCCCACCACCCCCAGGCCTTTTACTTCCTGCACCTTGCCGGTGGCGTCGGTGATGAGCCAGTGCCGGCTGATGAGCTGGGACGGGACGGTACCGGTGTTGGCGATGGCGATGGTGTAGGCGAATACGTAGCGGTCGTGGTCCACGTCGGATTGTTCGTCGACGAAGCTGACCCGGGTGGTGACGCTGATTTCGTATTTCTTGCTCTCGGCCATGGCGCAATTGGACTCCTTTTTTGACCCCTAGGCAACCGTATTCGCCCTATGCCGGCGCCGAATTTTGTGGTTAGAATGTCGGCTTTTTCCGGAATTTCGTAATAAAAGGATACACAACATGCCCACTTTCCGTATTGCACCCAGCATCCTTTCCGCCAACTTCGCCAAGCTGGGCGAGGAGGTGGACAACGTTCTCGCCGCCGGCGCGGATATCGTTCATTTCGACGTCATGGACAACCATTACGTTCCCAACCTGACCATCGGCCCCCTGGTGTGCGAAGCCCTGAAGAAGCACGGCGTCACCGCCCCCATCGACGTGCACCTGATGGTCAAGCCGGTGGACCGCATCATCCCCGACTTCGCCAAGGCCGGCGCCACCTACATCACCTTCCACCCCGAAGCGTCCGAGCACATCGACCGCACCATCGGCCTGATCAAGGAAAGCGGCTGCAAGGCCGGCCTGGTGTTCAACCCCGCCACCCCCCTGGACGTGCTGGAGTACACCCTGGACAAGCTGGACATGGTGCTGCTGATGTCGGTGAACCCCGGCTTCGGCGGCCAGAAATTCATCCCCTACGTCCTGGACAAGGCTCGCAAGGTGCGCCAGATGATCAACGACCGCGGCTTGAACGTTGAACTGGAAATCGACGGCGGCGTGGGCCCGGCCAACATCCTGGAAGTGGCCAAGGCCGGCGTGGATACCTTCGTCGCCGGTTCCGCCGTGTTCGGCGCCGGCAAGGATTCCGATCCCCACCGCTACGACTCCATTATCGCTTCCATGCGCGCCGAGCTGGCCAAAGCCTAAAAACCTTGAACCGCGGAGGACGCGGAGGACGCAGAGGAAAGCAATTTTTCTCCTCGATTTTCCTCTGCGTCCTCCGCGTCCTCTGCGGTGAATTAAAGAATCATGAATTTCCCCCTCCCGATCAAAGCCGTCGTTCTCGACCTGGACGGCACCCTGCTGGATACCGCCAACGACATCGCCGAAGCGGCCAACCGCATGCTGGCCGACATGGGCCGTTCCGCCCTGCCGGAAGAGACGGTCAAGTCCTACATCGGCAACGGCGTGTCCCGGCTGGTGAAGCGGGCGCTCACCGGCACCCTGGACGGGGAGCCGGATGCCGCCCTGTTCGACCAGGCCCTGGAGCTGTTCCGCAAGCATTACGCCGGCACCCTCACCGCCACCACCCGCCACTATCCCGGCGTGATGGAAGGGCTGGAGGCGCTGAAGCAGGCCGGTTTCCGCCTGGCCTGCATCACCAACAAAGCCGAGCGCTTCACTTTCCCGCTATTGGAGGCCATGGGGCTGGCCCCGTTCTTCGAGGCGGTGATCTCCGGCGACACCCTGACGGCGAAGAAGCCCGACCCCCTGCCCCTGCGGCACCTGGCCGAGCGCTTTGCTATTCCCATCGAGCAGATGGTGCTGATCGGCGACTCCCTCAACGATGTCCAGGCGGCGCGGGCGGCGGGCTGCCCGGTGTTCTGCGTGCCCTACGGCTACAACCGCACCGGCCACGTGAGCGGCCTCAACCCGGATCGGGTGATCGACGCCCTGCCCGAGGCGCTGAAATGGGTTAAACTGGCGGCATCATGACACCCCGCGAACTGTGGAAAAGCACCCATTCCTGGCGATGGCGCCGTTGGTCCTAGGCTGACGGCGGGCGTTCGCCCGCTGGGATTGTTTTTTCCGATACAGAATAAATGGGGATCATCATGACCGAACAAGAATTCAACCATCTGGCGGAGCAGGGCTACAACCGCATCCCGCTGGTGCTGGAAACCCTGGCGGACCTCGATACGCCGCTTTCCCTCTACCTCAAGCTGGCCAACCGGCCCTACTCCTATTTCCTCGAATCCGTCGTCGGCGGCGAGCGTTTCGGCCGCTACTCCTTCATCGGCCTGCCGGCGAAGAAGCGCATCGTGGTGCGGGGCAAGACGGTGCGGGTGGAAGGGGACTCCCAGGTGTTCGAGGAGGCCGAGGTGGACGACCCCCTGGCCTTCGTCCAGGACTACGCCGCCCGTCTCAAGGTGGCGGTACGCCCCGGCCAGCCCCGCTTCGCCGGCGGCCTGGCGGGCTACTTCGGCTACGACACCATCCGCTACATCGAGAAGAAGCTCGCCGCCTGCGCCAAGCCCGACGTGCTGGGAACGCCGGACATCCTGCTGCTGCTGTCCGAGGAAGTGGCGGTGGTGGACAATCTAAGCGGAAAAATCTACCTCATCGTTTACGCCGACCCCGCCGAGCCCGGCGCCTATGGGAAAGGGAAGGCCCGGTTGGACGAGTTGCAGCAAGTGCTGCGCCGGCCGGCGGAAGCTCCGGTGGTACAGCCCAAAGCCGGCCAGCAGGCGGCCTCCGAGTTCGGCGAGGAAGCCTTCAAAGTGGCGGTGGAGAAAGCCAAGCGCTACATCTTCGACGGCGACATCATGCAGGTGGTGCTGTCCCAGCGCATGAGCCAGCCTTTCGACGCCTCGCCCCTGACGCTGTACCGCGCCCTGCGCAGCCTCAACCCCTCGCCCTACATGTTCTACTACGATATGGGCGACCACCATGTCGTCGGCGCGTCGCCGGAAATCCTGGTGCGCCTGGAAGGGGACACCGTCACCGTGCGCCCCATCGCTGGCACCCGCCCCCGGGGCAAGAGCCGGGAGGAGGACGAGGCCCTGGCCCGCGACCTGCTGGCGGACCCCAAGGAAATCGCCGAGCACCTGATGCTGATGGACCTGGGCCGCAACGACGCCGGCCGGGTGGCCCAGATCGGCTCGGTGCAGGTCACCGAGAAGATGGTGATCGAGCGCTATTCCCATGTGATGCACATCGTCTCCAACGTGGACGCCAAGCTCAAGGCCGGCATGAAAGCCATGGACGTGCTGCGGGCCACCTTTCCCGCCGGCACCGTGTCCGGCGCCCCCAAGGTGCGGGCGATGGAGATCATCGACGAGCTGGAGCCTTCCAAGCGCGGCATCTACGCCGGCGCCGTGGGCTACCTGGGCTTCAACGGCGACATGGACCTGGCCATCGCCCTGCGCACCGCGGTGGTGAAGGACGGCACCCTTTACGTCCAGGCCGGGGCCGGCATCGTCGCCGACTCGGTGCCCCAGAGCGAATGGATCGAAACCCAGAACAAGGCCCGGGCCGTGCTGCGGGCGGCGGAGATGGCGTTGTCCGGCTTGGCGCCGGGCGGCTGATGTGTCGGGCCGGCTTGGGCCGGTGCCCGTGTTGCAGTAATATTACCCTTTTCTTATAAAGGGAATGGGAGCGGAATGGACCCAATGCCGGTCGTCTTGACCCCGGTGTTCGACGCACGCCTGAGATGGGCCGGCCTGCGCCTGGAGGGCCGGTCGGCGGAGCCGCTTCCGGCCGACCTCGCGGCGCGGCTGGCGGAGCGCTGGCAGGCGGCATCCGCTTTTCCTTCCCCCCATTTCTTCCTCCCCTTCGATCCCTCCTGGACCGACTCCCCCCTGCCGGCAGGGCAGACCGTGCTGATGCTGCCGGCGCTTCCCGCGTTGCAAGGGGAAGCCGCCGCGGTGTGCGGGGTGCTGCGGGCCAAGGGAATCCGCCTCGCCGTCCCGGGACTGCCCGACGCCACTTTGCGGAGCCTGGTGGACATCGCCGTGCTGCCGGCGACGTCGGCCATGGGGGAGCTTTCCACCGAGGCTTTGCGCCAAGCCCGCCGGGGCGAACTCCAGCTGTTCGCCGCCGAGGCGGACAGCGTGGAACAGGTGGAATGGTGCGCGGCCAACGGCTTCCGTTTCATCCACTGCCGGGCCATGGCCTACCGGCCGGTGCCTAAGGGGCAGGTTCCGGGCTCTTCCCGCGTGTTGCTGCTGCAGCTCCTCAGTCTGGTGACCCAGGACGCGGAGACGCCGGAGCTGGAGCAGATATTCAAGCAGGAGCCGAAGCTGGCCTTCGATCTGCTGCGGCTGGTCAATTCGGCGTCCATGGGCTTGCAAACCAAAATCGCCAGCTTCCGCCAGGCCATCGCCATCCTGGGGCGGCGTCAGCTTCGGCGCTGGCTCCAGCTGCTCCTGTTCGCGCCCCCGAAGGAAGGGGCGGGGGGGGCGGCCATCCTGATGCAGCAGGCCGCCGCCCGGGGCCGGTTGATGGAACTGCTGATCGCGGAGACCCTGCCCGGCCTGTCTTTGGACTACCGGGAGCAGGCATTCATGGTGGGGCTGTTCTCCATGCTGGACGCCCTGATGGGCACGCCCCTGGCGGAACTGCTGCCGCCCCTGCGGCTGGTGGAGCCGGTGGAACAGGCCCTGCTGGCCCGGGACGGGGAGCTGGGCCGGCTCCTGGCCCTGGTGGAGCAAGCGGAAGCCCGGGACATGGACGGCCTGGGCCGTTCCCTCCAGCAATTGGGCGTTTCCGAAACCGCGTTCAACGACGCCCAGGTGGCGACACTGGCCTGGGTCTATCGTTTGGGGGTTTCAATAAATTCGTAGGAAGGGCTGATGGCGCCAGAAGATTCCACGATCGGGCAGGGTGCGGCGGATTTCGCGTTGGCGCGGGCGCTGGTGGACGTCGTGCGCGCCGAGCCGGCGCCGCGCCTGGAAGAAGCCCTGGGGGAGCTGTGCCGCGCCGCCCTGGGCGGGGAATCCGGGCTTTGCCTGCTGAACGAGAACGCCGACGGCCTCGCCAACTGGAGCGTGCCCGAAGGCTGGCGGGGCGTGGTGGCGGAGATGGAGCGGAGCCGCGTCCCGGTGGTGGCGGAAGGAAAGATCGCCTGCCCGGTGGGAGTGGGGGGGACGCTGCTGGGGATGCTGGGGGTCGCCAAGGCCGGCGCCGCCTCCTCCGACGCCGAGCGTCTGCAAGGCATGGCCGACCTGGTGGCGCAAATCCTCGACACCCGCCTCGCCTTCGACGGCCGCCAGCAGGCCCTGCAGCGCTCCGAGGAGCAGCTTGAGCGGCAGCGCCAGATCATCGACCAGATCCACGATTCGGTGATCGCCATGGACATCGGCGGCTACATTACCAGCTGGAACAAGGGCGCCGAAGCCCTGTTCGGCTATACCGCCGAGGAGGCGGTGGGCAAGAATATCCTGTTCCTCTACGCCGACGAAAACGAGGAAGACAGCCTGTTCCACGACCTGTTCCTGGGTCAGCAGGGCTCCCGGGAAATGATGGTGCGGCGGCGCAAGAAATCCGGCGAGGTGTTCTGGGCCAGCCTCACCCTGTCCCTCTACCACGACCGCGACGGTCATCCGGCGGGCATCGTGGGCTACCTGTCCGACATCACCGAGCGCCTGCGCTACGAGGAGCAGTTGCGGCTCCAGGCGGCGATTTTCGAAAACAGCGGCGAAGGCATCGTGGTGGCCGACGCCCAGAACCGCATCGTCTCCGTCAACCGGGCCTTCACCCGCATCACCGGCTACGCCGCCCAGGAGGCCTTGGGCCGGATGCCGGAATTCCTCCGCTCGGACCTCCACGATTCCGGCTTTTACGAGGAGATGCGGCGTTCCATCGTGGATACCGGCCGTTGGGTGGGGGAGCTGTGGAGCCGGCGCAAGGAAGGGGAGCAATACCCCATCTGGCTCTCCACCAGTTCGGTGAAAAATCGCGAGGGGGAAACCACCCATTATTTCTCGGTGTTTTCCGACATCACCGAGCGCAAGAACGCCGAAGAGAAAATCCACCAGCTGGCCCACTTCGACGCCCTCACCGGGCTGCCCAACCGGGCCATGCTCCACAGCCTGCTGCGCCACGCCATCGCCGAGGCCCGGCGCCATCAGCGCTACGGGGCGGTGCTGTTCGTCGACCTGGACCGTTTCAAGCAGGTGAACGACTACCTGGGCCCCGCCCTGGGGGACCAGCTGCTCACCGACGTGGCCCAGCTCATCAAGAGCTGCCTGCGCAACGAGGACATCGTCGCCCGCCTCGGGGGGGACGAATTCGTCGCCGCCCTGTTCGACATCGCCCAGCGGGAGGACACCTCCCGGGTGGCGGAGAAAATTCTCAAGACCCTGTCCCAGCCCATTTTTGTCGGCGGCGACGGCCACGAGGTCCACATTTCCGCCAGCATCGGCATCAGCGTCTACCCCGACGATGGGGAGGACCCGGAAACCCTGGTCCGCAACGCCGAAGTGGCCATGTTCCGGGTCAAGCAGGGGGAGGGGCGGATCAGCCCGGAAATGCGGGGCTGCCACCTGTTCTTTTCGCGGGAAATGAACCAGCGGGTGCTGGAGCGCCTGACCCTGGAGCGGAATCTCAGCCGCGCCCTGGAGCGGGGCGAACTGCGGCTGAACTTTCAGCCCCAGTTGGATTTGCACAGCGGGGAAATGGTGGCGGCGGAGGTGCTGCTGCGCTGGCAGCACCCGGAATTGGGCCTGGTCCCGCCGTCCGAGTTCATTCCCATCGCCGAGGAGACCGGGCTGATCGTTCCCATCGGCGACTGGATCCTGGAAACCGTGTGCCGCAAGAACAAGGCCTGGCAGGACGCCGGCCTGCCCATCGTCAAGCTGGCGGTCAACATCTCCGCCCGCCAGTTCCGCCAGGAGCTGCCCCGCCGGGTGGAGGAGCTGCTGGAGGGGAGCGGCCTCGATCCGGCCTATCTGGAGCTGGAAATCACCGAGAGCATGGTGATGCGCCACGCCGAGGGCATGATCGACCTGATGTCCCGTTTCCAGAAGCTGGGGGTGGGCATTTCCCTGGACGATTTCGGCACCGGCTACTCCAGCCTCAACTACCTCAAGCGCTTCCCCCTCGACAAGCTCAAGATCGACCAGTCCTTCGTCCGCGGCCTGCCGGCGGATGCCGGCGACAGCGCCATCGCCCGGGCGGTCATCGGCTTGGCCAAGAACCTGGACCTGAAGGTGATCGCCGAGGGGGTCGAGACCGCCGAGCAGAGGGAATTCCTCCGGGAGGCGGGCTGCGACGAAATCCAGGGCTACCACTACAGCCGCCCCCTGGCCGAGGACGACTTCCTGCGCTTCCTGCGTCAAGCCGGTACGGGCTGAAGAATTCCCCGATGTACTTCGCCGCCCCGGACCCGGCCAGCGCAGGAGGACGCCCGTTGGCGGAGGGATACCCGGGGCCGGGAGGGAAGGAAATTCGGCACCCGGGTGGAATTGGGCGAGGAGGATTCCCTTTTTCTGGCGTGGTCATGACCCTGTCATCTGCTAGAATTCACCGACAAAACAACCCATTTCCCCCCATGCGCTACACTGCCTTCGTCAACATCGCCTTCACCAGCCTCATCCTGCTGGGGAGCTTCCTGGTGCTCAAGCCTTTCCTCCTCGCCATTCTGTGGGCGGCGGTGATCGCGGTGGCCACCTGGCCCCTGCATGTGCGCATCCGGGTGGCCCTCAAAGGCAACAACAACCGGGCGGCCCTGGTTTCCACCCTGGTCATCGGCGTCGCCCTGGTGGTGCCCATGGCGGTGCTGCTGGTGCTGGTGGTGGCCGAACTGAACAGCGCCGCCGCCTACCTCATTGCGGCCGACAAGAACGGCACCCCGGTGCCCACCTGGCTGCCCAACCTGCCGGGGGTGGGGGAGATGCTGGCCGATAAGTGGCAGCAATACCTTGCCGCCCCGCACCAGATTGCGGGGGCCTTGCAGGAATGGATGTCGGCCAAGGTGACCCTGTTGCAGGAAATGGCCAACGTGGTGCTGCTGGGCATCACCTCCCGCGTGGCGACCCTGTTCTTCGCCCTGATGGTGCTGTTTTTCATCTACCGGGACGGCGACCGGCTGGTCTCCCGCATCAACATGATCGGCGTCAAATGGCTGCAAAGGCGCTGGCCCTCCTATGCCTACCACATCCCCCCCTCACTGCGGGCGGCGGTGAACGGCTTGGTGATCGTGGGCCTGGGGGAGGCGGTGATCATCAGCGTGATGTACAAGGCCTTCGGCATTCCGTCGGCGGTGCTGCTGGGGTTGCTCACCGCCCTTCTCGCCTTCATCCCCATGGTGGCGCCCTTGTTGTTCGCTATAATCGGCTTCCTGATGTTCGTCAGCGGTTCCCCGGTGGGGGGGATTTTCGTCTTTTCCTTCGGCACTGCGGTGGTGATGGTGGCGGACTACGTGGTGCGGCCGATGCTGATCCAGGGTTCGGCGGAGATCCACTTCCTCGCCGTGCTGTTCGGCATTCTCGGCGGCGTCGCCACCATGGGCATTCTGGGGCTGATCATCGGGCCGGTGATCCTGGTGCTGCTGATGGTGCTGTTCCGGGAGGCGTCGATCAACGAGTCGGCAGACATGGGGCTCTGACCCGGATCGGATAATCCAGGTTCAAAAGCCCCGATGACCGTGTAGAATCAAGAAGTGAACTCACCAACCCAATAAGGAGAAAACCATGAACACCGAACTGATGGATGTGGAAAGCAGCGTGACCAAGGACAAACTGGTGGCCGATCTGCGTGTGGTGGTGGCGGATGCCGAAGAACTGCTGCGTGCTACCGCCGGTCAGGCGGGAGAAAAAGTGGCCGTTGCCCGGGAGCGCATCCAGGAAAGCCTGGCCACCGCCAAGGCCCGTCTGGACGTTGCCCAGGAGGAACTGCTCGAACGCACCAAACAGGCCGCCCGGGCCACCGACGAGTACGTGCATGAGAACCCCTGGCGCGCTGTCGGCATCGCCGCCGGCGTCGGCGTCATCATCGGCATGCTTATCGCCCGGCGCTGACCGATGACGGGTCAGCAAAGCGGCCTGATGGCGTCCCTGCGGCGCTTGACGGCCAACTTCACCGTCGTCGCCGGCACCCGCCTGGAACTTCTCGCCAACGAAGTGGAGGAGGAGAAGCTGCGCCTGGGGCGGCTGTTTCTTCTCGGTTCCCTGGCGATGTTGTTTTTCGGCTTGGCCGTCATGCTCGCCACCGTGTTCGTGGTGGTGCTGTTCTGGGACAGCCACCGCCTGCTGGTGGTGGGGGGGCTGGCCGGCCTGTTCGTGCTGCTCACCGTCCTCACCGCCCGCGCCCTGCGCGCGGAGGCCCAGGCCGGCTCCAAGCTTTTCTCCGCGAGCCTCGCCGAACTGGCGAAGGACCGCCATCAGCTGACCCGCGGCCTATGAACGAACGCCTGCTCGACATCCGGGTGCGCCGCGCCCGCCTGCAAGCCAAGATCGAAGCCCAGCGCAATGCGGTGGGGGTCATCACGGCCCGCTGGGAGCGGCCCCTGGCCGTGGCGGATGCGGGATTGACCGCGTTGCGCTTCGTCAAAACCCACCCCGTTCTGATTGCCGGCGCCGGAGCGGGGCTGGTTTTCTACCGTCGCGGCACCTCCGGCCTGCTCCAGGCCGGTTGGCGCCTTTGGCGCCTCTATCGTTCCGCCCTCACTTTAGCCGCCCGCTTCCGTCCCTGATTTTCTTCTCGTTGGCGGGGGCGGGTATAATCTCCCGAACACTTCGCCACGGGGCGTCCCATGCTGCTAATGATCGACAATTACGACTCCTTCACCTACAACCTCGTCCAGTATTTCGGCGAGTTGGGGGAGGAGGTGACCGTGTTCCGCAACGACGAGATCGACCTCGCCGGCGTCGCGGCCCAGAAACCCGACCACATCGTCATTTCCCCGGGGCCCTGCACCCCCACCGAGGCCGGGGTGTCGGTGCCAGTGATCAAGGAATTCGCCGGCAAGGTGCCCATCCTCGGCGTGTGCCTGGGCCATCAGAGTATCGGCCAGGCCTTCGGCGGCAAGATCATCCACGCCAAGCAGGTGATGCACGGCAAGACCTCCCAGATCCACCATGCCGACAAGGGCGTGTTCCACGGCCTGCCCAACCCCTTCCAGGCCACCCGCTATCATTCCCTGGTGATCGAGCGGGAGTCCATCCCCGACTGCCTGGAAATCACCGCCTGGACCGAGGACGGCGAAATCATGGGGGTGCGCCACAAGACCCTGGCGGTGGAGGGCGTGCAGTTCCATCCCGAGTCCATCCTCACCGAACACGGCCACAAAATGCTGGAGAACTTCCTCAAGGAGAAACGGGCATGATCACCCATCAGGCCGCCCTCAACGCCCTGCTTGCCCGCAAGGACCTTTCCCGGGACGAGATGCTGTCGCTGATGCGTCAGATCATGGGGGGCGAATTCACCCCGGTGCAGATCGCCGGCCTCCTCATCGCCCTGCGGGCCAAGGGGGAGACGGTGGACGAGATCGCCGCCGCCGCCGAAGTGATGCGGGAACTGGCTACCAAGGTGCCGGTGCAGGGGGACGAGCATCTGGTGGACACCTGCGGCACCGGGGGCGACGGCGCCCACACCTTCAACATCTCCACCGCCTCCGCCCTGGTGGCTTCCGCGGCGGGAGTGAAGATCGCCAAGCACGGCGGGCGCTCGGTGTCCTCTTCCAGCGGCTCCGCCGACGTGCTGGAAGCCCTGGGGGTCAACATGACTTTGACCCCGGACCAGGTGGCCCAGTGCATCGAAACCGTGGGGGTGGGCTTCATGTTCGCCCCCAACCACCACAGCGCCATGAAACACTCCGCCCCGGTGCGCCGGGAACTGGGGGTGCGCACCCTGTTCAATCTGCTGGGGCCCCTGACCAACCCCGCCGGCGCCAAGAACCAGGTGATGGGGGTGTATGCCAAGGAACTCGCCCTGCCCATCGCCCATGCCCTCAAGCAATTGGGCTCCCGCCACGTGATGGTGGTCCACGGCGGCGACGGCATGGATGAAATCACCATCACCACCGAAAGCTACGTGGCCGAACTGAAGGACGGTGCCATCACCGAATACGCCGTGAGCCCGGAAGCTTTCGGCATGAAGCCGGGCCCCGCCGCCGACCTCACGGCCCACGACCCGGAGGAGGCCAAGGCCAAACTGCTGGCGGTGCTGGACAACGCCCACGGCGCCTGCCGGGACATCGTCGCCCTCAACGCCGGCGCCGCCATCTACGTCGGCGGCAAGGCCGAGACCCTGGCCGCCGGCGTCCACAATGCCCTCCACGCCATCACCAGCGGTGATGCGAAAGCCAAGCTGGCGGAACTGATTGAGTTTACCAACCGATTCAAATCTTGAACCGCAAAGGACGCGAAGGTACGCAAAGGAATGCTCAGCGATAACTCAGAGGAGGCGATTGGTAAGGTAATCGTGTCCGAGGCGCTGAAAGTGCATAGCGCACTGGGATGTGGCTTGCTCGAAAGCGCCTATGAAGTGTGCTTGGCCTATGAGTTAGCGCAGCAGGGTCTTGATGTCCAACGTCAGGTTTCTCTCCCGGTTATATACAAGGGAGAAAAGCTCGACGCGGGATACCGGCTGGATTTGCTGGTTGAGAACAGTGTGGTTGTCGAGTTGAAGGCGGTGGACAAGCTTCTTCCGCTTCATACGGCCCAAGTGTTGAGTTACTTGAAGTTAAGTGGTTGCAGGTTGGGATACCTGCTCAATTTTAATGTCATCCATATGCGCGACGGGATCAAACGGATAGTGAACGGATTGTAGTTTTCCTTCGCGTACCTTTGCGTCCTTTGCGGTAAAAAAAAGAAGTAAATGTCCGATATCCTGAATAAAATCCTGGCCGTGAAGGCCGAGGAAGTGGCGGCGGCCATGGCCCGCAAGCCCCTGTCCACCGTTCGTGCCGAGGCCGAGCGCCATATGCCAACCCGGGGCTTCGTCGCCGCCATCCGGGCCAAGCTGGATGACGGCAAGCCGGCGGTGATCGCCGAGATCAAGAAGGCCAGCCCGAGCAAGGGGGTGATCCGGGAGGACTTCGACCCCGGCGCCATTGCAGCGAGCTATTCGCAGCACGGGGCCGCCTGCCTGTCGGTGCTCACCGACGAGCCTTTCTTCCAGGGGGGCGAGGCCTACCTGCGCCAAGCCCGGGCTTCCTGCCCCCTGCCGGTGCTGCGCAAGGACTTCATGATCGACCCCTACCAGGTCTACGAGGCCCGGGCCATGGGGGCGGACTGCATCCTGCTCATCGTGGCGGCCCTGGACCTGCCCCGGATGCAGGAGCTGGAGGCCCTGGCGATGGAGCTGGGGATGGGGGTGCTGGTGGAAACCCACGACGCCGCCGAACTGGAGCTGGCGCTGCAACTCAAAACCCCCCTGGTGGGCGTCAACAACCGCAACCTGCGCACCTTCGAGGTGAGCCTGACCAACACCCTGGATTTGCTGCCCAGGATGCCGCAGGACCGCATCGTGGTCACCGAAAGCGGCATCCTCCAGCCCGAGGACGTGGCGCTGATGCGCCGGCACCAGGTGAACGCCTTCCTGGTGGGGGAGGCCTTCATGCGCGCGCCCGATCCCGGGGTGGCGCTGGAAGGGCTGTTCGGGGCGGCGTGAAAAAAGCGTTTTACCGCAGAGGACGCGGAGAAACGCAGAGGAACACCCAAAGCAAGACGTACATGACTGCTATGAGATAGCGGGGAAGATGGCTTAATTCTGTATATCCTGCCTGGTTTTCCTCTGCGCCCCTCCGCGTCCTCTGCGGTTCAAGATTTTTCCTATTCGGTGTCAACCCACCGGGTGAACACCTGGTTGCGCCCTTTCGCCTTGGCCTGGGCCAGGGCTTCCTTCGCCGCATCCACCAGCCCCGCCGGGCCGGTTTTCGCCGTGGGTCGGCAGGCGACCACCCCGCCGGAGGCCGTGACGTGGCTGGCCACCGGCGAGGTTCCGTGGGGCAGCATCAGGTCGCCGATGGCCTGGCGCAATTTCTCCGCCACCAGCCAGGCCCCTTCCCGCTCCGTTTCCGGCAGCAGGCAGGCGAAGCTGCCGCCGCCGTAGCGGGCGAGGAGGTCGCCGGGGCGGCTGACTTCCGCCGCCAGGGTCTGGGCGACCACCCTTAGGCATTCGTCACCGGCGGTGTCGCCGTACAGCTCGTTGTAGGCATGGAAGGCGTCCAGGTCCAGCAGGACCAGGGACAGGGGTTTGCCGCTGCGCAGGCTGCGCTGCCATTCGCTTTCCAGGTAGCGTTCGAAGCGCAGGCGGTTGGGCAGGCCGGTGAGGCTGTCCCGGCTGTCCCGCTGGCTGAGCTCGTCCCGGTGGCTTTTGAGTTCCAGCAGGTTGCGCACCCGCATCTTGGCAGTGGCCGGGCGGAAGGGCTTGGGCAGGTAGTCGGCGGCACCGCAATTCAGGCCCCGCTGCGCGTCTTCCGTTTCCTCCAGGGCGGTGAGCAGCACCACCGGGATGTCCTTGGTGCGCAGGTCGTCGGCGAGCTTGGCGCATACCTCGTAGCCGTCCAGGTCGGGCAGCATCAGGTCGAGCAGGATCACGTCGGGGTCGAGGCTCAGCGCCAGTTCCAGCCCTTCCCGCCCGCTCAGGGCGGCGTAGGTTTCGTGCTCGTCCTGGAACAACTCGTTCAGCGTTTCGATATCCGCGGGCGTGTCGTCAACGATGAGGATTTTCTGCCTCATTTCTTTCTCTCCCTGAATTTACCCCCTAACTATAGCCCGATCAGCCTTGGGCGGCATCCAGTTGGGCGGCGAGTTGCGCCAGGGAGGGGGCGATTTCCACCGGGAGGGTGGCCGCCGGTTCCAGGCGGCGCAGGGCCTCGGGCAGGGCCGCCAGCTGGGCGGCGGCGCGGGCGCGGAGGGCGCCCAGGTCCGGCGCGGGCCGCAGGCGTTCGCCGCCCTCCATCACCGGCTCCAGCAGGGGTGTGCCGGGCTGGGGATCGGATTCCAGGGCGAGCACGTCCTTTTCCGGGGTGCGGTAGACCTGCTTGCGCCCCGGCCAGGTGGACTTGCCTTCGGAGCGTTTGCGTCTGGGAATTCCGGCGTATTCCTGCAATTTGTAGGCGCAGTTGAGGTAGGGCTGGTCGGCGCAGGTGGTGAGGCGGGTGCCGATGCCGAAGCCGCCGATGGGGGCCGAAGCCAGTTCCTGCAGGGCGTATTCGTCCAGGTCGCCGCTGGCGAAAATGCCCACCTCCGTCAGTCCGCCGTCGTCCAGGATGCGCCGCACCTTGCGGGCGTGGTCGGCCAGGTCGCCGGAATCCAGGCGCACCGCCTTGAGGGTGACGCCTTGTTCTTTCAGGGCCGGCGCCAGTTTCACCACTTTCTGCGCCCCCGCTTCGGTGTCGAAGGTGTCGATGAGGAAGGTGACGTTGTTGGGCAGGGACAGGGCGAAATCGGCGAAGGCCTGCTCCTCGTCGTGGTGGGCGAGGATGAAGGAGTGGGCCATGGTGCCGAAGGAGGGGATGCCGTAGAGCTGCTCCGCCAGCACGTTGGAACTGCCGGCGAAGCCCGCCAGGTAGGCCGAGCGGGCCGCCAGCAGCCCCGCTTCCGCGCCGTGGGCGCGGCGCAGGCCGAATTCCACCAACAATTTTCCCGGCGCGGCGAGCACCGAGCGGGCCGCCTTGGAGGCCACCAGGATCTGGTACTGGAGCAGGTTGATGATCCGGGTTTCCACCAACTGGGCCTCGGGCAGGGGCGCGGTGATGCGCAGCACCGGCTCGTCGGGGAAGAAGGCGGTCCCTTCCTGCATGGCGTGGACCTCTCCGCTGAAGCGGAATCCCGCCACGTAGTCCAGGAAGCGCTGGTTGAAGCGCCCGGTGGAGGCCAGCCAGTCCACTTCCTCGGGCGTGAAGCGGGCCGATTCCAGGAATTCCAGGACCGATTCCAGCCCCGCCGCCAGGAGAAAACCCCGGTGCTCCGGCAGGCGGCGGCTGTAGAACTCGAACACCGCGGTGTCGGTCATGCCCCGGTCCAGGTAGGCCTGGAGCATGGTGAACTGGTAGAGGTCGGTGAGCAGCAGGCTGTTTTGGGTCACGACAGCGCTCCCGTTTCCGCCAGGGACGCACCTTTGGCCGTCATGTCGGCCAGGGCCTTGTCCCCGTCGCCGGGCTTCACGTCCACCGCCCGGATGGCGTCGGTGAGGACGGTCACTTGGTAGCCCAGCTTGAGGCCGTCGAGCACGGTGTTGAGCACGCAGTAATCGGTGGCCAGCCCCCCCACGAACAGGCGCTTCACGCCTTTCTCGCGCAAATGCTTGTCCAGGTCGGTGCCCTCGAAGCCGGAATAGGAGTCCTTGGCCGGGTCGTGGCCCTTGCCGATCTTGACGATGGGCAGGTGGGGCGGGAGGTGGAGGTCGGGGGCGAAGTCGGCGCCGTGGGTTCCCGCCACACAATGGGGCGGCCAGGGCCCCCCTTGCGCCACGAAGGAGCAGTGGTCGGCGGGGTGCCAGTCCCGGGTGGCGAAAATCGGCAGCTTGCGCTGGTGGAACAGCTCGATGCAGCGGTTGAGGGGCGCTACTACCTGGTCACCCTCCTTCACCGCCAGGGAGCCGCCGGGAAGAAAGTCGTTCTGCACGTCCACCAGCACCAGGGCATCGCCCGGGCCGGGAGTGAGGGGGAGATGGGTCATGGCGGTGCCTCCTGGTTGGATATTCTTGAGACCCTCCGGAAGCAGCTTTGGTGCCAGGCGGTAGGTCGGGCACACGTGCCCGACGGACTTCGTCCATTTGTTGGGCATATATGCCCAACCTACGTCAGTACCCGGCCAAGCCCTTCGCCCACCGAGTATAGAGCCTGTCCGCCACGGCATTGAGGTCGGCCACCCGCCGGGCCAGGTCCTGCGCCATGGCTTCCGCGGACTGCACCGCCGGACTGGCGGACGCGGCGGCGATTTCGTCGGCGCCCTGGTGGGCCCATTCCTTCACCATGTCTTCGGTCATCTCCACATGGCACTGCATCCCCAGGTGCTTGCCCAGGACATAGGCCTGGTTGGCGCAGTGGGGGCTGGAGAGAATGGTTTCCGACCCCGGCGGGGGGGCAAAGGTCTCCCCGTGCCAGTGGAAGGAGAGGAAGCTGTTGACGTCGCCGAACCAGTCCCGGCCCGCGGCGCTGTCCGCCACGCTCACCTCGCCCCAGCCGATTTCCCTCACCGGGTTTTTGCCCACCGAGCCCCCCAGGGCCTTGGCCATCAGCTGGCCGCCGAGGCAATGGCCGAGGAGGGGGATGTCCCGGTCCTTCGCCTGGCGGATCAGGTCCAAGGCCGGCGGAATCCACGGCAGATCGTCGTTGACGCTCATGGGGCCGCCCATGAACACCAGGCCGGAAAAGGCGCCGGCATCGGCGGGAACCGGATCGCCGGCGTCGATTCCAACCAATTGCCAGGGAATGGAACGGCGGTCGAGGAACGTGGCAAAATAGCCGGGACCTTCGGTGCCGAAATGCCGAAAAATCGCAACGGGCTTCATGGGGGCTCCTGTTATGAAGAAATTGTCCGCCATCCATTCTATGGGCCTTTTCCTGGCCCTGCTATCCGCCGTTGGGATAGCCTCCGCCACCGACGTCAGCATCACCGGCCTGTTCACCGGCAAGGCCATGATCTCCCTCAACGGCGGCACGCCGCGCATGGTGAGCGCGGGCCAGAGCATCGACGGGGTGAAGCTGATCAGCGCCGACTCCTCCGCCGCCGTGCTGGAAATCGACGGCAAGCGCAAAACCCTGGGGCTGGGGCAGGGGGTGTCGGTGGGAGGCGGTTCCGCCTCTTCCGGCAGCCAGACCGTGGTGCTCACCGCCAACTCCCAGGGCCACTTCGTCGTTAGCGGCACCATCAACGGCGCCTCCACCCGCTTCGTGGTGGACACCGGCGCCACCTACGTTTCCCTGAGCAGCGCCGAGGCCCGCCGCCTGGGGCTCGACTACACCAAGGGCGAGCGGGGCGCCATGTCCACCGCCAACGGCGTGGTCCCCGCCTACAAGGTCACCCTCAACACCGTGCGGGTGGGGGACATTTCCATGAACCAGGTGGATGCCGCCGTGATCGAAGGCGGCTCGCCCCCGGTGACCCTGCTGGGAATGAGCTTCCTCAACCGGGTGGAAATGCGGCGGGACGGGGGCAGCATGACCTTGAAGAAGCGCTATTGAGGTTCTTTCTCCCGGCTTGAGCTTTCGTTCCACAGCGCACCAAGCGCCTGCGCATCTGGCTGGAATCGCGCCGTAAAGAGGGCCCTTGCATCGCCGGATACTCTACTAAAGTGAACAGGTGACTCCATCGGTTTCCGAGGGGGCGTGTCCGGGAGAACGGCGATGGCTTTGCGCGGCTACAAACGGATTTTCGGCTTCATGGGCCTCCTGGCGGCGGTCGCCCCGCCGGCCTTGGCCGGCTCCAATGGCCCCTGGAGCGGCTGCTACGGCGGCGCCCACGCCGGATACGGCTGGGCCGACATCAGCGGCCGCGACCTGCTGCTCGACAACCACATCGGCTCGGCCACCGCCACGGGATGGGCCCTCGGCGGCCAACTGGGCTGCGACCGGCAGAACGGCAACTGGGTCCTGGGCGCCCAGGCTTCCCTCGCCAAGGCCGACATGACCGGCGGCCATCCCTACCGCAACGGTTCCGGCCCCTCCGACCGGGTCAGCTATGACATCGAGTACCTGGCAACCCTCAGCGGACGGGTCGGCTACGCCCTGGCGCCGGATACCCTGGCCTACCTCAAGGCCGGCGGCGCCTGGACCCGCACCGACCACAACGACTCCGACCCCGCCCCCCTCTTCGGCGTCCCCTACACCGGCAGCAAGAAGGCCGGGCGCAGCGGATGGCTGGTGGGCCTGGGGGTGGAGCGCCGGATCGGCAAGAACCTGTCGGCCTACGCCGAGTACCAGCACATGGACTTCGGCGGGGACAACGTCACCATCGCCTACAGCGACGGGGTGGTCGCCGAATATTCGTTCAGTCAGCGCATGGACACTCTGACGGTGGGGGTGAACTACCGGTTCTGACCGGCGCGGACCAATGGGCTGCGGTCCAATTCATCCAACAGCCCCTGTTCGATGGTCACCTTGCCCTGGTACGACACTTGGTGAAGAACGCGGTAAATCGACTGGAAAAGCCGGGGTCGGTCCTGCGCCCACGGAAGAAAGTTGGTGCTGAAGCGCCGCTCGAAGGTCGCAATCAGCTTGCGCGATACGGCGGAGAACAGGCATACCCCATCGAAGTAGACGTAAGTGACCGAGTACGGCCGCCCGCTTGCCGGGTCCGGTTGAAGGATAACGGTGGTCAATGCGTCGATCATGAAACCTCCTGCCTGTCTGTGGCCGCTGCGGAATACATGACCTGAACTTGGCAAGGTACGCCTATCCGGCCGGCAATACCATGTTAGCTTTCACGTAAGGGCCTAGGGAGATGTACCTAGGGGACGGACGGGGAGTAGTGGGGGACGAAGTGTCCGGAATTGCGGGAGGTTTCCGGGGCGCACTAGCCTGAAAAAGCTAAAATCTAAGCTAACCTTTTAACTTGATTCGGGTGGTTTTTTGCTCAAGGCAGATGTTCAATGTGCCTGAATTCAGGGACACCGTGCTCATGCGGTGCCCTTGGTTATTACCAGAACAAAATTAGTTACTGCAGCCCTAGTTTTTCCAGAATAGTGGGTACAGTGATATGAATTTGACTGAGGGCGCTCTCTTTGAATTGGGATAAATCGCCATCAGAAACCGTGGGCCCCGTTTCTAGAGTGATTGGCGATGGCCAAAAACTGAGTTCCCCCCATTTTCCGAGCGACTGGCCGGATTGAGTGTCGAATACCTCTATTCTGAGCCCGGTATGTCCGACGGTTCGCTTCAGGGAATTAAACATCGAACGTTGGTATATGCCAATTCCCCGCATGAACTGATTTGTCCCGAACGCTCGATCTTCGAATGAGCCTGGCTCAATGAGGACGATAAAATCGGCTTTCTTATCCGTGGTTACGTTTGGAAATCCATCGGTCTTACGGGTGATTCCGGCAAGGGCAAATACCTCCGGATAGCGCTTTGTCCTCTGCAGGGCATCAACGGCCTCCTTTGTAATCGCTTCATCTATTTTTTCATCAGATACTGGCAGTGTCGCAAATTCATTATTGAAAACAGTGGTTCCGATCCACATCAAGTTCACGTTTTTACCCGCCGTAGATACGATGGCAACGGATTTGCCGGAAGTTCGAGATTGAACAACCTTGGGATCGACGGTTGCGCAGCCAGACAATACGAGAAGCACTGCGATAAAGATACAGCCAAGGATTTTTCTCATATTTTTTTACCTTTTAGTTAGTGGATACCCAATTAGGGATGGGACTCTCTGGAAAGGAAAGTAGAGTTTGCATCATCATCCCTTCTTCAGCCGAAACCCAGACGCCGCGTCGGGCGCACTAAATAATGCAGCCGAAGGGAGGTGCTGCGCAATGACCTCTTTATCCACTGTCGGCGCGTCCGCTAACAGTGGCGACGTACGTGGGTCCCATGGGATTACCTGGACGAGCAAATCTGAGTGCGCGAAGGTGTTATGGGGAGAAGAAAAGCACAGAGCCGCCGACACGGAAGTTGGTTCCCGCATCGGTATCTCGAATTCGGAAGGTTATTGCCTGGTCTTATCGCGCTCAATGAGCGCGTAGGCGGAATGATTGTGAATCGACTCGAAGTTCTCCGCCTCGGCCACGTAAGCGTCGATGCGCGAATCCCGGTTGAGGGCCGCCGCCACGTCGCGCACCAGGTCTTCCACGAACTTGGGGTTGTCGTAGGCGCGTTCGGTGACGAACTTTTCGTCCGGGCGCTTCAAGAGGCCGAACAGTTCGCAGGAGGCCTGCTCTTCCACCATCCGCACCACGTCCTCGATCCACACCATTTCGTTGGTGCGCAGGGTGACGGTGACGTGGGAGCGCTGGTTGTGGGCGCCGTAGTCGGAAATCTTCTTGGAGCAGGGGCACAGGCTGGTGACCGGCACCACGATCTTCATGGTGAAGCGGTAGTGGCCCTGGTCGATTTCGCCGATGAAGGTGACGTCGTAGTCCATCAGGCTCTGCACGCCGGACACCGGGGCGGCCTTGTTGATGAAGTAGGGGAAGTTCATCTCGATGTGGCCGGATTCGGCTTCCAGGCGCTCCACCATCTCCCGCAGCATGGGCTCGAAGTTCTCCACCGAGATTTCCCGCTCCCGGGTGTTGAGGATTTCCACGAAGCGGGACATGTGGGTGCCCTTGAAGTTGTGGGGCAGGAACACGTACATGTTGAAGGTGGCCACGGTGTGCTGCACGCCTTCGCTCTTGTCCGCCACCCGCACCGGATGGCGCAGGGCCTTGATGCCCACCTTGTCGATGGCGATCTGGCGGCTGTCGGCGTAGCTTTGTACGTCCTCGATGCCGGTTTCGCAGGAGGGGGCGTTGACGTCGCAGGGCGTGTCGCAGTTGCTCATTTGTGTTCCTTGGTAGGTCTTCCTAATGCCGCACAGTATAGCGGAAGGCTAATAGTCGAGTAAATAACTAGGATAATGCCCATGACAAAGCGGCGCTTTGCATGGGCATTTCCCTCACCCCAACCCCTCTCCCGGGGGGAGAGGGGCTTTCCTCCCTTCTCCCTCCGGGAAGCGGGGTAGGCAGGGATGGGCGCCAAACCGCCCACCTCGCAGAAGGGTCGGGGATGAGGGACCCATGTTCGAATGGGCTCATGCCAGCCTTGCCCGCACGGCGGCGGCGATGCCAGCCGGGTCCAGGCCGCATTCAGCCAGCAGTTTGGCGGTGTCGCCGTGCTCCACGAAGCGGTCGGGCAGGCCCAGGTGCAGCACCGGGGTGGTCACGCCGTGGCGGGCCAGGGCTTCGGCCACCGCGCTGCCGGCGCCGCCCAGGACGGTGTTCTCCTCGATGGTCACCACCAACTCGTGGGTGGCGGCGAGCTTGATCGCCAGGTGCTCGTCCAGGGGTTTGACGAAGCGCATGTCGGCCACGGTGGCGTTGAGTTCCTCGGCGGCGGCCAGGGCCGGGTGGAGCAGGCTGCCGAAGGCCAGTATCGCCACCTTCTCGCCGTGGCGGCGGATTTCGCCCTTGCCCACGGGCAGGGGCGCCGCATTCTTGTCCGGCACCGCGCCGATGCCGGCGCCCCGGGGGTAGCGCACCGCCGACGGGCCGTCGAGGCTAAAGCCGGTGGCCAGCAGGCGGCGGCATTCGTTCTCGTCGCTGGGGGCCATTACCGTCATGTTCGGCACGCAGCGCAGGAAGGACAGGTCGAAGGCGCCCGCATGGGTCGGCCCGTCGGCGCCCACCAGCCCGGCGCGGTCGATGGCGAACAGCACCGGCAGGTTCTGCAGGGCCACGTCGTGGATCAGCTGGTCGTAGGCCCGCTGCAGGAAGGTGGAGTAGATCGCCACCACCGGCTTCAGGCCCTCCTTGGCCAGGCCGGCGGCGAAGGTCACCGCGTGCTGCTCGGCGATGCCCACGTCGAAGTAGCGGTCCTTGAATTCCTGGGCGAAGCGCACCATGCCGGAGCCCTCGCACATGGCGGGGGTGATGCCCACCAGGCGCTGGTCGGCGGCGGCCGTATCGCACAGCCAGTCGCCGAACACCTGGGTGTAGGTGAGCTTGCCGGAGGCGGCGTCCTCGATGCCCGCGTCCGGGTCGAACTTGGCCACGCCGTGGTAGCGGCAGGGGTCGTCCTCGGCGAACTTGAAGCCTTTGCCCTTCTGCGTCACCACGTGGAGGAACTGGGGGCCGGAGAGCTGCTTGATGTTGTTCAGGGTGGTGACCAGCACGTCCAGGTCGTGGCCGTCGATGGGGCCGATGTAGTTGAAGCCGAATTCCTCGAACAGGGTGCCCGGCGTCACCATGCCCTTCATGTGCTCCTCGGCGCGCTTGGCCAGTTCCAGCATGGGGGGCATCTTCGACAGCATCTTCTCGCTGGCCTTGCGGGCGGCGGCGTAGAAGCGGCCGGACATCAGCTTGGCCAGGTAGTTGTTGAGGGCCCCCACGTTGGCGGAGATGGACATGTCGTTGTCGTTGAGGACCACCAAGAGGTCGGTGTCCATGGCCCCGGCGTTGTTCAGGGCCTCGAAGGCCATGCCGCCGGTCAGCGCGCCGTCGCCGATGATCGCCACCGCCTTGCGCCCCTGGCCCTCCCTGCGGGCCGCCACCGCCATGCCGAGGGCGGCGGAAATGGAGGTGCTGGAGTGTCCGGCGACGAAGGCGTCGTATTCGCTCTCCTCCGGCTTGGGGAAGCCCGACAGGCCGCCGTGCTGCCTGAGCGTGCCCATGCGCTCCCGGCGCCCGGTGAGCACTTTGTGGCCGTAGCTCTGGTGGCCCACGTCCCACACCAGCCGGTCGAAGGGGGTGTTGAACACGTAATGCAGGGCCACGGTCAGCTCCACCGCCCCCAGGTTGGACGCCAGGTGGCCCCCGGTCTTGGACACGCTCTCGATCAGGAACTCCCGCAGCTCGTCGGCCAGGGCCGGCAGCTGGCTGCGCTCCAGCTGGCGCAGCTGGTCGGGGGTGTCGAGGGTGGTGAGCAGATCGTACATGGCGTTCAGTGGCTGCGGCGGATGATGTAGTCCGCCAGCTGTTTCAGGCGCAGGCCTTTGTCGCCGAAGGGCTCCAGGGCGTCCATTGCGTCCCGGTGCAGGTCGGCGGCCATGGACTTGGCCAGCTCGGTTCCCATCAGGGAAACGTAGGTGGGCTTGTCGTGGGCCGCGTCCTTGCCGGCGGTCTTGCCCAGGGTGGCGGTGTCCGCCTCGCTATCCAGGATGTCGTCCACCACCTGGAAGGCCAGGCCCACGCACTTGGCGTAGCGGTCCAGGGCCTGCGACGCGTCCTGCCCCAGGGGCTTGCCGCAGCGGGCGCCCAGCAGCACCGCGGCGCGGATCAGGGCGCCGGTCTTGTGGATGTGCATGAATTCCAGCTCGGGCAGCGTGAGGGGCTTGCCCACGCTCTCCAGGTCGATGGCCTGGCCGCCGGCCATGCCCCGGGAGCCGGAGGCGGCGGCCAGCAGCTTCACCATTTCCAGCTGGATGAAGGGCGTGTCCGCCAGTTCGTTCTCCGCCAGGAGCTGGAAGGCCAGGCTTTGCAGGGCGTCGCCCACCAACAGGGCGGTGGGCTCGTCGTACTGCACGTGGCAGGTGGGCTTGCCCCGGCGCAGCACGTCGTCGTCCATGCAGGGCATGTCGTCGTGGACCAGGGAGTAGGCATGGATGATCTCCACCGCCGCGCCGGCCACTTCCACCCGGCTCGGGTCGGCTTCCGCCACCTCGGCGGCGGCGAAGGCCAGCAGGGGGCGCACCCGTTTGCCGCCGCCCAGCACCGCGTAGCGCATGGCGTCGTGAAGCTTCTGGGGGGCGACGTCCGCCGCCGGCAGCAGCCGGGACAGGGCCGCTTCCATGCGGGCCTGGAGCGGGCCGGCCCAGTTCTGGAAGTCAGCGCTTGTCATCGGAGACGGTGAAATCCTTCAGGGCGCCGCTGTCGGTGAGCACTTTCACCTGCTGCTGGGCGTCGGCCAGGGATTTCTGGCAGAACTGGAGTAGTTCCGCGCCGCGCTTGTAGGCGGCCAGGGACTGGTCGAGCGGCAACTGGCCCGCTTCCATAGAGGCGACGAGGCTTTCCAGCTCGGCGAGGGCGGTTTCGAAGGTCTGGGGGGCGGGGGCGGACTTACCCATGGTGGCGAAAAAAGCAAAAGCGAGAAAATACCTTAAGGGAGGGGGGTGGGTCAATTGTAGCGCTGTTGCGCTGTAGCGCAGGCGACCTCGCCTGCTGTTTTGTATGCGCTTCGCGCATGGATGGATTGGGTGTCGGGGGCTGCCCGACAGCAGGTTACCTTCTTTTGCTTGCCCAAAAGAAGCGTAACCCAAGAAAAGGGCACCCCGCTGCCCCGGCCCTGCGGGCTAAATCTCGCCTTGCCGAAAAAATCGGGCGGGCGCCCAAACTCGGCCTGCGGCCTCAGACAAGTGCGCCCGACGGCCCCCGATTTTTTCGGCAAGGCGAGACGGGGCAGAGGGGAGGGAAAAGCCTCCCTCACCCCCAGCCCCTCTCCCGCTTGCGGGAGAGGGGAGTGGTGGAAAGTCAGGCATGGTTCAAATCCTCTCCCGCAGGCGGGAGAGGGTGGCCGAAGGCCGGGTGAGGGAATGCGGAGGTGGCTATGGATAGGGCGGTTGTTTAGAGCGGGGTTTTGACGTGACCTCCCCGCTGAGCCGCCAAGGATTTGCGACCGCTCGGGTTTGGGTAAACGGCGCTGTAGGGTGACAGCCATGCGGCGCAATACGTTGCGCTACTGCGCCCTACGCTTGCTGCGCGGCTTTATCGCGCAGCGTCCGGTGGACCGCAGGGTTATGCATTTGGTTTCACCTTCTTGGCGGTCGCAAGGAGCAGGATAGCGGCGGCAATATCAACGAGCGCCCACAACTCCTTTGAGAGATGCACCTTCACGATTGGATTGAACAGTAGTGCCGCCAAGCCGAAGACCCAAGGAAGAACCTTGTGCTTTCTATCAGCGGTGACGAAGGCAGCAAATGCAAAGACGCCACACGCGACCAAGCGCAGCAAGGTGTAGTAGCCGTAAGGGAGAGGCGCTGCGCCAACGAAGAGCATGGCGGCACAGGCGTAGATAACTCCAACGGGCATTACCGCTTAACCAAGGCGAACACGGATGCCAAGACACCGGGGATGACAAAAGCCAGGCCAGGGGCAGCGAATAGAGCAGCCAAAGCCCAGTGCCAGCCCCACACGTTCATTGCGCCGAAGAAAGAACCGATAGTGATTGGCAACGTGAAACGGAACATCAGCGCGGCAATGAGAGCGCCCCATGCCCACCCTGCTCCCATACCGTGCTCAATTCCGACGAAGCCGGCCACAAGCTGCGCGAGGCCAAACGCAAGAAAGGCAATGAAGCCGGCAATGCCAAGGACTGTGTTCATAGCGTGTCTCCAGATGCATAACGTAATTTAATGATTTTAAACATAGCGGCCGATAGTTTGTCCTGCAAGTAGGGGGATAGCTGAGGGCCGGCTTAGGAAAAGCTGGGGTAGCTAAAAGCAGGGAGGTTGTTAAGCGCGGGGTTTTGACGTTCCCTCCCCTCTGCGCCGCCGAGTAGCGCAGCCGGGCCGGGGGCAGTCGGCTGAGGGTGTCTGAGGCCGAAGGCCGAGTTCCTCAGCCGCCCGGCTCGGCGAGCAACGCAGGGAACCCGGAGCGAAGCGGAGGGCGGTGTAGCGGGGTCGCCTTTTCTTTGGTTACTTCTCTTTTGGCGAAGCAAAAGAAAGTAACCTGCTGTCGGGCAGCCCCCGACACCCAAACAACCGCGCGAAGCGCGACAAAACCCCCTCCAGCCGCTAATGCCCCGAAGCCGCCTTCTCAAAACGTATCTCCCCCAGAGGCTTAGCCAACGCCCTCCCCAACGCCAGGGTCAGCACCCCGCCCCCCAGCAACGTAACCGGCACCCCCACATAATGGGCCACCGCCCCCGATAACAGATTCCCGATAGGCGCCATCCCCATGAACGCCATGGTGAACAAGGCCATCACCCGCCCCCGGAAGCGTTCCTCCACCAGGGACTGGATCAGGGTGTTGGTGCCGGCGGCGGTGGCGATGACGCCGAAGCCGGCCAGGACCAGGGCCGGGAGGCTGAGCCACAGGCTGGTGCTGAAGGAGAAGGCCATCAGGGCGGCGGCGCCCAGGTTGGCGGCGGCGGGGACGTGGCGGGCCAGGGCGGCGACGGATTTGCGGGAGGCCAGGAACAGGGACGCGCTCATGGCCCCCAGGCCGGAGGCGGCCATCAGCAGGCCCAGGGTGTCGGCGCCGCCGTGGAACACTTCCCTGGCGTAGTAGGGCATGAGCACGATGTAGGGCACCACCAGCACGCTCACCAGGGCCGCCAGGGCCAGCAGGGCGCGGATCGGGCGGTGGCTGGCGGCGTAGCCCAGGCCTTCTTTTAGGCCTCCCAGGAGGGTGTGGTTGCGCCGGGGGTGGGCGGGGGGCTTCATTTGCAGCAGGGCCAGCAGCATGGCGAGATAGGACAGGCCGTTGAGCAGGAAGCACACCCCCTCGCCCGCCAGGCCGATCACCGCCCCGGCCAGGGCGGGGCCCACCAGGCGGGTGGCGTTCATGGCCAGGGAGTTGAGGGCGATGGCGTTGGGCATGTCGGCCTTGTCCGCCACCAGGAACACCACCAGGGACTGGCGCGCCGGGGCGTCCACGGCGTTGATGATGCCCAGGACGGAGGCCATCAGCACCAGGTGCCACACCTCGACCCAGCCCCCCAGGGTGAGGGCCGCCAGCACCAGGGCCTGGACCATGGCCAGGGCCTGGGTCGCCGTCATCAGGCGGCGGCGGTCGTAGCGGTCGGAGATCACCCCGCCGAAGGGGGCGAACAGCAGGATCGGAATCTGGCTGGCGAAGCCCAGCAGGCCCAGCAGGAACACCGAGCCGGTGAGCCGGTACACCAGCCAGCCCATGGCCACCTGCTGCATCCAGGTGCCGATGAGGGACACCAGCTGGCCGGAGAAATAAAGGCGGAAATCCCGGTTTTTCAGGGCCCGGGTCATGGTCTTGAGGGCGGGTTGTTTGGGGGGGCTCATAGGGACGTCAGATTGTCGGGCGCAATATGGGTTCAACACTGTAGGGAAAATAGCTTCCCCTTTTCCTATTCTGGGAGTCCGCCTTCGAAACAGGAAGGAATTCCCATGATCCGCTTCATGCTCAACGGCCGTCCAGTCCAGGTGGATGCGGCCCTCGATACGCCCCTGCTGTGGGTGCTGCGGGACGACTTGGCATTGACCGGCACCAAGTATTCTTGCGGCAAGGCCCTGTGCGGCAGCTGCACCGTTTACCTGGACGGCCAGCCGGTGCGGGCCTGCGGTGTGCCGGTGTCCGCCGCGGCGGGGAAGAAGCTTACCACCATCGAGGGCCTGGACACCCGGGCCGGCCGCGCCCTGATGGACGCCTGGGCAAAGCTCGACGTGCCCCAGTGCGGCTTCTGCCAGCCGGGCCAGGTGATGGCCGCCGCCGCCCTGCTGGCCGCCAACCCCCGCCCCAGCGACGGGGACATCGACGCCGCCATGGCCGGGAACCTGTGCCGCTGCGGCACCTATGGCCGCATCCGGGCGGCCATCCACGAAGCCGCCAAATCCTTGTCCTGAGGGGGAGAGCATGGACTACCCGATCGAAAACGCCAGCCGCCGCACTTTCCTCAAGGCCGGGGTGGGCCTCACCCTGGCGGTGTACCTCAATCCCGCGGTTGCCGCCAAGGCGGTGGTGGGCTCCGACGCCGCCGCTTTCGCACCCAATGCCTTCGTCCGGGTGGATGCCGACAACACCGTGACGGTGGTGATCAAGCACCTGGAAATGGGCCAGGGCACCTACACCGGCCTGTCCACCCTGGTGGCGGAGGAGATGGACGCCGACTGGGATCAGGTGAAGGCCGAAGGCGCCCCCGCCGACGCCACCCGCTACGCCAACTTGCTGTGGGGCACCCCGCCCCGGCAGGGCACCGGCGGCAGCAGCGCCATCGCCAACGCCTTCGAGCAGATGCGCCGCGCCGGCGCCGCCGCCCGGGCCATGCTGGTGGCCGCCGCCGCCGAGCAGTGGAGCGTTCCCGCCGCCAGCTTGAAAGTGGAGAATGGGGTGGTGCGCCATCCGGCCTCCCGGCGCCAAGCCACTTTCGGCGAGCTGGCGCCGGCCGCGGGGCGCCAGCCGGTGCCCGAAGCCGTGGGCCTCAAGTCGCCGGAAGAGTTCGTTTATATCGGCAAGCACGTCCCCCGCAAGGACAGCGCCGACAAGGTGGCTGGCCGGGCGGAATACACCCAGGACGTGAAGCTGCCCCACCTGCTCACCGCCGTGGTGGTCCATCCGCCCCGCTTCGGCGCCCGGCCCAAGCGCTTCGACCCCCGCCCCGCCCTGGCGGTGAAGGGGGTAGTGGACGTGGTGGCGCTCCCCAACGGCGTGGCCGTTCTGGGGAAGGATTTTTGGTCCGCCAAGCAGGGGCGGGACGCCCTCACGGTGGAGTGGGACGAGAGCCAGGCCTTCACGCTCGGCAGCGATGAAATCCTCGCCCAGTACAAGGAGCTGGCGCAAAAGCCCGGCATGGCGGCCCGCCGGGACGGCGACGCGGGCAAGGCCCTGGCCGGCGCGGCCAAACAGCTGGAGGCGGCCTACGAATTGCCCTATCTCGCCCATGCCGCCATGGAGCCCATGGACTGCGTGGTGCGGCTCGCCCCCGGTTCCTGCGAAGTGTGGAACGGCGAGCAGTTCCAGACCGGGGACCAGCACAATCTGGCGAAACTGCTGAATCTCAAGCCGGAGCAGGTGAGCATCACCATGCTCTACGCCGGCGGCAGCTTCGGCCGCCGTGCCAATCCCCAGTCGGACTACCTGCTGGAGGCGGCCCGCATCGCCAAGGCCCACGCCGCCAAGCACGGCGGCTACGCCACGGTGAAGCTGGTGTGGACCCGGGAGGACGACATGCGGGCCGGCTATTTCCGCCCCCTGTTCTACCATGTGCTGAAAGGCGGCCTGGACCGGGCGGGGACGCCGGTGGCATGGCAGCACCGCATCGTCGGCCAGTCCATCCTGGCCAACACTCCCTTCGAAGGGGCGATGGTGAAGAACGGCATCGATCAGGCGTCGGTGGAAGGCGCGGCAACTCTACCGTATAACATCCCCAACCTGACCGTGGACCTGCATTCGCCTTCCCTCGGCGTGCCGGTGCAATGGTGGCGCTCGGTGGGCTCCACCCATACCGGTTTCACCACCGAATCCTTCCTGGACGAGCTGGCCCACGCCGCCGGCCAGGACCCCTACGTTTTTCGCCGGACTCTGCTGGGCGGCCACCCCCGCCATGCCGGAGTGCTCAACCTGGCGGCCCAAAAGGCCGGCTGGGGGGAGCCCCTGGCGCCGGGAAAGGCCGGCGAGCGTCGCGGCCGCGGCATCGCGGTGCACGAATCCTTCCGCACCTTCGTCGCCCAGGTGGCCGACGTGACGGTGCAGCCCGACGGCCGCTTCAAGGTGGACCGGGTGGTGTGCGCCGTGGACTGCGGCGTGGCGGTGAACCCGGACGTGATCCGTGCTCAGATGGAAGGGGGCATCGCCTACGGCCTGTCGGCGGCCCTGTTCGGCGCCGTCACCTTGAAGGACGGCAAGGTGGAGCAAAGCAACTTCGACGACTATCCCATCCTGCGCATGGCCGACATGCCCAGGGTGGACGTGCACATCGTGCCCTCGGCGGAGCCCCCCACCGGGGTGGGCGAGCCCGGCACCCCGGTGATCGCCCCGGCGGTGGCCAACGCGATCTTCGCCGCCACCGGCGTGCGGCTGCGGCGGCTGCCTTTCGATACCGCGGCGCTGAAGCGAGCATGATGAAAAAGCGATTCACCGCAAAGGACGCAAAGGAGCGCAAAGGAAAACCAAGAAATAGATTTCCTTCGCGTACCTTCGCGTCCTTTGCGGTTCAAGGTTTTTATCGTGGACAGCGTTGACCTCCAAGTCCTCGACGCCGCCCTGGACTGGCTCGCCGACGGCCGCAAGGTGGCCCTGGCCACGGTGGCCCGCACTTGGGGCTCCTCGCCTCGGCCGCCGGGCTCCTGGCTGGTCCTGCGGGACGACGGGCAGGTGGCGGGTTCGGTGTCCGGTGGCTGCGTGGAGGGGGACCTGATGGAGCGCATGGCGGACGGCCGCCTGGACGCGACCGCCCCGTTCCTGCTGTCCTACGGCGTCAGCGCCGCCGATGCCGCCCGCTTCGGTCTGCCCTGCGGCGGGCGGCTGGACCTGGTGGTGGAGCCTGCCCCCTCGATTGGGCTGCTGCACGCCCTGCGCCTGGACATCCGCGCCGGCCGCACCCTGGCCCGCAGCGTGGCGCTGGACGGGGGCGAAATCCGCCTGATGCCGGCCGAGCCCGGCATGACGGTGGGTTTCGACGGCCGGCGTTTGGTGACGGTCCACGGCCCCCGCCTGCGGCTGTTCCTGGTGGGGGCCGGCCAGATCAGCCGCTACCTGGCGGAAATGGCCCAGGCCCTGGATTACGAGGTGGCGGTGTGCGACCCCCGGGAGGAATACGCCCGCCACTGGGCGGTGCCCGGCGCCCGGCTGGTGGAAGGGATGCCCGACGACGCGGTGCTGTCCTGGCGCCCCGACCCCCGCAGCGCCGTGGTGGCCCTCACCCACGATCCCAAGCTGGACGACCTGGTGCTGCTGGAAGCCCTGCGCACCCCCGCCTTCTACGTCGGCGCCCTGGGCTCCCGGGCCAGCCAGGCCAAGCGCCGCGCCCGACTGAGCGAGCATTTCAACCTGGGGGAGGCGGAGTTGTCGCGCTTGCATGGCCCGGCGGGCCTGCCCATCGGCAGCCGCACCCCGCCGGAAATCGCCGTGTCCATCCTGGCCGGCATGACGGCGGCCAAGAACGGCGTCGCTCCGCCGTGAGCGTCGTCGGCCTGCTCCTCGCCGCCGGAAGCTCCACGCGCTTCGGCGCCGAAAAACTCCTCGCCGCCCTGCCGGACGGCACGCCCATGGCGGCGGAGTGCGCCCGCATCCTGCGCCGGGGCCTCGGGCCGGGGGCCCCCCTGCTGGCGGTGGTGCGGCCGGAACAGGGCGAGTTGGCGGCGTTGCTGGAAGGGGAGGGGTTCGTCGTCCTGGGCAGCCCACGGGCCCGGGACGGCATGGGCTTCAGCCTCGCCGACGGCGTGACCGAAGCCCGCCGCCGCTGGCCCCAGGCCGCCGGCTGGCTGGTGGCCCTGGCCGACATGCCCTTCGTCCGCGTCGACACCGTGGCTGCCGTGGCCCGGGCGGTGGAAGAGGGCGCCGCCATCGCCGCGCCCTACGAGGGCGACATGCGCGGCCACCCGGTGGGTTTTTCCGCTGCCCTGGGAGACGAACTCGTTGCGCTGGAAGGGGATGAAGGGGCGCGGCACGTCGTCGCCGCCCATAGCCATCAACTGGTCCGCGTGCCGGTGCGGGACCTGGGGGTGCTGATGGACATCGATACGCCGGAAGATTTGGAGCACACGGCGCCGTTTCCGGAGCTGCCGTGAAGCTGGATACGCAGAAAGATTCCCTCCCCCTTGATGGGGGAGGGCTAGGGTGGGGGTGAGAGGGTGGAGGGGGCACGTTGCCACTTTCACCCCCATCCCAACCTTCCCCCGTCAAGGGGGAAGGCGTCTCGGTCTACTCCACCACCGCCCCCCGTCCCCGCTTGACCCCGCTACGCTGGCGCTTGGCCTCCAGCCGCCGCTCCTTCGACGCCCGGGTCGGTTTGGTGGCGACCCGGGGCTTGGGCTTCTCCGCCGCCTGCCGGACCAGCTCCACCAGCCGGTGAATGGCGTCGTCCCGGTTGCGCCCCTGGGAGCGGTGGCGCTGGGCCTCGATCACGATCTCGCCCCCGGCGGTGAGCCGGTTTCCCGCCAGCTTCATCAGCCGGGCCCGCACCTCCTCCGGCAGGCTGGGGGAGCGGGCGGCGTCGAAGCGCAGCTGCACCGCCGTCGCCACCTTGTTCACGTTCTGCCCGCCGGGGCCGGAGGCGCGGATGAAGGTCAGCTCGATTTCGCTGTCGTCGATGGACAAGTGGGGGGTGACGCGGATCATGGCGCGATGCCTTTGAATTGCCGCCGGTACTGGGCCGGGGAGAGGCCGGTGGAGCGCTTGAACAGGCGCCGGAAGGAGGACGCGTCGCCGTAGCCCACGGCGGCGGTGATTTCCTCGAACCCCCGGTTGCCGCATTCCAGCAGTTCTTTCGCCCGCTCGATCTTCAAGGCTTGCAGGTAGGCCAGGGGCGGCAGGCCGGCGGTGTCGATGAAGCGCCGGTTGAGGGTGCGGTAGCTGACGTGCACCGCGTCCGCCAGCTCGTCCATGGAGAAGGGCTGTTCCAGGCGATTCAGCATCCAGTCGATGGCCTTTTGCACCAGGGGGTCGGAAAAGTTTCTCGGCACCGCCATGAACGGGCGCTGGGACGCCTTCGCCCCGTCCACCAGCATGATGCTCCCCACGCTACGGGCCAGGGCCGCGCCCCCCAGACGGCGCAGGACGTGCAGCGACAGGTCGGTGTGGGCGGTCATGGCCCCGGCGGTGACGGCTTGGCCGGCGTCCGCCAGGGTCTTGTCGGCGTCGAGTTCGACTTGTGGATAGCGGCTGCGGAATTCCTTCTCGAACCACCAGGTGGTGGTGGCGGGCAGGCCGTCCAACAGCCCGGATTCGGCCAGCACGAAGGTGCCGTAGCAGCTCGCCGCCGCCAGGGTGCCGTCCAGTTCCCGCAGCCGGTCGATAAGGGGCGCCCAGGTGGTGCGGAGTTGGGCGGCGATGTGTTCCACCGACTCGGCGAAAAATCCCGGCAGGATGAGGGCTTGGTAGGCATTGAAGTCGGCGGGCAGGGGCCGGCTTTCCACCGTTACCACCTCCGTCAGTTTTACCGGCCCGCCGGCGGTGGAAAAAAGGTGCAGGCGGAAGCCGTTGTCGGGTAGGAACCGCGCCGCGATGCGGAACATGTCCAGGGTGGTCATGACGCTGGAGGCGGTGGCGCCGGGTTCTACGGCTAGGGCAATGTCCATGGTGGCAGTTCTCGCACGGTTTTGGGCAATTATGCCACTTATGGCGGAATGCGTCGGCTGGCATCCTGGCGTCACACCATTCAACGGAGAAAGCCATGTCCCCCGGCGATGAAGCCGCAGCCACGATCATTGCCCTGGAACGGGCCGCCCTGGACCGTTGGGGCAAGGGCGACCCGTCGGGTTATCTGGAGATTTCCGCCTCCGACGTGAGCTATTTCGATCCTTTTCTGGACCGGCGCCTGGACGGCCTGGCGGCGCTCACCGCCTATTACGAATCCCTGCGGGGAACCATCCGCATCGACCGGGAAGAATTCATGAATCCCAAAGTCCAGTCGTGGGGCGGAACAGCGGTGCTCACCTTCAACCTGGTTTCCCACGTGGGCAAGGCGCAGATGCGCTGGAACTGCACCGAGGTCTATCGCCGCGACCCCCAAGGCTGGTGCATCGTCCACACCCACTGGTCCATTACGCAGCATTTGTCCTAAGGCCGCTTTTGTAGCGCAGGCGACCTCGCCTGCATTTGCCCCCCAAGGCGGGCCTGACGGCCCGTTGCAGGCGAGTCGCCTGCGCTACGGCCACCCCCTGACGAACGGAGAACATGATGAAATTGATAAGCCGGCTTCTAGCCGCCAGCCTGCTGATTATGCCCTTCGCCCAAGCCGCCGAGCTTCCCAAAACCCTGAACGAAATGGCCGGCGTGAAGCCGCAACCCGCACGTTTGAACGATGCCGTCCTGGTCATCATCGACGCCCAGCGGGAATACCTGGACGGTCGCCTGCCCCTGGCCGGGATGGACGCCTCCGTCAAGGAAGCCGCGCGGCTGCTGGACCGGGCGCGGAAGGCGGGCACGCCGGTGGTTCACGTGGTGCATCGGGGCGCGGGTGCCCTGTTCAATCCCGCCAGTCCCTACTTCGAAATCGTGCAGCCGTTGCGCCCCTTCCCCGGCGAGCCGGTGGTGGAGAAAACGCGGGTCAGCGCCTTCGCCGGCACCGATCTGGAGGGCGTCCTCGCCCGCACCGGCCGGAAAAAGCTCATCCTGGTGGGCTACATGACCCACCATTGCGTCAGCACCACCGCAAGGGCCGCCAGCGACCTGGGCTACGCCGTCACCCTCGTGGCAAGTGCCACCGCCACCCGCGACCTGCCGGACGGCGAGGGCGGCACCCTTCCGGCCGCCGTCATCCAGGCGTCGAGCCTGGCGGAACTGGCCGACCGGACCGCGACGGTGGTGTCTTTGGGGCGGGATGTGGCGGAGTGACTACCGTTCGTGGTGAGGTATCGAACCATGAACGGGCGCCCGGTGTCTGCCATTCACCCTTCGATACCTCAGGGCGAACGGCAGGGTTCGAACTTTCAGTACTCGGGATTGAAATTCTTGATGATCACGCCGCCGGATTTCTCGTCCTGCTCTACTTCCAGCAGCTTGCGGGCGGCGGCTTCGTCCAGCAGTTTGCCGAAGGAGCGAAAGCCGTAGTAGCTCTCGTTGAAGCCCGGCTTGCGCCGCTTGAGGGCCTGCTTGACCATGGAGCCCCAGATTTTCTCCTCTTCGCCCCGTTCGGCGAACAGGGCTTCCACGGTGGCCAGCACCAGTTCCAGGGCTTCCTCGGTCTTGTCCTTCTCCTCCGCCGGGGCGGACTTGGGCGCGGCAGTTCCCTTGGCGGCGGGCTTCTTGGGGGTGCGCTTCTTGGCTTTTTCCGCGGTTTCCCGTACCAGGTCGTCGTAGTAGATGAACTCGTCGCAGTTGGCGATGAGCAGGTCGGAGGTGGAGTTCTTGACGCCGATGCCGATCACCGTCTTGTTGTTCTCCCGCAGCTTGCTCACCAGGGGGGAGAAGTCGGAGTCGCCGCTGATGATGACGAAGGTGTCCACGTGGGACTTGGTGTAGCACAGGTCCAGGGCGTCCACCACCATGCGGATGTCGGCGGAATTCTTGCCCGATTGGCGCACGTGGGGAATCTCGATCAGCTCGAAGGAGGCCTCGTGCATCACGGCCTTGAATTCCTTGTAGCGCTCCCAGTCGCAATACGCCTTTTTCACCACGATGCTGCCCTTGAGCAGCAGGCGCTCCAGCACCTTGCTGATGTCGAACTTGGCGTATTTGGCGTCGCGTACGCCGAGGGCGATGTTCTCGAAATCGCAGAACAGCGCCATGTTGCGGATTTTTTCGGAGGGGGCGGCCATGGCGGTTTCCTGTCAGGGGGATGCCCTGGATGATAGCACCGGAAGCCGCGCCGGATTTGACAGCCGCCGACCCTGCCCCCTATAGTCGATCCCATGGCAACGCATCTTTCCCCCCGTTCCGAATCCTCCCTGCGACTGTGGCGCTGGACTCTGTTCCATTGCCGCGGCGTTTCGTTCCTGTTTTAAGCAACCGAGCAACCGCGGGTCCCACCGCGATTGCCGTTTCCCGCCGAAGGCCCGCACCACCTCTCAAGGGGCCTTTATGGCAAGCACATCCTCCGGCATTTCCTTCCACCGGGACCAGTTCTTAGGCGTTTCCTTCGCGCTGCTGGCCGCGGTGGGCTTTTCGGTCAAGGCCATTCTGGTCAAGCTGGCCTATGTCGACACCGTGGACGCGGTGACGTTGCTGGCCTTGCGCATGGTGTTTTCCGTGCCCTTCTTCGCGGCGGTGGCCCTGTGGGCGCGGGGGAATCACGCCGAACCCCTGGGCAGGCGGGACTGGCTCGCGGTGCTGGGCTTGGGCTTGGTCGGCTACTACCTGTCCAGCTTCCTGGATTTCCTCGGGCTGCAATACATCTCTGCCGGGCTGGAGCGGCTGATCCTGTTCCTTTACCCCACCATGACGGTGATCCTGTCGGCCCTGGTCTACCGCAGCGCCGTCGGCCGGAAGGTGGTGGCGGCCATGGCCCTGAGCTACGCCGGGATTGCCCTGGTGTTTTTCCACGACGCGGGGGCGAGCCAAGGCAGCGTCGTGCTGGGCGCCTCCCTGGTGTTTGCCAGTACCCTGTCCTACTCGGTCTACCTGGTGGGGGCGGGGCACGCCATTGCCCGCATCGGCGCCGCCCGCTTCACCGCCTACGCCATGATCGTGGCCAGCGGGGCCACCCTGTTCCAGTTCGGCGTCACCCACCCGCTGACGGCGCTGGATTTGCCCCTGCGGGTTTACGGCTTGGCCGTCGCCATGGCGGTTTTTTCCACCGTGCTGCCGGTGTTCCTGCTTTCCGCCGGCATCCGCCGCATCGGCTCGGGCAACGTGTCGCTGATCGGTTCCATCGGCCCGGTGGCTACCATCTACCTGGCCCAGGTGTTCCTGGACGAAGTCGTATCCGTGCAGCAAATCGCCGGCTCGCTGCTGGTGCTGGCGGGGGTGATCGCGGTCGGCATCAACAGCAAAAGCGTGGGAAAATAGCGCCCAACCTATTCGGAGAACCGCCTTGAAACAGCTTACCGATACCCTGCTCGCCGATCTCGCCTCCCAGGCCCAGCAATCCCCCCGCCGCCGCGCCAACCATAACCTGCACGAGGAGTTGTCCGACCCGATCCAGCGCCTGGCCATCGCCATGGAGCCGGATACCGTGGTGCTGCCCCACCGCCATCCCCACACCTTCGAACTGCTGTTCCCCTTGGTGGGGCGATTCCTGGTGCTGCATTTCGACGAGGCGGGCACGGTCACCGACCGGGCTATTCTCGGCGAGGGTTCCAAGGTGCTGGAGAACCCGGCGGGCGTTTGGCACGCGGTGCTGTCCCTGGACGAGGGCGGGGTGATTTTCGAGGTCAAGCACGGGCCTTACACGCCGGTCAGCGATGCCGACTATGCCCCCTGGGTCAAGCCCGCCGACGACGATGCCGCCGCCGAGCTGCTGGACTGGTACGCCGCCGCCCAGGTGGGCGACAAGCTGGCCCTCGGCCGCTAATGGGTTAAAATCCCCGCTTCTTTCGCACAGAAAACAAGACCATGGCCCAATACGTAATGTCCATGCTCCGCGTGAGCAAAGTCGTCCCGCCCAAGCGGCAGATCATCAAGGACATCTCCCTGTCCTTCTTCCCCGGCGCCAAGATCGGCCTCCTGGGCCTCAACGGCTCGGGCAAGTCCACCGTGCTGCGCATCATGGCCGGGGCGGACAAGGAGTTCGAGGGCGAGGTGCAGTGGCAGCCCAACATTTCCATCGGCTACCTGCCCCAGGAGCCCCAGCTGGACCCGGCCAAGACGGTGCGCGAAGAGGTGGAAGCGGGCCTGGGCGCGATCATGGAGGCCAAGCAGAAGCTGGAGGAAATCTACGCCGCCTACGCCGAGCCGGACGCCGATTTCGACCAGCTGGCCGCCGACCAGGGCAAGTACGAAGCGATCATCGCCGCCGCCGGCAGCGACTCCGAACACCAGATGGAAATCGCCGCCGACGCCCTGCGCCTGCCGGCCTGGGACGCCAAGATCGAGCACCTCTCCGGCGGCGAGAAGCGCCGGGTGGCCCTGTGCAAGCTGCTGCTGTCCAAGCCCGACATGCTGCTGCTGGACGAGCCCACCAACCACCTGGACGCGGAATCGGTGGAATGGCTGGAGCAGTTCCTCACCCGCTTCCCCGGCACCGTGGTGGCCGTGACCCACGACCGTTACTTCCTGGACAACGCCGCCGAATGGATTCTGGAACTGGACCGGGGCCACGGCATTCCCTGGAAGGGCAACTATTCCTCCTGGCTGGATCAGAAGGAAACCCGCCTGGAGCAGGAGCAGAAGCAGGTGGACGCCCACATGAAGGCCATGAAGCAGGAACTGGAATGGGTGCGCTCCAACCCCAAGGCGCGCCAAGCCAAATCCAAGGCCCGCCTGTCCCGCTTCGAGGAGTTGAACAGCGTCGAATACCAGAAGCGCAACGAAACCCAGGAAATCTTCATTCCGCCGGGTGAAAGACTGGGCGACAAGGTGATCGAGTTCAACGGCGTGTCCAAGGCCTTCGGCGACCGGCTGCTGATCGACAACCTTTCTTTCAGCATTCCCCCCGGCGCCATCGTCGGCATCATCGGCCCCAACGGCGCCGGCAAGTCCACCCTGTTCCGCATGATCACCGGCAAGGAGCAGCCCGATTCCGGCACCATCGACATCGGCACCACGGTGAAGGTCGCCTCCGTGGACCAGAGCCGGGAAGGCCTGGAAAACGACAAAACCGTGTTCGAAGCCATTTCCGAAGGCCGCGACGTGCTGGCCGTGGGCCGCTTCGAGATGCCCTCCCGGGCCTACATCGGCCGCTTCAACTTCAAGGGCAGCGACCAGCAGAAGAACGTGGGCAACCTCTCTGGTGGCGAGCGGGGCCGGCTGCACCTGGCCAAGACCCTGATCGCCGGCGGCAACGTGCTGCTGCTGGACGAACCCTCCAACGACCTGGACGTGGAAACCCTGCGCGCCCTGGAAGACGCCCTGCTGGAATTCGCCGGCTGCGTGCTGGTGATCTCCCACGACCGCTGGTTCCTGGACCGCATCGCCACCCACATCCTGGCGGCGGAAGGGGAGTCCCAGTGGACCTTCTTCAACGGCAACTACCAGGAATACGAGGCGGACAAGAAGAAGCGCCTAGGCGAGGAAGGGGCGAAGCCGAAGCGGATTCGGTACAAGCCCATCAGCCGCTGAGTCAACGGATCAAGGGCGCCTTCCGGCGCCCTTTTTGTTCCCGCCTAGCTGTTGTAGACCCGGTTGTAGGCGGCAAGGGCGGCGGCCACTTGCCCGGCGGGTTTTGCCGGGTCGCCGGTGCCGAATTCGGCGGTGAGGGAGGCCCGGTTGTCGGCGATGAAATCAATGGCGCGGTCGAGGTTGTCGAGCTGCTTGGGGATAAAATTGCCGCTTGCGTTGAGCAGTCTTGCCGCTTCGGCAAACCGTGCGCTGAACTCCTGAATGGCGCCCACGGCGCCTTGTTTGTTGCCGGCCAGCGTGGCGTCCAGCTTGGAAGTGTCCAGGGCGGCCAACTGGGTGGCGGGGTCGGTGGTGAGGCCCAGGTCGGCCAGGCCGCGGAGGCCGTACTCGGCGCCGAAGAACAGGTAGTCGATGCTCTGGTCCAGTTCCCAGCGGGACATCTGCGCCGCCTGGGTGTCGGCCAGCAGGCCGCCGTTCTGCGTGACCGGAGTGAAGCGCTGGACCCAGGCGTTGTACTCCTCCACGAAGTTTTGAAGCTGGGAGCGGATGCCGTCGTTGCCGGTGTCCGGGGTGATGCCGCCCAGGCTTTGGCCGAGGCCCTGCATTTCGCTGACGGCGGAACCCATCTCGCTCAGTTCGGAAAATTGGGCCTTGTAAAGGGCTTCCCTGCCGTTGATGACGGTCATCATGCGGTAGGCGGATTCCGGGTCGAACAGGGCCAGGTTGCGGCCGGTGGGGGCCGGGCCGGTGGCGGCGTTCTGGATGGCGGTCGGCAGGGCGGAGAGGGCGTCGTTCGCGGCCGAGAAGTAGTCCGCGAAAAGGTCCGTCTCCTGGGTTTTGGATTTCGGGGCCGAGGTCAGGAACGATCCCAGCACTTGGGATTTGAAGCTGGCGATGCCAATGGCGAAAGAATCTACAGCGGTATTCATGGCAGTTTCTCCAACGCTAACGACGTGTCTCGCGGCACGGTCCCCGGCGAGGGGATAACTAAGTTCGAGCATAAAACGTGCCTGTGTTTCGTCCCGTAAAATGAACGTTTCCCTCTGTTCCCACGGCTCGGAGCGGGAAGTGAAGCCTCTCCCGGCGGAAGCCGATTCGGCTACAGGGCAAAGCATTCGGGGCGCAGGCGCGTGATTGAATTTTCCCCCCAACAATAGAGGAGAAGAAATGAGGACACCCTTCAAGGGAAGGACAGCCCGGCCATCGCCAAGCTGTGGGGGCAGATGCCGCAAAAGACGGGCGACAAGGCGGCGTTGAATGCCCAACTCAAGGCCGATGAGCTGCTGCCGAAGAACCGCGCCTACTACCGATTCAACGGTTCGCTCACCACGCCGCCTTGCAGCGAAGGGGTGATGTGGCTGGTGATGAAAACGCCGGTGAACACCGGCAAGGAACAGGTGGAAGCCTTCGCCCACACCCTGCATCACGCCAACAACCGTCCGGTCCAGGCGGTGAACGCGCGGCCGGTGCTGAAGTAAGCCGCGGTAGGGGAAGCCGCTTTGGGGCTTCCCCGCGAAAGTCAGCTGCCCGACTTCAGGCTGGCGTTGAAAATGGCTTCGGAACGGTCGGGGAAGTGAAATTCGGCGAAGGCGCGGTGGATCTGTTCCCGATTGCGACCTTCCTGCAGGTCCTGGAAGTGGATGCCCAGGGGGCTCCCGTTCTCCGCCAGGGTGGTGAAGGCGTAGCGCCAGTGGCTGACCTCGCCCAGGCGCTCCCGGAGTTCCCGTTCGTTGGTGATGGCAATGCCCGCTTGTTTCAAGGAATCCAGAAATTCTTCAAAGGATTCGTTGCTAAGACTGCCCATTTTTCTCCTCCAGCTTTTGCGGATGTGGTGGTGACCGCTGTAAGGAGATTAACGGAGGTGTCGCCGCTTGGTTGACATGGGTGTGGGGGGGCGAGGGAAAGTGAGTTTGTGTAATTAAGTTGCTTGCTCGGGTGCAATAGTTGCACCATAATTCTTCCATGCCCACCTTGCGTCGCTCCGACAACAGTGCCTCCGCATGTATGCGAACGACCATTTGCCGCCCCATTTCCACATCAGCATGAACGACGGCCGCGAGTGCCTGATCGAAATCGACACGTTGGCGCTAATTGCCGGCCGGGTCACCCGACGGGAAATTGCGGAGCCGCTGGCGTGGGCAAAGGACAATCTGGCCGTTCTGCAAGCCGCCTGGAAGGAGTTGAACCCATGAAAGCCGAATATCCCCGCGCTCTCCACGTCGAAGTCCTCGGCACTTACCGCCTGCACATCCGTTGGGATACCGGCGAAACCCTGGAGGTGGACCTCGCCGACAAGCTCAATGGCCCCGCCATGGCCCGCCTGCGCGACCCGGCCCTGTTCGCCAAGGCCCACGTCGCCTGCGGCGGCGCGTGCATCGAATGGGAAGACAGCGAATTCGGCGCCGACAACGTCTACGCCTGGACCCGGGAGCAAATGGGTGAGGCGTCCCATGAAATGTTCTTCGGCTGGATGTACCGCAACAACCTCACTCTGGACGCCGCCGCCCAGGCCCTGGGCATGAGCCGCCGCATGGTGGCCTACTATCGCACCGGCCGCAAGCCGATTCCGCGGCATATCTGGCTGGCGTGTATCGGGTGGGAGTCGTTGCGGGTGGGGAGAGCGGCATAAGGTTTTGGATGCCTGCGGCTAAGGTTGACGGCGCCCTTACTGTTATATTGTCGCTATGACGAAAAAATGGAGAAAATATGCTGACCCAGGCAGAACTTATATCAATCCTGACGGATTTAGAGTCGGATCGCGTCGAACGTACCGTGTCAACCAACAACACGGACAAATTTGCTCAAGCAATTTGCGCGTTTGCTAACGATTTGCCTAACCACCGGCAGCCTGGGTATCTGTTGGTTGGAGTGAAAGATAACGGTGAATTGTCTGGTTTAGGAGTGACTGATGAGTTGCTCAAGAACCTTGCTGCAATCAGATCAGATGGCAATGTGTTGCCGCAACCCGTAATGAATATAGCGAAATTCGAGTTGGATGGTGGAAACGTTGCTGTTGTGGAAGTGATCCCTTCTGACTTGCCACCGGTGCGTTACAAGGGAAGGGTTTGGGTTAGAGTCGGGCCGCGCAAAGCGATTGCTAATGAACAAGAGGAACGGATTCTTACCGAACGACGGGTAGCTCTTGCGCGCTCATTTGATGCACGCCCATGTCCGGAAAGCTCAATAGATGATTTAGCGTTGGGTCAGTTCGATGCTTATCGCCGAGAGGCCATCGACGCAGAAACAGTTGCTGCTAATCATCGGTCCATTGAGGATCAATTAGGTTCTCTGCGACTTTACGATCCTGATCGTAAAAATCCAACTTATGCGGGTATTTTATTACTTGGGAAAAACCCCCGCTATTTTTTACCTGGCGCCTATGTGCAGTATCTCAAGCTTCCTGGCATGGATTTAACCGATCTGCCAGAAAATCAGGCTGAAATATCAGGGGATTTATTATCTGTCTTGCGGGAGTTGGATGCACGGCTCAAGGTGCTGATTCAAACTACGCTTAGGCCCATTAGCGGTTTACAAGAAAAGATGCTGCCGGATTATCCGGAGAAAGCTCTGCGAGAACTACTGATGAATGCGGTAATGCACCGGAACTACGATAGTAATTCCCCTATCCGGTTTTATGTTTTCAGCGACCACGTTGAAATTTTAAGTCCGGGAGGATTGTATGGAGAAGCCACTCGTGAGAACTTCCCGACTCGTAACAGCTATCGGAACCCTGTCATTGCGGAGGCTATGAAATCGCTGGGGTTTGTTAATCGATTTGGCTACGGAGTTCAACGGGCTCAGGCGCTCCTTGCAGAAAACGGGAATCCACCTGCTCAGTTTGAATTTGATGAGTATGCAGTACTGGTTAAGGTTTATCGGAGACCGTAATGAAAACAATCGCCTTCTTTAATAACAAGGGTGGGGTTGGTAAGACTACGCTTGTTTATCATTTGGCGTGGATGCTTGCGGATAGAGGAATCAAGACACTGGTGGTTGATCTTGATCCGCAAGCCAACTTGACTTCCATGTTTCTTGATGAGGATAGGCTGGAGGAACTCTGGCCTGACGATGAACATCCGCTAACTATTTACGGCGCGATTAGGCCGATTCTTCGTGGAGTGGGAGATATCAACGATCCCCACGTTGAGCGCTTCAACGAGAATTTGGGCTTGGTGCCGGGGGACCTTGGCTTGTCTCGTTTTGAAGATAAGCTATCTGACGCGTGGCCGCGTTGCCATAATCGAGATGAGGCCGCGTTCCGTACGATGACCGCATTTCACCGAGTTGTTGAGGCAGGCAGTGCTTGGGGGGCGAATTTGGCGTTAATTGACGTTGGCCCTAACCTTGGCGCAATTAATCGGGCTGCATTAATTGCATCTGATCAAGTAGTGTTGCCACTTGCGCCAGACCTGTTCTCTTTACAAGGCCTTAAAAACCTAGGCCCAACTTTACGGGAGTGGCGAGGGATTTGGACGGACTTACTGGACAAAGCGCCGAAAGATGTTTCCATGCCTAAAGGGCAAATGCTTCCGGCGGGCTATGTTGTAATGCAGCATGGCATGCGTGACAATCGGCCGGTGAAGGCCTATCAACGCTGGATGGACCATATTCCGAAGGTGTACCGCCAAGCCGTCTTGGATGAGGCTACATCAACTTCGGTTAATGTGGCTCAAGACCCTTACAATTTGGCCTTGCTGAAGCATTACCGCAGTCTTATGCCATTGGCGATGGAGGCACGAAAACCAATGTTTTATTTGAAGCCTGCCGATGGTGCGATCGGCTCCCATGTTGAGGCGGTAAGAAGTTGTTATACGGATTTTTTCAGCTTGGCTAAGAAGATTGCTGCGGGCTCAGGTATCGTTATGCAATAAGGCCACAGAATGAAATCTGGCTTTGATGTGGGCAGGTCGTCAGTCCCTCAAGCCCCGCCCGCCCCCTCGCTTCCCAGCCTCACCAGGGCGTATTCCATGCTGTCCGCCAGCGCCCGCCAGCTGGCCTCGATGATGTTGGGGCTGGCGCCGACGGTGGTCCAGGATTCGCTGCCGCTCTGGAAGTCGATCAGCACCCGGATGGCGGCGGCGGTGCCGCTGGCGCTGTCCAGGATGCGCACCTTGTAGTCGGTGAGGCGCACCGTGCGCAGGATGGGGTAGGCGTCCAGCAGGGCGCTCTTGAGGGCGGTGGAGAGGGCGTTCACCGGGCCGTTGCCTTCGGCGGCGGTGAACTTCACTTCGTTCCCCACTTTCACCTTGACCGTGGCTTCCGCCAGCAGGCCCCGGCTGTGGCGGCGCTCGGTGATGACGAAGTAGTCCACCAGTTCGAAGGGCTGCACGTAGCCGGGCTTGAGGCGGTGGAGCATCAGTTCCACGCTGGCCTCGGCGGCGTCGAAGGTGTAGCCCTCGTGCTCCAGGTGCTTGATGTGGTTGAGCACCCGCTGGGCGGTTTCATTGTCCAGGTCGAGGCCCATGGCCTGGGCCTGGAACAGGATGTTGCCGCGGCCGGAAAGCTCGGAAACCACCGAGCGCATCTCGTTGCCCACCAGGGCCGGGTCGATGTGCTGGTAGGTGTCGGCGGCCTTGAGCATGGCCGCCACGTGGATGCCGCCCTTGTGGGCGAAGGCGCTGTGGCCGGTGTAGGGGGCGTGGTCGTCGTGCTTGAGGTTGGCTACCTCGGACACGAAGCGGGACAGGGGGGTCAGGTCCCGCAGATGATCGGGGGCCACCACTTCGAAGCCCATCTTGAGCTGCAAATCGGCCAGGATGGTCACCAGGTTGGCGTTGCCCACCCGCTCGCCGTAGCCGTTGATGGTGCCCTGCACCTGCCGGCAGCCGCCCCGCACCGCAGCCAGGGAATTGGCCACCGCGCAGCCGCTGTCGTTGTGGCAGTGGATGCCCAGGGGCGTGCCGATGCGGCTCGCTACTTCCCGCACCATTTCCTCCACTTCCCACGGCAGCTTGCCGCCGTTGGTCTCGCACAGCACCAGCCAGTCCGCCCCGGCGCCGGCGGCGGCTTCCAGGGTGGCCAGGGCGTAGTCCCGGTTGGCGAGGAAGCCGTCGAAGAAGTGCTCGGCGTCGAACACCACTTCCCGCCCCCGGGCCTTCAGGTAGGCCACGCTGTCGCGGATCATGGCCAGGTTTTCTTCCGGGGTGGCGGAGAGCACGTGGCTGACGTGGTAGTCCCAGCTCTTGCCCACCACGGTGACCACCGGGGTCTGCGCATCCAGCAGGGCCTGGAGGTTGCCGTCCTGTTCGCAGGTCATGTCCTTGCGCCGGGTGCTGCCGAAGGCGGCCAGCTTGGCCGCTCCCAGGCCCATTTTGGCGGCGCGGGCGAAGAACTCCGCATCCTTGGGGTTGGAGCCGGGCCAGCCCCCTTCGATGTACTGGACGCCGAAGTCGGCCAGGCGCCGGGCGATGGCGAGCTTGTCGTCCACCGACAGGGAGATGTCCTCCCGCTGGGTGCCGTCGCGGAGGGTGGTGTCGTAAAGGAAGACCTTTGACATATATAAGATACAAGTCTGCGTCGAGGAACCTATTATCCACCAAATCCAGGGGAGCGGCCCCTAGGATTTCGCCGCCGGAACCCGGATCAGTATTTCCGCGCCACCCTCGATGTTCCTGGCCGATATCGCGCCGTCCATGTTGCCTTCGATGATCATCTTGCTCATGTAGAGGCCGATACCGGAGCCCTTGTCCTTGGTGGTGAAGTAGGGGTCGAAAATCTTGGGCAGCACGTCTTCCGGTATGCCGCCGCCGTTGTCCGCCACCCGCACTTCGATCATGCCGTCCCGCTCGGCGGCGCGCACCCGGATGCGTCCTCCCTCGCGACGGGTGGAGACGATGGCTTCCTTGGCGTTGGTGATGACGTTGAGCAGCACCTGGGAAAATTCGTTGCTGTAGCCGTCGGCGCAGACGGCTTCGTCGATGCCGTTGGTCAGCGCGATGTCCCAGTGGGACAGGGAGGCGCCCAGGATGCCTTCCACCTCATGCAGGCAGCGGCCCACGCTGAACTTGCCCTTTTCTTTGCCGGGCCTGAAGAAATCCCGGAAGTCGTCGATGGTGGACGACATGCTCTGCACGACCTGTTTGCCCTTTGACACCTTTTCGTGCAGTTCCGCTTTGGTCAGTTCGCCGTAGTCGTAACTGTCCTGGAGGTTCGAGAGCAGAATGCTGAGGACGTTGATCGGCTGTCGCCACTGGTGGGCGATGTTGTGGACCATCTCGCCCATGGCGGCCAGGCGCGATTGCTGGATGAGCAGGTGGTCCTTTTCCCGGTTCTTGGCGAGTTCTTCCTGGACCCTCTGCTCCAGGGTTTCGTTGAGGCGCTGGAGTTCCGCCTGGGCGCGCTTGCGCTCCGAGATGTCCCGGCTCAGGGAAATGCTGACCGATTTTCCGTCGTATTCGAAAACCGAGGTGTAGATTTCCACCGGAAAGACGCGCCCGTCCTTTGCCCGGTGCTGCCGTTCCAGGGTGACCGACCCGGCCAGGTCGGCTTGATGCCGTACCTCGGCGGCCATTTCCGGGGTGTAGTCCGGGTCGATGTCGAACACGGTCATCTCCAGCAGTTCCTCGCGGCTGAAGCCCAGGGCCCGGCAGGCCTCGTCGTTGACGTACAGGAAGCCCATGTCGCTGCGGTCGATGAGGTAGGCGGGCTCGTGCACGTGATTCAGGGCGAAATCCAGCAGCCCCAGGCGCTGCTCCGAGCGCTTGCGTTCGGTGATGTCCCGGATGTGGCCGTGGTAATGGGTGATTGCCCCAACGGCATTCCGTATCGCCACCGTAAAATCGTAGATCCAGCGATACTGGCCATCCGCGCGGACGATGCGGTATTCCTGCTCGAAATAGGGCGCCTGTTCCGCGCTGTAGGCCGCGACTTCCTGGGCAACCCTGGCCAGGTCGTCCGGGTGAACGAGGCCGGCGTAGGAGACTTTTCCGCTGGTCAAATCCTCCGGCGCGTAGCCGAACTGTTCCATGACGTTGGGGGAAACGTATTCCACGGGCCAGCCGTCGGCCGCCCGCCATTTGAAGGCGACGTTCGGCCCGCCGATGAACAGCTTGCGCTCGTCTTCCAGGGCATCCTCGGTGCGCTTGCGCTCGGCGATTTCCCATGCCAGGTCGCCGATGAGCGAAACGACTTCCACGTCCTTATCGGTGTAGTCGGTGGGCTTGTTGCCCACCCCCAGGATGGCCGACACCTTTTCGCCCCGGAAGACGGGGACCACCAGTTCCCGGACAACGGCGGCGTGGCCCTCGGGCAGACCTTTGCGGTGGGGAAGCGATGCGTAGTCGTTGTGGACGATCGGCTTGCGCTCGCGTATGCAATCCGTCCACACGCCGGCCTCGGAGATGGGGTAGTGCAAGCCCTTTCCTTCCGCCTTGCAGAATTCCGCCTTGGTCCGGGCGGACCAGTTCTGGAGCGTCAGACTATTTTGGTCGACCTCGACGAAGTGGTAGAAGCCGATAAGGCTGCCGGTCAGCTTTTCGGCTTCGTTAAGGGTTTCTTCGAGCAGTTCGTCCAGGGAGTGGGTCAGGGAGAACTGCACCAGGTGCAGCCGCGCCGCGTTGACGCCCTCTTCCAGCTTGCGTTCGGTGATGTCCCGGGCCAGGGCCAGGTTGTAGCCGCGGCCGCCGTACTCGAAATAGTTGGCGCTGATTTCCACCGGGAAAATCCGCCCGTCCCGGGCCTTGTGCCGGCCCTCGAAAACGAGGGTGCCGGATTCCTTCAGGCTGCGCCAATGCTCCGGCCAGAGTTCCTCGGGCCAATCCGGGTCCACGTCGCCCACTTCCAGGTGCAGGAGCTCTTCCCGCGCATAATCAAGAATCCGGCAGGACTCGTCGTTGACGTAATGGAAGCGCCCTTTTTCGTCGATCAGGAAAGCCGCCTCCCGCACGTGGTTCAGGGCGAAGTCCAGCAGGGCGAATTTTTCCACCGCCTGCCTTTGTTCGGTGACGTCCCGGACGATGCCGGCGATACGGTAGATGTTCCCGTCGTCGTCCCGGAGGGGGATCAGGGTGGTGTTGAGCTGTCGCGGTCCCTGGGAAAAGTCGAGGGTTTCTTCGAAATTGAGGGTGCATCCGGCGGCGATGCACCGGCGGAAATTGGCGATGGCCGCTTCGGCCATCCCCTCGTTGGGGGAGATGTCTTCGACGAATTTCCCGGCTACCTCGTCGTTGGTGCGGCCAATCAGCTTTTCGTCGGCGGGATTGATTTCCGCGAAACGGAAGCGTCCCTCCGGGGTAAGGTCCATCAGGAAAATGGCATCCGAGCTGCTGTGGAAAATCTCCCGGTAGCGCCGCTCACTTTCACTCGGCCTGGTATCGGAACCGGTCTGGCGCATCTTTAATTCCCCTAAGTCGGTAGCCGGGATTTTCCAGCGGCGGGAACATCCCGGGGCAATTTTTTCATTTTAATGGGAGGTTCCCAAAACTCATAGGGATAGATCGGGGAAAAACCGTGTAAAAAAGTCGGAATCGAATTAAAATTCCCTCCCGCGTCATTTCCCCCGCAGCACATGACCACTTCCCGCAAAACCCTCGAACTGCTTGCCCCGGCCAAGAACCGGGAGTTCGGCATGGAGGCGATCAACCACGGCGCCGACGCGGTGTACATCGGCGGGCCCTCCTTCGGCGCGCGCTCCAACGCGGGGAACGACATCGCCGACATCGAAGCCCTGGCGGCCCATGCCCACCGCTACCACGCCCGGGTGCTGGTGGCGCTGAACACCATCCTCAAGGACGAGGAGTTGGAAGGGGCCCGGCGCATCGCCTGGCGGGCCTATGAGGCCGGCGCCGACGCCCTGATCGTGCAGGACATGGGCCTGCTGGAGCTGGATCTGCCCCCCATCGCCCTCCACGCCAGCACCCAGACCGACAACCGTTCGGTGGAGAAGGTGCGCTTCCTGGAGCAGGTGGGCTTCTCCCAGATCGTGCTGGCGCGGGAACTGTCCCTGGAGGAAATCCGCGCCATCGCCGCCGAAACCGCCGCCACCCTGGAATTCTTCGTCCACGGCGCCCTGTGCGTGAGCTACAGCGGCCAGTGCTACATCAGCCACGCCCACACCGGCCGCAGCGCCAACCGGGGCGAGTGCTCCCAGGCGTGCCGGCTGCCCTATTCCCTGGCGGACGGCGATGGCCGCCTCATCGCCCAGAACCAGCACCTGCTGTCCCTCAAGGACAACGACCAGAGCGCCAACCTCCGCGCCCTGGCCGATGCCGGCATCCGCTCCTTCAAGATCGAAGGGCGCTTGAAGGACCTTGGCTACGTCAAGAACCTCACTGCCCATTACCGCACCCTGCTGGACCGCCTCATGGAGGCGGAGCCCGGCTACCGCCCCGCCTCTTCCGGGCGCTGCACCTTCTTCTTCACCCCCCGGCCGGAAAAGACCTTCAACCGGGAATCCACCGACTATTTCGTCACCGGGCGCCGACTCGACATCATCAACCCCCGCACCCCCAAATTCGCCGGCGAGCCCATCGGTAAGGTGGCGAAAGTGGGCAAAGGCTGGTTCGAGGCGGAAACCACCGCACCCCTGCACAACGGCGACGGCCTGTCCTTCTATGATGCCAAGGGCGAACTCACCGGCCTGCGGGTCAACCGGGCCGAAGGAAAGCGGGTGTTCCCCGCCGAAGCGGACCACGGCCTGGCGGCGGGCACGCCCCTGTACCGCAACCGGGACCAGGAGTTCGAGCGCCAACTGGAAAAGAAATCCGCCGAGCGCAAAGTCCGGGTGGCCCTACGCTTCGCCGAAACCTCCGACGGCTTCGCCCTGACCCTCACCGACGAGGACGGGGTCAGCGTCACCGAGCGCCTGCCCCACGCCAAGGAGCCGGCCCAGAACGCCGACCGGGCCCTGGCCGCCATCCGCGAACAGCTGGGCAAGCTGGGCAACACCCTGTTCGAAGCGGAAGCCGTCGAACTGGACCTGTCTGCCCCCTGGTTCCTCCCCGCCGGCGCCCTCAACGCCCTGCGCCGCCAAGCCGCCGAAGCCCTGGAGGCGGCGCGCCTCGCCGCCCACCCCCGCCCGCCCCGCTGGCCGGCGGCGCAACCCCCGGCGGCCTACCCGGAAACCGAGCTGACTTATCTCGGCAACGTCTACAACCGGATGGCCCGCCAGTTCTACGCCAAGCACGGCGTCACCCTGATGGACGCCGCCTTCGAGGAAAACCGGGAAACCGGTACGGTGTCCCTGATGATCACCAAGCACTGCCTGCGCTTCAGCTTCAACCTGTGCCCCAAGCAAGTCCCCGGCACCCGCCCCGACCCCCTGACCCTGATGAACGGCAACGAAAAGCTCACCCTGCGCTTCGACTGCAAGCGTTGCGAAATGCACGTGGAGGGGAGGCTGAAAACCGGCCGCCAAGGCGCCTGGATTTGACACCGGCCAGCCGGCGCAATACGCTTCATTAGCGCGCACACCAAGGAGCACGAGCATGAACCCACGCATCACCATCGACCCCGCCGTCTGCCACGGCAAGCCCTGCGTCCGCGGCTTGCGCTATCCCGTCGAAACCGTGCTGGAATGGCTTGCCGGCGGGATGAGCGTGGAGGAAATCCTGGCCGACTATGAAGACCTTGAACGGGAAGACATTCTCGCCGTGCTCGAATTCGCGGCCCGCATGACCCACGTCAAACGCCTGGACCGCCTGGCGGCATGAAGTTCCTCATCGACGCCCAGCTGCCCCGGCGCTTTTGCGCTTGGCTGCGGGACGCCGGTCACGACGCGACCCATACCCTCGATTTGCCCCAAGGCAACCGGACTCCGGATGCCGGCCTGCTTGAAATCGCCGTACTCGAAAGCCGGATCATCGTCACCAAAGACGACGATTTCGTGCAGTCGTTCCTGGTGCTGAACCGTCCCGAGAGGCTTTTGCTGATTGCCACCGGCAATATTGGAAATGCCGAACTCGAACGCCTTATCCAAAAGAATCTGGATGCCATTGTGGAAGCCTTCAGGCAGCACCGTTTCGTGGAAATCGGGCGGGATGTGATTGTCATCCACGAATAGTTTCTTCTGATGCCCATGCGCCACGGCTGAACGTGCCGCTTCCCGGTAGTCTAAATTGGGAATGAATCCCCCCCCGATTCTGCCGGGAGCAAGCCATGGCTCCACTGTTTTCCCTCCCTTTCTCCCCTCTCACTCCCCTGCGGGCCGCCATCGCCGTCGCCCACCTGGAGGACGAGGCTGCCTGCGTCGAGCGCCTGCTCCACCGGGCGGCTCTCGACGGCGCGGCCCAGTGGCGGGTGGAGGGGGCGGCGGCGCGGCTGGTGCGGGCGGCCCGGGAGCAGCGGCTGGCCTATAGCGGCCTGGACGCCTTTCTCCACGAATACGACCTGTCCTCCCAGGAGGGGGTGGTGTTGATGTGCCTGGCGGAGGCCCTGCTGCGCATCCCCGATGCCGACACCGCCGACCGCCTGATCCGGGACAAGCTCACCGATGCCGACTGGCTCCGGCATTTGGGCCACAGCCGTTCCCTGCTGGTGAACGCCTCTACCTGGGGGCTGCTGCTCACCGGCGGGATGGTGAAGCTGGAGGAGGACGTGGGTTCCTTTTTCGGCCGTTTCCTGGCCAAGAGCGGCGAGCCCCTGGTGCGCCTGGCCCTGACCGAGGCGATGCACATCCTGGCCGGCCAGTTCGTTCTCGGCCGCACCATCGAGGAGGCGTTGGAGCACAGCCGGCGCTCCGAGTGCCTGCCCTACCGCTTTTCCTTCGACATGCTGGGGGAGGCGGCCCTGACCCGGGCCGACACGGAGCGCTATTTCCGCGCCTACGCCCACGCCCTGGCGACCCTCGCCGCCGCCAACGGCCGGCCACCGGAGGAGCGGCACGGCATTTCGGTCAAGCTCTCCGCCCTCCATCCCCGCTTCGAATACGCCCAGCGGGAGCGGGTCATGGCCGAACTGGTGGCCCGGCTGGGGGAGTTGGCCGAAATCGCCGCCAAAGCCGACCTGGGCCTCGCCGTGGACGCGGAGGAAGCGGACCGGTTGGAGCTGACCCTGGACGTGTTCGAAGCGGTGTTCCGGGAGCCCCGCTTCCAGGGCTGGCAGGGCTTCGGTCTGGCGGTGCAGGCCTACCAGAAGCGGGCGCTGCCGGTGCTGGAATGGCTCGCCGACCTGGCCCGCGACGGTGGGCGGCGCATTCCGGTGCGGCTGGTGAAGGGGGCCTACTGGGACACGGAAATCAAGCGTGCCCAGGTGCAGGGCCTGGCAAGCTACCCGGTGTTCACCCGCAAGGAGGCCACCGACGTGTCCTACCTGGCCGGGGTCAGATGCCTGTTCGCCAACCAGGGCGCCCTCTACCCCCAGTTCGCCACCCACAACGCCCACACCCTGGCCTACGTGCTGGAGGTCGCTGGAAACAACCGGGACTTCGAATTCCAGCGCCTCTACGGCATGGGCGACGCCCTCTATGCCGAGGTGGTGGGGGCGCATAAGACCGGCGTGGCCTGCCGCATCTACGCCCCCGTCGGCAGCCACCGGGAGCTGCTGCCCTACATGGTGCGGCGCCTGCTGGAAAACGGCGCCAACACCTCCTTCGTCAACCGCGTGGTGGAGGAGGGCATCCCCGCCGAGCAGGTGGCGGCGGACCCGGTCCCTCGGCTGCGCCTGATCGAGCCCAAGCCCCATCCCCGCATTCCCCTGCCCCGGGACCTTTACGGCGAATGGCGCAATTCGCAAGGCTACCCGTTGGATGAACCGGCGGCCCTGGCCGCCCTGGAGCAGGACGTTTCCCGCGCCCTGGAGCGCAGCTGGCGCGCGGCGCCCTTGGTGGGGGGCGAAGCGCTGCCCGGAAACACCCGCCCGGTGCTCGACCCGGCGGACCACCGCCGCGTGGCGGGGGAGGTGGCCGAGGCCGACGAGGCCGCACTGGAAAAAGCCCTGTCCCTGGCCCACGCCGCCGCCCCCGCCTGGGACGCCATGCCGGCGGAAGAACGCGCCGCCGTCCTGGAGCGGGCCGCCGGCCTGATCGAGGCCCACCGGGCCGACTTCGTCGCCCTCCTGGCCCGGGAGGCGGGGCGCTGCATCCCCGACGGCCTGGCGGAGGTGCGGGAGGCGGCGGACTACTGCCGCTATTACGCCCACCTGGCGCGGCGGGATTTCGGCGAGAGCATGAAGCTCCCCGGCCCGGCGGGGGAGTCCAACCGCCTGAGCCTTCACGGCCGCGGCGTGTTCGCCTGCATCAGCCCGTGGAATTTCCCCCTCGCCATCTTCACCGGCCAGGTGGCCGCCGCCCTGGCGGCGGGCAACGCCGTGGTCGCCAAGCCCGCCGGCGCCACGCCCCTCACCGCCATGCTGGCCACGAGACTGCTGCTGGATGCCGGGGCGCCGGAAAACGCCCTGCATCTCCTCCCCGGACCCGGCGGCACCCTGGGCATGAAGCTGGCGGCCGACCCCCGGGTGGCCGGGGTGGCCTTCACCGGCTCCACCGACATCGCGAAAGCCATCCACCGCGCCCTGGCGGCGAGGGACGGGGCGATTCCCGCCCTGATCGCCGAAACCGGCGGGCTGAACGCCATGGTGGCCGACAGCTCCGCCCTGCTCCAGCAGGTGGTGCCGGACGCCCTGCAAAGCGCCTTCAATAGCGCCGGCCAGCGCTGCTCGGCCCTGCGGGTGCTGTTCGTGCAGGAGGACATCGCCGACCGCCTGATCGAACTCCTTGCCGGCGCCATGGCCGAGCTTTCCATCGGCGACCCCTTGAAGCTGTCCACCGACCTGGGGCCGGTGGTCAATGAAGAGGCCAAGGCCGCCCTGGAGCGCCACGCCGGGCGCATGGCCGGCGAAGGCCGCCGCTTGCGCTACCGGGCACCCCTGCCGGCGGGCACCGAGCACGGCACTTTCTTCCCGCCCCACCTGTACGAACTCCCTAGCCTGGACGCGCTCCAGGGCGAAGTGTTCGGCCCGGTGCTGCACCTCATCCGCTACCCCGCCGACGGCCTGGACGCCGTGATCGACCGCATCAACCGCACCGGCTACGGCCTCACCTTCGGCCTCCACAGCCGCATCGACGCCACCATCGAACACGTCACCCAGCGGGTGCGGGCGGGCAACGTCTACGTCAACCGCAACATGATCGGCGCCGTGGTGGGCGTCCAGCCCTTCGGCGGCGAGGGCCTGTCCGGCACCGGCCCCAAGGCCGGCGGGCCGCACTACTTGCACCGCTTCGCGGTGGAGCGGGCGGTGGCGGTGAACACTATGGCGGTGGGGGGAAATGCGGCGCTGCTGACGACGGGGGAGGGGAAGGGGGGGTAGCCGCAGGAGGCGTAGGCGTTCAAAGTCACCGGACCTGCGCGGCTTTTTGTGGAGGTCCGATGGACTGCCGGTTGGATAGAAAACAACAGGCTTATCTCAGTTTGCAGCGTTTTTAGCATCGTCAATCGAGGACTCCACGCCATTCACCGCGCTTTCCACGTTTGCAGCAGCCTGTTGAACATCTGGCACAACGCTTCGCCAGTTGTCGTAATCAAAATCGTCTACAGCCGACGTGAGTTCATCAGTCGCTGATTTAAGGCTATCAACCTGTGATTCTGCATCGTCAAGCTTTGAACGAACGTCATCAAGCTGTGCTTCAAGTTCGGCGACTCGACTTTCCTGTTTTTCCGTCCGCCCACGATCGCAGCCTGTAAGTGAGAAAAACAGCAGAATAACGACAATAAAAATCCGGCAATTTTTCAAGGGAGGATTAGCCGAAAAGTAGGTTGGTATCGATAAGCCACTGCTCCACGGGCGGAGGCTCATGTCTTGGTGCGTTGTGTTTGGGGTCAAAGTTCGCAAGCTTCTGGGATAGAAAACTATTGAGGCGGCTGCAAGCGTCCGCCTGATCGCGCGCCAAGGCGCTTGTGAAGTCCTGCGCCGCCTCATGACTGACGCATATCAGGATTGTCTTGGACATTTTGTTGGGACGTTCCGGATCGTCATTTAGCCTCCAGGATACTCCCACGTCAAAACCAAACGTTGAGCTATTCACCTGAATCTCCGCATCGGCTGGCATAACTTGCCGGATTACGCTCACGACCTCATCTTGAAATCCCACGACCCTCTCCTTTGTGCCTAACAGTATTAGACGGACCCGGGTGTCCGGACGTTTTTTATTATAGAGATGCGCAGGTGTAATCGTAATTTGTTGTTACGCAATAGGTTTGCGTCTTCCCTCTCCCCCTTGACGGGGGAGGGCAGGGGTGGGGTGGGATGGTGGAGGGGGGAACGTTGCCGCTTATCACCCCCGTCCCAACCTTCCCCCGTTCCCGTCGTGGTCGGCCTTCAGGGACGGAACCACGACGAGGATGGAGAAGGAGTGCAGCCGGGGTGGCCGGAAATCCTCGTTACAGCAAAATTGGACGCCCCTTTTTCCCGCCGATTCCAAATACTTATAGCCGTGCCCCGGCGTAGTCGCGGATAATTACGCATGACCGATACTATCCAGACCTCCCCCCTGCCCGCGGCAAGCGCCGCCGGGCGCTCTTTCGACGAACTGCTGCTGTCGCCGGGCATGAAGGCGATCCTGCGGCAGCTCCAATACCTGGAGATGACCCCCATTCAGGCGGCCAGCCTGCCGATTGCGCTGGCCGGGCACGACCTGATCGCCCAGGCCAAAACCGGCAGCGGCAAGACGGCGGCGTTCGCGCTGGCCTTGCTGTCCAATCTGAACCCCCGGCGCTTTGCGGTGCAAGCCATGGTGCTGTGCCCGACGCGGGAACTGGCGGACCAGGTGACCCAGGAAATCCGCCGTCTGGCGCGGTTCGAAGACAACATCAAGATTCTTTCCCTGGTCGGCGGGGCGACCATGCGCCCCCAGCGGGCGAGCCTGGAGCACGGTGCGCACATCGTCGTCGGCACCCCGGGCCGCATCATGGACCACCTGGAGCGGGGCAGCCTGAAGCTGGACGCCCTCAACACCCTGGTGCTGGACGAAGCCGACCGCATGCTGGAGATGGGTTTTTACGACCAGATCGCCTACGTGGCGAAGCAGTGCCCGGCCCAGCGCCAGACCTTGCTGTTCTCGGCCACCTATCCCGAAGGCATCGAACGGCTGGCGCGCCAGTTCCTGCGCAAGCCCCAGGAGGTGAAGCTGCTGGAACAGCACGAGGGCAGCAAGATCCGCCAGCGCTTCTACGAGGTGAGCCATGAGGAGCGTTTGCAGGCCGTGGGCACCCTGCTCAAGCACTACCGCCCGGTCAGCACCCTGGCCTTCTGCAACACCAAGCAGCGCTGCCGCGACTTGGTGGACGTGCTGCATGCCCAGGGCTTTCATGCGCTGACCTTGAACGGCGATCTGGAACAGCGGGAACGGGATCAGGTGCTGATCCAGTTCGCCAATCGCAGTTGTTCGGTGCTGGTGGCCACCGACGTGGCGGCGCGGGGCCTGGATATCGCGCAGCTGGAAGCGGTCATCAACGTGGACGTCACCCCGGACCCGGAAACTTACATCCACCGCATCGGCCGTACCGGGCGCGGCGACGAGGACGGCTGGGCGCTGAGTCTGTGCAGCCCGGCCGACAAGCGCCGGGTGGACACCATCGCCCAGATGATGGGCGCCGAACCGGAATGGCATACCCTCGGCTCGCTGCAAAGCGGCAACGATGAACCCCTGGTGCCGCCCATGGTGACGCTGCTGATCCTGGGCGGACGCAAGGAGAAAATCCGCCCCGGCGACGTGCTGGGCGCGCTCACCGGCGAGGCGGGGTTCACCCGGGAGCAGGTCGGCAAGATCACGGTGACGGATCAAACCACCTATGTTGCCGTCGCCCGCGACATCGCCCGGGAAGCCGTGCGCAAATTGTCGGCCGGCAAGGTGAAGGGCAAGACGGTGAAAGTGCGCGTGCTGGAGGATTGATGCCACGGCCCTGCCGCGCGGTGTGCATGACCAATGAGATCGGAGAGAGCGGTTGATTAACAACGATGTGTTACGAAGCGTGCGCTACGCGCTGGATCTTAGCGACGGGAAGGTGGTCGAGCTGATCAAGCTGGCCGGGCGCGATATGGAACCCTCCGACGTCGCAGGCTTCTTGAAAAAAGAGGACGAAGCAGGCTTTGCCGAGTGCGGCGATGATGTTCTGGTGGCGTTTCTGGACGGGCTGATTACGCACCGGCGAGGCAAGATGGAGCCCCGGCCGGGTCAGGATAAAAAGCCGGAAACCCGCCTAAGCAACAACGCCATCCTGAAAAAGCTGCGGGTGGCGTTTGAGCTGAAAGAAGAGGACATGCTCAAGGTGTTGGAGCTGGCGGGGTTCCGGGTCTCCACCCCCGAGCTGAGCGCGTTGTTCAGGGCGAAAGGCCACAAGAATTACCGCGTATGCGGCGACCAGTTTCTGCGGAATTTCCTGAAGGGCCTGGCTATTCGCCTTAGAAGCGGCGAGCGGCGGTAAAACCCCGGCTACAGCTAATGGTCCCCAATAGCAGCGTTTTTGTAGACTGAATTGAAGTAGTTCTTAAGCCACAAATATTTCTGGTGAACTTTGGGGTTATTTTTGTTTTCTCTTAGCCCAGCCAATATCTGGGACCTATAGTGTTCCGTGAAACATGACTGCATGAAACCGCCAAGGTAACTGAAGAAGCTCAGGTCGTCGTTGTCTTTCTCAATGGGAATCCCGTTTGTAAGTGGAAATTGCTTTTTGAATTCGTCATGAACGCTCTTGTCTGTGTACATTTCTGAAATCAATTCTACAGTGCTCTGGTCAAGGACTGTCCTTGGATAGAAAGCAATACCGTTTTCCGAATTTTCATGCGCCGTTGTCAATGCAGGCCCGAGTATTACTGGGGAATTTTCCGAATAATAGATTTTTCCTCGTACAACGCTGCCTCTTGCGAGCCAGCCATGCAAAAGAGCGGTTTGGTGTAGCATGATTATGGAGTTTGTAAGTGTAAATACTTCTGTTTTGTTGTTCGGGTCTGCTACAAATATGGAAGCATCTGACATTCTAATGTGGCGAATGCCATTCCCGTCTTCTGAAATATCACCCATACCATTCTGTGCAGTTGACAGCATCACAATGCTTGCTAGCAGATTCGGATTTTCTGCTGATTTTGCGACCAAATCTTTCCAGCCAAGCATGTCAACGAAGGCTACCAACCGATCTACGTATTCTATTGTGCCTATATGATGTTCAAGCACTTAGCATCTTCCTCTCTTTGCAGCAATGGGGTAGCTCACGATTTTTCGCATCCCTAGGGAAAACCGTGAGTTGTCCACTAAGGGGCCTCAGTCCTTCTCCACCACCTCGCCCCCCAGCGCCTCCGCCAAATCCGGCAGGAAGCGCCCCAGTTCCCCTGCCATCAAGGCGAAATCGGCGTCGAACTGCTCGTCGGCGGTGTCGGCCTGGGATTCGGCTTCCTCTTTCAAGATGTCCAGGAAGGCCAGCTGCTTGATCTGCAGCTGGTCGGTGAGGGCGAAGGAGATGCGGTCGTTCCAGGTCAGGGCCAGGCGGGTGGCGATCTTGCCGTTGGCGATGTGGCCGCGGATTTCCTCGCCTTCCAGGGGATGGCGGGCGTAGCGCACGGTGGCTTTTTCCTCGCTGGGGGCCTGGAGCACGCAGTCCCGGTCGATGCTGAAGCCGGCGGGGGCTTCGCTCGCCGCCAGCCAGCCGGTCATGGCGGAGGCGGGGGAAAGCTGGGTGTCGAAGGGGGTGAGGGGCAGGTCTTCCAGGTCGTCCCGCAACTGGCCGATCAGCTCCTCGGCCTTGGCGGCGTTGGCCGCGTCGATGGCCAGCCAGCCGTTCACCGGGTCGATCCAGGCGTAGGTGGTGCGGCGGCGGGCAAAGGCCCGGGGCAGCAGCTCGTCGGCCACCTGTTCCTTGATTTCCTTTAGTTGCTTCCTGCCGGGGCGGAAGCCCTGCTGGGCCTCAAGCTGGGCTGCCCGCTCGTTGGCCAGGTCGTTCACCACCGCGGCGGGCAGCAGTTTCTGCTCGGTGCCCAGGGCGATCAGCAGTTGCCGGTTGAGGGACACCACCAGGCTGTCGTTGCCCCGGGGGGACACCCAGCCCCGGCTCTGCCGGTCCAGGCCGCCGCAGGGCTGCAGGGGGTGGCGGGACAGGCGCTCCTCGATCTGGGCGGCGGTAACGGCCCAGCCGGCGGGGAGGCGGAAGATTTGCAGATTCTTGAACCACATGATCGGGTGCTCGCGAAGGAAAAGGTGCCATTTTACCCCGGCACGGCGGCCCTGTATTTCGGCCCTACCGGATTCCCTCCCTTTTGCATGGGGTGGGGGCGGTAAAAACGCCTGCGGGTTGCCGGCGGTAGGCATGGAGAGGCCGATCTGTCTTGCTTTCCGGGCGGTGGCGGGCGGTTTGGGGTTGTGCCCGCCCTTGGGCTAGCGTTCAGTGACGGGAACTCGGCCCCGGCCTGGGGCGGAAAGGAGTGCGCATGGAAAAGTACGTGGACGGATTTCTGATCCCCCTCGCCAAGGACAAGATCGGCGAATACCGGGCGATCGCCGAAACGGCCCGGGAGGTGTGGAAGGAGCACGGCGCCCTGGAATACCGCGAGTGCATCGGCGACGACCTGGAGGTGGAAGGCATGGTTTCCTTCCTGAAGGCGGCGGGCGCCACGGAGGGGGAAACGGTGGTTTTTTCCTGGATCGTCTACGAATCGAAGGCGCATCGGGACAAGGTGAACGCGGCGGTCATGGCCGACCCGCGGATCAAGGACATGTGCACGCCGGAGTCGTCGCCCTTCGATGTCGCCCGCATGGCCTACGGCGGCTTCCGGATACTGGTGGAGCTCTAGCCCCCAGGCCACGAGGAAGGAATAAGCATGGACACCCAAATCTTCGTCAACCTGCCGGTGAAGGACCTGGACCGTTCCATGGCGTTTTTTGCGGAACTCGGCTTCGAATTCAATCCCCAGTTCACCGACGAGACCGCTGCCTGCATGATTGTCGCCGATGGCCGCATCTACGCCATGCTGCTGACCGAGGCCAAGTTCCGGGAGTTCATCCCCGGCGCCATCTGCGACGCCCGCAATTGCACCGAAGTGCTCGTGGCCCTGTCCTGCGACAGCCGTGCCCAGGTGGACGATCTGGTAGCCAAGGCGGTCGCCGCAGGAGGTTCCACCTACAGCGCCCCGAGGGACTACGGCTTCATGTACGAGCAGATGTTCCAGGACTTGGACGGCCACATCTGGGACCTGTTCTACATGGAGCCCGGGGCGCGGTAGCCCATGCTGCGCAACACCCCCCAAACCTGGGGAGCCGTCGCCAAGGGGTTCCATTGGCCCATGGCCGTCCTCCTCCTGCTCCAGTTCCCCCTGGGGTGGGCGGCGGTGAGCTGGCCCCTGTCTCCCCTCAAGCTGGACCTGTTCGTGTGGCACAAGTCCCTCGGCGTGCTGGTTCTGGCGCTGCTGGTCCTGCGGCTGTTGTGGCGGCTTTTCGACCGGCGGCCGCAGCCTTTGGCGGGCACGCCGGTCTGGGAGCGGGTGGCTGCGGCGGCGGACCATTGGGGGCTGTACTTCCTGACGGCGGCGCTGCCTCTTTCCGGCTGGGTGATCAGTTCGGCGGCGGCGATTCCGTTCCGGGTGTTCTGGCTGTTTCCCCTGCCGCGCCTGGTGGAGCCGGACAAGGCGGTGGAGGAGCTGGCCAAGGAGGCGCACCTGTTCCTGTCCTTCGTCCTGGCCGCTCTGCTGGCGGTGCACGTCGCCGCCGCCCTGTGGCACCACTGGGTGCGAAAGGACGAGGTGCTGGTCCGCATGTGGCTGGGGAAAAGGCGGTGAGGGCGCTTTTCGCTTGCCTGCTGCTGGCCTGGGCGAGCCTTGCCCAGGGGGCGGAGTGGAAGACGCTGCCCGCCAGCCGCCTGGAATTCACCGCCACCTATCAGGGGCAGGCGGTGCCGGGGGTATTCCGCCGCTTCGACGTGGTCCTGGCCTTCGATCCCCGGCAACTGGCGGGGAGCCGGCTGGCAGTGGACATTTCCATCCCCGACGCGGACATGCTCAGCGCCGACATCAACGAGGCGGTGCGGGGGCCGGAGTGGTTCGACGCCGGGGGATTTCCCGTGGCGCGCTTCGTCAGCGAGGAGATCGTGGCCCAGGGGCCGGGGCGCTACCTGGCACGGGGCACCCTGACCCTGAAGGGGGTGGCGCGCAGGGTGGCGGTGCCGTTCACTTGGACCCCGGCGGGGAACGGGGCGGCCATGGACGGGCGGCTGGTTTTGCGGCGCACCGATTTCAACATCGGCTCGGGGGCGTGGGCCAAGGACGAGACCATCGGGATGGAGGTGGGGGTGAGGTTCGGGTTGAAGCTGCGGCGGAAGGATTGAGTGGGTTCTGGGGGAAGGGGCGGCTGTCCCTCACCCCCTGCCCCTCTCCCGGGAGGAGAGGGGTGAAAAAGCCCTTCTCCCGCCGGGAGAAGGGTTGGGATGAGGGACCGGTGCTTGAGCGGCCGATGTAGGTTCAGATGCCTACTGCCCTGTTTGCCGGCCATTACGATGGAGATTTCCTATGTTTCCGGTTCGCCCGCTGATCCTTCTGGTCCTGCTCGCCGGCTGTGCACCGCCGCCAGCTCCCGAAGCGAAGGCGCCGGCCGTGCCGGCGGACTTCCCCGCCGCCTTCTACCGCCAGGCGGCAGCCCAAGGGGAGGCGGTCTACGCCATCGACGGCGAACATTCCCGGCTCCAGGTCCGGGTCTACCGGGGCGGGCCCCTGGCCCGGCTGGGCCATGACCACGTGATTTCCAGCCGGGGGCTGCGAGGTTATGTTGCGCCGTCCCTGGGCCGGGCAGACCTTTACCTGCCGCTGGATTCCCTGACCGTGGACGACGAGGGCCTGTCCGCTGCCGATGCCGCAGCCACCCGGCGCAACATGCTGGACCAGGTGCTGGAGGCCCGGCGCCATCCCTTCGCGCTCATCCATGCCCGCTGCAGCCCGCCCTGTTCGGTGCTGGCGGCGGAAGTGACGCTGCACGGGGTGACGCGGGCGATGGAAATTCCCGTCCGCTGGCACGCGGAGGACGGCCGCCTCACCGGGGAAGGGGCGTTCCGCATCCGCCACCAGGACTTCGGTCTGACGCCCTACGCCGTCCTGGGCGGGGCGTTGCGGGTGGAACAGGCGATGGACCTGGGTTTCCGGGTCGAGGCGTCAGGAGGCGCTTTGGGCGGGAAGGACGATGCTGAAGCAGGTGCCGCCGCCGGGGATGGAGTTGGCCCAGATGCGGCCGCCGTGGCCCTCCACCAGGGTGCGGCAGATGGCCAGCCCCAGGCCCAGGCCGTCGCCTTTGGTGGTGTGGAAAGGCTGAAAAATCGACTCCAGCTGCACGTCGGCGATGCCCGGGCCGCTGTCGCAGATTTCCACCCGGACCCGCTGCCGTTCGATGGGGCGGCTGACGATGCGCAGCTCGCGCCGGGGGGCGTTGCGCACGGCTTCTATCCCGTTTTTCACCACGTTGAGCAGCACCTGCTGGATTTCCTCATTGTTGCCCAGGACGGGGGGAAGGTGTTCCAGGTCGAAGGTGATGGTGACCCCGTGCTGCCCGATTTCGTATTCCAGCAGGTCCACCGTGCCCCGCAGCAGGCCGTTGAGGTCCAGCGGCGCCCGCGGGCTGGGGCTCTTGCGGATCAAGGCCTTGAAGTTGTTGATGATCCTGCCTGCCCGCTGGGCCTGTTTGAGGGCCAGGCTCAGGCACTGGCGCTGCTTGCCGGGGTCCAGGTCGCCGCCGTCCAGGCGGCGCAGGCAGGCGTCCAGGTAGTTGAGGGTGGCGTTGATCGGCTGGCTCAGCTCGTGGGTGAGGCCGGAGGCCATTTCGCCGGCGATGTTGAAGCGGGCGCTGCGCTCCATGGCCACCTGCTGCTGGGCGCGGTCGGCCTTGGCCTGGACGTGGCGGGTGATGTCGACGCAGGTGCCGATATGGCCGAGGAAGCGGCCGTCCCCGGCGAAGCGGGGGGCGCCGGAGTCCTGCATCCAGCGGTATTTCCCGTCGTGGCGCTGGAGGCGGTAGGCCTGCTTGAAGGGCAGGGCGGACCGGAAAGCGTCGGTATAGGTGGCCAGGCAGCGTTCCCGGTCCTCCGGGTGCACCCGCTCCATCCAGTGGAGGCCCCGGGTCCGTTCCAGGGATAGGCCGGTGAAATCGTGCCATCCCTGGTTGAAGAAGGTGCAGCCCGTATAGCGGCCCTCCTCGTCCACGTCCGCCATCCAGATGATGATGGGCACCGTGTCGGCGACGGTGCGGAAACGTTCCTCGCTCTCCTTCAAGGCCTGTTCGGCCTGCTTGCGGGCGGAAATGTCGTAGACCGTGGAGCGGCTCATCAGGTATTCGCCGTCCGGCCCCGTGACCGCCGTGGCGCTCAAGAGTACCGGCAGGACGGAGCCGTCCTTGCGCTGCATTTCGTATTCCAGGTTGTGGACGTATCCCTGCTCCTTGAAGGCGGGGTAGTTGCGGCGGAAGACCTCCTGGCTCGCCGGGGTGAGCAGGTCGGAAAAGCGCAGTTTCCCCACCACATCTTCCCACTCGTAGCCCAGCCACTGGAGTTCCGTGTGGTTGATGCGGATGACGGTGCCGTCCCGGTCCAGGGAGTGGTAGCCGCAGGGAGAGCGTTCATAGAGGTCCTCGATTTCCTCCGCCGATTTGCGCAGGGCTTCCGCCGCCCGCCGGCTTTCGTCGATGTCCACCAGCTGGGCAATGAAATACAGGGGAGCGCCGCTGGCATCCCGCAGCAAGGAGACGGTGAGGTCCCCCCATACCGTGCGGCCGTCCTTGCGGAGGTAGCGCTTCTCCCGCCGGTAGGTGTCGGTTTCCCCCGCCAGCAGGCGCTTCATGTTGGCCAGGTCGATGGCCACCTCGTCCGGGTGGGAGATGGCCTGGAAGGACAGCCGTTCCAGTTCCTCCTTGTCATAGCCGAGGAAGGCGCAGAAGGCGCGGTTGATTTGCAGGTAGCGGCCGTCCAGGGCGGTGAGGGTCATGCCGATGGGGGCGTGCTCCATGGCGTTGCAGAAGCGCGCCTCGCTTTCCTTCAGGGCGCGTTCGGCCCGGTGCGGTGCCTCGCCGGCCCGCAGCCGCCGGAGTTCGGCGACCAGCTCCTCCCGGCTTAGATTCTTGTAGTCGTCGGCCATGAGCCTGCCCTGCATGGGTGTGTGTCATGGACATAGTAGCCGTCGCAAAAATATTCGCAAGGGGGGTCAGTCCGCCGCCTTGCCCAGGGTGACGATGCGCAGCAGGAGCTGCCCCGCCGGGTCGGCGACTTCCTGCTGGACGGCATCCAGGGTGAGACGGGTGGCGGCGGCTTTGAGGGGGAAGCGGACGGGGATTTTGCCGGCGGCGATGGCGGTTTGTTCCGCCTCCTCCAGCAAGCTGACGAAGTTGAGTTCGCCGATCCCCGGTTCGGGAATGCCCAGCAGGTTGGCGGCCAGGGGGGAGAGGCCCAGGAGTTTCCAGTCCGGGTCGGTGACCGCCACGGCGCCCGGGAACTGGGCCAGGATGCCGCTGCGGCGTCCCTTCGCCGCTTCCAGGCTGGAGTGGAGCCGGGCCAGCAGCTCCTTCTTGTTGAAGGGCTTGGTGATGAAGTCGGTGGCGCCGGCCTCGATGCCGTGGATGCGCTCCTCCGGCATGGACAGGGCGGTGACCATGATGATGGGCAAGGCGGCGAATTCGGGATCGTGGCGGATTTCCCGGCTCACCTCGTAGCCGGTCATGCCCGGCATGCGCACGTCCAGCACCAGGGCGTCGGGCTTTTCCCGGTGGAGAACCTCCAGGGCCTCGGGGCCGCTGGAGGCTTCCAGCACCCGGTAGCCGGCGTCCTTGAGGATCAGGCGCAGCAGCTTGACGTTGGGGGGCGCGTCGTCCACCACCAGGACGGTGGCGCCCAGGTTGGCCTGGTCAAGCATGGCCCGCCCTCCGGCCTTCCCGCAGATAGCGCGCCACCATTTCCGGCAGGCGCCGGGTGTCCACCGGCTTGCTCAGGTAGCCGTCGAAGCCGGCGGCGAGGAAGCGGCCCTCGTCGTCCTTCATGGCCTGGGCGGTGATGGCGATGGCCGGCACGTCGTCGAAGGCGTGGTTCTCCCGTACCGTGCGGATGAGGTCCAGGCCGCTGCCGTCCCCCAGGCGGATGTCGAACAGCAGCAGGTCGGGCTTGCCGTCCTTGAGGGCCTCCAGGGCCTGGGCCACGTTCTCCGCCTCACGGATGCGGTGTCCCTGGCCGGCGAGGACCACCCGCACCAGCTTGCGGTTGATGCGGTCGTCCTCCACCAGGAGGATGGTTTTGGGTTGTTCTTCCATGGTCTTGTCCTTGTAGGAGCGCCCCATGGGCGCGACCTGCGCTGTCGCGCCCATGGGGCGCTCCTACAGCGCGTTGCGGTACCTTAAAAAGCTATCCGCCGGGCGCCTCCTTGCGCCCGAACATCAGGGTGATGGCCGCCAGCAAACGTTCCTCGATCAGTTCGTTGTCATGCATCAGGACGAATTCGATGCCGGTGGGGCATTGGTCGAACAGCCCGGCGGTGAGGGCCAGCACCGGGATGTGGGCGGTTTCCGGCATGGCCTTCAGCCGGGAGAGCAGGGCGAAGCAGTCCATTTCCCCCGCCTGCAGGTTGGCCACCACCAGGTCCGGGTGCAGGAATTGGGCCAGGCTGGCCGCCTCTTCCAGCCCCAGGGCCTGGATCACCTCGTAGTTCTGCTCCGCCAGGGCCAGGGCCAGCAGGTTGAGTTCGTCCAGGTCGGTGTGCACCACCATCACCTTGTGGCGGTCTTTCCGTTCCCCGCCGGGAAGGCAGCGCTTCAGGGCCTGGAGCAGTTGGGAGCGTTCCACCGGCTTTACCAGGTATTCGGTGGCGCCGAGGCGGAAGCCCAGTTCCTGCCGGTCCAGCACCGAGACGATGACCACCGGGATGTCCCGGGTGACGGGGGAGGCCTTCAGGTCCGCCAGCACCTGCCAGCCGTCCCGGTCGGGCAGCAGCAGGTCCAGGGTGATGGCCATGGGGTGGCAGCGGGCGGCCAGTTCCAGGGCGCGGTTGCCGTTTTCCGCCGTCAGCACCCGGTAGCCCGCCTGGATCAGATAGAGGGACAGCAGCTTGGCCGCCTGGGGATTGTCCTCCACCACCAGGACGGTGTGGTCGGGGCCGGGGCAGGGGGTTCCCGTGCTCATGGGCGGGTCCCCGGCTCGGCGGGTTTCAGCGGCAGCAGGACGTGGAAGGTGCTGCCCCGGCCGTATTCGCTCTCCACCCAGATGCGGCCGCCATGGGCCTCCGTCAGGCGCTTGGAAAGGGCGAGGCCGAGTCCGGTGCCTTCGTGGCGGCGGGCGTGGGAGGCGTCCACCTGGCTGAATTCGACGAAAATCCTGCCCAGGTCCTCTTTCTTGATGCCGATGCCGGTGTCGGACACGGCGAGGTGCAGCCGGCCGTCCTCCACCGCGGCGGAAACCCGGACGCCGCCCCGGTCGGTGAATTTCACCGCGTTGGACAGCAGGTTGAACAGGATCTGCTTGAAGCGGATCTGGTCGGCGGTGATCACCCCCAGGTCCGGGGGCAGGTCCCAGGCCAGTTCCAGCCCCTTCTTCTCCGCCGCGCCCCGCAGGGTGGTGAGGGTTTCCCGAATCGTCTGGGCGATGGGGAAGGTTTCGAAGAACAGCTCCAGCCGCCCGGCTTCCACCTTGGACAGGTCCAGCACGTCGTTGATCAGGCGCAGCAGCAGCTGGCCGGCGTTGTGGATGTCCCCCAGGTATTCGGTCTGGTCGGCGTTGAGGGGGCCGGGAATCTGGTCCTGGAGCACTTCGGTGAAGCCGATGATGGCGTTGAGCGGGGTGCGGAATTCGTGGGACATGTTGGCCAGGAACTGGCTCTTGGCGGCGCTGGCCGCCTCGATCTGGAGGTTGAGCTCCCGCAGCTGGTCCACGGTGCCTTCGTAGTGGACGTAGTAGCTCTGGATGCCCAGCTGCAGGTCCAGGTTCATGATCTTGTCCAGGGCCAGGATGTGGTCCACCACCGCCTGGGCGTCGTTCCGCCAGCGCTCCAGGATCATCGGGTAGAGGATGCGGTGGTAGAGCTGGAAGGCGCCGATGAACCAGTGGGGCTCCACCCGGATGGCGTTGTGGATGAAGCCGATGCGCCAGCGCTGGGTGAAATAGGCGGCGTCGTAGGGGCCGGCCACCGCCTCCCTCAGATAGGCCTTCTGGGCCTCGTACAGGCGCCGGATCATGGCCTCGTCCTTGAACACCGTGCGGGTTTCCTCGAAGGCCAGCATGTGCTCGTAGAAGCGCTTGGCGATTTCGTCCTGCCGTTCCCGGAACAGGTCCACCAGGTCGTGGAGCAGCTCCGCGTCCCGCTGGCAGAAGTCCAGGAACGCCAGCCTCCGGCTGCGGGTATGCTCGTCGAACACCGGGGGGGGGATGATCTCGCCGTAATTCTTGTCCGCCATGGCTTACCCCGCTTTCTTCGCCGCCAGGAGGCGATCCTTGTCCAGGTAGTCCAGCACCGCCGCCACCAGGGTGCCGTGGCTCCAGGTGAGGGGGGACACCGAGAGGAATTCGCCGCTTTCCGGGTGGACCTGTTCCGGCAGCACTCCCGAGGCCAGGGCGTGATCCGCCGCCCATTGGAGCAGGGGCAGGGCCTGTTTCAGTTCCCGCCGGCTGCGGGCGGCGGCGATGCGGTACTGGGCCAGCCACAGGGTGCAGATCACCCAGGGGTTGCCGGGCACGCCGGGCATTCCCCGCTGGTAGTCGTCCCCTTCGTAGCGGGCCAGGCCGCCGGCCCCGGCGGGGTTCCACAGCCTTTCCTCCACCGCCTTGGCGGTGTTGGCCACCCGCTTGTCCCGGGGGTCGTAGCCGCCGAACAGCACCAGGCCGAGGAGGCTGGCGTCCACGGTGGCGTCCCGTACCTGCAAGCCGTCCTCGAACAGGATGCCCCGGGCGTAGCGGCCGTCCCGGGGGCAGTAGAGGTGGCGGTCGAGGGCGGCGCGGACTTCCCGGGCGCCGGCGAGATAGGCGTTGGCCCGTTCCTCCTCGTGGAACAGTTCGGCCAGGCCGGCGGCGGCTTCCAGCCCGCCGATGACGGTGGCGGTGGTGTAGGTGAAGACGCCGCGGCGTTCCTCCCACAGGTCGTAGGAGGGCAGGGGCAGGCCGGTGCGGTCGTCGCGGAAATTCAGCAGGAAGTCGGCGGCCCGCTCCACGAAGGGGCTGTAGAAGGGGCGGATGGCCTCGATGTCGCGGTGGATCTGGTAGTGGTTCCAGATGGCCCACACCACCAGGGCGGTTTCGTCCTCCTGGACGGGGAACAGCATTTCCTCCCCTTCCAGCCAGGGCTGCCAGGAACTGCCCACCGAACCGTCCGGATTGTACTTGTGCATGAGGAACCCCGTTTCCGCCAGGATGCTCGCCGAGTAGTTATAGTTGACCGCCTTCTGGGTGCAAAATTCCAGAAAGCGCTTGGACAGGCCGCCGTAGCCCGCCCGGTCGAATGCCTGGGAGACCACGGCGCCGTCCCGGGGCCACATGTAGCTGTAGGTGTCCTGGTTGAACTGGCGGATGTCGGTGTCGTTGGCGGCGATCACCGCGCCCCCCCGGTCGATCTGGGTGCGCAGGATCAGCAGGCTGCGCCGGTAGCACTCCGTCAGCCCGGGGGGCAGGCCGGTGAAATCCCTTTCCCCCGCCGACACCCAGTGGCGCCAGTAGTCGATGTTGCGTTCCAGCAGCCGTTCCGGCCCGATGCGGATCACCTCCTCGTGCAGCTCCTCCACCTGGCGGTAGTTCTCCCCCACCGCCATCCAGTAGTGGCAGGTGGCCTCTCCCCGGGGGGGAAGGTCGAGATGGAGGCCGATCACCGAATCCACCGACCCCTGGGAGATGGGGTTGCCCCCCAGCTCGCCGTTCTCCGCGTCGCGCCAGGTGCCTTCCAGGCCCCGGTGGCGCTTGGTGCCGGTGGCGTAATGGGTGACGCCCAGGGTGTCTTCGGTGGCGCAGCTCATCATGAAATAGCGGGGTCCCTTGTAGTGGACCAGGCAGCCGTTCTTGGGATCGAAGAACACGGTGTCGCCGATCTCGTTCTCCAGGGCGTTGAGGTCGGTGTGGAAGAACAGCCGCGGCGCCAGGGGACGGGACGAGAGGTTCTGCACCCGCAGCTTGCGCAGCAGGACGTTCTTCTCGTAGTCGATGGCGTCGTTGAACAGCAGCTTCAGGGGCAGGCCGGGGTGGGCGGCGGCGACGTCGGTCACCAGGGCGCCCGGGAGGTAGCGGCGCTCCAGCTCCCATTCCTCCCGCCCCAGCCAGGAAAACCTCCCCTCCAGCCACACCCCGAAGCGCCAGGGGTAGCCCAGGGCGTGGTTCTCCTTGCCCACCCGCGGGAAGTAGAAGTCGCGGATGCGGTAGTCGAAGTCGAAGGCGGCGAGGAGGGTGCCGTTGCCGATGGGAAGGTCGCGGGGCATGGGGGCTCCCGGCTGGGGGATGCTTTGGATTGTAGTTCGGGATTGAAAATGATGCCTTCGGCCGGGTATGGGTTGTCTATAATTTTAGAAAAATGAAAACGTCATGGGTCGTGCTGGACAGCCCACTTTTGGAGCTTGGGTATGAACCGAACCCTTCTCATCGCCGACGACGAGGAAGCCATCCTGCATGCCCTCATCCGCCTGTTCCGGGGTGAGGGCTACACCCTGCTCACCGCCAACAGCGGCGAGGCGGCCCTGCGCCTGCTGGCCCAGAACGACGTGCAGGTGATCCTGGCGGACCAGCGCATGCCCCACATGACCGGGACCGAGCTGCTGTTCCGGGCCAAGGAGCTGTACCCCGACACCGTGCGCATGGTGCTGAGCGGCTATGCCGACATCACCGCCATCGCCGACGCGGTGAACCGGGGCAACATCTTCCGCTTCCTGTTCAAGCCCTGGGACAACGACCTGCTGCGGGCCAACGTGCGCGAGGCGTTCGAGCGCTTCGACCTGTCCCAGCAGAGCGTCCATTTCTCGAAGATTTACGAGAACACGGTGGAAGGCATCATCATCACCGACCAGAATTCCGTCATCCAGGCGGTGAATCCGGCCTTTTCCAGCATCACCGGCTACCAGGCGGCGGAGGTGATCGGCGGCACACCGGCCATCCTCAAGTCGGGCCAGCATAGCGAGGTGTTCTACCGGGAACTGTGGGAAACCCTGCGGGAAAACGGCAAGTGGACCGGGGAAATCTGGAACAAGCGCAAGAACGGTGAGGTTTATCCCGAGTGGCTGAACATCACCCTGATCCGCGATTCCCAGGGCAATATCACCCAGTACGTGGGCCTGTTCAGCGACATCACCGAGCACAAGCGCAACGAGGAACGCCTGCGCCACCAAGCCTACCACGACGCCCTGACGGACCTGCCCAACCGGCTGCTGCTCAACGAGAACCTGGAACTGGCCATCAACCAGGCGGAGCGGGCGGAGCACCAGGTGGCGGTGCTGATGATGGACCTGGACAACTTCAAGTACGTCAACGACACCTTCGGCCACGATTTCGGCGACCAGGTGCTGATCGCCGTGGCGGATCGTATCCGCTCGGTGGTGCGCAAAGGCGACACCCTGGCCCGCATGGGGGGGGACGAGTTCACCCTCCTGCTGCCCCAGGTGAAGGACGCCAACGAGGCGGTGGTGGTGATCGAAAAGCTCATGGGGGGTTCGCTCTGCCCATTGCCGTGGACAGCAACGAACTGGTGGCCGCCGCCAGCGTCGGCATCAGCTTCTATCCCCAGGACGGCGGCACCCCGGAGGAACTGCTGAAAAGCGCCGATAGTGCCCTCTACAAGGCCAAGGAGGAGGGCGGCAACACCTATGTCTTCTTTGCCCCGGAGATGACCGAGCGGGCCAAGGTGCGGATGGTGGTGGAAACCGACCTGCGGCGGGCGGTGGAGGCGGCGGCGGGGGAGATCGAGGTTTTCTACCAGCCCAAGCTGCAGCTCGGGGACCAGGCGGTGGTGGGGATGGAGGCCCTGGCCCGGTGGAATCACCCGACGCGGGGCCTGCTGCTGCCCAAGGACTTCATCACCATCGCCGAAGACACCGGGCTCATCCTCGGCGTGGGCAAAAAGGTCCTGGAGGAGGCCTGCCGCCGGACCGCCCAGTGGAACCGGGGCGACTCCGGCGAGTTGCGGCTGGCGGTGAACCTGTCGGCCTACCAGTTCCGGGACACCGAGCTGTTCGACACCATCACCGGCATCCTGGAGCGCACCGGCCTCGACCCCCGCTTCCTGGAAATCGAGCTGGCCGAAAGTCTGGTGATGCGCAACGTCCAGGCCAGCATCGAGATGCTGGTGATGCTCAAGCGCCTGGGGGTCAGCATCGCGGTGGACAACTTCGGCACCGGCTATTCGTCCCTCAGCTACCTCAAGCGGCTGCCGGTGGACGCCCTCAAGATCGACCAGTCCTTCGTGCGCGACGTGGCCACCGACCCCCACAGCGCCGAACTGGTGCGCACCATCATCGGCATGGCCCACAACTTCAAGCTGGAAGTGGTGGCGGAGGGGGTGGAAACCGCCGAGCAGCTGGAATTCCTGCGCCGCAACGGCTGCGACCTGGTCCAGGGCTTCCTCATCGCCCGTCCCATGGCCGCGGCGGAGTTCGAGGCGTTCCTGGCGGGGCGGGTTTAGGCGCCTGTTTCAGCCGGTTTCATGCTCCGCCTTGCGGTCACGGCCGGTAGGTCAGTTCGGCAATGCACGCCTGCAGCGCGGAAAACGCCAGGGGCTTGTGGTGGACCAGGACGCCTTTGCTGGTCATGCTGCGGATGAGTTCCGGGTCGGTGTCGCCGGTCAGGATGACCGCCGGAACAGGGCTGCCGAAGGCGGTTCTGACGGCGGTGATGGCATCGAAACCGTTTTTCCCCTTGGCCAGCCGATAGTCGGAAACCATGACGTCCGGCGGCAGATTTTCCAGCCGGGCCAGCAGTTCGTCGCCGGTGGCGGCGGCAATCACCTGGTGGCCGGCTTCCTCCAGCACGAATATGAGGGATTCGAGGACGCCGATGTCGTCGTCCACCACGGCGATGCGCAGGGGACGGTACCGGCTTTCCTCCCGCGTCATCACCCGGATTTCCGTTTGCCCCAGGGGCAATTCCACGGCGAACAGAGAGCCCTTGCCCAACCGGGACCGGACCCGGATTTTCAAGCCCAGCAGGTCGATCGTCTTGGCGACGATGGCCAGGCCGAGGCCGCTGCCCTTTTCCCGGTTGCGTTCCTCGTTGCCGAGTTGCTTGAACTCCTCGAAAATTTCAGCGGTTTTGTCTTCGGGTATGCCCACGCCGGTATCCCACACCTCCACCCAGGTCTTGCCCTCCCGGCGCCGGCAGCCGATCAGCACGCTGCCCCGGTCGGTGTGGCGGACGGCGTTGGAGACCAGATTTCCCAGCACGCGCTCGAACAGCACCGGGTCGGTGCGCGCGGTGAGGCGGGGAGGTGCGTAGCGCAGGCTCAGCCCCTTCAATTTTGCTTCGGGGGCATGGGCGGAGACGATCTTGTCGAGGATGCCGGCCACGTCGAAGTCGGTGACTTCCGGGGTTACCACGCCGGCTTCCAGTTTGCTCAGGTCCAGCAGTTTGGCGAGGGTTTCGCTCAGGCTGGCCAGGTTGTCCTTCATGTTCTTCAGCAGCTGCTCGTTGCCCGGGGCGAGCTTGCTTCCAAGGCTGGAGACGTAGAGGTCGAGGGCGAACAGGGGCTGCCGCAGGTCGTGGCTGGCCGCCGCCAGGAAGCGGGACTTGGCGTTGTTGGCCCGCTCGGCCTCGGCCTTGGCGGCTTTCAGTGCGTCGTCGATCTGCTTGTGGCCGGTGATGTCGCGGGAGACGGCCAGCAGCCGCTCCGCTTTTCCGTCCGACCCGAGGATGGGGGTGACGACCACGTCCCACCACTTCGGCGTGCCTTTCTCCGACGGGCAGTAGGCCTGAAACTGGCCGATCCCGCCGGTCCGTGCCGTGGCGATGGCGGCGGTGACGGCGGGGCGGTCCTGCTCCTGCCAGAAGTCGATCCAGCAGCCGTCGAGGTAGCGGCCGACGTCGTCGATTTCCAGCAGGCGCTGGCCGCCCTCGCTCATGGACAGCAGCTTGCCCGCCAGGTCCAGCACCTTGATGCAGTCGGCGCTGCTGGCGATGATGCGGCGGTTGAATTCCTCGCTTTCGCGCAGAATCCGATCCACCTGCTTGCGTTCGGTAATGTCCCGGAGGAAAACGAATAGGCGCCCGCCCTGGACGGGGCTGTAGCTGGCGACCACCTCCACCGGCCAGACGCATCCGTCCCGGGTCCGGTGCAGGCTTTCGAAGCGATCATAGCCGTCCCGCCGCACCTTCTCGATATGGGCAGCCGTTTCCGCCGGACTTTCCACCACCTCGACGTCCGAAACGCCCATGGCCAGCAGTTCTTCGCGGCTGTAGCCGGAGCAGCGCACGTAGGCGTTGTTCACCTCCAGCAGCCGTCCCGCCATGTCCACCATCCAGAAACCGTCCATGGAGGTTTCGATGACCGCCCGGTACTGGGTTTCACGTTCGTGCAGCGAGTCTTGCGTATCGGCAATGCCGTTCGCTGGATTTCCCATTTTTGGCGCCCCCCCATTTTCTTATGGTTTTAACGGATTCGGTTTGCTGTGATGCGTGTTTTGGGTAAGCCGACAAAAAAGCCCAGCGTCGCCGCTGGGCTTCTTGATGGATTTCATCGACCGGACTGGCTTAGCCGGCGAAGTTTTTGGCGGCGAAATCCCAGTTGGCCAGACTGGCGAGGAAGGTTTCGACGAACTTCTGGCGGGCGTTGCGGTAGTCGATGTAGTAGGCGTGTTCCCACACGTCCACCGTGAGCAGCGCCTTGTCGGCGCTGGCGAGCGGCGTGGCGGCGTTGCTGGTGTTGACGATGTCCACGGAACCGTCGGCCTTTTTCACCAGCCAGGTCCAGCCGGAACCGAAGTTGCCCACGGCGCTTTTGACGAAGGCGTCCTTGAAGGCGTCGAAGCTGCCCCACTTGGCGTTGATGGCGTCGGCCAGGGCGCCGGCGGGGGCGCCGCCGCCGTTGGGCTTCATGCTGTTCCAGAAGAAGGTGTGGTTCCACACCTGGGCCGCGTTGTTGAACACGCCGCCGGCGGGGGCCTTCTTGACGATGTCTTCCAGGCTCAGGTTCTCGAACTCGTTGCCCTTGATCAGGTTGTTCAGGTTGGTGACGTAGGCCTGATGGTGCTTGCCGTAGTGGTAGTCGAAGGTTTCCTCGGAGATGTGGGGGGCCAGGGCGTTTTTGGCGTAGGGCAGGTCGGGCAGTTGGTGTTCCATGCTTGTTCTCCTTCAGGGGGTTATTCGGAAGCTGGCCCGTGATTAAACTTGGTTTAAATCGTGGAATAAGGCCGGGGTCTGCTGCATTGTACTGAAATGGCTTGAGAATCATCAACCGTTATGAGATTGGGGATATGTCGGCCACCCCGTTTATATAGTGTCCGCTCCCCCGGCTTTCAAGGGCCGGCGGCGATTGCGCGGGGGGTGGGTTCGGGTACAATAGCCGCTTTTCTCTTATATAACAGTCCGATAATCTCGGTTGAAGAGGGGATTCCCAAATTATGACGGGCCTGGCCAACACTTCCGGCGTGCTGCAAACGATGAACGGGATGCCGCAGCTGCCGATTTCCTGGTATTTCGATCCCAAGATTTACGAACTGGAAATGAAGTTCCTGTTCGACGGCGGGCCGGGATACGTGGGGCACGAGCTGCTGACGCCCAATCCGGGCGACTACTATGTCCCCGAATGGCTGGACAATGCCAAGGCCCTGGTGCGCAACCCGACCGGGGTGGAGATGATCAGCAACGTCTGCCGCCACCGCCAGGCCATCATGCTGAAAGGCAGCGGCAACACGCCCAACCTCGTGTGCCCGCTCCACCGCTGGACCTACGACCTGTCGGGCAAGCTGATGGGGGCGCCCCATTTTTCCGCCGACCCCTGCCTCAATCTCCAGCGCACGCCGTTGCAGAACTGGAAGGGGCTGCTGTTCTCCGGCCGTCGGGAGGTGGCCGAGGACCTGGCCCGGTTCGGCCTCGCCAACGACATCGACTTTTCCGGCTACAAGCTGGACCGGGTGCAGATCGACGAGTACCCGATCAACTGGAAGTGCTTCATCGAGGTCTACCTGGAGGACTACCACGTGGTGCCCTTCCACCCCGGCCTGGGCCAGTGCGTGGACTGCGACGAACTGAAGTGGGAGTTCGGCGACTGGTACAGCGTGCAGACGGTGGGGGTGAACAACGGCCTCCAGACCATCGGTTCGCCGGTTTACGGCCGCTGGCAGGAGCAGATCCTCAAGTACAACCAGGGCAAACTGCCGAAATTCGGCGCCGTGTGGCTGACCTACTTCCCCAACGTGATGGTGGAGATCTATCCCAACACCCTGGTGGTGTCCACCATCATTCCCCGTGGCCTGGGCCACTGCACCAACGTGGTGGAGTTCTACTACCCCGAGGACATCGTCCTGTTCGAGCGGGAATACGTGGAGGCCGAGCAGGCGGCCTACAACGAAACCGCCATCGAGGACCGGGACATCTGCGAGCGCATGCAGGACGGCCGCGCCGCCCTGTGGGCCCAGGGCATCAGCGAAGTGGGCCCCTACCAGGAACCCACCGAGATCGGCATGGAGCATTTCCACCGCTTCCTGCGCCGCCAGCTCGGAAAGCAAGGATGAAGGATGAAGGATGAAGGATGAAGGATGAAGGATGAAGGATGAAGGAAAGGCCCCGGGGCCGCGCCGTTTTTCATCCTTCATCCTTTCGCCTTCATCCTTGCCCCTCCGCGGCGCCCTGTGGATGGTGGTGGCGGGGTTGCTGTTCAGCCTGATGGGGGTGTTCGTCAAGTTCGGGGCGCAAGAGTTTTCCACCGCCGAGCTGGTGTTCTACCGTTCCCTGTTCGGCCTCGCCGCCATCTACGCCATCGTGCGCCTGCAAGGGGGCTCCATGGTTACCCGCAACTGGCGCCTGCACCTGTGGCGCGGGCTGTCGGGCTTCACCGCCCTGATGCTGTTTTTCCACGCCCTGTCCCATCTGCCCCTGGGCACGGCCATGACCCTCAACTATACCTCCCCCCTGTTCCTGGCCCTGATGACGGTGCTGGTGCTGGGGGAGCGTCCCCATTGGCGTCTGGTGGCGGCCATCCTGGTGGGCTTCGTCGGCGTGGCCCTGCTGCTGCGCCCCAGCTTCGCGGCAGGCCAGCTGGAGACGGGCTTGCTGGGCCTAGCGTCGGGCTTTTTCGCCGGCATCGCCTACCTCAACGTGAAGGAGTTGGGCCGGGTGGGGGAGCCCGAGTGGCGGGTGGTGTTCTATTTCACCCTGATTTCTTTCTTGGGCGGCGGGGCGTGGATGACGCTCCATCCTTTCCATTCCGTCACCGGGAACAATATCGGCCTGCTGGCGGCCCTGGGGGGAACCGCCACCCTGGCCCAATTGGCCATGACCCGGGCCTACGCCGTGGGCCACACCCTGACGGTGGCGAGCCTGGCCTACAGCGCGGTGGTGTTCTCGGCCCTGCTGGGCATCGCGGTGTGGGGGGAGGTGCCGTCCGCTACCGGCTGGCTGGGGATGGGCATCGTCGTCCTCGCCGGGGTGATCGGCGTGCGCTTCACGCCGAGGGCGGCGCCGGGGGTGGAAGGGCGTTGAGACTTTCAAGCCGGCAAGGCTGCACGTAGAATGAACCTGAAAACTGCTTTAGCCGCCAAGACGCCAAGGACGCCAAGAGTTTCCTTTATCCGGCCCGGTTCTTCCTTGGCGCTCTTGGCGTCTTGGCGGCAAAATGAAGTCATTCAGAGCGAAGGAAACAAAATGATTACGGTAGAGCACAAGGACGACCTGGTTATCGCCGCGGTATTCGGCGAGTTTACCCTGGGGGATTTCAAGGAATTCGAACAGGCCGTACTGCACAACATACAGTTCCACGGCAAGCCCCGCCTGCTGCTCGATTTGAGCGACATGACCGGCTTCACTCTGGACGTGGCGTGGGAGGACATCAAGTTCAGCCGGGAGCACGGCAATCAGTTCAGCCGCGTTGCGGTGGTCACCGGCAGCCGCTGGCTGGCCTGGGCGGCGTGGCTGTCCGGGGCTTTCGTGGACAGCGAGGTCCAGGTGTTCGAAGACGCCAACCTGGCGGAGGATTGGGTCGCGCCCCACTAGACGGTCATTCCCGGCTGCACCCCGTGGCTGTCATCTCCTTTCCCCGCTATCTGCCCCTTCTCTCGGCCCTGCTCACGGCAGGGCTGATGTTGGGCGCCGTGCAGGCGGTGAAACACTCCGAAGGGGAGCGCCATCTCCAGAAAAGCCGCGCCGAGGCACTGAGCCAGCTCAGCGTGGTCCGGGCCCGGCTGGAAAGCGCGCTTAATTCCCGCATCTTCCTGACCCGGGGCCTGGTGGCCTTCGTCACCACCCATCCCGCGGTCACCGACGGGGAATTTCAGCCTTTCGCCGAGGCGCTCCTGCGCCAGCAGAGCGGGGTCCGCAGCGTCCAGCTGGCGAAGGACAGCGTCGTCACCCACCTCTATCCCCTGAAGAACAACCGTCCGGCGCTGGGGCTTCGGCTGCTGGAGCTGCCGGCTCAGCGGGAGGCGGTGCGGCGCGCCATCGAGACCCGCAAGACGGTGGTGGCCGGGCCCTTGAACCTGGTGCAAGGGGGCGCCGCCTTTGTCAGCCGCACACCGGTTTACCTTGGCTCCCCGGGCAACGCATCCCGCTACTGGGGGCTGGCCACCGTCATTCTCGATCGGGATGCCCTCCTGGCCGAAGCCGGCCTGGACCAGGCGTCGCCCTTGTACCGCTACGCCCTCCGCGGCAAGGATGCCCAGGGAGCGTCCGGCGCCCCGTTCTGGGGGGACGAAAAGGTCTTCTCTTCCCGGCCGGTAGTCCTGGATGTCACCCTGCCCGACGGTTCGTGGCAACTGGCGGCGGTGCCCAGGGCGGGCTGGGGGGTGCCGGCTTACCCCTGGCTGAACTGGGGGGGAGGACTGCTGACCCTGGTGAGCGGACTGTTCGTGGGCTTTCTGGTCCACAATCCGGCCCGGCTGCGGCAGCGGGTGGCCGAAACCACTCAGGCCCTGCGCCAGAGCGAGGAGAAATACCGCGAACTGGTGCAGCGGGCGGAAAGCCTGATCCTGCGGCTGGACGGCCAGGGCAACATTCTGTTCGTCAACGATTACGCCCAGCGCTTTTTCGGCTACCGGGAGGAGGAACTGCTGGGGCGCAGCGTGGTGGGCACCATCCTGCCCGCGGTGGATTCTTCCGGCCGGGACATGGTGGCCATGCTCAAGGAGTTGCTGCGGGACCCTTCCGGCCACGGCCACCACGAGCACGAGAACATGCGCAAGGGCGGCGAGCGGGTGTGGCTGGCGTGGAACAGTACCTACTTCTTTGATGCCGAGGGGCGGCTTACCGGCCTGCTGTGCGTCGGCTCCGACGTTACCGAGCGCAGGCAGGCCGAAGCCATCCTTCAGGAGGCCAACGAGGAACTGGAGGCGCGGGTGCGGGTGCGCACCGCCGAACTGATCCGGGCCAACGATATTCTCCAGCGGGAGAACGGGGTGCGGACAGAAACCCAGCGCGCCCTGGCGGACCAGAACGCCCTTTACCAGGCCCTGCTCAAGGCCCAGTCGGATGCGGGGGAGGGCGTGTTTCTGGTGGAGGACGGTCGCGTGGTGTTCGCCAACGACGCGGCGTGCCGGATCTCCGGCTACGGTCGGGAGGAAATCCTGGCCTTGCCCTCCTTTTTGGAACTGGTCTGCGGGGAGGACCGCCAGCGCTTGCAGGAGAACCACCGCCGCCGCCTGGCGGGGGAGCAGTTCGAGAATCGCTACGAGGTGGGCCTGCTGGCCCGGGGCGGGCACCGGGTGGAAACGGAAACCGCCCTCTCCGCCTTGCCCCTGGAGGGCAAGATGCGCACCGTCGTGGTGCTGGTGGACATCACCGCCCGCAAGAAGGCGGAGGAGGAATTGCGGCAGACCCGTGCCGGCCTGGAGGTGCGGGTGTGGGAGCGGACCCAGGAACTGGCGGTGATCATCGACGAGCTGAACAACGAAATCGCCGAGCGCCGGCGGGCGGAAGCCGCCCTGCGGGAGAGCGAGGCGCGCAAGGCGGCCCTGCTCAGCGCCCTGCCGGACCTGATGTTCCTCCAGGACCGGAATTTCGTTTACCTGGATTTCCACGCCGCCGATCCCCGCAACTTGCTGGTGCCCGCGGAAACCTTTCTCGGCCGTCCCATGCACGAGGTGCTGCCGCCGGCGCTGGCGGAGATGTTCGCCGCCAAGTTCGACGAGGCCATACGCACCGGGCAGATGCAGACGGTCGAATACGAAGTGCCCCTGGGGGGCTTCACCCGCTGCTACGAGGGCCGGGTAGCCCTGTGCGACACGGACCGCTTCCTCACCATCATCCGCGACATCACCGAACGCCGTCTGGCGGAGGAGACCCTGCGGCGTCAAGCCCAGATCATCAACCAGATTCACGAGTCGGTGATCGCCACCAACCTGGAAGGGCGCGTCTCCTTCTGGAACAAGGGGGCGGAACGGATGTTCGGCTACAGCGCGGACGAGGCCCTGGGGCGGCTAATTTCCGATTTCTATCCCGACAGCCATCATCCCCGGGCGCTGCCGGAAATACTGCACTACCTGGAAACCCACGGCGTATACGAAGCCGAGGTGCGGCGGCGGAAAAAGAACGGCGACATCATTTACATCCACCTGGTGCTGTCCCTGCTGCGGGACCGGGAGGACTTCCCCGCGGGGCTGGTGGGCTATTCCCTGGACATCACCGAGCGCAAGCGGCTGGAGCGGGAGATCATCGACGTCAGCGAGGGAGAGCAGAAGCGCATCGGCCAGGAGCTCCACGACGGCCTGGGGCAGCACCTCACCGGCATCGCCTTCCTGAGCAAGGTGCTGGAGCAGAAGCTGTCCGTCCAGGAACGGCCGGAGGCCAGGGATGCCTCGGAGATCGTGGGCTTGGTCAACCAGGCGGTGTCCCAGACCCGCTCCCTGGCCCGGGGCCTGTTCCCGGTGGAATTGGAAGCCAATGGTTTGATGTCCGCCCTGGAGCAGCTGGCGGCCAACATCCGCACCCTCTACGGCCTGGCCTGCGAATTCCGCTGCGCCGATCCCGTGCTGGTGTACGATAATATCGTGGCCATCAACCTCTACCGCATCGCCCAGGAAGCGGTGAACAACGCCGTGAAACACAGCCGGGCGACAGGCATCCTGATCGAGTTGTCCGCGGAAGGGGAAAAAGCGCGGCTTTCGGTGTCGGACGACGGCGCCGGTTTCGAGCGCCCGGCGGAGGGCAGCGGCATGGGGCTGCACATCATGGAATACCGGGCGCGCCTGATCGGCGCAAAACTCGAAATCCGGCGCCATTCGGAGAGGGGCACCATCGTTTCGGTGAGTTAAAAGGGGGAATGGAAGAATGAAAGGTCCAGGGGACAAAATCGAAATCTTGATCGTGGACGACCATCCCATCGTCCGCCAGGGCATTGCCCTGCTCATCAACCAGCAGCCGGACCTTAACGTAAGCTGCGAAGCGGGTTCCGCCGAAGAAGCCCTGGAAGTGCTGGCGAAACGGGAAGAGCCTTTGCAGCTCGCCATCGTCGACCTGTCCCTGGGGGGCATGTCGGGGCTGGAACTGGTCAAGGCGCTTCGCACCCGCTATCACGATCTGTCCGTCCTCGTCATGTCCATGCACGACGAATCCCTCTACGCCGAGCGGGTGCTGCGGGCCGGCGCCCGGGGCTACATCATGAAGCAGGAGGCGACGGAAAAGATCATCGCCGCCCTGCGCCAGATCCTGCGGGGGGAAATCTACGTCAGCGACCGGATGCGCAACCGGATGCTGGAGCGCTTGATCGACAACCGCGGCGAATCTTCCGAATCGCCCCTGGCCAGCCTGTCGGACCGGGAGCTGGAAGTCCTGCGCCTTATCGGCCGCGGCCTGTCCACCGGCGAAATCGCCCGGGACCTGTGCCGCAGCGTCAAGACCATCGAAGCCCACCGCGCCAACATCAAGGAAAAGCTGAGCCTCCGGGGCGGCGCCGAACTGGTGCGTTTCGCCATCCAATGGGTCGGCCAGGGCGAGTAGCTCGCCGGTCTGGTATAAGACCCTATTCCATTTCAACGCTAGGGGTTTCCACTAGGCGCGGTTTCGGGCGTTTCCCGAGGGGTTTTTCGGCGGTGCGCTCATCGGCGTCGCTCGGCCTTTCTGGTTTAATCGTAACTGTGGTCGTCTCCGAAAAAAGGGGGTTCGGGATGGCTGCCACTGCTTAAAGATTTCCATCCTCCAAAAGTGGAATTGGGGCGCCTTGTGCGCCCCCTTTTTTTGGACTCCGGTGTCGCGGGAGGTGTGCCATGGATGGGAGCTGTGCATCGCCAATTTTCCGGTGGATACGCAAAACCGGCATTCTCCTCCACGCCGGTCCGACAGCCGGATGCTTCTGCGGCTACGGCTCCGAGCCGCTGCGGAAGCCGCCCTCCGGGAAAACCCGCTCCGTCCGCGCCTATGCCCGCCATTCCCCGGGAAAGGCCGCTGCGCTGTTTTTTTCCGTATATGAATTAGCGTGTTAGTAGTTTCCCCTATTTCGCTCTGCCTGCAATGTGGGTATCTTAAGGCAACTTCGCGGAAGGGGCGTTTAACCCGCGATTAAATAAAGAAAACTCCGTCCAGGGGATGCGCGGGAGGCTGCCACAAGGCCGTCCGCCGAAAGGGAGGAATATGAAAGTCAACTTGCCGGTAACCGGGCGGGAAAAGCCCTTCGACCACGGCACCATCGTTTCGAAAACCGATCTCAAGGGCATCATCACCTACGCCAACGACGCCTTCGTGGAGATGAGCGGTTTCACCTGCGAAGAACTGATCGGCAAAAACCACAACCTCGTGCGCCATCCCGACATGCCGACGGCGGCCTTCGCCTGGCTGTGGAACACCATCAAGCAGGGCAAGCCGTGGCGGGGCATCGTCAAGAACCGCTGCAAGAACGGCGACCACTATTGGGTGGAGGCCTTCGTGGTGCCGGTGCGCAAGGACGGCGAGATCATCGGCTACATGTCGGTGCGCAGCCCCGTCAGCCGGGAGCAGGTGGCGGCGGCGGACGCCCTGTACAAGGAACTCAACGCCGGCAAGTCCCTGCCGCGACCGAGCATTTTCAAGAAGCTGACGGTCAAGCGGGGGGTGGTGTTCCTGGCCCTGCTCAACGCCGGCGTCCTCACCACTAGCGGCCTCCTGGGCTTCAACGGCCATCACGGCGCCAATGCGGCGCTGATCGGCGGGGCGGTCCTGGTGTCCGTCTTCGCCGGCTTGTCCATCTCCTCCGTCATCGACCGCGGGCTGGGGCGCATCATCCGGGTGTTCCAGCGCATCGGCGAGGGGCACCTGGACAACCGGCTGGAAATCGACGGCGAGGACGAGCCTGGGCAGGTGCTCTCCGCCCTGGCCGCCATGCAGGTGCACCTGAAGGTGATCCTGGACGAGGTGAAGCAGGCCTCCGAAACCATCGCCGGCCGCAGCGCCCAGCTCAAGGTCCAGGTGGAGCAGGTGCAGGGGCGGGCCCAGGCCCAGAGCCAGGAAGTGATGCACGCCTCCGCCACCATGGAGGAAATGAGCGTGGCCATCCGGGACGTGGCGGAAAGCGCCGCCCAGGCCTCCGCCGCCGCCGGGGAAACCCAGGCGGTGGTGGCCCGGGGCAGCGAACAGATGGCCCGCAGCATGGAGGCCACTGGGCGGGTGGTGGACGCGGTGCAGGCTTCCAGTGCCACCATCGGGGAGCTCAACCAATCCATCCAGCGCATCGGCGACATCACCCAGGCGATCAAGGAGATCGCCGACCAGACCAACCTGCTGGCCCTCAACGCCGCCATCGAGGCGGCCCGGGCCGGCGAACAGGGCCGGGGCTTCGCGGTGGTGGCGGACGAGGTGCGCAAACTGGCCGAACGTACCGCTTCCAGCACCGCCGACATCACCGGCATGGTGGACAGCATTCATGCCACCACCGATGCCGCGGTGAATTCCATGGAAGAAGCCGCCCGGGAAGTGCAGGAAGGCCTGGACCTGATCCAGGGCAGCAGCCGTAGTCTGGCGGAAATCCGCCAAGCCTCCGACCGGGTCACCGCCATGGCTCATCACATCGCCGAGGCCTCCAACCAGCAGTCCGCCGCCGGGGCGGAGATTTCCGAGGACATGGGCCGGGTGTCGGCCCTGGCGGAGGAAACCAGCCTGAGCGTCAGGGAAGTGGGTGCGGCCACCGACACCCTGGCGGAAGTGGCGAAGAATCTGGAAACCCTGGTACGCCACTTCGACGGCGCCAAGGGCTAAACCTCCAGTCGCCAAGAGTAACCGTAGGTCGGGCACAAGTGCCCGACACCGCCGGCTGATTTGGGCATATATGCCCAACCTACTAGGCTACGGTATCGGCAAAAACACCGCCGTCGCCACGCTCTGCACCACCTTGACGATGGAGCGGTTGGTCTTTTCCGCCACGATGCGGGCCAGGGTGTCCTGGGTGGCGATGAGCTTGCCGAATTCCCGTTCGAAGCTCAGGTTCTTCACCGGCCCCTCGGCCTCGTTGCTCAGCAGGAGCAGTTCCCCCGCCCCGTTCTTTTTGCTCGCCAGTTTCCAGGCGGCGATTTCCAGGTTGCGGGCGCTGTTGTAGAGCTTCTGGGGGTCCAGGTCGTCGGTCAGGTAAAGCTCGGTCTTGCCGTTGTAGGACGCCATCAGCATGCCCCGCAGGCCGGCCGCAAAGGCCAGCACCCGGTCGCCGCCGTAGGCCTCGTCGAAGGCCAGGGTGATCGCATCCGCCCCCCGCTTTCCCTCCAGTTCCCGGAAGTCCGTCAGCCCCGGGTCGAAAATCCGCGCCGTCGCCGCTTCCGGCCCGGCTTGGCCGCCCTTGCGCCATTCCTTCGGGTTGCGCTTGTAGAGCTTTTCGGTCAAAAGCCGCAGGGACTCCAGGGCGGTCTTCTGGTGGGCCTCGGACACCATGTCGATGTCCGACTTGGCCAGGTAGTCCAGCCTGAAATCCGAATTCAGCTTCTTGCCGCCGCCGGGGGTCACGCAGCCCGCCAGCAGGAGGGCCAGGATCAGGGGGGCAAACCTCACAACAGTCCCCGTTCGGCGAAGGAGAAGGCATGGCCGTCGCCGACGATGAAGTGGTCCAGCACCTGCACTTCCACCAGGGCCAGGGCCTGCTTCAGGGCGCCGGTGAGGTGGTGGTCGGCCCCGCTGGGCTCGGCGGCGCCGGAAGGGTGGTTGTGGGCGAGGATCAGGGCGGCGGCGTTGTGGTGCAGGGCGCGCTTGACCACCTCCCGGGGATGGACGCTGGTCTGGGTGAGGGAGCCGGCGAACAGCTCCTCCTCCGCCAGCACCCGGTTGCGGGCGTCCAGGAACAGGGCCATGAACACTTCCCGGGGCCGGCCTTGCAGCTTCAGCCGCAGGTAGTCCCGCACCGCCTGGGGGGTGGACAGGGCGTCCCGTTCCCGCAGGGATTCAGTCAGCGCCCGGCGGGCCATTTCCAGCACCGCCTGGAGTTGGGCGTACTTGGCCTCCCCCATGCCGGGGGTTTGGCAAAAACTGCGCAGGTCGGCGGCGAACAGGGCGTTCAGGCTGCCGAAGCGGGCGAGCAGTTCCCGGGCCAGATCCACCGCGCTTTTTCCAGGGATGCCCGTGCGCAGGAAAATCGCCAGCAACTCCGCGTCGGACAGGGCAGCGGGGCCTTTGTCCAGGAGCTTTTCCCGGGGTCGTTCGCTTGCGGGCCAGTCGGTGATCGCCATGTTAGCAACTCGGGCAGTAGGGGGTCTGCATGCGCACCACGCCCTGGGCCACCAGGGGAAGGCGCAGGTTGTCGTAGCAGGTTTTTTCCAGCCCCGAGGCGCCACCGCCCACCAGGGCGACGATGGTGCGGTTGATGAAGGGCACCTGCAGGGGATAGCAGTAGGTGACCAGGATTTTGAGCAGGTTGGCGTCCTGCACCGTGAGGCCGCCCGGCCCCACTTCTTTCGAGTGGGCCAGGTTGTCGTTGGGGATCTTGCCCTTCCAGTAGCGCAGGGCGTCGTCGCCGGGGTTGACCACCCGGATGCTGGAGTAGGTTGCCACCTCCTGCTTGGCCTGGTCGAAGCCGGCGATGACCTGGCCGTGGTCGGTGTTGAAGGTGAACAGGGGGCGCAGGCCGTTGGCCAGTCCCAGCTGCATGGCGTCGCTCTTGCCGTTGTTGAGGGCGCCGGCCCGGGCGGCCTCGAAGGCGGCCAGGTTCAGCGTCGCCTTGGCGTGGTACAGCATTCCGAACTGGATGGCGCCCAGGGCGAGGAGCAGCAGCACCGGCAGGATGACCACGAATTCGCTCATGCTCTGGCCCCGCTGCCGTAGCGCAGGCGGCCCCGCCTGCAACGGGCCCCGGGCCCGCCGACCGTGGGCAATGCAGGCGAGGCCGCCGGCGCTACATACGGCGCTTCCCGAAGCTCTAGGGCGCACGCTTTCCCTCCGCCGGCCCCAGGCGCAGCAGATTAAGGGGCAGCCAGCCGGTCTGGCCGTCTTGGGTCTTCACCTGGGCGTAGCCTTCCTGCCGGGCCAGCACTTCCACCGGGGCGTCGGCGGGCAGCACCGCCATCTTGGCGTGACCGGCGCCCCGGCCCTGGCGGAGGTTGGTCCGGGCGGCGGTGAAGGCGGCCAGGGGCGCTGCGGCGGCGGGGGGCGGGGCGGGAACAACCTCCACCGCCGGTTGCACGCCGCCGCCCAGGGCGTATTCCAGGGCATCCAGCAGGCGGCGGGAGGGCAGGGCTTCGCTGCCGTCCTGGCGTCCCGCTTCGGTGAGGGCGGTCATGGCCTGGCGCATACGCACCACGGCGAGGTTGTGCCAGCCCTTGGGGTAGGCAGCGTGGTGGGACAGCAAATCCTGATAGCTGGCGGCGGCTTCGTCCAGGCGCCCCAGCCGGGCGTAGACGTTGCCCAGGCGGAAGCGGATTTCCGCGTTGTCGGGCGCCTCTTCGGCCAAACGGCCGTAGCGTTCCAAGGCTTCCTCCCATTTTCCGGCGTCGTAGGACTGCCTGGCTTCGGCGGCCTGGTCCAGGAGATCTCCGGCCTGGGCCTGGCCGGCAAGGAGCAGCAGCACCGGCAGCCAGTGCTTAGGTTTCATCGTGCAGTCCCTTCCATTTCACCTGTTGCCCCACCGCCATTCCCAGCCGCGCCGCCTCCCCCGCCTTCAGTTCGATCACGCCGCGGGCGCCGGGGCAGGCGGAAAAGCGCCAGGGGGTGAGGTGGGCGGCGATTTTGAGCACCTTCCCGTCGCGGCTGAAAAAGGCGGCGTCGATGGGGTAGGCCATGGCCCAGGTGTGGATGCCGGCGCAGGGCTCGATCAGCAGGGCTTCGCCGGCTTCCAGCGGCGGGCGGGCCAGCAGGCCCCGGGCCCGCTCCAGGGGGCCGTCGGTGCGGCGTGCACGGGGGACGACCACGCTTTCGCCGGCAAGAAGCACGCCCTGCCTCATAGCATCCCCGAGGACAGGAACTTCATCACCAGGGGGAAGGCCAGGACGATGAAGGTCACCGGGAAGATGAACAGGACCAGGGGGCCCACCAGCTTCACTGGCGCCTCCATGGCCACTTTTTCCGCCGCCTGGAAGCGCTCGGTGCGGCGCTGGCCCGCCATGGCCTTGAGCACCGGGCCCAGGCTGCCGCCGGTGCGCTCGGCCTGGACCACGGCGCCGACGAAGGAGTACACCGGGTCCACGTCGGCCCGGACCGCCATGCGCCGCAGGGCGTCGGCCCGGGACAGGCCGGCGCGGATTTCCCGCAGCACCCGGGAGAACTCGAAGCGCAGCGGCCCGGGCGGGCCTTTTTCCACCACTTGGGCGATGGCGCCGGAGAGGTTGAGCCCGGCTTCCACCGCCATGGAAATGAAGTCCAGGTACACCGGCAGCAGCTTCAGGATCGCCTTGCGCCGCCGCAAGCGGCTGTCCCGCACCCACAGCCAGGGGTAGAAGAAGCCCGCCGCCGGCAGTAGCACCAGCCACGCCAGGTCGTGGACCGGGGCCACGGGCAGCAGCAGGACGGCCAGCAACAGGGCGATGGCGGAGGAGGTGGCCTGGAGGCCGACGAACTGCTCCGGCAGCAGCATGTAGTCCAGGCCCGCCCCCTGGAGCTTCTTCTGGGTGGCCTGGAGGCGGTCCACCGCCAGGCGGGCGCCGAGGAAGTAGGCGAAGAAGCGCACCAGGGGCCACAGCAGGCGCACCGGGGCGGGGGGGCGGTCCATGTTTTCCCGCTGGTCGGGGGGCAGCTCCCGCCACAGGGCGGCGACGGCGGCGAACATCAGCACCACGGCGAGACCGAAGCCGAGGGCGAGCAGGAGGGTGGCGAGGTTGGACTCAGACATCGATGGTGGTGATCTTGCGGATGGCGAGGTAGCCCAGGGATTCCATCACCGCGATCACCCCCAGCACCAGCCAGCCGGTGCGGGTGGTGAACAGCAGGCTCATGGCGTCGGGCTCCATGAAATACAGCACCGCCGCCAGGATCAGGGGCAGCACGGTCATGACCAGGCCCTGGAGCTTGCCCTGGGCGGTGAGGGAGCGGATCTTGCCCTCCATCAGGGCCTTGCTGCGCAGGATGTCGGCCTGGGTTTCCAGGATGCCCGCCAGGTTGCCCCCCACCTCCCGGGAGATGCGCATTCCCGCCGCCACCAGCTGGAAGTCCGGATGGGCGACGCGGTTGGCCATGTGCTCCAGGGCGGTGTCGAAGTCCACCCCCAGGCGCTGCTCCCGCAGGAACAGCTCGAACTCCTGGCTCAGGGGCGGGCGCTGCTCGTCCACCAGCTTTTCCAGGGACACCGCCAAGCTGCCCCCGGCCCGCAGGCTGCTGGACAGGGCCATGAGGGCGTCCGGCAGTTGGGCGATGAACTGCTTGAGGCGCTTTTCCCGCATGGAGCGGTAGACGAAGCGGGGCAGAAAGGCGAGGAGGGCCAGGGCCATGGCTGTCAAAGGCAGGGAGCCGGTGAGGGCCAGCACCAGCAGGGGGGCCACCGCCAGCAGGCCGAGGTTGTAGTAGAACAGGCGCTGGGGGTCCACGAACAGGAACATCTCCCCCAGGGTGTGCTGGGCGGTGTGGGTGAAGGTCTCCCGGTAGCGGTTCAGGAAGGCGCGGAAGGCCAGCAGCCCCACCAAGCCGAGGAGGGCGCCGCCGACGAAGGCGAACAGGATCACCGCCAGCTTGGTCACGCCTTGCCCTCCGCCCGGAACAGGCTGAGGTCGGTCTGGATGCCCCGCTGGGACAGGGTCTCGTAGAACTCGGGAATGGCGCCGGTGGCGACGAATTCCCCCTGCACCTTGCCGTCGGGGCCGTAGCCGTGCTGGCGGAACAGGAACAGGTCCTGGAGCTGGATGGTGCCGCTCTCGGTGCCGGTGATCTCGCTGATGTGGGTGACCTTGCGGCTGCCGCAGGCGAAGCGGGCCTGCTGCACGATGAGGTGGATGCCGGAGGCGATCTGCTCGCGGATGGCGGAGACGGGCATTTCCATCCCGGCCATCAGCACCATCACCTCGATGCGGGACAGGGCGTCCCGGGGGGAGTTGGCGTGGACCGTGGTGAGGGAGCCGTCGTGGCCGGTGTTCATGGCCTGGAGCATGTCCAGGGCCTCGCCGCCGCGGCATTCCCCCACCACGATGCGGTCGGGGCGCATGCGCAGGCTGTTCTTCACCAAGTCGCGGATGGCCACCTGGCCCTTGCCCTCGGCGTTGGCCGGCCGAGCCTCCAGGGACACCAGGTTGGGCTGGTTGAGCTGGAGCTCCGCCGCGTCCTCGATGGTGACGATGCGCTCGGTGTGGGGGATGAAATTGGACAGCACGTTGAGGAAGGTGGTCTTGCCCGATCCGGTGCCGCCGGACACCACGATGCTGCGCCGCTGCTCCACGGCGATTTTCAGGAAGCGCACCATGTTCTCGCCGATGGAGCCGAACTGCACCAGTTCCTCGATCTCCAGGCGGTGGCGGAAGAACTTGCGGATGGTGATGCTGGGCCCCCGCAGGGCCAGGGGCGGGATGATGGCGTTGACCCGGGAGCCGTCGGGCAGGCGGGCGTCCACCATGGGGGAGCTTTCGTCGATGCGCCGCCCCAGGGGAGAGACGATGCGCTCGATCACCGACATCACCGCCTCGTCGCTGGTGAAGGCCACCGGGGTCTGCTCCAGCCGCCCCCGGCGCTCGACGAAGATCTCGTCGTAGCGGTTGACCATGATTTCGCTCACGCTGTCGTCCGCCAGCAGGGCCTCCAGGGGGCCCAGGCCCACCGCCTCGTCCAGCACCGCGCGGGCCAGCTCGGCCCGGTCGATGGCGGCGGGCATGTCGCCCATGCCGGTGATGACGCCGTCCACCAGCTGGCTGGTGAGGGCCCGCAGGTCCGCCTCGCTCATGCGGCTCACGTCCAGCCGCTTGAGGTCCATCTGCTGCAGCAGGGCCTGGTGCACCCGGTCCTGCCAGCGGCGCAGTTCGGCCAGGCGGGTCGGGTCCGGGGCGGGGGCGGGGGCGGGGGCGGGGGCGGGGGCGGCGGGGTCCGGCGGCGGGACGGCGGGAGAGGGCGGAGCGGCCTCAGTTTCCTGGGCCGCGGCGGCGCTCTGGCCGTTGTTCACGTAGAGGCGGTAGCCCCCGGCCTGGATTTCGTCCGCCGGCGACAGGGGGCCCCGGCGGGACACCCGTTCGCCGTTGACGAAGGTGCCGTCCAGGGAACCGGCGTCCTCCACGAACAGTTTGCCGTTGTCCTCGCTCACGGCGAAATGGGTCAGGGCCACCCGGGCGCCGAACAGGGGCACCAGGTTGTCCGGCCCGCTGCCGGCGGTGAAGCGGCTGCCGGCGCAGCTCAAGTCGCTGGGCTCGCCCTTGGGGGGGACCACGCGGATTTTTATCATCGCCTACTCCGCCAGGTTGTCCTTGAGCAGCTGGTCGCGCTTCTTCTCGACCAGGGCCGCCTGCCCGTCCGACTGGGCGTCGCCGGTCTTGCCGGCTTCCACCACCCGGGGCTGGACGAACACCACCAGTTCGGTGCGGTTGCTGCGGTATTCGTCGGAGCGGAACAGCCGGCCCAGCACCGGGATGTCGCCCAGCAGCGGGAGCTTGTTCACGTTGTCGGAAATGTTGGTGTCGATCAGGCCGGACAGGGCCATGGGCTCGTTGTCCTTGACGTTGATCTCGGCGCTGGTGCGGCGGGTGAGGAAGCCGGGGATGCCCTGCACGGCATTGGAGAAGTCCACGGTGCTGATCTCGGTCTCCACCTTGATCAGCACGTTGTTGTCGCCGTCGGTGACCGGCTTGAAACTGAGCTTGATGCCGTAGTCCTTGAAGGTGACGTTGCTCTGGCCGGTGGTGTTGGTGGTGGGAATGGGAATCTGGCCCCCCGCCAGGAATTCGGCCTGGCCGCCGCTGCGGGTGCTGAGGCGGGGGGCGGCCAGCTCCACCGCGTCGCCGTTGGTGACCGCCAGGTTGATGTAGGAGGTGAGGGTGGAGCCCATGTTCAGGAAGGAGCGGGGCCCGGGCAGGGACTGGAAGCGGCCCACGCGCAGGCCGGCGGTGGGGCCGACGAAGGCGGGCGTGGTGACGCCCCCCACGGTGCTCGACTGGGAGGTGACCCAGTCCACGCCGATCTTTTCCAGGGCGGTCTTCTTGAACTCCATGATGCGCACGTCCAGGTGCACCATCTTCTTCATGGTCATGTCGCTTTCCAGGGTCAGGTCCACCACCTTGGGGAAGGACTTGGCGATGGCGCCCAGCTGGGGCTTGACCTTGGGGTCCACCGCCCCCTCGATGAACACCTGGCCCCCCACTTCCCGAGCCGTTATGCCGCCCACGGGCTGGATCAGGGCGCGCACGTCGGCCAGGATGCGGGCCGCGTCGTTCTCCGCCACGTGGACCGCCAGTTGCATCTCCCGCCCGTCCTTGAGCCAGATGTGCACCGTGGTGTCGCCAGCGGCGTCGGCCATCAGCAGCAGCTGGTCGTTGGGCAGGATGGTGGAACTCAAGAGCCGGGCGTTGCCCAGGGCCACCTTGGACACCGGGCGGATGGGCAGCACCCGCACTTCCCCGGCGTAGAGGTCGATGCGTTCCAGCAGGGGGGCCTTCTTGGCCGCTGCGGGCTTGGCGGGGGCCTTGGGCGGCTCGGCGGGGGCGGAAAACGCCGCCAGGGCCAGATAGGCCGCGAGGCCCAGAGACAGGGTGGTTTTCATGTTCATTTCTTGTCCTGTTCCTTGGTGTCTTGGCCGTTCTTGGCCGGTGGCTCGGCGGCCTTGGGCGCGGGGACGGCGCCCCGCAGGGCGGGCAGCCCCACCGGCACCTGGAAGATGGTGGCAAGCCCCTGGGCGCCGCGCACGATGTAGCTCACCGAATCCCCGCCGTCGCCGCCCCAGGCGAAGAGCTGGTCCGCCTGCATGGGCACCAGGCCGGGGGCGGCCTGGTCGTCGCTCCGGCCGCGCAGGATGGCGCTGAGGGTGCCGGCGTCCCGGGCCAGCACCACCCGCTCGGCCTCCGCCGGGGTCACGTCCAGGGTCAGGGTGGCGTAGCGCAGGCCGAACTTGTCGCTGCCCGGCTGGCCGTCGGGGTTGGGGGTGAGTTGGGCGCCGGTGGCCAGCACCTTCACTCCCTGGAGCAGGGGCACCACCGTGCCGCCCCCGCCGCCCCGGCTGCTCAGCATCAGGTCGATGCGGTCGCCGGGGAGGATCAGGCCGTTGAGGGAACTGACCTCGTCCACGTTGATGGTCACCGCCCGGCGCCCTTCCTTCACCTTGTCGGAGAGGCCCGCCGCGCCTCCTTCGGCGAGGTAGCTCAGGAGCAGGGGCTGCCCCTGGGCCAGGGGCTTCACCAGAGCCTGGCCCTGCACCTTGTCAAAAGCGCCGGGAAGCACGGTTTCCGAGTAGACGTAGTCCTTGGGCACGTGGCGGATGGCCATGTTGCCGTCCCCCACCGCGGTGCCCGCCGGCAGGTCCGCCTTGGCCACCACCACCGGCACCAGGTTTTGGGATTGCTCCGCCTGCATCTTGTCCCGCAGGGCGGTCTCCTCCCGCTCCAGGTAGACGTAGGCCAGCACGCTGGCCGCCAGGCCCAGCACGCCGCCGGCCACGGCCAGGGCGAGGGTGCGGCGGCCTTTCAGCTCTTCCGCGATATTCAGTCCCTTGAACATGCTTTTCCTTAATTCTTGTCTTACGTTTTGAATCACCTAGCTGCGTTGCCACAGAAGGCTGGTGGAAGAAATTGTTAAGGATTGGGTGGTCGAAAATAGGTTCTGGCATTCTGCAGAAAGGCAAATAGGTTCTGGAATGCTTTGCTAGATTGCTGACCATCAGGTTTAAAGTCATCTGCTGCTGCCGCGAGGATGTGTATCTTGTTCCGGCTGGTATATAGGGCTTCTATCTCAGGTTGATTGACAGCTTGAACAAAATTTATAGATACGGCCGCGGCAAGCCTATCTTTGAATTGAAGTTCTTTAAGTTGTTGTGTCCTTGTTTTCTTTTTGCATGTGAATATCTTATGGGCTGCCCCCGCCTCCTTGAATGTGAGTTCGGACGAACCCGAAAGAGCGGTGACAGGTGAATAAAACTCCTGCTTTAGCAGAGCCATGACGGCGGGCTGAGTTTTGTTTTTTTCGAGTGCGTAGTCGATTAGCGCTTCGTAGATTGATGCATAAAGCACAATCTGTGTTTTGATAAACACATTATTGAAATCCCTCTTTAAGCCAAGCGCTTCCCTGGTTTTTTCGTTAAATCTAGCTTGGTAGAAGGCCTCGGCGAGGTGCTTTCTTAGGGTGGCGTTATCAATAAAGTCAAAACGATCTAGAAACCAATCCATCGGTCTCTGGCCGGGCGCTTTTCCGGGGGCGATGTCACGCAGTATGTAGTCAATTACTGGTTGTCGGAACTTTGTGTTTAGAGGCATTAGAAATCCCTAGTTATTTATTCGACGGCAATTCCGGCAGCGCCACCGACGTCGTATACCCCTGGTAATGCTGCTTGACGGCGGCGATCACTTTGCCGATGTAGGGCTGGCCGGTTTCGTCCTTGGCCAGCAGGGCCAGGGCCACCATCATCACCACGATGACGTATTCGGTGTAAGACTGCCCGGAATTCTTTCTTATGTCCACCATTTCAGTGCCTTACGATGGTTGCGCCGACGGCGGTGCGCCCACCCGTTGAGGTAAGGGCGAGGGACAGTTCCTGGTTGCCCTTTTGCAGCACCATCTGCCGCCCGCCGTTGCGGGCTCGGCCTTCGCTGGCCACGGTCCAGCCGTCCTTGCCCAGGGTGCCGCGGAAATAGGCGGCGTTGGCGTCCACCGACATTTGATTGAAGGCCAGCAGGGTGCGGCCCTGGCGGTCGCCGTCCCGGCTCAGGATGTCGTTGACCACCTCGCTCCCCGGCGGCAGGGGGAAGCCCTGGCCCAGGATGGGGCGGGGCGGGGTCTTCACCGGGCGCTGGGAGAGGTAGCCTTCGCTGCCCCGGCCGGCGGGGCGCACCTGGACGGTGACGAAGATGTCGCCCACGGCGCGGGAGATGGTTTTCCACGGCCCCAGCTGGTTTTCCACGTAAGACTGCTTGCCGCCGTCGGTCCAGCGCTGGCGGTAGTAGGCCAGCACTTCCTGGGGCGCGGCCTTGCTGCGAAACATCTGGATGCAGGTGGGGACGCCGTTGTAGACCATGTCCTGGGCCACCCATTCCAGGGTGGCCAGGGGGGGCGCCTCCACGGTGGTCCAGGCTCGGGCGGGGGCGGCCAGCAGGAGGAGCAGGGCGAGGACGAGGGTTCTCACGGCTGCCGGTCCTTGGGCACGACGCCGGGGGCGATGTGGCCGTAGTCCAGCCCTTTGAACTCGGGGATGACGTAGCCCACGTCGTGGGTCAGGGTGTTGAACCAGCCGGACATGGCATTGGTGGGCACCAGGGGCGCCACCTGGCACAGCTCGGACAGGGGGTCCTGGCTCTTGGTGCAGTGGTAGCCGCTGCCGGGGCCGGAGACGCCCCAGGCGTCGGTGACGATGACGTTGGGGCGGGGGGCGATGGCGATGGGGTCCACGTGGAGCAGGGACGGAATCATGCTGTTTCCCGTTGTTGAAGCGCCCTGCTCGGCGACGTTAACGCCCAGGGTGCCGGAGTACATGCCCTTGACGTTGATTTGGAACTGGGCCTGGGGCACGCCGCCGATGGCCTCCAGCCAGCCCATGACGGTGTTGAAGATGTTCACCAGGGTGCTGGTGACCTTGCTGTAGATCAGGCCCGGGGTGGTCTGGCCCTTGCCGGTTTCGGTATGGCCGGTGACGGAATCGTAGCCGGCCAGCATGGGCTTGCCCGCGGGGTCGGTCCACAGGGGGTTGTACTGGGCCGGGGGGCCGTCGCCGTCGCCGGCGCTGACGGGGGTGCCGGGGGCGGTGAAGACCCGGTTGCGGACTTCGTTTTCCAGTTGGGCGTTGCTTTTCCTGTCCGGGGTCCATACCGTGCGCTCCCAGGCCAGGTAGCGGGCGCCCTGGACGGAACTGGCATTGATGTCCAGGTACTTGCCCAGCAGCGGGATGGCGAGGAACAGGGGGATGAGCACCAGGCAGGCCACCAGGAACTCGGTCATGGCCTGCCCCCCCTGGGAAATGGAAGGGTCACGGCGCATAGGCACTCAATCCTCCGCTGCCGGACGGGGAGGCGGAGGGCTTGGACAGCAGGCTCTTCCAGCCGAACAGGGTTTCGTAGGCCAGGGTGCGCTCGTCGTCGGTGGTGTCCGCCAGCTTGGCTTCCCAGTAGGGGCTGAACAGGTTGCTGTACTGGCCGCTCTGGCCGAAATGCAGCTTGCCTTTCGAGATGGCGTAGAAGGCGTCGGTGCCCGAGGGTTCTTCCAGCCGCAGGTTGTCCAGGCCGAAGGGGCCGGTGCCGCCGGCGGGGGCGCCGAAGCCGACTTGGGAGGCGGTGCGCACCTTGTCCAGGCCCTTGCTCACCACGATGGTGAGCTGGGGGCCGTCGTCGGTCTTGGCGGCGGTGTCGGTGACGCCGTAGTAGGGCAGCAGGCCGCCGAAGGAGGCCAGGGGCTCCTCGCCGTATTCCCCCACCGCCACCTCGAAGGTGGGCCGCGCCGCCCCGGCTGCCGCGCCGCCGTACTGGCTGTCGTTCAGATCGGCATGGAAGATTTCCTCTCCCGGCGTGGCGTCCCCGGGGGAGGTGGAGTAGGCGGCGCCCCAGCCGAGGGGGATATCCAGGTGCTGGTCGAACTCTATGTCGCAATACTTGACCCCGCAGGGGTAGACGGTGCAGATATGGTGCCAGCACTTCGTGCACCACTTGATGCCGCAGGGATACCTCACGTCGATCTTGGCCTCCCCGTCACCCATCAGGGTGTCGGCGGCGGACCAGGAGTACTTGTCGTTCACCTGCTTCAGTTCGGTGCCGCCCTTGCGATTTAAGCCCAGGTCGAGGGAGGCGGAGATGTGGATTGGCAGCAAGTCCTCGATGAGCTTCCTCAGCCAGTCCGGGAGGTGCTTTAGAATCCAGTCGGTGTCGAACACCTTGTTTCCCAGGTACCAGTCACGGCTTTTGGTGAAATCATCCACGGAGTCGCGGGTGACGTCGGCGAAGCGGTCCATTTCCGGCTTGGTGTCGTCGTAGCGGCTGGTGAATTTCCACCAGTCGCCGGCGTCCTTGATGAGGATGGCGAGGCGGTACAGCTCGGCGGGAATGTCGCCGCTCTTGTCGGGCCAGGCCAGGAGGCGGGCGTCGGGGTCGTTGAGGGTCAGCACCCCGGCCTGTACCGTGCTGCCGCTGTAGAGCAGGTTCTGGGCGATGGCCTCGATATTTCCCAGGTGGAACACCATCTCCAGGTCGGAGAGGGCGGTCATCCAGTAGTTGAGGACCTTGACCACCACCGGAAAGACGGAAGCGACGAAAAACTCTTCGAAGTCGTTGTACACCTCGTCCAGGGCGGCGCAGATCGCGTCCAGGCCGGGAATCGGCGCGCACAGGGCGGTGATGTTGTCCAGGGTCTGGCCGGTGAAGCGGAACCAGGAGGCGAGCCCCACCATCTGGGCCACCGCCACCTGGTTGGCGACCATGGCCCGGTTCATGTAGGCGGTGAAGTTGTAGTCCCGGGCGGCGATGGTGGCGACGCTGTAGGCGGTGGCGTCGGCGGTGTTCTGCAGCTCCATCTTGGAGCGGGTGAGCTGGGCGGTGTTGAACACCAGCAGCAGCACCACCGCTACCACCATCAGCAGGAGGCTGGCCAAGACCAGGGATTGGCCCCGCTGCCGGCGCGCCACGCTCACCCTTTATCCCTTGCGGATGGGGCCTCCGGGGCGGAGGCCCGGCGGGGCCTTACTGGCCGCCCTGGGGATTTTCGTAGGAGCCGAGGCCCTTGTCCTTGCTCGCTTCGGTCTGGGCCTGGCCGGCGGCCTGCTGGGCCTGCTGGCGGGCCTGCTCGCTGCTCTGGCCGGACATTTCCTGGGCCATGCCGGCCACGTCTTCCCGCACGGTCTTGCCGAAGTACATGTAGACGCCGATGGCGGCGATGGCCACCAGAATGACGATGATGATGTATTCGGTCATGCCCTGGCCGTGTTGGCGGGCGGGGGATCGGGTCGCTTTCATGGTTTTCTCCTCATTCAGGTTTCGTTATGGTCAGGATAGAACAGCAACTTTTCCTAAAGATAACACAAGAGAAAGGCCGTTCGGCCGTTTCCTGCCGCCCTACCCGGTCAGGCCGAAGAACTGCCGGATGCGTTGCAGGATGTCGGTGTGCTGCTGGGACACCTGCTGGTCCCGGGCGGCGGCGTCCATTTCCTCCAGCCGTTGTTCCCGTTCCAGAGCCCGGCGGGCGAGGACCTTGGAGATTTCGTCCGCCAGGGAGGGGCGGGCGCGAAGAATGCCTTCGAAGGATTCCTTGTCCAGGCGGTAGCATTCCACGTCGCGGCGGGCCACCACCGTGGAGGCCCGGGGGCTGCCGGTCATCAGGCCCATTTCGCCGAAGAAGCTGCCCTCGGTGAGGGTGGCCATCCAGCGCCTTTCCCCTTCCGGCGTTTCCACGAACACGTCCACCTCCCCTTCGGTGAGGATGTACAGCCAGTGGGCCACGGCCCCCTGGCGGGTGAGGATTTCCCCCTGGGAGAAGGGGGTGTACTGGAGCCGGTCGGCGATGGTGGCCAGTTCCTCGGGGCTCAGGGTGTTGAACAGTTCCACCTTCTGCAGCGCCGTCAGCCGGTGGGCCACTTCCCGCTGGTGCACGGCCTGCTCGTGCTTTTCGGTTTCCTTGACGATGTGGCGGCTTTCCTCCGGCGTGGCGAGGCGGATGCCGGCCCGCTGGAAGGCGGTGTAGAGGTGGGCGCGCACCGCCGAGTCGGTGGGGTCGTCCACCGCCAGGTCGGTGAGCCAGTAGCGCAGGGCGTAGCGGCCGTAGTTCTTCTCGAACTCCATCAGCACGCAGTTGGGAAGAGGCTGGTCGGCCACGTTGGCGATTTCCGCTGTCCGTATCGCCGCTTCCGCCGTCTGGATGACGTGGAAGGGGGCGGATTTCAGGTCCACGTTGAACCACACCCAGCGCCGCAACCGCACCGGCTGGCCGTTGCGCTGGCCGAGGACGCTGAACTTGTTCTTCATCAGCTGGCTGTTGGGGATCACCACCGTTTCCCAATTGCGGGTCTCCACCACGGTGGAGCGCCAGCGGATGTCCACCACCCGGCCCACGATGTCGTCGGCCTTGATCCAGTCCCCCACCTCCACCGACTTGTCCAGCTGGAGGGCGATGCCGCCGAGGATGTTGCCCAGGGTGTCCTGCATGGAGAAGGCCACCACCGCCGTCACCACCGCCGAGGTGGTGACGATGCCCGACAGGTCCATGCCGGCGTAGCGCAGCCGCACCATGCCCCACACGAAGTAGGCGGCGAAGGAAAGGATGTCCTCGGAAATGCGCGGCGCCCGGATGCCCACCTTGGGCAGCACCAGGCGGAACAGGAAGATGGCCCACAGCCGGATCAGGGCGATGCCCTGGATGATGAGGAACACCTCCTTCAGGGTGGAGGCCATGCCCGGCAGTTCCAGGCGGTGGAACACGGTGCTGGCCAGGATGCCGATCAGGCTCGCCACCAGGAACAGCAGGGAGTTGCGGATGTCCCGCCGCTCGGTGGGCAGAATGCGGAAGCACAGGGCGGTTATCGCCAAAGTCGCCAGCAGCACGACGGGAACCCTGTTCCAGCCGAACAGGCCGATGACGTTCTGCCACAGGGTGAAAGGGTCGGTCATTTGGGAGCGCTAACCGCAAAGGCGCAGAGGCGCGAAGAAAGGTCATGAGGCCGGCCAACGAAAGGCCTTTCGCCCCATGGAGCCGCACCGGGGCTTGCCTGTTCTCTGCGCCGTTGCGGTTCAACCGGGTTTTTCAGGTTCATAAAGGACTGGCGCAAAAAGGGTTTTCGGAAGGGGCCCGAAATTGTTAAAATCCGTCTTTCGACCCTTTTCCAACCATAGCCCATTTATGACCGACCAGGTTAAGAAACGCATCGTGCTGGGCATCACCGGCGGCATCGCGGCCTACAAGGCGGCGGAGCTGGCGCGGCTGATGATGAAGCGCGGCATGGACGTGCAGGTGGTGATGACCGATTCCGCCACCCGCTTCGTCGCGCCGCTGACCTTCCAGGCCCTGACCGGCAAGCCGGTGTTCTCCGGGCTGTGGGACGACCGCATCGACAACGGCATGGCCCACGTGGAGTTCACCCGGGGCGCCGACGCGGTGGTGGTGGCGCCGGCTTCCGCCGATTTCCTGGCCAAGCTGGCCCAGGGGCGGGCCGACGACCTGCTCTCCACCCTGTGTCTGGCCCGGGCCTGCCCCCTGCTGACGGCGCCGGCCATGAACCGGCAGATGTGGGACAACGCCGCCACCAAGCGCAACGTGGCCCAGCTCAAGCGCGACGGGGTGGCGGTGTTCGGCCCCGCCAGCGGCGAACAGGCCTGCGGCGAGGAGGGCTTCGGCCGCATGGTGGAGCCGGAGGACCTGCTGGCGGACATCGAAGGCTATTTCCAGCCCAAGATTCTGGCCGGCCGCAAGGTGCTCATCACCGCCGGTCCGACCTTCGAGGCCATCGACGCGGTGCGGGGCATCACCAACCGCAGTTCGGGCAAGATGGGCTACGCCGTGGCCCGGGCCGCCATCGACGCCGGGGCGGAAGTGACCCTGGTGTCCGGCCAGACCTGTCTCACCCCCCCTTCGGCGGCCAAGCTGGTGAAGGCGGTGAGCGCCCAGGAGATGCTGACGGCGGTGAACGACTTGGTGGGGGAGGCGGACATCTTCATCGGCGTGGCGGCGGTGGCCGACTACTACGTGCTCAATCCCAGCGAGCAGAAGATCAAGAAGGACGCCCACATTCTCACCCTGGAACTGGCGCCCAACCCGGACATCCTGGCCAACGTGGTGAACCTGCCCGACCCGCCCTTCTGCGTCGGTTTCGCGGCGGAGAGCGAAAGCCTGTTCGAGTTCGCCGAGATCAAGCGCCACCGCAAGCAGCTGCCGCTGCTGGCGGGCAACCTGGTGGAAGCCATCGACAGCGACGAGTCGGAACTCACCCTGTTCGACGACGAGGGCGCCCATCCCCTGTCCCGGGGGCCGAAAATCCAGCTCGCCCGGCAGCTGATCGAGCACATCGCCAAGCTTTACGGCCGGCAGGGAGCCACCAAGGAATAACCGAGGGCGCCGGCAAAAGAGCGCCCCATTACTGCGACACACAGCGAGGCAAGCACCCGGTTCCGCCGGGGATCACATTTAACGGCATTGACTAGAGGTAGTGGATTTTGGACAAGAACGATTTGATCATCCGCGTGGCGGGCGAAGGCGGGGAGGGCATCATCTCCACCGGCGACTTCATCACCCAGGCCTGCGCCCGCACCGGCCTGGAGGTCTACACCTTCAAGACCTTCCCCGCTGAAATCAAGGGCGGCTACGCCATGTACCAGACCCGGGCCAGCGCCGCGCCCCTGCATTGCCAGGGAGATACCTTCGACGTGCTGTGCGCCTTCAACGGAGAGGCCTACGACCTGAACCGCGCGCGCCTGATTCCCGGCACCGCCTTCGTCTACGACGGCCCCGGCGGCGATTTCGAGCCGGAAATCCCCCAGGGCGTGCACGGCTATGCCATCCCCATGACCCAGACCGCCAAGGAAATGGGCAACATCAAGGCCAAGAACATGGTGGCCCTGGGGGCCCTGTCCCTGCTGTTCAATATTCCCGAGCAGGCCCTGCGGGAAATCATCACCGCCAAGTTCACCAGGAAGGGCACCACCGTGGTGGAGGGCAACCTCAACGCCTTCACCCGGGGCCGCGAACTGGCTGCCGCCCTGACCAAGACCGACCCGTGGACGCTGGAAGTGCCGGACAGCAAGCGCGACGTGGTGGTTATGTCGGGCAACGATGCGGTGGGCCTCGGCGCGATCATCGCCGGGCTGGATTTCTTCTCCGCCTACCCCATCACCCCGGCCACCGAAATCGCCCGCTACGTGGCGCGCCACCTGCCCAAGCGCGGCGGCACCCTGATCCAGGCCGAGGACGAGATCGCCTCCGCTTCCCAGGTGGTGGGCGCGTCCTTCGCCGGCAAGAAGGCCATGACCGCCACCTCCGGCCCCGGCCTCGCGCTGATGGGCGAAATGCTCGGCATGTCCTTCATGAGCGAGACCCCCTGCGTGATCGTGGACGTCCAGCGGGGCGGCCCTTCCACCGGCCTGCCCACCAAGCATGAGCAGTCCGACCTGTTCCTGGCGATCCACGGTTCCCACGGCGACTGCGGCCGCATCGTGCTGTCGGTGGAAGGCGTCGCGGACTGCATCGCCCTCACCGTGGAGGCCTTCAACCTGGCGGAGAAATACCAGTGCCCGGTGATCCTGCTGTCCGACGGCTCCCTGGCGTTCTCCACCCAGACCGTTCCCTACCCCGAACCGTCCAGCTACAAGCTGGTGTCCCGCAAGCGCTGGGACGGGCACGGCGAGTACCGCCGCTACGCCATCACCGACGATTTCATCTCCCCCATGGCGGACCCCGGTACCCCCGGCGGCATGCACATCGCCACCGGCCTGGAGCACGACGAGACCGGCAACCCCAGCTATACCTCGGCCAACCACGAGGCCATGCAGGCCAAGCGCTTCCGCAAGCTGGACGGCGTGGTGCAGGATTTCGCCCCGGCGGAAACGGACGGCGAAGGCGAGGCCGACCTGGGCATCATCGCCTGGGGCAGCACCATCGGCGTGGTGCGGGAAGCCATCGCCCGTCTGCGGGCCGAGGGCGTTTCGGTCAAGGGCTTCTATCCCAAGCTGCTGTGGCCCATGCCGGTAGAGCAGTTCGAGGCTTTCGGCGCTTCTTGCCGCAAGGTGATGGTGGCGGAGGTGAACTTCACCGGCCAGCTGGCCCACTTCATCCGCGCCGAGACTACCCTGCGCCCCGAGTCCTACACCATCTGCGGCGGCCTGCCCTTCACGCCCGCCATGATCGTCGGCAAAGTCAAGGAGATGCTGGCATGAACTGCGCCCAGACCCATCTGCACAAGGTCCAACTCGAAACCAAGGACTACAAGACCGACGCCAAGCCCTTCTGGTGCCCGGGCTGCGGCGACCACGGCGTGCTCACCAGCATGTACCGCGCCCTGGCCGAGATCGGCGTGGACCCCAACTACCTGGTGAACATTTCCGGTATCGGCTGTTCCTCCCGCCTGCCCTACTTCGTCCGCTCCTACAAGATGCACACCCTGCACGGCCGTGCGGGTCCGGTGGCCACCGGGGTGCAGCTGGCCCGGCCCGATCTGTCCATCCTGGTCAACGGCGGCGACGGCGACGGCTTCTCCATCGGCGGCGGCCATATGCCCCACCTGGCGCGGAAGAACATCAACATGACCTACGTGCTGATGGACAACCGCATCTACGGCCTCACCAAGGGCCAGGTGTCCCCCACTTCCCAGCGCAAGATGAAGGCCTACACCACCCCCTACGGCGGCGTGGAGGAGCCCATGGACCCGGTGCTGTACATGCTGACCTACGGCGCCAGCTTCGTCGCCCAGTCCCTGGCCACCAACGTGAAGATGACCGCCCAGCTCATCAAGGACGGCATGGAGCATAAGGGCTTCGCCTTCATCAGCGTGCTGAGCCAGTGCCCCACGTTCAACGTGATCGACGACGCCAAGTACTTCAAGAGCGCCGCCGAGGAGCTGCCGGCGGAGCACGATGTGACCAGCGTGGACGCCGCCATGCACGCGGTCAACGTGGCCCACGAGAACGGCCGCATCCCGGTGGGTCTGCTGTACCGCCAGGAACGTCCGACCCTGGACGAGTACATGGCGGAACTGGTGAAGCAGGCCGGCGGCAGCCCGGACTACGACCTGCGCAAGATCATCGACCTCGCCCGCCCATGACGGAGAACGTTGCCAGCGGCCCGGCCGTGGAGCTCACCATCAACGGCCAGGCGGTTCGCGCCGAAGCGCACATGACCGTGGTGGAAGCGGCCTGGGCCAACGGTGTGCCCCGGGTCACCGGGGTGGGCTGCCTGGAAGGGGTGTGCGGCTCCTGCCGCATCCTGCTGCGGCGGGGCAAGGAGGTGGGCGTGGCCCTGGCCTGCGAGACCCTGGTGGAGCCGGGCATCGAGGTGCTGTTCCTGCCGCCCCCCGCGGCCCCCCGCCACCAGTATGAACTCGCCGAACTCAGCGACGGCTGGGATCTCCAGGCCCGGTTCCAGGAGATTTTTCCCGAGGCCGTCCGCTGCCGCCACTGCCATGGTTGCGTGCGCTCCTGCCCCAAGGGCATCGTGGTGGAGGAGGGCGTCGCCCTGGCGGTGGCAGGCCATTTCCGCGAGGCCGGGGAAGCCTTCTTGGAGTGCGTGATGTGCGAGCTGTGCGACACCGCCTGCCCGGAGCAGATCGCCCCCGCCCACGTGGGGCTGTTCTGCCGCCGGGTCACGGCCTTTTTCCACCTGCGGCCGCCCAACCTGATCCACCGCCTGGAGGAAATCCGCCAGGACCCGCCCGGCGGCGGGAAGGAAAAATCATGACTTGCAGCCTGTCCTACCAGGAGGCCCTGGCCGCCTACCGGGCCGGCGCCGATCCGGGCCCGCTGCCGGAACCCATGGACCCGGACCGATTGCTGTCCGCCTACCACCCGGACTATCTCCAGGGCAGCAAGACCACCCTGGCAGTGGGCCCCAATGCCGGCGAGCAGTGCCAGCGGGAACTGGCGGAGCTGCTTCAGGCGGAGGCGGTCATCGACGAGGTGGACTTGGCCGGGGTGCCGGTCGCCGATACCGACGTGCTGGTGATCGGCGGCGGCGGCGCGGGCTGCGCCGCCGCCCTGGCCGCCGCCGAGCGCGGCGCCCGGGTGCTGCTGGTCACCAAGCTGCGCCTGGGCGACAGCAACACGGTGATGGCCGAGGGCGGCATCCAGGCCGCCATCGAGCCCGGCGACAGCGCCCAGAAGCATATGCAGGACACCCTGCGGGCCGGCCACCACGCCGGGAATCCCGCCCTGGTGGCGGCCCTGGTGGGGGACGGCCCGGACGTGATCCGCTGGCTGATCCGCCAGGGCATGCAGTTCGACCAGACCGAGAGCGGCGATCTGCACACCCGCCCCGCCGGCGGCACCAGCGCCGCCCGGGTGGTGCACTGCCGCGACTACACCGGCCTGGAGATGATGCGGGTGCTGCGGGAGGCGGTGATCCAGCACCGGGGCATCGAGGTGTGGGAGCAGCATTCCGCCGTGGAGCTGCTGTCCAACGAAAGCGGCCGGAAATGCGTGGGCGCGGTGCTGGCCTGCCGCACCGACCAGAGCCTGGGCATCGTGCGCGCCCGCTCGGTGATCCTCGCCACCGGCGGCCTGGGCCGCCTGCATCTGAACGGTTTTCCCACCTCCAATCACCTCGGCGCCACCGGCGACGGGCTGGTGTTGGCCTACCGCATGGGGGTCAAGCTGAGCGAGCTGGATTCCTTCCAGTACCATCCCACCGGCCTGGTCAACCCGCCGTTGCTTTCCGGTAAATTGGTCACCGAGGGCATCCGCGCCGCCGGCGCCCTGCTGCTGAACGCCCAGGGAAAGCGCTTCGTGGACGAACTGCAGCCCCGGGACATCGTCAGCGCCGCCATCATCCGCGAATGCCGGGAAGGCCGGGGCATCCACCCGAGCTCCGGCGGCGTCGGCGTGTGGCTCGACACCGCCGGCCTGGAGCGCAGCCAGCCCGGCCTGCTGGAAAAGCAGTTCCCCAAGCTGCTGGCCCGCACCCGGATTGCCGGCATCGACCCGAGGGCGGAACCGATCCTGGTCTATCCGACCCTGCACTACCAGAACGGCGGCGCGGTGATCGACGTCAACGGCGCCACCACCGTTCCCGGCCTGTATGCGGCGGGGGAAGTGGCCGGCGGCATCCACGGCCGCAACCGCATCATGGGCAATGCCCTGCTGGAGATCATCGGCTTCGGCCGGCGGGCCGGCGTCGCGGCCGCCCTTTCCGGCCACGACCGGGGACCGAAGAAAATCACCCTGGAGCACGTCAACCGTGCCCGCCGCGCCCTGGCCCTGGCCGGGCTGCCCCTGGCGCGGCGCGCCCCCCTGATACTGCCCGCCTATACGGCGCCGGGGAAGGACCTGACGTTCATGGCGAACAGCCGTTCCAAATCATGAAACGGCAATTCGCCCTGAACGATTCCCTCACCCCTGCCCCCTCCCACGAATGGGCGAGGGGGACGGAGTCTCACTGCGTGAGTTTCATATGACCGAAAGCCTGAACACCAACTTGCTCCATTCCCGCCAGCGGGTGGGGGAGAGCCTGCAAGGCTGGCGCGAGGCCGGCGGCGGCGAGGCCCTGGCCCTGGGGGCGAAAAACCCGGCTGCCGTCCTGGCGGCAGTGAAGGAGGCCGACCTGCGCGGCCTGGGGGGAAGCGGTTTCCCGGTGTGGCGCAAGTGGGAGGTGGTGGCCAATGCCGCGGTCGCCACGGACAAATACCTGGTGTGCAACGGCAACGAGGACGAGCCCGGCACCTACAAGGATCGTCTGCTGCTGGAGGAAACGCCCCATCAGGTGATCGAGGGCGCAATTTTGGCGGCCCTGGCGGTAGGGGCCAACCGGGTGGTGTTCTACATCAACCCGGATCTGAAGCGCTCCCTGGCCGCCCTGGAGCTGGCGCTGGCCCAGTGGCAGGGTTCCGAAATGCAGCAGTTGGCCAGCGACGCCCTGGGGCGCCCGATGGTTCTGGAACTGGTGCCCGGTTCCGGCCATTACATCGGCGGCGAGGAAACCGCCGCCCTGGAGTGGATCGAAGGCAAGTTCCCCTTTCCCCGGGGCAAGCCCCCCTACCCGGCGGAGTATGGCGTCCACGGCTGTCCGACCCTGATCAACAACGTGGAAACCCTGGCCAACGTTCCCGCCATCGTGCGCCATGGGGCGGAGTGGTTCCGGGCCCAGGGAGTCGGCAAGGCCGGCGGCACCAAGCTCTATTCCCTCAGCGGCGACGTGCTCCACCCCGGGGTGTACGAACTGCCCATGGGCACCACCCTGCGGGACCTGATTTTCGTCTACGGCGGCGGGCTGCTTTCCGGCAAGCCGATCAAGGCGGTGTTCACCGGCGGGCCGTCCAACACCCTGCTGACCCCGGCCGACCTGGACGTGGCCCTGGACTTCGATTCGCTCAAGGAGCGCGGAGCGGCCCTCGGTACCGGCGCCATGATCGTGGTGTCGGAGGGCACCGGCATCGTCAAGCGGGTGGCGGAATACGTGCGCTTTTTTGCCCATTCCTCCTGCGGCCAGTGCCCTTCCTGCAAGACCGGTACCGCCACCATCAGCCGCCTGGTGGACCGCATCGACACCGGCCAGGGGACGGAGGCGGACATGGCGACCCTGGAAAGCCTTTGCGCCATGCTGCCGGGCAGCGGCCGCTGCCATCTGGTGAACGGCGTGGTCCAGTTGCTGGACAGCTCCTTCCGCCATTTTCGCTCGGAGTATCGGCAGGCGTTGCGGTCGTAGCGCAGGCGACCTCGCCTGCAACGGGCCGCAGGCCCGCATCCGGCGGGCAATGCAGGCGAGGTCGCCTGCGCTACAACTTCCGGTTGGGTGGCGGTTCACGGGTTTTTTTGGGTTAAACTGATTCATCCGGAAAAATTGAAGAAAGGCCCATGGCTACTATCGACATCAAGATTCTCGACGAACGGGTGAAGCACAGCCTCCCCGCCTACGCCACTCCCGGTTCGGCCGGCCTGGATCTGCGGGCCTGCACGGAGCACGTGATCACGCTCGCTCCCGGCGAGACCGAGCTGGTGCCCACCGGCATTGCCATCCACCTGGACGATCCCGGTCTCGCCGCCATGATCCTGCCCCGCTCGGGCCTGGGCCATAAGCACGGCATCGTGCTGGGCAACCTGGTGGGGCTGATCGACTCCGACTACCAGGGCCAGATTTTCGTCTCGGTGTGGAACCGGGGCAAAACCGCTTTCATGCTCAATCCCATGGAGCGCATCGCCCAGTTGGTGGTGGTGCCGGTGGTGCAGGTGGGCTTCAATGTGGTGGACGAGTTCCCTGAAAGCCATCGTGGCGAGGGCGGTTTTGGCAGCACCGGCAAGCACTAGGGGCCTGTTCCTCCTGATGGCCCTGGCGGCGATTTCCCCGCCGGGGGCGGCCGACGTTTTCAATCGCGAGGATGTCATCCTCGACCCCCGCTACGAGCGTTTTTCCATTTGCTACAACGGCTCCTGCCAGGAATTGGCGGTCACGGGGGTGAATCTCCTCCAGTGGCGGCAGGTCAAAGCCGTTTTTTCATCTCCCGCCCCGGACCCGGATGCGGAGCGCCGCCAGATTGCCCGGGCGGTGGCCCTGATGGAGCAGTTCGTCGGCGCGCTGACCGATACTGCTCACGACCTGAGCCGCAACGATGCGGGTGTGGCGGGGGAAAACTGGATGGACTGCATCGACGAGTCCACCAACACCACCAGTTACCTCAAACTATTCGCCGCCAACCGCCTGCTGCGCTGGCATACGGTGGAGGACCGGCAGACCCGGGGCTGGTTCCTGTTCGGCTATCCCCACACCTCCGCCGTGGTTCGCGACACCCAGAGCGGACGGCTGTACGCGGTGGATTCCTGGTTTTACGATAACGGCGAGCCGCCGGCCATCCTGCCTGTGGAGGTGTGGCGCAGCGGCTGGAATCCGCCTGAAAAGTAGGTCAATACCGTATTCCCTTACAGTTGTGTTTTGCTGTGGGCAGGCTATTCTGAATAAATAAAAAATAAGCCGCCACGGAGCCCTCCCATGCACGACGAACCGACCCTTGCCGAGCATCTCCACCGCCAGGGCATCAGCCGCCGTTCCTTCCTCAAGTTCTGTGCCGCCACCGCTTCCCTGATGGGAATGTCGCCGGCCATGGCGGCCGAGATGGCCGAGAAGCTGGGCAAGGTGACGCGCCCGTCGGTGATCTGGCTCTCCTTCCAGGAGTGCACCGGCTGCACCGAATCCCTCACCCGCTCCCATTCCCCCTCCCTGGAAAGCCTGCTGTTCGACTTCATCTCCCTGGACTACCATCACACCCTCCAGGCGGCGTCCGGCGAGGCGGCGGAACACGCCCGGGAAGCCGCGATGAAGGCCAATTTCGGCAACTACCTGGTGTTGGTGGACGGCTCGATCCCCCTGGGGGAAGGAGGCGCCTACTCCACCATCGCCGGCCGCACCAACCTGGACCTGCTCCAGGAGACGGCCAAGGGCGCGGCGGCGATCATTTCCATCGGCACCTGCGCGGCCTACGGCGGCATTCCCTACGCGGACCCCAACCCCACCGGCGCGGTGCCGGTGTCGGCGATCATCAAGGACAAGCCCATCATCAACGTGCCGGGCTGCCCGCCGATCCCCCTGGCCATCACCGGGGTGGTGGCCCACTACCTGATGTTCGGCGGCCTGCCGGAACTGGACGACCTGGGGCGGCCCACGTCGATCTACGGCGAAACCATCCACGACCGCTGCTACCGCCGCCCTTTCTACGACCAGGGCAAGTTCGCCAAGACCTTCGACGACGAGGGGGCCCGGGCCGGTTGGTGCCTGTTCGAACTGGGCTGCAAGGGCCCCACCACCTACAACGCCTGCGCCACCACCAAGTGGAACGGCGGCACCAGCTTCCCCATCGAATCCGGCCACGGCTGCCTGGGCTGCTCGGAGCCCAATTTCTGGGACGCGGGCAGCTTCTACAAGGCCCTGTCGGCGCCCATCTCCCCCCTGGGCAAGGCGGCCGCTGTCGCTGCCGCCGCGGGTGCCGCCGCCGGGGTGGCCATCACCTTTCACAACCGCTCCGCCAAAGCCAAAGCCAAGGCCGGCCACCAGACGGTGACGGTGAAAGACCTGGAGAAATAAATGAGCCACATGGACCTCCTGATATGGGCCCGGGGCACGGGATTGCAGATTGCCCTGGGCATTTTCGTCGCCGGCATGGTGCTGCGTTTCGCCGAAATCTACAGCCTCGGGCGCAAGCCGGACCTGTCCACGCCCCGCCCCGGCAAGGCCTGGTCCGGGTGGAAGACCATCGTCAGCCGCTCCTTTCCCCATCCCTCCATGGTGAAGCGGACCCTTCCCACCATCGTTCTCGGCTACATCTTCCACATCGGCTTTTTCGTCGCCCTGCTGTTCTTCGCCCCCCACATCCGGCTGTTCCGAGAAACCGCCGGCTTCGGCTGGCCGGCCCTGCCCACCCCCCTGGTGGATGCGGTCACCATGGTGGCCATCGTCGGCCTATTGATGACCCTGGGTTACCGTCTGTACCACCCGGTGAAGCGCTTCCTGTCCAACTTCGACGACTACTTCGCCTGGACCTTGACCCTGCTGCCCCTGCTTACCGGCTACATGGCCTTCCACCACCTGCTGCTGCCCTACACCCTGATGCTGGCGGTGCACATCCTGAGCGTGGAACTGCTGCTGGTGTTCCTGCCCTTCACCAAGCTGGTCCACGTGGGGACGATCTTTGTCTCCCGCTGGTACAACGGGGATATGCTGGGACACAAAGGAGCGCGGCTATGAGTGCGACCCTCGAAAAGGGCGTGAACGCCTTCCGCGAGGTGATGGACGCCCCCATCGCCAGCTTCTTCAACAGCTGCGTCCATTGCGGCCTGTGCGCCGACGCCTGCCTGTTCCACACCGAAACCGGCGACCCCAAATACACGCCGATCTACAAGCTGGAGCCGTTGAAGAAAATCTGGAAGCAGGACTACACCCTCTTCGGCAAACTGACGTCCATGCTGGGCCTGTCCCAGCCGGTGACCGACGCCGAGCTGGAGGAGTGGAGCCCCCTGGTTTACGACAGCTGCACCCTGTGCGGCCGCTGCACGGTGATGTGCCCGGTGGGCAACGACATCACCTACATGGTGCGCAAGATGCGCGAGGGTATGGCGGCGTCCGGCCACGCACCGGCGGGGGTGATCGAGGCCACCAAGAAGACCATCGAGCAGGGCAGCCCCATGGGCATCCTGCCCAAGACCTTCCTTGCCCAGGTGCGGGACCAGGCGGAGGAAACCGGCATCGATATTCCGGTGGACCAGGCCGGAGCGGATTACCTGGTCATCATGTCCTCCATGGAGATCATGGGCTACCCCGAATTCCTCGGTTCCCTGGCGCGCATTTTCAGACAGGCGGGGGTTTCCTGGACGGTGTCGTCGGAAGCCTTCGAGGCCACCAACAGCGGCATCCAGATCGGCGTGTCGGACATCGCCCGACAGATCGTGATGCGCATCGTGGATGCGGCGGAGAAGCTGGGGGTGAAATACGTCATCAGCCCGGAATGCGGCCATGCTTTCACCGCCCTGCGCTGGGACGGCCCCAATCTCATCGGCCGGCCCTACAAGTTCGAGGTGGTCCACGTGCTGGAGCTGCTGGACCAGTTGCACAAGGCGGGCCGGCTCAAGACCGAAGGCAAGACCGACGAGCCCCTCACCCTGCACGACCCCTGCCAGATCGTGCGCCGGGGCGGGGTGGTGGCCGAGCCCCGCAACCTGCTCAACCTGGTGGCGTCCGACTTCCGCGAGATGGAGGACTGCGGTTCCTACAACTGGTGTTGCGGGGGCGGGGGCGGGGTGTCCGCCAACCACCGGGCGGAGGAGCTGCGCTTCAAATCCTTCCAGATCAAGAAGCGCCAGATCGAGGGCACCGGCGTCGGGTTGATGGTCACCGCCTGCGCCAACTGCCGCAACGTGCTGGAGGAAGGCCTGGAGCACTACCACATGGACACCAAGATGATCGGCATCACCGAATTGGTGGCCGAATACCTGAAAGAGGATAAGCCGGCATGAACCAACGCGTCGTCGTCGACCCCATCACCCGCATCGAGGGCCACCTGCGCATCGAGGCGGAAACCGCGCCGGACGGAACCATCACCCAGGCCTACAGTTCGGGCACCATGGTGCGGGGGCTGGAAATCATCCTCAAGGGCCGCGACCCCCGGGACGCCTGGGCCTTCGCCCAGCGCATCTGCGGCGTGTGCACCCTGGTCCACGGCCTGGCGTCGGTGCGGGCGGTGGAGGACGCGCTGAAATACCCCATCCCCCCCAACGCCCAGATCATCCGCAACCTGATGGCGGCGGCCCAGTACGTCCACGACCACGTGATGCATTTTTACCACCTGCACGCCCTGGACTGGGTGGATGTGGTCTCCGCCCTGAAGGCCGATCCCAAGAAGACCTCCGAACTGGCCCAGGCCATCAGCAACTATTCCAAATCCTCCCCCGGCTATTTCGCCGATATCCAGAAGCGCCTCAAGACTTTTGTCGAATCCGGCCAGTTGGGTATTTTCGCCAACGGCTACTGGGGGCACCCCGCCTACAAGCTGCCGCCGGAAGCCAACCTGATGGCTGTGGCTCACTATCTGGAAGCTCTGGAGTGGCAGCGGGAAGTGGTGAAGCTCCACGCCATTTTCGGCGGTAAGAACCCCCACCCCAACTTCGTGGTGGGGGGTGTTCCCTGCGCCATCAGCGCCGAGCCGGGCCATCCCGGCAAGGGCAAGGGGCCGCGCCACCGCGGTGGTGGCGGCGCCACGGCGGTGGATCTGGAGGGCTTGCAGCAGGTGAAGAACGTCATCGTCCAGATGCGGGATTTCGTCGATCAGGTGTACATTCCGGACGTGCTGGCCATCGCCGGCTTCTACAAGGACTGGGGCGGCCAGGGGGAAGGGCTGGGTAATTTCATGACCTACGGCGATTTCCCGGAAAAGGGCTTCGGCGACGTGGCGGATTTCATGGTGCCCCGGGGCGTGATTCTCAACCGGGATCTTTCCACCATCCACGAACTGGACCTCAACGCCCCGGACCAGATCCAGGAATTCGTGGCCCATTCCTGGTACGACTACGGCGGCGGCAAGGACAAGGGCCTGCATCCCTACGACGGCGAAACCGCTCTTCACTACACCGGTCCCAAGCCCCCCTACCAGCAACTGGACGTGGACCAGGGCTATTCCTGGCTCAAGTCCCCCCGTTGGAAAGGGCAGGCGGTGGAAGTGGGGCCCCTGGCCCGGGTACTGATGATGTACGCCAAGGGCCACGCCCAGACCAAGGAACTGGTGGGCCATACCCTCAAGACCCTGGATGTGCCGGTGGCCGCCCTCTATTCCACTCTCGGCCGCACCGCCGCCCGGGCCCTGGAATCCAAGGTCATCGTCGATGCCATGGCCGGCTGGTACGACACCCTGATCGCCAACATCCGCGCCGGCGATGTGAAAACCTTCAACCAAGACCTGTGGGAACCCTCGGCCTGGCCCAAGGAAGCCAAGGGCGTCGGCATCATGGAAGCTCCCCGGGGTGCCCTGGGTCATTGGATCGTCATCCGCGACGGCAAGATCGCCAACTACCAGGCCGTGGTCCCGAGCACCTGGAATGCCGGCCCCCGGGATCCCAAAGGCCAGGAGGGCGCCTACGAGGCCGCCCTCAAGGCCCACCGACTGTACGACGCCCAGCGGCCGATCGAAATCCTGCGCACCATCCACAGCTTCGACCCGTGCATCGCCTGCGCGGTGCATGTCATGGCGCCGCAAAATGAGGGATGCTTCCGCGTCAAGTCTGATTGACATCAACGTGATGAGCATTTCCCGGGAATGCGGGTAAGCCCTTATTGTTGCTTTGGGTCGTTTGTACTAGACTGGGCAAAAAATCAACAACTACAATCATCTGAATATCAATTAATGCCCCTGCGGGAGGGCTCAAGGGAGGTCGGTATGACGGGAAAAAGGCGTTTGTTGTGGCTCGCTTTATTGTGGGGCATGGCTGGAAGTGGTTGGGCGGCCGATGCGGCTATGCTGGACAAGGCACGGGAACTGGTGGCCCAGGGCCAAGCCAAAGAAGCCTACGAGCTCCTCATTCCTAAGCAATCCGACTACGCCGGTGAAGTCGATTATGACTACCTGCTCGGCGTCGCCGCCCTGGATGCAGGCCATCCCAACGAAGCGGTGTTCGCCCTCGAGCGGGTACTGGCGGTGAATCCGCAGCACGCCCAGGCGCGAGCCGAGATTGCCCGGGCCTATTTCCAGATGGGTGAGGTTGAGGCTTCGAAGGAACAATTCGAAGCGGTGAAGTCCCAGAATCCCCCCGCCTCGGTGCAGGCTACGATTGAAAAATTTCTTTCTGCCATCGAGAGTGTCAAGGCCGGGGAACGGACTAACGTAAAGGCGTATCTTGAGGTTGGCGTTGGCCATGACAGCAACGTCAACAGCGCAACGGCGGACCAAGCCGTGGCGATCCCGGCCTTTGGCGGGGCGATTGCGACTCTCAGTGCCACCGGCATCCAGCAGGAAGATACATTCTTCAGCGTTGGCGGGGGGCTTAGCGTGCGCCATGCCGCTACGCCTGAATGGATTGTTTCTGCCGGTGCCAGTTTCAACCAGAAGCGGAATTCAACGGAAGACCAATTCGATACGGGGACTCTTGACGCCAACGTGGGTTTGACCCGGGTGAGTGGGGACAACTTCTACAGTGTCACTGCCCAGCATCAAAATTACTATGTGGACAACAGCGACTACCGCTACGCGGATGGTTTTACTCTGCAATGGCTTCGGAATTTGACCCAGAGCAGTCAGGTAAGTGCCTACTTTCAGTATACCGACGTGGTTTACCCGAACCAGAGTCCGCGGGATGCCGACCGCTATGTGGGCGGGGTGGCCTACGCCAGGGCTCTTGGCGGGGATTATTCGCCGGTAGTGTATGCAGGGGGATATTGGGTGGAGGAAAAAGAGAAGAATTCCGCCTTTCCCTGGTTGGGACACAATGCGCCGGGTCTGCGCGTGGGCGGCGAGATGCGGCTGAATGCGAAGACCACTCTGTTCGCGTCTCTGAGCGGGGAGTGGCGGCGCTACAACGGGCAGGATCCTTTGTTTCTGGTGACCCGCGAGGATAAGCAATACGATTTCCGCATCGGGGCTTCCTACGTGCCGGCACCGTCCTGGACGATCACGCCCCAACTGGCTTACACCCTGAACGATTCCAACGTTCCCATCAACGATTATGACCGGACCGTGGTGAGCGTCACCCTGCGCCGGAATTTCAACTGATTAATGGCGGGGATAAAATGATGACTCCTCTTAAGCGTACAAATTTTGTGGGCCGGCTGGCCTTGTCTGCAGTGATCGTGGCCGCCGCTTATCCAGTAACCGCGTATAGCGCCGTGGGCCGCATGGATTTTGTGGTGGGGCGCGTTGTTGCCGTAGGTGCTGATGGACGGGAGCGGGTTCTTGCAAAGGGGGCCGAACTCGAGCAAGGGGATGCCGTCAATACTGCAGTCGACGGGCGGGCGCAGATTCGCTTCGTGGATGGCGCATATGTGTCTCTCCAGCCCAGTACCACGTTCAAGGTGGAAGAATACCGCTACGCCGGCAAGAGCGATGGCAGCGAAAAAGGATTTTTCAGCCTGCTGAAGGGGGGGCTCAGGACGATCACCGGGGCCATCGGCAAGACAAATCGGAACGCCTACCAGGTGGCTACCCCGGCGGCGACGATCGGCATCCGGGGGACCGGTTACCGGGCCCAGCTGGGTAACAGCCTTTCCGTGAGCGTGGGGGAAGGTGCTGTCGCGCTAACCAACAAAGGTGGGGAACTGGTGCTGTCGGCCGGGCAGAGTGGTTTTGTGCAGGATTTCAACACAGCCCCACAGCTGACCTTCGAAAAGCCGGCGACACCCCCGGCGCCGCTCAGCAGTAGCGGGAGCACGACGGCGCCCAAAGAGGATAACTACGTGGCCGGTGACGCTACCACCCCGTCGGGGGGCTCGGTGGTGATTCCCGTGGTTACCCGGACCGGCAACATCTCGCTGACGGCCTACTCCGGTGGCAGTTATGTCGAGCATTACCCCGTTTCCGTGGAGCTCAATTCCGCCAACGTGGCGACGCGCATAACCAATTCGTCGTCTGGGGTCTACATTGCTTCCGGCACGACAACCGTCGAAGGCGGAACTCTCGATTATATCGGCTGGGCTCGCTGGTCGAATGGATCTGTTGATGATTCGGGATCGATAATTCCTTATCCTGGGCAGTATCAAGGTGTGCACCACGTATTCGGAACGCCGACCTCTTTTGCTGACATAGAGGCGTTGGCGATGCAAAACGCGACGCTGACCTATCAAGTGGCCGGCTATACCACTCCCACCTTCAGCGATGGCGTGGGAAATAATATGGGCAACGGAACCTTGTCCGGAACGGTGGTGGCGCACTTCGGCTCCTATCTGGCCGATCTCGATTTGGCCCTGTCTTTCCAGAGCGGCGCGCACCAATACCACATGGCTGAAAGCAACGTCATGGTATCGGGCGAAGGAATCTACGCCGGTAGCATCCCGGCGAGTTATTCCGGCGTGGGTTCGGACTGCGTGGAAGGCTGTTCGACCACCTTCAAGGGCTTCTTCGCCGGCCCCGGCGCGGCCAATTTGGGGGCTATCTACAACCTGAGCTCGGATCACGGCTTCTCCATCCAGGGGGCCGCCGCATTCAATAAACAATAGTTCGCTTCCGGGTACCGCTGCCCACCCGTGCCTCCCCTGGTATGTACGTACAGCAGTAGGGACGGTCGGCCTGACCATGGTGGAGCGTTTTGGGTTGCTTCCGAGGCGTTCTGCGCTGCCGAAATGCCTGTTCTGATGGCGGCTTAATGAGGAAAAGCGGGCGATGGCAGGGAAGGTGACTCTCAATGCGGTGACCCGGCTAACCGGTCAGCGGGGCCATTTCGAAATGGTGGCGGCGCTGGTTCGGATTGCGTCGGGATTGGTGGGGTCGCGACAGGTTTTTTACTACGAGGTGACGGCGGCGACAGAAGAGGGCCGCGTGCCGACGGTAAAGGATTTTCTCAACCCGCAGCGCCCGATCGATCCCTTGGAACTGAAGTTGCTGCTGCGGGCCGCGAGCACCGGCAAAACCGTCCGCGGTTCCGTGGAAGGGCGGATGACGGTGGTTCATCCGGTCCAGGGCCAGGGTGGGAGCGGCGCGCTGCTGGCGTTTCGGGTGCGGCGCTATCTGCCTGCGGCGCACCGGGAGTTGCGCAAGCTGCTGGGGGTATACCGCAATTTCCAGTTGCTCCATGACCGTATCGAGCGGGATGCCCTAACGGGGCTCTACAACCGCCAATACTTCGGCGAAGTGGTGGCACGTCTCATCCATCCGGGCCGAGCCTACCGCCAGAGGCGGAAAGACAAGGAGCACGGCTATTGGCTGGGAATGCTCGACGTCGACTACTTCAAGCGGGTCAACGACGAGCACGGCCATCTCATCGGCGACGAAGTGCTGGTATTGTTCGCCCGGTTGATGCGGGAAAGCTTTCGTTACGAAGATCGCCTGTTCCGCTACGGTGGCGAGGAGTTCATCGTGGTTCTGGAGGGCGTGAGCCGGGAAAGTGCCTTTCAGGCCTTGGAGCGTTTCCGGCTGGCGGTGGAAGCGTATCCTTTTCCCCAGGGCATTCGCATCACGGTGAGTGCCGGCTTCGCTGAAATCCAGTTTGGTGCGCTGCCCAGTGAAGTGATCGATCGGGCGGACCGGGCGCTCTATTACGCCAAGAACGCGGGGCGCAACCAGATCTGCGGCTACGAAGACCTGGTCGCCCGGGGCGACCTGCGTCAGGTTGAATACCCCTCCCACAAGAACGTCCATATCTGGGTGAAAACCGGCGTTTAGCCGGACGTCCCTTCCTTTCCCTGTTCCCTCAGTTCAGGCGTCGCCTGTAAATCCCCACGTCAGTTACCGCTATAACTTGACAAACTGGATTTATTTGTTTCTACTTAATGATGATAATAAAAGAAAATTTACGGAGGTTGGTGTGGGTGCAAACGGATTGGCGGTGGGCCGCGTCGAAAACGGCGGGGGGGCAAAATTGGTGGGCGTGCCGAGATACGTTTCGGGAACCCAGAATTGCGCTTGGATGCGGGCGCCATGGGGGAGCGAGGAAGAGCTCTTGCGCCAGAAACCTCACGGGGGTCTACAGGACGAGCGCTACAAGCGGGCCATTTCCCGCCTGCTGAAAAACGAGGTGCTGTACCTTAACTTCCATCCGGCGGACAACTGCCTCAATATCAAGATTCGCGGCGGGATGATCCAGGATTTCGGCGATTGCCTAGTGGCGGAGAGCGGGACCGACCGGGAAATTGTTGTTATGGGCAAGCTGATTGGCTTCAAGAAATGGCCGTCGGTGGAGTTGACCGGAACCAGCCGTTTCCGCGAACAGCTCATGCTGGAAAGCCTGCGGCTTGGCGTGCAGGTGCAGGGGTGTGCCATGCCGGAACATCTCAAGACCAAGCTGATGGAAATGCGGCAAGCCGCCTCTGCCACGGTGCCCCATCCCAACCGCAGAAAATCGGCCATGGCGCCTGCGGTCCCCGACGACGAAGCGGAGCAGCAAATCCAGGGCTCCATCGATCAGTACGTCCTGGACATGCTGTCCGAGTAACCTTCACCGGGAAACGGGAGTTCCTCCGTTTCCCCGTCAGTGTCTCCTTACTTCCCGTTCGCTGGGCGCACGCCTTCGATTAGCAGGGTAATTTCCATGTCATCTCCCAACGGGCCGCCACCAGGAAAGCCCAGTCCCCAACTGATTCCATAGTCGCTGCGTTTCAGGGTGGTGCGCCCCTCGAAACCGATGCGCACCTTGCCCGCTCCCATGGGGGTGGTGTCCGGTCCGAAACCCAGGACCTTGAAGGGAAACTGGATTTCCCGAGTGGTGCCGTGAAGGGTGAGCTTGCCGTAGATCACGCCGGCACCAGGGCCGGTGGCCTTTACTGCGGTGCTGACGAAGCGCATTTCGGGGTATTTGAGGAAATCCAGGAATTCGGCGCTCAGGACGTGGACATCCCGGGCACGGTGGCTGGAGTTGAGGGACAGTACCTTGATGGTGGCGTCCACCGAGGAGTTCGCTAAATCGGCCCGGTCCACCCGGACGGTTCCTGTGACATCGGAGAAAGTGCCGCTGGTCTTGGAAACCGTGTGGCGGATGGCCCAGTTGGCGAAACTGTGCTCATGGTCGATGGTGTAAGTCTCAACCTGCGCCAGGGCGGCGGCGGGGAGGAGAAGCAACAGCAACAGAAGGCGTCGTGGTGTCATGGTTAACTCCTTTGGCGATCTTGCTCATGTCGATATCCCTTATTTATGGGCACGGAATCCGGGAAAATCAAACACCGGGGTTTTATAGGGCTGGCGCCTTGGGAACCGAGTGCTAAAGCATTTGTCATTATTGCCCGATACTACAATTAAGACATTAACTTGCAGCGGAGGCGACCATGGCGACCCTAGGCATTGGCCCAGTCCCCCGAACGAATCCGGGGAGCGGGCGCTATTACAGCGGCAAGCCGCGCCGGAGGAGTGCGGAGCCTCAGAAGGTCCCTGTTGCTACCCCTAGCTATGAGGTCGAGGCGGGCGCCCCCATCGGAGCCAAGAAATGGCTGAAGTCCCTGTTCCAGGCCAGTGCGATCCACCTTTCCGCGGATCGCATCGCTACCCTGTTGGATCGGAGACGGGAGGATGAAACGCAGGGGAAGGATGAACAGCAGGGGAAGGATGAGGCGGTGCCCGCCAAGGTTTACTGCGGTCCTACCTGTACTGTTTATCGCGAGGCGGTGGAACTGGAAGAGCGGGATGCTGTTCTTCATCTGGAAAGATCGCCTGCCCGACACCGCGCTACCTACCTGGTCCTCTTCCTTGTGCTGGGAGCGGCGGGGATATTCCTCCTCACGGTGGCCGTTCTGGACACGGTCTTCGGTACCCGTTCCTTGAATGCGCTGCTGACGATGTTCTTGCGCTAACGCCTATTTCCGGCAGCGCTTCTTTTCCCGTTTCTGGGCATACATGCGCTCGTCTGCCTCCTCCAGTAGATCGTGGATGGGACGGGGTTCCCGGGGGTCGTAATGCACCACGCCGCAGCTGATGGAAAGGTGAAAGGGGGCCTGGCCGCTGGCGTTGAAGGCGTCGATGCGGCGCTGTAGGCGGTTGGCGATGGCTTCGGCGCTATTGTGGTCGGAGTCGATGGTGACGATGGCGAATTCGTCGCCCCCCATGCGGGCAACAATGTCCGAATCGCGGAACGTGTCGTTCAGGATGTGGGCGGTTTCCACCAGCGCCCGGTCTCCTTGTGGGTGGCCGTAGGTGTCGTTGATGGCCTTCATGCCGTCCAGATCGGCGAAAATGAGGTAGAAACCATTGTTTTTTCGTTGGGCCAGCCTGACTTGGTGCTCCGCCAGGGTCAGGAAGCCGCGGCGATTGTAGAGGCCGGTTAATTCGTCCGCCAGGGACAGGATGCGCAGGGCCGACTGCATTCGGTGGCGCTCGATGGCGTAACGGATGGAGCGGATCAGCAGGTTGCCGTCGGTCTTTCCCTTCACCAGGCAATCCTGGGCGCCTTCCCTCACCACCTGGACCGCCAGGGCTTCGTCGTCGAGCCCGCAGAGCACCACGATGGGGGTTTCCGGGGCGCGGGACCGGGTTCGCGAAACCGCCGCCAGCCCCTCGCAACCGGGAAGCGAGGGGTCGAGCAAAACCAGATCCACCCCGCCCCCGTCCAGTACGGCGAATCCAGCATCCAGGGATGACGCCGTTTCCAGTTTCACCCGGGCCTTACCCTCGCTCAGCAGGGCGTTACGGATTTGGCGTTCGTCATCCGGGTCGTTCTCGATCAGCAGCAAGTGCAGCGGCCTATTTTTCATCGCTCCCTGCTCCATTGCGGTTTCCGGTCCCGCTGCGGCGGACCCGGGTCTTCAATGAAAAGTGTAGTCGGGATTGAACTTTCCGCGGCTCAGGATCTGTTGGGGCAGTTGGGCTTGGCGCAATCGGCGTAGATGTAGAGGGAGTGCTCGTGGATGGTGAAGCCGTGCTCCTTGGCGATTTTTTGCTGCCGCTTTTCGATCTCCGGGTCGCAAAATTCCTCCACTTTGCCGCATTGCAGGCACACGATATGGTCGTGGTGGTGGCCCTTGTTGAGCTCGAATATGGCTTTGCCGCCCTCAAAATGGTGGCGCACCAGGATGCCCGCGTTCTCGAATTGGGTCAGTACCCGATAGACGGTGGCCAGGCCGACATCCTCCCCTTCCGCGATCAGGAGGCGGTACACTTCCTCCGCCGTCAGGTGACGGTCGGCGCCGCTCTCGAACAGGTTGAGAATTTTCAGGCGCGGCAGGGTGGCTTTCAGGCCAGCGCTTTTCAGGTCTGCGGGGTCGCTCATGGGAATGCCCGACGGGATGGAGTTCGGGTATCATTATGCCGACTTGTTTTATCAATTGGCAAATAACAGGGCCCTCAAAGCGCGGGCTCCACTTACCAGGGGGGACTGGCATGAAAAGAATCCTGATCGCCGCGGCGGCGGTTTTCCTCGCCGCCTGCTCCATGGGCAACTCCCTCAAGCCGTACAAGCTGGACGTCCAGCAGGGCAACGTGGTGACCCAGGACATGATCGCCAAGCTGCGCCCAGGCATGACCAAGTCCCAGGTGCGCTTCATCATGGGTTCGCCCCTGCTGGTGGATATTTTCCACGGCAACCGCTGGGATTACGTCTACCGCTACCAGAAAGCGGGGCAAGTCACCGAGGAACGCAAGATTACCGTATGGTTCGACGGCGATCTGCTCCAACGGGTCTCCGGCGACGTGGTGGCGGGCAGCCTGGAAGAGCTGAATCCGGTACCCAAGCCGCTGGAGGAACCTGCCGTGCCGCAGCCGGATGAGGTCAAGCCCACCGACGGGGAGGCTGCTCCCGCGCCGGATCAGCCCGCCCAGGCCGAAGCGTCGAAGTCGGAAGAAAAGGGCTTCTTTGGAAGAATGTTAGAGAAGGTAGGCCTCTAACAAAGGAACGATTTAAAGGATTGATTAAGACATGCTGAATATCGCGATCGCCGGTTGTTCCGGCCGCATGGGGCGCGCACTGCTGGAGGCGGTGGCGCAGTCGGGGGATATGCGCATCGCCGCGGCCTTGGAGCGGGCGGGCAGCCCCTTCCTCGGCAAGGACGCCGGCGAGTTGATCGGCAGCCCCTGCGGCGTGGCCCTCACCGACGATATCCCTTCCGCCTTGCAGGGTTGCAACGCCCTGATCGACTTCACCCGCCCCGAAGGGACCCTGGAGCACCTGCGCCATTGCGTCAACCACGGCGTGAACCTGGTGATCGGCACCACCGGCTTCACCCCTGAGCAGAAGCTTGCCATCCAGGACGCCAGCCGCAGCATCGGCATCGTTTTCGCCCCCAACATGAGCGTGGGGGTCAACCTGGTGCTGAAGCTGTTGCAGCAAGCGGCCCAGGTGCTGAACGAAGGCTATGATATCGAGATTGTCGAGGCCCACCACCGCCACAAAGTGGATTCGCCCTCCGGCACCGCTCTGCGCATGGGCGAAGTGATCGCCGACACCCTGGGCCGCAGCCTGGACGAGTGCGCCGTCTACGGCCGCGAAGGCGTGACCGGGGAGCGCAATCCCTCCACCATCGGCTTCGCCACCGTGCGCGGCGGCGACATCGTGGGGGATCACACCGTGCTGTTCGCCGGCATCGGCGAGCGGGTGGAAATCAGCCACAAGGCGTCCAGCCGCGCCACCTTCGCCCAGGGCGCTTTGCGCGCCGCCCGCTTCCTCGCGGAGAACAGGAGCGGCCTCTACGACATGCAGGACGTGCTGGGCCTGTCCTGAGCGTGGTCGAAGGGCCTGTCTTGAGCCGGTCGAAGGAGCGGACCTGAACTTTGGCCTTATTTTCCGGTCCTCTACAGGACCGACGTTGAAGGGGCTATCGTTTTTTGCTAAAATTTCAAAAATTTTACGAGCGGGGCGGGTGAACAACCTGCCCCGCTTTGTGTATCCGCTAGTCAATATTGCATCTGCCCCGCGGGGTAATGCATCCGTGTTCTAAGGAGTGTCCTGTGCCGCAACATCGTCCTGCCGTACTCGTGCTTGCAGATGGGACAGTGTTTCGCGGTGTTTCCATCGGGGCAGACGGCCACACGGTCGGCGAAGTGGTATTCAATACCTCCATGACCGGCTACCAGGAAATCCTCACCGATCCCTCCTACTGCCGTCAGATCGTCACCCTGACCTACCCCCACATCGGCAACACCGGCGTCAATCCGGAAGACGAGGAAGCCGGCGCGCCTTACGCCAGCGGCCTGATCATTCGCGATCTGCCCCTCTTGTCCAGCAACTGGCGCAAGGGCGAGGAACTGACCGACTACCTCAAGCGCCACAATGTGGTCGCCATCGCCGGCCTCGATACCCGTCGTCTCACCCGCCTGCTGCGGGAAAAGGGCGCCCAGAACGGCTGCCTGATGGCCGGCGGGATCGACGAGGCCAAAGCCCTGGAGCTGGCGAAGGGCTTCCCCGGTCTGGCGGGCATGGACCTGGCCAAGGTGGTGTCCTGCGACCAGGCCTACGAGTGGAAAGAGGGCGAATGGGCCCTGGGTAACGGCTTCAAACAGGTGGAGAATCCCGCCTTCCACGTGGTGGCCTACGACTTCGGCGTCAAGCGCAACATCCTGCGCATGCTGGCCCACCGGGGCTGCCGCGTCACCGTGGTGCCCGCCCAGACCCCGGCTGCCGAGGTGCTGGCGCTGAATCCCGACGGGGTGTTCCTGTCCAACGGCCCCGGCGATCCGGAGCCCTGCGACTACGCCATCGACGCCATCCGCGTGTTCCTCGACAAGGCGGTCCCGATTTACGGTATCTGCCTCGGGCACCAGTTGCTGGCCCTGGCTTCCGGCGCCAAGACGCGCAAGATGAAGTTCGGCCACCACGGTGCCAACCATCCGGTGAAAGACCTGGACAGCGGCCGGGTGATGATCACCAGCCAGAACCACGGTTTTGCCGTCGATCCCGACACCTTGCCGGCCAACCTGCGGGTGACCCATCAGTCCCTGTTCGACGGCAGCAACCAGGGCATTGCCCGCACCGACGTGCCGGCCTTCAGCTTCCAGGGACACCCCGAGGCGAGCCCGGGGCCCCACGATGTGGCGTACCTGTTCGACCGCTTCGTGGCCATGATGCAGGAAAACAAAGCTTGATTTTCACCACAGAGACGCAGAGGAACCATCTGTTTTCTCTGTGCCTCTGTGTCTCAGTGGTAAAAAACTATGCCAAAACGTACTGACATCAAATCCATCCTCATCATCGGCGCCGGTCCCATCGTCATCGGACAGGCGTGCGAGTTCGACTATTCCGGCGCCCAAGCCTGCAAGGCCCTGCGGGAGGAAGGCTACAAGGTCATCCTGGTCAACTCCAACCCGGCGACCATCATGACCGACCCGGAGATGGCGGATGTGACCTACATCGAGCCCATCACCTGGCAGATGGTGGAAAAGATCATCGCCAAGGAGCGCCCCGACGCGGTGCTGCCCACCATGGGCGGTCAGACGGCGCTGAACTGCGCCCTGGACCTGGCCCGCCACGGCGTGCTGGAGAAATACCAGGTCGAGATGATCGGCGCCACCCGGGAAGCCATCGACAAGGCGGAAGACCGGGAAAAGTTCAAGAAGGCGATGGAGAAAATCGGCCTCGCCTGCCCCCGCGCCTCCGTCGCCCACAGCATGGAAGAGGCCCTCCAGGTCCAGGCCATGATCGGCTTCCCCACCATCATCCGCCCGTCTTTCACCATGGGCGGCAGCGGCGGCGGCATCGCCTACAACATCCAGGAATTCGTGGAAATCTGCGAGCGCGGCCTGGAAGCCTCCCCCACCCGGGAACTGCTGATCGAGGAGTCCCTCATCGGCTGGAAAGAGTACGAGATGGAGGTGGTGCGGGACAAGAAGGACAACTGCATCATCATCTGCTCCATCGAGAACCTGGACCCCATGGGGGTGCATACCGGCGACTCGATCACCGTCGCTCCGGCCCAGACCCTCACCGACCGGGAATACCAGATCATGCGCAACGCCTCCCTGGCGGTGCTGCGGGAGATCGGCGTGGAAACCGGCGGCTCCAACGTCCAGTTCGGCATCAACCCCAAGGACGGGCGCATGGTGCTGATCGAGATGAACCCCCGGGTGTCCCGTTCCTCCGCCCTGGCCTCCAAGGCCACCGGCTTCCCCATCGCCAAGGTGGCGGCCAAGCTGGCGATCGGCTATACGCTGGACGAATTGCAGAACGACATCACCGGCGGCGCCACCCCAGCGTCCTTCGAGCCGTCCATCGATTACGTGGTGACCAAGATCCCCCGCTTCGCCTTCGAGAAATTCCCCGCCGCCAACGACCGCCTCACCACCCAGATGAAGTCCGTGGGCGAGGTGATGGCCATGGGCCGCACCCTCCAGGAGTCCATGCAGAAAGCCCTGCGGGGCCTGGAAACCGGCGCCGACGGCCTGGACGAGAAGACCGACGACCTGGAGAAGATCACCACCGAACTCGGCAGCCCCGGCCCCGAGCGCCTGTGGTACGTGGCCGATGCCTTCCGCTGCGGCATGAGCCAGGAAGAGGTGTTCCGCCACACCTTCATCGATCCCTGGTTCCTGGCCCAGATCGAAGATCTGGTGAAGCGGGAGCAGTCCCTCAAGGGCCGCAACCTGGACGAGATCGGCGCCGACGAGCTGCGCGACTTGAAGCGCCGCGGCTTCTCCGATCGCCGCCTAGCCAAGCTCCTGGGCACCGACCAGCACGCGGTGCGGGCCCTGCGCCACGCCATGGCCATCCGCCCGGTGTACAAGCGGGTGGACACCTGTGCCGCCGAGTTCTCCACCAAGACCGCCTACATGTATTCCTCCTACGAGGAGGAGTGCGAAGCCGAACCCACCGACCGCAAGAAGATCATGGTCCTGGGGGGCGGCCCCAACCGCATCGGCCAGGGCATCGAGTTCGACTACTGCTGCGTCCACGCCGCGCTGGCGATGCGCGAGTCGGGCTACGAGACCATCATGGTCAACTGCAACCCGGAGACCGTGTCCACCGACTATGACACCTCCGACCGCCTGTACTTCGAGCCCCTGACCCTGGAAGACGTGCTGGAAATCGTCCACGTGGAGAAGCCCTTTGGCGTCATCGTCCAGTACGGCGGCCAGACGCCCCTGAAGCTCGCCCGGGACCTGGAGGCCAACGGCGTGCCCATCATCGGCACCAGCCCCGACGCCATCGACGAGGCGGAGGACCGGGAGCGCTTCCAGCAGATGCTGCACCGCATCAACCTCAAGCAGCCGCCCAACCGCACCGCCCGCAGCCCGGAAGAGGCGCTGCACGCCGCGGTGGAGATCGGCTATCCCCTGGTGGTGCGCCCCTCCTATGTGCTGGGCGGCCGGGCGATGGAAATCGTCCACCAGCAGGCCGACCTGGAGCGCTACATGCGCGAGGCGGTGAAGGTGTCCAACGAATCCCCGGTGCTGCTGGACCGCTTCCTCAACGACGCCATCGAAGTGGACATGGACGCCATCTGCGACGGCGAGGACGTGCTGATCGGCGGCATCATGGAACACATCGAGCAGGCCGGCGTGCACTCCGGCGACTCCGCCTGCTCTCTGCCCCCCTTCAGCCTGTCCAAGGAAATGCAGGACGAACTGCGCCGCCAGACCGTGGCCATGGCCAAGGCTCTGAAGGTGGTGGGCCTGATGAACGTGCAGTTCGCCATCCAGAACGGTACCGTCTACGTGCTGGAAGTGAACCCCCGCGCCTCCCGTACCGTGCCCTTCGTGTCCAAGGCCACCGGCCACTCCCTGGCCAAGATCGCCGCCCGCTGCATGGCCGGCGAGAGCCTGAAGTCCCAAGGGGCGACCAAGGAAGTGACACCGCCCTACTACTCGGTGAAGGAAGCGGTGTTCCCCTTCATCAAGTTCCCCGGCGTGGACCCCATCCTGGGGCCGGAAATGAAATCCACCGGGGAGGTGATGGGCGTGGGCATCAACTTCGCCGAAGCCTTCGTCAAATCCCAGAAGGCGGCGGGGGTGAAGCTGCCGGTGGGGGGCAAGGTATTCATCAGCCTCAAGAGCGACGACAAGCTCAAGTCGGTGGATATGGCCCGGGATCTGGTAGAACTCGGTTTCAGCCTCTACGCCACCCGGGGCACGGCTTCCGTGCTGGAGCAGGCCGGGGTTCCGGTGACCACCGTGAACAAAGTGGCGGAGGGCCGTCCCAACATCGTGGACATGATCAAAAACGGCGAAATCAGCCTGATCGTCAACACGGTGGAGGAAGACCGGCGCGCCATCCAGGACTCCTACGCCATCCGCCACGCCGCCCTGCAGAGCCGGGTGACCTACTACACGACCCTGGCGGGCGCCCGCGCCGCCTGCGTCGGCATGCAACACATGAAAGAGTTGCAGGTATACGACCTGCAAGGGCTGCATGAGAGCCTATCTCAGTAGGTTTCATGCCCCGCGTTGCGTCCAGAAAGGGATGGATGCGCGAAGCGAGGCGAAGCCAATGGTCATTCCATTGGTGAGCCGTGCGACAAAGCAGACGCGCTTTCTGGACGCAACCCGGAGGGCCATAACCATTTGGGGCACATTGCGTTGTTGCTCACCGCTTGTTTGGAATGACCAAACGGCGCGGCTCGCGCCTAGCACTGCACCCCAAATGGTTATGGCGCGGGGCATGAAACCTGCTGAGATAGGCTCCAGACAACTGAACTGAGAAACGCCGAGGGAACCGCCGCCCGGTAAGATCACCGGGCGGCGGTTCCTTTTATGCTAGAGAAGGGAGATCAAACTATGAGCCGAGTTCCGTTGACCGTTACCGGCGCCGAGGCGCTGAGAGTCGAGTTGCACCGCCTGAAAACGGTGGAGCGTCCCAACGTCATCGCCGCTATCGCCGAGGCCCGCTCCCATGGCGACTTGTCCGAGAACGCCGAATACGACGCCGCCAAGGAGCGCCAGAGCTTCATCGAGGGCCGCATCGCCGAAGTGGAGGGCAAGCTTTCCAACGCCCATATCATCGATCCCAAGACCCTGGCCAACGACGCCGACGGGCGGGTGGTGTTCGGTGCCACGGTGGAGCTGGAAAACCTGTCCAACGGCGATATCGTCACTTACCAGATCGTGGGCGACGATGAAGCCGAGATCAAGCACGGCAAGATTTCCATCAGTTCCCCCATCGCCCGCGCCCTGATCGGCAAGTACGCCGGCGATTCGGTGGAAGTGATGGCGCCGGGCGGGATGCACGAGTACGAAGTGATCGACGTGAAATACATTTGATGAAAAAACTCACCGATTCCCTGCAAACCGTCGCCGTCACCCTGTGGGCCGGCGGCCTGTGGATGACCGCCCTGCTGGTGCAGGTGCTGTTTTCCACCCTGCATGGGGATCGGGTGCTGGCGGGGCAGATCGCCGGCAAGTTCTTCATCGCCATGTCCTACACCGGCATGGCCTGCGGGCTTTATCTGGTGCTGTTCCGCCTATCCCGCTTCGGCGGGGCGGCGTGGAAGCAGCTGTTCTTCTGGCTGGTGTTGGTGTTGCTGGGATTGGTGCTGGCGGGCCATTTCGGCATCCAGCCGGTGATGCAGGGACTCAAGGATGCCGCTCAGCCCCTGGATGTGATGGGCAGCGCCTTCAAGGACAGTTTCGTGAAGTGGCACGGCGTTTCCAGCCTGGTGTACCTGGCGGAGTGCCTGCTGGCGCTGGTCCTTGTCCTGCTGCCGAAATCAAGGTAACTTGATTTTCGGTTCCTTGGCGGCGCGGTAAATCACCAGAATCTTGCCGATGTGCTGCACGGGCGCGGCGCCCAGCTTATCGCACAGTTCCGCCAGCAGCGCTTCCCGGCTGTCCCGGTCGTCGGAGTGGACTTTGATCTTGATCAGCTCGTGCTTGGCCAGGGTGGCTTCGGCCTCTTTCAACACCGCCTCGGACAGGCCTGCATCGCCGATCATCACCACCGGATTCAGGTTGTGGGCCTGGGCCTTGAGGAATCGGACCTGGGCGGGTGTCAATGAAATCATGATGTTCCTTACGAAAAAAGCGGCAAGTCTACCCCATGAAGCGTAGCAAAACCAGCAAGGCGTGGATGACCGAGCACGTCAACGACCCCTTCGTCAAAAAGGCCAAGCAGGAGGGCTATCGCTCCCGCGCCGCCTACAAGCTGCTGGAGGTGGACGACAAGGATCACCTGCTGCGGCCGGGCATGACCATCGTGGATTTGGGGGCGGCGCCGGGCGGCTGGTCCCAACTGGCGGCCCAGAAGCTGGGCGGTAAGGGGCGGGTGATCGCCCTGGACGTGCTGGAGATGGTGGGTCTGCCGGGAGTGCTGTTCATTCAGGGGGATTTCCGCGAGGATGCGGTGCTGGAGCAACTGGTCAAGGAGCTGCACGACAAGCAGGTGGACCTTGTGATTTCCGATATGGCCCCCAACATGAGTGGGGTGGGCATGGCGGATCAGGCCCGCAGCATGCACTTGGCCGAACTTGCCCTGGAATTCGCGGTCGCATGGTTGAAGCCGGGGGGACATTTCCTGGTGAAGGTGTTCCAGGGCACGGGTTTCCAGGAATACCTCCACGAAATGCGCCGCCACTTCAAACAGGTGGTGACCCGCAAGCCCAAAGCCTCCCGGGACCGCAGCAGCGAGGTTTACCTGCTGGGAAAAGACCGGCTGGAAGCCTAACATTTCCTAGTGAATCGGATTAGAATGGAACTTGACCCAAAAGTTATGTTGGCAGGAGTAAGGCCTTGAACAATTTGATGAAGAACATCGCCATCTGGCTGGTGATCGCCCTGGTGCTGATGACCGTATTCAACCATTTCGGTGCGCGCCAGCAGGTGTCCAACCAGATCGACTATTCCCGTTTCATCGAGGATGTGCGGGGAGGGCGCGTCGCCAAGGTGGTGATTGAAGGCCACGTGCTGAAAGGCAGCACCGTCGACGGCAACCGTTTCACCACCTATGCCCCGGACGATCAGTGGATGGTGTCCGACCTGCTGAAGAACGGGGTACAGATTCAGGCCAAGGCGCCGGAAGAGCCCTCCTTCCTGATGAACATTTTCGTTTCCTGGTTCCCGATGCTGCTCCTGATCGGCGTGTGGATATTCTTCATGCGCCAGATGCAGGGCGGCGGCAAGGGCGGGGCGTTCTCCTTCGGCAAAAGCCGGGCGCGGATGATGGACGAATCCACCAACGTCATCACTTTTGCCGACGTGGCCGGCTGCGACGAGGCCAAGGAAGAAGTGAGCGAGCTGGTGGAATTCCTCCGCGACCCCTCCAAGTTCCAGAAACTGGGGGGGCGTATTCCCCGCGGCGTGCTGATGGTGGGCAACCCCGGCACCGGCAAGACCCTGCTCGCCAAGGCCATCGCCGGCGAGGCCAAGGTGCCCTTCTTCAGCATTTCCGGTTCCGACTTCGTGGAAATGTTCGTCGGCGTGGGCGCCGCCCGGGTCCGCGACATGTTCGAGAACGCCAAGAAGCACGCCCCGTGCATCATCTTCATCGATGAAATCGACGCCGTGGGCCGCCAGCGCGGTGCCGGCCTGGGCGGCGGCAACGACGAGCGGGAACAGACCCTCAACCAACTGCTGGTGGAGATGGACGGCTTCGAGCCCAATTCCGGCATCATCGTCATCGCCGCCACCAACCGTCCCGACGTGCTGGATCCGGCCCTGATGCGTCCCGGCCGCTTCGACCGCCAAGTGGTGGTGCCCCTGCCCGACATCCGCGGCCGGGAGCAGATTCTCATGGTGCACATGCGCAAGGTGCCCATCGCTCCCGACGTGGACGCTTCCATCCTGGCCCGGGGCTGCCCCGGCTTCTCCGGCGCCGATCTGGCCAACCTGGTGAACGAGGCCGCCCTATTCGCCGCCCGCGGCAACAAGCGCCTGGTGGACATGCAGGACTTCGAGCGCGCCAAGGACAAGATCATCATGGGCGCGGAGCGCAAGTCCATCGTCATGCCCGAGGAAGAGCGCAAGAACACCGCTTACCACGAATCCGGCCATGCCGTAGTGGCCCGGTGCCTGACCAAGACCGACCCGGTGCACAAGGTCACCATCATCCCCCGCGGCCGCGCCCTGGGCGTGACCATGCAGCTGCCCACCGAAGACCGCTACAGCATGGAGCGGGAGCAGATTCTGCAGAACATCGCCGTGCTGATGGGCGGCCGCATCGCCGAGGAAATCTTCATGGGCCACATGACCACCGGCGCCGGCAACGACATCCAGCGTGCCACCGAAATGGCCCGCCGCATGGTCACCGAGTGGGGCATGTCCGACACCCTGGGGCCCATGGTATATGGCGAGAACGAGGGGGAAGTGTTCCTCGGCCGTTCCGTCACTACCCATAAGAACGTGTCCGAGGCCACCCTGCAAAAGGTGGACGCCGAACTGCGCCGCATCATCGACGATCAGTACCAGCTGGCGCGGCGCCTGATCGAGGAAAACCGGGAAAAGATCGAAGTCATGGCCAAGGCCCTCCTGGAGTGGGAAACCATCGACGCCGATCAGATCGAAGACATCATGGCCGGTCGGCCCCCCCGCCCGCCCAAGCCCACCCAG
>Ga0068711_1000058_pt1 | contig 160743 bp, 125 predicted proteins | sample MTBAKMMethaMetaG_FD_62224 | JGI IMG/M metagenome (GOLD analysis project Ga0068711, IMG submission 62224) | Enrichment culture microbial communities from Arthur Kill intertidal strait, New Jersey, USA, that are MTBE-degrading - MTBE-AKM (Arthur... | ecosystem: Environmental > Aquatic > Marine >...
GACTCGAGGTTATGGATCGGGCTGATCGTGTAGCAGATCGTGCCCTGGGCGTGGCCGCCGCATTTCAACGTCTCATCCACCGCCACCTGGATGTTGCGGAAATCATTGAGCGCGTCGAAGATGCGCAGGATGTCGATCCCGTTCTGGATCGAGTGGCGAACAAACAAGCGGACCACCTCATCAGGGTAGTGGCGGTAGCCAAGTATGTTTTGGCCGCGCAAAAGCATCTGGAGCTTGGAATCGGGGATGTGCTTCTTGATCAGGCGCAGACGTTCCCAGGGATCTTCATCCAGGAAACGCAGGCAGGAGTCAAAGGTCGCCCCACCCCAGCATTCGACTGAGTAGTAGCCGGCCTGGTTGATGGTGTCCAGGATGTCAATGAAATCCTTTTGCGGCATGCGGGTCGCCACCAGCGATTGGTTGGCATCGCGCAGGACAGTTTCGGTAAATTTGATCTGCATCGGAAACCTCCTTATGTCGGGCAAGCATTGTTTTGCTTTGATCTCAGGGTTGACTCTGTGATCATTAAGCATATTTAACAAAATTATAACGGCCGTCTGTCATACAAGCAAGCAAAACGACAGATATCAACCGTTAAGAAATTGAAAATTTTACCACGTAGGACGTGTTACCGGGGAAAATGAAATCACAGTCATCCCCAAATGTCGTCATAGCGGCTGATCGGCTGAGGACCTCGGATGATCTTCCTGGAGATGTGCAGGCTCCCTACTTTGTCAGCCCGGACACGCCACTCGACCATCATGATCTTGCCTTCGAAAATCTCGATGCCAGTGATGCCCCGGGCATGGATGCAGCAGCCAGTATTGAAATATGGCAGATCATTGCTCTTCGGGAATTTGGGTCGATGGGTGTGGCCACAGATCAGCATTTTCCGGTTGACCCCGATCCATTTATTGTACATTTTCTCGATCTTGTGCCGTTTGCTGGCATTTTTGGCTGGGCTAGACGGATTCTGGAAGCCAATGATATGCATCAGGCGCCAGAAATAGCGCATCATGAGCATGGAAACAACCCAAAGCTGGTCGTTCATCAGGTCACCCTGGTGGCCATGAACCGTCAGGATTTCCTGCCCGGTCTCACGATAGCGCAAGACGACCGCTTCATAGGGTGTCAGCTTTTCGAAAAGGACAGTTTCGGTGTCATTGTATTCGTCATAGTAAGTGTGGAAATTTTTCTGGACATAGTCCTTGTTCTTGAGCTCCATGTTGTGGTTGCCATAGAGCATGATCAGGCGGTCTTCCTCGTGGAAATGCTGCAAGGTGTTGAAAATGTCGCTGTGCGCGATCCGGATATGTTTGAAATGGGCATATTCCCAAAGCTCATCGCCGTCGCCGGCCTCGACATACGTGTAGCCGTTGTAATAATAGTAGGCCATTGCGTACTGGTAGATGGCCTGGTTACGGGCGAACTCGTCGGACAGGCTGTTGTCCCCCCTGTGACAGTCAGAAAAAAATATCAGGCGGGATGTGTTGTCAATATCGATGAATTTGGCATTTTGGTAAGCCTGTGTCAGTCGTTTTTCCGAAAACATGTCCATCGCCTCACTTTTTCCGGTCTAATTAGATTATAACCCTTCGGCCAGACGATGGCACTACAGACATGCAACCCGGGGTGATTTTCAGGAAGCGCTGAGAGGCTGGGCAACGGGTGCACTCAGGGCCAGGTTGTAGGGATCGTGGCCGCCAATGTTCAACGCTGCCATATCTGCAAGGATATCATCATAATGTTCAAGCAAACCGAGGAATACATCGACCACGCGGCTGTCGAACTGGGTTCCCTTGCCTTGGACGAGCTGGTTCTTGGCATGCTCGACATCCATGCGCGAGCGATACTGGCGGTCTGAGGTCATGGCGTCAAACGCATCGACCACTGAAATGATCCGAGCCAGGAACGGGATCTGCTCACCTTTTAAACCATGGGGGTATCCCAGGCCATCGATCCGTTCGTGGTGGCACTGGACGATCGGCACCACCTGTTTGAACATGAAGACTGCTGAAAGAATCTGGGCACCTTTGAGCGGATGCTTTTTCACTTGTTCATATTCATCATCATTCAGGCGGTCTGTTTTGGCCAGGATGTCATCACCTGTGCCGATTTTGCCGACATCATGGAAAAATCCGCTGATCCGGAGCAGTTCGACCTGGTCTTGCGGCAGCTCCATCGTCTTGCCAATCAGGGTTGCAAAATAGGAGACCCGGTCAGAATGGCCGCGGGTGTAGATGTCCTTGGCATCGACAGCCAGGCGCAGGGCCTCGATCGTGTCCATATAGCCATTCCGCAGCTGGTCATAGGTCCGGTTCAGTTCTTCGTTTTTCATGTGGACCATCGAATGCAGGAAGGCATTGCTCAGGGACGAAGCTGCCTGGCCCGCATAGATTTCCAATAATTTGATGCCATCGTCTAATTGTGAGTTGCCAAAATCGAGGCTTTCGACATAGATGACACCAATGGACTGCATCAGCTCATTGTTGAGCGGCAGGATAACGCCCTCGTCAAAATGAACAATCTTCTGGTTGAGGCGGGCATAGCCGATTTCCTCCATCAGGCTGGGCTGGAGCATGTCAACAAAGACATCGACGTCTTGATGGTAACGGCCGATCCCTTTGAAAATACTCTTTTTGTCTGAGTCTGGTCCCGTGACGTCATCAACCAGGATGAAAGCGTGTTCACTGTTGACCAGTGGCAACAGCTCGGACAGAATGTCCTCGAGAATGCTGCCCAGCGGCTGGAGCTGATAGATCTTGGGCACCGCCTGGAGGATCTTGTTGAGTCCATCCTGGAATTTCTTGATCATCTGCAGCATGGAGATGGACTTGATGCCTGACTCGACTAAAAGGATCAGCTGGTCGAATTTGTCGCTTTTTTCACAGTAGCCTTGGATATCGAGGGCACGGATGGTTTCCAGCGGCGGCGCAAGATCCCGATGGCCAGTCAGCAGGAGAATATAAAGCTCCTTGTTGAAAGTTCGAATCTGTTCGACCACTTCATCGCCATGCAGAGGGAACATCAGATAGTCGAGGATCAGCAGATCAAAATGTTCATCCTTAATCCGTTCAATGGCTTTCAGCGGATCGGTTTCACCAACCGTTTCATAGCCGCCTCGGTTCAGGACAACGGAGAGCGAGTCTATGATGCCGATCTCATCGTCCACGATGATGACCCGAAAATCTGCTTTTTCACTTAATTTACGTTTGCGCATAAACGCCCACCTCTTCTCCCAGCGGATTATTCAAAGCCGCAGTTGGGTAGCTTCGGAAAATGGGGAGCTGGATGTAAAAACTTGTCCCCTTGCCGAGCTCACTGTCAAACCACAGCCGGCCGCCAAATTTGCCTTTGATCGTGGCATGGGACATGTAAAGTCCAAGTCCGGTGCCGAGCTTGCCTTTGGTTGTCACCATTTCCCGAAACAGCTTATCCCGGATCGAGGGTGCTATGCCGCTGCCATAATCCTTCAACTCAAACAGAATCTGGTCGCCTTTTTCCTCAATGATCAAATCCACTTTCCCCTGGCGTCCATCGTAAGATTGCAGAGCGTTGATGATCAGGTTGTCAAAAATCTGGACCAGACTGTTAACCTCACCTTTGAGCTCAATCAGACTGCCAGACAAGTACTGGATGTTGAGTACACAGTGGTAGCGCTTGAGTTCATGCTTCATCAGAAGTTCGATCCGGTGAATCAATTCGTTTAGCTTGAAGGTCATCTCTTCAGTCGTATTGAACTGGGCAGCCTGACCTTTTACCGTGGTAATGAGATCAGACATATATGCGCAATGAGGCCGGATCTTTTCAATCCAACCTAGCATATCCCGGGCGATTTCATGGTGGTCTTCCCTGGTCACAGTACTGTCGCCGATTGAGTCCTGGTACTCCTCGATCAGGTCCTTGAGGCCTTCGATACCACCGGAAATAGACATGATCGGGGTTTTGAGGTTGTGGGCGATACCGCCTATCATCTGGCCCAGTGACGCAAGGCGCTCCTTTTCCATCAGGATTTCCTGGTTGCGCTTGATAATCTCGATGTTGCGTTTATGTTCCGAAATGTCTTTGAATAGGATTATCGACCCCAGGAAATTTTTTTCAGTAAAAACCGGGGTTATTTCGATGGCGAAATGCTTGTCGAAATTATCGTCGATGATATGCTCTTCGAAAGCGACGGTGACGCCGGTCTTCATGACCGCCCCGATATGCCCGACAATCTGGTCGAATATGGATTTCAGATGCGGATTGGCGGCGAGTTCGGTCAGGACTTCTTGTCGCCGGATAGTCATGACGCTTTGAAATTTGTCGACCAGGGTTTGGTTAAAGTCGATAATCTCCAGGTCTTTATTGATCACCAAATAGCTGTCAGATATGAGATCGACGATTCGCTGGAGGGCAATCGGCACTATGTTCAGGAATTTGAACTTGAAAATAGCAATAGCAAAAAACAGGATGCTGAACGAGAAGGAGATATTTTCGTAGAAGACCGACATGACGACTATCTTTTGCGTGCTGAGAATCACCACGGAAAGCGGAATGGCAAAACCGATCTGCAAGATGACGGACTGCTTGGAGAAGAAGCCGGAATTCCTGATCGAGAACTTAAGAAGAAAGTAAAGTCCGACAACTATGCAAAGGTATGAATAAATTTCATGTACCAAATAGTAAGGGCCATAGACAAATTCCGTACTGATAAAACTGCGCTTGACAATGAACAGATGATGATACTCGTTTGTCAGTGACATGGTGATGGAAACGGCAGGCACAATCAGTAGCAGCAGGTAGTAGGGGGAGAATTTCAAACTCGTCCGGGCAAAAACCAGGCCGGTGAATAAAAGACAAACGGGCAGCAGGCAGACCCCGATATAGTGAAATCGCTCAATGGCATCGATGACAGCCGCATTGCTGCTAAAGAGCTGAATGGTCCTCAGCAGGGTCCAGTAGAACATACAGACGATCGTCGCCAGAAAAAAATAATGGATCTGCTGCTTGTTCTTAATCCGATAGATGAAAGCAGCAATTAAGATCAGCAAAATGAGTATGATTATGGATAATGTTGCAATAAAACCGGTGTTTGACATGAAATTCACTTATCCTTTCAGATAATTTGCCTGTCGCATGTATCCCACCAATTTGCCCAAGTACTCGCGGTCGGCTGCCGGCCAGACAAAGCCCAGCTTTTCCAGGTAGTCCACAGAGATGTCAGAGTTTATGGTTACTTTGCCGGAATAAGCGATTTCGCCGGTTTTGTTCAAATAAATCAGCAAACCGGGCAAAACCTCACGTCGTGTTTCTTCATCGACCTCTTCGTTCACGAAGCGGTCCATCTTCTCCCGGGTCAGCGTTTGAAGCCTGACACCCATGCTGATCAGAATTTCAACCAAACTTTTCATGACAATCGTATTGTGGTTGTAGACATGGAAAACCCGATTGTCTGAACCTCTCGTCCGGGCAATTCGAATAATGGCGTCTGCCGCCAGTTCGACCGGTGACAACTCAATTTCCTGCCCAAGTAGTTCTTCTGAAACAGCCCCCAGACGGATGACAGACCGTATCGCACTGTAGAAGGCGTTCTCGCCCATATTGGCTTGGAAATGTCCGTCCGTGTAGCGGCCGGTCAAATTGCCCATGCGGCAGATCGTCGCTTTCAAGCCCTGGCGGATGGCCATAAGAACGCTGTTTTCTGCCTCGAATTTGCTGCGTACATAGATGCTGCCCCGGAAATTTTGCCCGATGTAAAAGTCATTCTCCGTAAATTGGCCGTGCACCGGATTGTCCACCAGGTAATTGCCGGTTACGGCATCGGTCGAGATATGAATCAACTTCAAATTATAGCGCAACGCCAGATCAATGGCTTCTTTCGTTCCGCCGACATTGACTTTTTCCACCGTCTCGTAATCGCCATAATACTTGACAATGGCGGCCGCATGAATGATTGTATTGACATTGTTGCCCAGCAGATTATAGGTTTCCGCATCCAGCCCGAATTTCGCCTCGGCCAAGTCGCCCCGGAGCACGATGATCCTGGATCCGAGCATTCCGTCATATTGGCCGCTGAAATAAAAGTCCAGTTTCTCATGAAGCCGCTCAGCCGCTGCGGTATCATTGGCTCCGCGAACCAGACAATAAACGGTATTGTCGGTGAACCGCAACAGGTTGTCCAGCAGGTGGGCGCCTAAAAAACCGGTGGCTCCCGTCAGAAACACTCTTCGCAGTCGGTATTCTTCGCCGATGTCTGCCGACACCCCCTTTGGCTCAATCGTGGCAAAGCCGCGCTCTTGCTCTTCTTGTTCCTGTCGGGAGATTCCCTCGATCCTGCCGGCTAGCTCACGGATGGTTCTGTAGAGGTAGAAATCGGCCGAGGTCAGACCCCAGCCGTTATCATAAATCATGGAATAGATTTGAACCACCGACAGCGAATCGCCGCCCAGGTCAAACAGGCTGTCGTCAATGCCGATATCACGGACTTCAAGCACTTCCTGAAAAACGCGAACCAATTCTTTCTCTACATCGTTTCTTGGCGGCGCGTAACGGACTCTGTTGTCGCCGGCCTTCGGCAGCGGCAAAGCTTTTCGGTCAGTCTTGCCGTTCGGTGATACGGGGAGTGCATCCAGACGTAAAAAATAGGACGGTATCATATACTCGGGCAGGCTCTCAGCAAGAAAACGACGGAGCTCTCTGACCGCAATGCGCTTGCTTCCGACCAGATAAGCGCACAATGATTTTTTGCCATTCACATCAATTCCTGTCACAACGGCGTCTGTGATTCCCGGATAAGCCAGCAGCTTGCTTTCTATTTCGCCCAGCTCGATGCGATATCCCCGGATTTTCACCTGAAAGTCCAGGCGACCCAGATATTCGATATCCCCTTCCGCATACCAGCGGGCCAAATCGCCGGTTTTGTACATTCGCTCGCCCGGGCTGAATGGATTCGGGATAAACTTTTCATCCGTCAAATCCTGCTTGTTCACGTATCCTCTGGCTAGACCAACCCCGCCGATGTACAGCTCGCCGGGGATGCCGATGGGCAGCAGGTTCAGGTTCTTGTCCAGAATATAGAGACTGATATTGTCGATCGGTTTGCCGATCGGAACTGATTTCAGGGTTACCTGAGGCGAACAATCAAAATAGGAGACGTCGATGGCCGCCTCGGTCGGGCCATACAGATTGTGAAGCTGTGCGCCTACCGTCCGGTTAAGCAGGCGGTTGAACGCTTCGGCTTGTTGAAGCCCCAGAGCTTCGCCGCTGGCAAACACATGCTTCAGTGACGATAGTGACTGCAGGTTGCCGGCCAGATTTTTACTGCCTTCCAAGAACTGCAGAAAGGCATTCAGCATGGACGGTACAAAGTGCATGGTCGTCACGCGCTGCATGCTGATGGCTGCAATGACTGCCGCAGGGTCTTTCTCGCTGCCCGGCTCCAGCATATGGACACTGGCGCCGGCGAAAAACCACCAAACCAGCTCCCAAACCGAAACGTCGAAGGTGAAGGGTGTTTTTTGCAGAATGACGCTGTCCTCATCCAGCGGATAACGTTTCTGCATCCAGGAGATTCTGTTGACCAGGCTTCGGTGCTCAATCATCACGCCTTTGGGGTTACCCGTTGAGCCGGAAGTGTAGATGACATAGGCTGGGTCAGAAGGTGACAGGACAGGTTGGGGGCTGCGGGCATCGGTCTCATAAGCTCGGATATTCTTTAAGTCTACGACAAAAACATCCCCGATAGCAGCGTCGGATAGTTGCCGGTCCGTGAGCAGGATGCGTGCGCCACAATCTTGCAGCATGTAATTGATTCGGTTGGCGGGGTATTCCGGGTCTATCGGCAGGTAGGCGCCGCCGGCCTTAAGGATACCCAGAATGCCGACGACCATTTCCAGCGACCGCTCCAGAAGAATGCCCACGATATTGCCTGGCCCGACTCCTTTGCTGTTCAGCATGGCTGCAAGCTGGCTCGTCCTCTCATCTAGTTCGCGGTAGGTGAGGCTCGTATCCTTGAAGCTGACTGCGACCCGATCAGGCGTCCTTGCCACCTGCTCGCCAAATATCAACGGGATTGTCTTGTTCTGCGGGAAATCTGCTGCGGTATCATTGAAGCGCCGCAATATTTTTTGCTTTTCTTTTTCCGAGAGCATTTCGAGACGGGATATGATTTTGTGTGGATTGTCCAGGGCATGCCAGAGCAGGTTGATGATATGCTGATGGATAAATTCGATTTCAGTGGCGCAGAACAGATCAGTCAGGTAGTCATAATCGATGATCAGCCGTCCGTCGCTTTCGCGGTCGTTAAGATTGATAATCAGCGATTCGATTTGCGTGCCGCTGAAATGCCAGCGCGTGCTGTAATCTTCATATTCCTGCTTTTTCATTAATTTTGAATTCTGGTAGGTAACGACTATGTCGAAAAGCGAATGGGCAGACTTGCGCGTTTCTCGAACATGCTTGAGTATCAGGTCATAGGGGTATTTCTGATGCCGCAGCGCATTGAGAATCTCCTTGGAGACTTTTTCGACAAAAGAATCAAAATCCATGTCGTCGCTGATGGAGAATCGCAGCGGCACGGCAATATTGGCGAACATACCGGTCGTTTCTTTTTCGATGATATTGGTCCGGTTCAGGAGCGTCGTTCCCAACACCAGATCTTCATTTCCTGCAACCCGGTTAATGTACATGGCGACCGCCGCCAAAAACAGCGAGTATTCGGATACATTCTTCTGCTGGCAGTATTCATGCAGCTTCAGAGTTAGTTTCTGGGGTATGAGTAATGTCTTGCGGCGCGCCCGGAATGTGCTCTCCATGCCGGTTCTGCTCTTTAAAACGGTAGCTTCCTGCCATCCCTCGAATTTCTGGTTCCAGTATTCTTGGTCTTTGAGAAAGCGATTTGATGCTTTATATTCGTCCACCGCCTTCAGATAATCTAAATATGAGGGATTTAGCTCGTGGCTGACTGGATAGCCGCGCTTTAAAGAGCAATAATACTCGTTGACCTGATTGACCAAAAGTGCCATGGTCCAAGCGTCGGATATTAAATGATGAAACTTCAGGAAGAAGCCGCCGTCAACGTCGTTGATCTTTATCAGCGTAAAAGTAAACAGATCGGTATCGATTAGCGGCAGGGGCTTGCGCGTTTCCATCTCATCCCAGGCATAAAGCTTGTTGAGATTGTTCTGAAAATCGAAAAACTCGAAATGATGGTACTTATACGGCGTAACATACTGCAGGGGTTCGCCGTTTTCTTCCTGGATCCTGATCCGGACAGACTCATTTTTTTCGATAAATAGGTTGAGAGCCCGCTCAAGCAGATGATAGTCCACATTGCCCTTGATCCGGAACGTTGCTGCTATTACGTTCATGCTGGTGTCCGGAAACAGCTTTTCAGTCAGCCAAACATTCTTCTGATTGTCGGTCAGAGAATAGAATCCGGTGTCAGCAAAATCATCGGCATCTTCGAGTTTAAACGCGCTACATATACCCATGCTGCATATACCTCCGGGTGATTGCAATAGGACTAAAGATAAAGTCCTATTCCTGCTGTTGTCCATTATAGGTCATTTATCAAGCCGCTCGATTGATCTTTCTTTTCATTTCTATTAAGAATAAATGCTATATCTTGATTTTTTTGATATATTGTCCAATAATCGATTGATGCTCAAACCGCCTTATTCTACTGATTTTTTAATCAAATGGAATTGAAAAAATGATATTTCTCGTTGAAAAAGGTTCTACCGAAGGAAATCGCTTCTTCAAATTTATCACTGCAAAGGTTACCTTCACCATATAAGCACATGAAAATGCCGGACATTGAACATAATGGTTCATTGTCCGGCATTTTTCTTTGGTCTTAACTTAATGGCTTTTGATATAATATTGTCCCTGACAGATAAATTTTATTCTGTGTGCTACTAACTTATTGACATTGGCTGTAGGGTTGGCTCCGAAAATGGAAAATGCCACGAAAGGGGTCGGTGCTCAGAAATGAAAATTAAGTGGGTCGACGCGAAATAGCTGCGGCTACTTGGACTCGACTTACACCAGAAACATCGTCACGATGACGGCAGCGGCGATGCCGGAAAGGACGGGGATGAGGTTTTTGCGGGCGAGGTCGGCAGGTTTGACGTTGCAGATGGCAGCAACGGGAATGACGCCCCAGGGGATAATCGTACCACCGCCGACCCAGATGGTGATGACCTGGCCCAAGGCGGCCAGGGAGTTGAGATTGGCGCCGGTTGCAACGGAGAAGGTCTGGGCGAGTGAACCAACGAGGGGCAGGCCGGAGAAGCCGGAGCCATCGAGGCCGGTAACGACTGCGATCAGGGCCTGGATGATGACGACCGGGAATTTGGCCAGCGGGGCGATGCCAGCCAGGTACATGCCGTAATCATTCAGAATATTGGGAGCACCTTCACCCATGATCTTGGCAGCGATTTCGCCGCTGCCAAGGAAGAAGAAACCGCCGATGACGATGACCGGGGCAAAGATCTTGATCGCGAAGATGAAACCTTCCTTGAATTTGTCGGTGATTTCATCGAGCGAGTCCATCAGGTCGCCTTTGCCGATCAGGATGGTGGTCATGATCAGGATGGCGGTGCCACCGACCAGGGCCGTGGCATCACCGCCGACGATGTTTAGGGTGATCATGAAAAAGACATCGAGGACGAAGGCCAGGGGGGTAATGACGGCCATGACGTAGGAGAACGTCGTGATCTTGACTTTGGATTCGGACTCCGTGGCAGCCAGGTCAGCCGTGACGATCTGGGGGTTCTTTTTCAGATCCTGCAGGAACATGACAAACGCCACGGCGATGGTGACGACGGACATGGTCAGCCAGATCGGGATGCTGGCCACCATGATGTCCGTAGGACCAATTCCTGCAGATTTGGCGGTAATTGACGGAGCACCCTGGATGAAAAAGTCACTGGACAGGCCGATACCGTGGCCGAACAAGTTCATGGCAACGGCGGCCCAGATCGCTGGCAAGCCGGCACGCAGAGCAAAAGGCAGGAGCAAGGCACCGACGAGGGCCACGGCCGGAGAGGGCCAGATGAACCAGGAAGCGACCAGCATCACGGCACCGACGATGAAAAAAGCGACTTTGTTGGAATGGATCGCGTTTTTCAGGGGTCGGATCATCAGTTCATCCGCTCCGATCGTGGCTAGCGTTTTGGTCATGGAGACGACCAGCGCAATGACCACGATGATGCCCAGGAATTCACCGCCAGCGACGACCAGGGCATTGTACAGGACCTGGATTGCCTTGATCGGATGGCCGGTGAAAAAAAGTCCCATCAGGAAAATGCCGACAACTGAGGGCAGGACGATTTCCTTCTTGAACAGAAGGGCAGTGATAATCAGAAGGGTCATCACCAGATAGACGAGGTGCAAGGTACCGATTGTGGCCATGGAAACCTCCGGTTGTTGATATTTACGCAAAAACGCCGGTCAGGCCAGCCTGTTCGACGCGTTGGCGGATCGTGGGGATGTCGGTCGTGTAGGAACCCAGCTCTTTCATGCGCTCGAACAACACCGAACCTGAGAAGGTGTATTTCAGGCCGAGGCCCTTTTCGGTCTGCATTTGTTCACGCACATAGGCGATGGCATCGCCGATCACCAGGCTGCGGGGCAATTCAACCGGCTCGAGCCCCTTGGCCACTCGGGCAGCATTGTAGCCAGCCAGGGTGCCGGTGACGATGGCTTCGGTATGGCCGACCAGCAGGCCAGCCTTTTCACCGGCGCAGAACAGGTTGTTGACGCCTTCCACAGCGAGGGTATTGTCACGGGGGGCCATGGCAAAAAAGCGCATGGAATTGCCCTGGCCACCGGAATAAGGATCCTCGTATCGGGCTTTTTCCAGGCCTGGGATTTGCTGCAGGCGGTGGATTTCAAAATAGGGCGACATCAGTTTGGCGTGTCCAGTATCCAAAAGGACAATGTTGTCGCGGAATTCGGCCAGTGCATATTGCTGACAAGCCTTGATGTCGAGATGATCTTCGATCAGGGATTGCGGAACGGGAACGAGGGCGACACCTTTTTCGTTGAGCTGTGCCACAATCTCAGGCGCAAGGGATTCCTTGAATAGCTTACAGGAACCACTCATCGCACCGACGGCACCTGAGCTCTTTTTTCCGACCAGCTCAGTCACCCCGGCGAGGCCAGTCAGGCTGACACGACCACCGAAACTCGGACAACGCAGAACACACATCGCACAGCCATTGCCGTATTTCTTGCAATTGGCCATCGGGCCAGCGGTTCCGGTCGCATCGACAAAGACATCGCCCGCATAGGTTTTGCCCTTTTTACAGCCGACGGCTTGGATGGTCTGGTTGGTCATGACGAGTTTTTCGATCCGGGAATGATAGACGATCTTGACTCCGATCGAAAGCAGATAATCGGTCACAGCAGGCGGTGTGGTTGATATGTCATAAAGCGTCGCATGCTTGTGGCCGGGAAATTCAATGTTACGATGACGGGCATTCTGGTCGGTGATGGCAAATAATTCACCGCCACCAAGGGCGATGGCTTCTTCCGTTGCGGTGAAACGGCCGTTGTTGCGCATGATGCCGCCCACCAATCCGGTGCCGAGCAGCAAGTCGGTCCGTTCATGCAAGGTGACAGATACGCCCTGCTTTCTGGCTGCAATGGCTGCGGCGCAGCCGGACCAGCCGCCACCGACAATTTGAACTTCCATGGTCAATGATCTCCTTGGGAAAATGGTCTTTCCTAAAGGTACCGTCAAAAGGCGATTCGATCAAGACTTTCAGCAAGATCCGTGCGGATTCATGCGGAATTTTTCCAGGAATCAGGCCCAGTCGGGCCAGATGGGTAAAACGAGGACTGTCACAAGACCGCACAGGAGGATCACTGGAATCGGACTCCATTTGAATCGGACTTGCAAGACGATGGTCATGACGAATAAAGCAATGGAAATGGGGCTGAGAAGGCTCAGCGGATCCATCTTCAGCTGATCGAGCCAGTCTGCGGCCAGCGGCCGGACCAGTGAGGCCCGGGCAAAAAACCAGGTGGCCGAGGCCAGCAGAGCCACGACTGTCGGTCGCAGGCCATGGAAGGTCATCCGGGTCAGTGGATGGTGCCAGATCCGGTCGAGCCACTGCGCCAGGACCAGGATCAGGAAAAACGAGGGCAGCATGACACCAATCGTAGCCGCCGCACTGCCTGCCACTCCGGCGATGACCGTGCCGACATAGGTTGCGGTGTTGATCGCCAGCGGACCAGGCGTAATCTGGGAGATGGCCAGGATATCGCCAAATTGCTGAGCTGAGAGCCACTGATGGCGGGTCATTTCGCGCTGGATCAGCGGCACCATGGCATACCCGCCGCCAAACGTGAAAAGTCCAATCCGGAAAAAAATGTAAAACAGCTGCCAGAGGATCATGCCGTTTCACCGCCCTTTCCTTTTGGCTGGATGACGCGCTGTGCATACGCAGGTGCCAGCCAGAAGAGCGCCAGACCAGCTGCCGCACCACCCAGGACTGTCAGGATGGGGTGCAGGTCGATCACCATCACCAGGAACCAGGCGAGCAGGGCGATGATGACCGTAACTTTGTCTTTGACGATCTGGCGGCCCATTTTCAGGGTGGCGAGCAGGATCTGTGCGGTGACAGCAGCCCGGACTCCGATAAAGAAATGCTGCACGACAGCCAGGTTCTGGTAGCGAGCCAGGCCAGTGGCGATGGCAAGAATGACTAGAAAGGATGGCAGCGCGCAGCCGATGGCGCTGGCAACGGCGCCTGTCCGGCCCCGCTGGCGCCGACCGATGAATGTGGAGAGATTGATTGCAAAAACTCCCGGCAGCGACTGGGAAAGCGCGATCATGTCAACCAGGTCTTTTTCGCTGATCCACTGGCGTTTCTCGACCACTTCGCGCTCGATCAGCGGGATCATCGCGTACCCACCCCCGAAGGTGAAGAGGCCGATTTTGAAAAATGCGGCCATCAAACTGAAATAAGAAGGGCGTTGAACGGACAATTTGCACGATCCTTTCCATTTTTCATTTCAAGTGATGCACACTTGCCAGGTCCGACAAAAATCGCTGGCCAAGTCTATGCACTTGTCAATTGCGGGCATCAGCCAGCAGCCGATAATGGTAACTGTCAGGGGTCTCATCAGGACACCTGCCTCAAGGAGGGCTGACCATGCTGGAAAAACAATTCATTCAAATACTACCACAAGATAACGTGGCTATATCCATCTCTGATTGTCCGGCCGGGACAGCGGTGACTGAAACGCTGCGGACCCTCGAGCCGATCCCGGAAGCACACAAGGTCGCTTTGACAGACCTCGCAGCCGGAGAACCGGTAATCCGCTATGGTGTCATCCTGGGCTATGCCCTCGCCTCGATCGCGGCCGGCCAGTGGATCAACGAGTTCATGCTCGAGTTGCCCCAGACACCCGCAACCAGTGAGCTGAAAGCTAATCCGGACTATGCCGTCCAGCTGCCTCAGCCACCGATACAGACTTTTGAAGGATTCCGCCATCCCAAAGGCGGCTTTGCCGGGACAAGAAACCTCCTGGCCATCCATACCACGGTCCAGTGTGTCACCGGTGTGCTCAATGTCGCGGTCGAGCGCATCCGGCGTGATCTGCTGCCGAAATACCCGCACGTCGATGGCGTCGTTCCGATCAATCATGCCTATGGCTGCGGCGTCGCCATCAATGCCCCGGACGCCATCATCCCGATCCGGGCGCTGCGCAACCTGAAGGAAAACCCCAATTTCGGCGGTGAGCTGATGGTCGTTGCCCTCGGCTGTGAAAAACTGACACCCGACAAACTGCTCACACCGGAAGAAAACACACCGGAAAATGTGATCACGCTGCAGGAATGCGCGGGTTTTGCGGCCATGATCGAGGCGATTTTAGACATGGCGGAAAAGAAACTCGCTCGCCTGAATGAGCGGCGACGGGAAACCCTGCCGCTGTCCGATCTGTGCATCGGCATGCAGTGCGGCGGCAGCGACGCTTTTTCCGGCATCACCTCCAATCCTTCGGCAGGTTTCGCCTCCGACCTGCTTGTCGCCGCCGGCGCGACGGTGATGTTCTCCGAGGTCACGGAAGTCCGCGATGGCGTCCATCTGCTCGCCCAACGTTGCACAGATGATGCTGTAGTCCGGAAGCTGGCCGCGGAAATGGCCTGGTACGACAGCTATCTGGCAGGCAGTGAGGTCGACCGCAGTGCCAATCCGACCCCCGGCAACAAGAAGGGCGGCTTGTCGAACATTGTCGAAAAGGCCATGGGCTCGATCGCCAAGTCCGGCACCGCCCCGATCGTCGAGGTCCTCTCCCCCGGCGAACGCCCGACCCAAAGAGGCCTGATCTTCGCTGCCACCCCAGCCAGCGATTATGTCTGTGGCCCGATGCAATTGGCCTCCGGCATCACCCTCCAGGTCTTCATGACCGGTCGCGGCACCCCCTACAACCTGGCTGCTTCACCCGTGATCAAAGTCTCCTCCCGCTCCAACCTGAAAAACATCTGGAGCGACCTGATCGATGTCGACGCTGGTGTGATCGCGCGCGGTGAATCCTCCATTGCCGAAGTCGGGACTGAGCTTTTTCATCTGATCATTGATGTGGCCAGCGGCCGCAAAATGCCTTATGCTGAACAATACAACCTGGCCAATGACCTGTGCATCTTCAACCCGGCCCCGATCACCTGAGAATCTTGGCTGCATCGGACGGTGGACACGGTCGAGGCTGAAAAATAGTAGGAGAACCCATGCGACCGGACCTTCTGATCCTAAACATCCTTGTCACGATTCCCATGACGCTCGACCAGCGTCGTGAACTGGAAAGCCAGGCGCCTGGCCATGCCTTCATCTACACCAGCCGCGAAGCCTTGCAGGTAGCGGATATAGAAGCAGCCGACATCATTCTCGGCAATGTTCCATCTGCCCTGCTTGTGGGCGCCGCCCAGCGACTGCGCTGGATCCAGCTCAACTCCGCTGGCTCGAACGACTATGCCAAGCCCGGCGTACTGCCAGAAGGCACCCAGCTGACCAATGCCAGTGGCTCGTATGGCCTGGCGATTTCCGAGCACATGCTGGGCCTGTGCCTGATGTTGATCAAAAAGCTGCATCTTTATCGTGACAACCAGAATCGTGCTCAATGGCACGATGAAGGGGCCGTGACCTCCGTCGCAGGCTCTACCACGCTGGTGGTCGGTCTGGGCGATATCGGCAGCCAGTTTGCCCGCCGGATGCACGCCCTGGGCAGCACGGTACTGGGCATCCGGCGTATGCCAGCGGCTGGCAAGCCAGATTTTGTGGCTTCGATCCATGGCCTGGATGAGCTCGATGATCTGCTGCCCCAGGCTGACTGTGTCGCCCTGACGCTGCCGGAAACACCCCAGACCGTCCACCTGATCAACCGCGAACGGTTAGCCCGGATGAAACGTGGCGCCATCCTGCTCAATGTCGGCCGCGGCAATGCGATCGAGACCGAAGCACTCTGTGACGCCCTGGCAGCTGGCCATCTGGGTGGTGCCGGCCTCGATGTCACCGATCCGGAGCCTTTACCTGCGGATCACCGCCTGTGGTCACTCCCCAACGCCCTGATCACGCCGCATGTGTCCGGTTTCTACCATCTCCAGGCGACCCTCGACTCGATTGTGGCCCTTGCAACCCGGAATCTGGGACATTTCATGCGCGGCGAGCAGCTGGAAAATGTAGTCGACCGCTCCACCGGTTACCGGATGACCCAAGTTGCTGCTGCCCAGTCTGCAAGCCAGCTGGACGCGAAATCCAGTCCGCCTCAGCAGCCGGACGCGGCCTCCGGGGCCTCGTCATGAAAGCCCTGCGCCAGCTGGCGCTCCTTTTGCTGTTTGTTTTCCTTGGCGATTTTCTCAATCGCGGTCTGGGTGTCCCCCTACCGGGTAATATCCTTGGCCTGATCCTGCTTCTTGGTGCGCTTCTGACTGGTCTGGTCAAGCTCGAACAAGTCGAAGGGGTGGCACAGTTCCTTTTAAGCCATATGACGGTTCTGTTTGTCCCAGCTGGGGTCGGTTTATTGGCCATCCTTGGTGTCATCCAGGGCAACTGGCTGATCCTGGTCCTGATCGCCCTGGTCACCACCATCCTCGTCCTGGCTCTGACAGGGCTGATCGTGCAGAAGCTGAGGCGACGCGTATGATGGATATTCTCGCCACACCAGTTTTCGGGGTCCTCGTTTCTTTGCTGGCCTTCGAAATCGGTCTCTGGCTCAACCGCAAAACGCGGCTCTCGCTGCTCAATCCGCTCCTGATCGCCGTGGCCCTGGTCATCCTCCTGATTCAGCTGACGCCCCTGACGCTGGAGGACTACAATCGTGGCGGGCAGATCATCAGTTTCCTCCTGGCCCCGGCGACTGTTGCACTGGCTATCCCGCTCTACAAAAGCATCCGCCTGCTCAAGGAAAGTCCCGGGCCGATCCTCACGGGAATCGTGGTTGGGAGCCTGCTGAGCTTGTTGTCGATCATCTTCTTATCCAAGCTGTTTCATCTGTCGCAAGAACTGCTGCTCTCGATGCTGCCCAAATCCGTCACGACGCCGATCGGCATCGCTCTTTCCGAGCAGCTGGGCGGCCTGCCGCAGGTCACCGTCGCTGCGATCGTCGTCACAGGCATTTTCGGCGCTGTCCTGGCACAGCCCCTGTTCAGGATTTTGAAAATCACCGATCCCGTCGCCCAGGGCATCGCCATTGGTACCGCTTCACACGTGCTGGGCACCGCCAAGGCTCTGGAAATTGGCGAAGTCGAGGGCGCAATGAGCGGGCTGTCAATCAGCCTGGCCGGACTGGCCACGGTCCTGATGGCGCCGATTTTGAGCAGCTGGCTGGTTTGATCGAGGGGTGGTACCTGGGATGGATTTCCACCGCGGGTGCCACCCCTCGCACGACCCCCGGCACCGAATCGTGCAATTTCACTGTTGTGTGTTAGGCCTTCCCAATCGACTGCTGAACGGTTCAAAGCAGCTCTCCTTGTCGGACGTACTCTAACGGAGATGAATCAACCATTCTTTTGTAACTTTTTTTTGTATTTGCAACTCTATATAAATGAAATGACTGATTTGATCCTATTTTAGAAATATAACGCAAAGGAGAGACACCATGAAAACCAACAAATTGTTGATTGCTGTCACAATCATTGCCTTTTTGATCTCGATCCTGCCTATGGCAGTTCTGGCTGACCAAGAATCAGAAACCGGCAGACCAGAAAACAAGGGCGCAGTCCAGTCTGAACTAGCCCGCGGGAAAAAACTTGACGCTACTGAAACAGAAGATGTGGATGCGAGCGAAGATCGTGGCCCAAATGAAAAAGCGAACGCCCGCGCCAAGCATGTCAAAATTCGCAACGCATATGCCAAGGCACAAGGCATTCCTCCGGGACTTCTAAATCTGTTCGACCGTTTGAATGATCTTAAGGATAGTGAGTCAGAAGAAGGCGCCGAGAACGCATACGACGAATTTCTTGATGAAAATAGCGAGTTGACTGTTCAGGAACTTTTCAAGTTGATGCACAACGAATTGCGCCAGAACGAGCAGATGGAAAGCAAGGATGACGCAGATGATGACGACGACGATGACGACGACGATGAATGACACTGGCCACCCATAACAATAACCTGCGTACCCGGCTATTAAAAAAGCTATTGGCAGCTTGCCAATAGCTTTTTTAATTGTGTTATAAAGATCAATTGAACCATTTACACATTGAACTTGCTCGAGATGCCGTATTTTTTCATGTAGCGCCAGAGGGTGGTCTTGCTGATGCCCAGCTCGGCAGCGGCAAGTTCGCGGTTGCCCTGGTGGTTTTCCAGGGCCTGGGTAATGGCGATCGCCTCGGGGCTCTGGTAGACGACAACGGTTTCCCGGCCCTCCTGGCGCTGGATCAGCGGGTAGAGCTGCTGCATCAGGTCTTTGATGAAGACCTCGTCGATCGTCCGGTGGCTGGCGGTCAGGATCATGCGCTCGCAAAAACTCTCGAGCTGGATGATGTTGCCTTCCCAATTGTAGTCGAGGATGGTTTTGCGCGCTCCGGTCGTCAGGACATGGAAGCGGGCATAGATGTCGAAATAGCGTTTGGTGAACAGATCGAGGAAATGGCCGATGTCCTCGCGCCGTTCGCGCAGGGGCGGGATATCAAGAGTCAAACCATTGAGCAGATAGTAGAGGTCAGCCCGGAACAGGCCCTGCTCGACCAGGGTGTCGAGGTGGCGGGAGGTCGTGGCGATGATCCGGACATCAAGGTTCAACGAGCGGACGACGTCGTTTTTGATCAGAGATTTGTAGCGGATCGCTTTGTAGAGGCGGTACTGGTTATTGAGGGAAAGGTAGTCAATCTCGCTGATCAACAAAGTCCCCTGACTGGCAATCGCCAGTGCGCCGGATTCGCGCTCCTGCTGGCCTTTGGCTTCGATTGTCGCGCCGAACAAGACCTCAGCCTGCATGGCATCCTCCATGCCGTGGCAATTGATTGTGATGAAGGGCCCGTTCTTGTTCAGGCTGTGGCGGTGCATGGCCTGGGCAAAGGTTTCGCGTTCGGTGCCGATCTCACCATGGATCAGGACGGGACTGCGTGACTGGGCATAGAGCCGGGCCAGGCGAATGCCGTCTTTGATTGCAGGTGAGCTTTGCGGGATCTGGTCGAAATCACCCTGGGCAACCAGACCCATCAGGTAGCGTTCGCGCAGCAGGTCCGAAGACAGCTTTTCCAGTTTCTTGACCTTGTGGCAGGTCAGAATGGCGCCATCGATGCGCCCTTCGACCAGGATCGGGGCCAGGTTGACCACCAAGGCATTGTTGTTCATGGTCAGGAAGGTTGAATAGATCTGGTCGCCTGAAGACAGGACCTGCGCGATACTGTCCCGGTCGAGGTCGCGGACAACCTCCTTGAGGGGGCGGCCAATCAGTTCAACGGCGCGCTTGTCGAGGATTTCCTCCATGCTGTGATTGACGACCAGAACGATCCCCGCACTGTCCATTTTGATGATGCCGCTGAACGAGTAATCGAGCAAAATGTCCATCTGAGCCATGTTCTGCTTTTCGGTTTCACGGACAAATTTCAGTTTCTTGGCCACCTTGAAGGCCTCACGCAGCGAGTCTTCGGTTGAGTCCATGAATAGCGCCGGGATTTTTGCCTTGGCTGCTGCTGCCATCGCGGTGTCACCGCCGATGATGATGTCAGGGTCTTCGTAAATGGCCTGGCTGACACACAAGTTCAGCGCATCGGCATCGGTCGCTAGGTAGCGTTTGAGCTGAATCTGGAAGATCTGGTCAAAATACGTCATGTCACAGAACATGTTGCTCGGACCGACGACAGCGATGACAGGATTGTCTTTTTCGACCATCTGCTTGGCGCGGGTGATCAGAAGGCCCATTTCCTGGCCTGTGAGCGCAATCTCAACGACAGGGATATCGGTGTGCTTTATGATCAGCGAAGCCTGGTAACCACGGGCGATGATGATGTTGATGCCGCGTTTCTGGGCTTCCTTGGCTTCACGGACGGCCTGGCTGGTCTCGATCTGGCGGATCTCCTGGATGCCATAATCCTCGCTCTGGAGGATTTTATGGGCATAGCCCACCATTTCTTCGCGGGGGACAAAAAGGGCGATACCGGACATGGGGCACCTCGTGAATCTCGGATTGAAAAGGCCTCTTCATCATACCATGGAACGAGCCAGGTAAATGAGAGGCCTAGGGGGAGATTAAATCATCAGGATATGGGGATCAGGCCTTGGAGGCTGCAGCTTTGACCTGTTTGTTGTGCTTTCTGTTGTCATACAAGGCATAAGCCAGGAAGATCACGATCAGGACCCAGATGCCATTGCCAATCGGGCGGGAGAAGAACACAGACAGTTCGCCGGCGGAGCCTTTGAGCGAGTCCATGAAATACTTCTCCAGGTCGCGGCCGAGAATGAATCCGATCAGGAAGGTCGTCATCGGCAGACCAATTTTATTGAAAATGTAGCCGACAAAACCGAACAGGAGCATGGTCCAGACATCGACCATATTACCGCTTCTGGCTGAGAAGGCACCGACAAAGCAGAGGATGATGATCGCCGGGTAGAGCTTGCTGTAGGGCAGTTTGATGATGTTGGCCAGAAACTTGACCGGGTAGAACATCGAGACAAACATCAGGATATTGGTCAAAAGAAGTGCAAAGAGGATGGTGTACCAGATGTCTGGGTTTTTCGAGATGAAGAGCGGTCCGACCTGGATTCCCTGCAGGATAAAGGCGCCGATCAGGACAGCAGTGGTCGAGTCACCAGGGATACCGAGCGAGAGTAAGGGGACCAAAGCCCCACCGGTCAGGCCATTGTTGGCTGATTCGCTGGCGATCAGTCCTTCTGGTTCACCGGTTCCGAGTTTATCTGGGTTTTTACTCCAGGATTTGCACTGGGAGTACGACATCAGGGAAGCGGCTGAACCACCGACACCAGGCAGGATACCCAGGAAAGTGCCGATCATGCCAGAACGAAAGACATTGATGGTGTTGCCTTTAAAATCCTTGAAGCTGAATTTGCGCGATTCTTCTCCTGCCAGGAGGTCTTTGTTAAAGATTGAGTTTTTCATGCCAGCTTCGGCGGTCTCGATCATCTGGGCAAAGGCAAAAAGGCCAATCAGGACAGGCAGGAGCTGGAAGCCTTCGCGCAGTGGGGTCTTGAAAACTTCTGGAAGCAGGCGGATGGTCTGGTTGCCGTTGTAGATGCCCATCAGGGAGACGAAGACACCGAGGAAGCCAGCGAAGACCCCTTTGGTCATGGCGCCACGCGACAGTGATGCGATGACGGTCATGGCAAAGAGGATGATCAGGAATTTTTCGACCGCACCAAACTTGATTGCCAACTTGGCCAGAACCGGGGTGAACAAAGCCAGGACTACGAGGCTGATGATGCCGCCAAAAAACGAAGATGTGATGCCGATGCGCAGAGCCCGGACAGCTTCGCCGCGTTTGGCCATCGGATGGCCGTCAAAACCGGTTGTGATCGAAGCCGGTGTGCCGGGGATGTTGATCAGGATGGCCGGGATCAGGCCGCCACTGATGCCGCCGACATAAAGGCCAAGCAGCAGGTACAGAGATGTGGTCAGGTCGTAGGCATAGGTGATGGGCAGGAAGATGGCGACAGCCATGGTTGCGGTCATGCCCGGCAGCGATCCGAAGATGATACCGATCACAACACCGAGGAGGGCCATGACCAGGTGCAGGATGCCAAATTCAATCATAATTCATTCCCTCCTTTCAGGGTAATGTCACTTCAAGCAGCTGGCCGAAAACGAACCAGATTGCGTAGGTTTCCACAACAGAGAGGCCGATCGAAAAGGCGATGCTTTTCACATCCTTGCGACCAGCATAGAGAAGATGGAACAGGGAAATGAAGATGATTCCTGAGATGACAAAACCAATGCGCGGCATGGCCAGGGCATAGAGAATCAAGAGCACAAAGGTGCCGAACAGTTTGAGCTTGTCGTAATGGTCAATGAAAAAGTGCTTGCCAGAAACCTGGATCAGAGGCTTTTTGCTCTGGACCGCCTTGATGACCGCCTGGGCCAGGAGGATCACCAAAAAGATGGCCAGGATGCCCAGGATGATCCTGGGAAACACTTCATGCGAGGTGGAGTGTTTGAATGAAATTTTCAGTAATCCAACCATGGTCTGCTCACTTTCTGGATTTGGCCGATGGATTCTGGATGGGATCAGGGACGAGCCAGCAGGCCCGCCCCTTCATCCAGATGCAATCCGGGAGAATCAGGGTGTGTTATTGGACGGTCAGATCATCCAGGGACGGAGAACGCTTGATCAGGGCATCGAGAGCATCGCGCTTGGCGGTGATGTAGGTGGCTGTTTCTGCAGCAGGCATGAAAGCGACTTCGTAGTAGAGCTTGCCCATTTCTGCTTTGAATTCTTCGTTGGTGCTGATGGCCTCGGCAGCTTTGTCGAGTTCGGCGACGAGTTCAGCCGGAGTACCCTTGGGCAGGTAAATGATGAAGTCTTTGGAGAATTTGAAGGGCTGTCCGTCAACCGTGATGCCCATGTTGGCATAGGTCGGCAGGTCGAGACCAGCGATTTCGTCGAGCATGCCGACAAATTTGACAGCCAGCTGGGCGTCAACGCCTTCTTCAGTATATTCCCTCAGCGAAGAGTAGTCAGCAAAGATCACGTCGACGTTGCCGTCCCACATGGCCTGGAGTTTTTCATCGGTCGAGCCGAGGGTGATGACGCGGACACGGTCAGCGACTTCCTGTCCATAGTTGGTGACGAGCCATTCGTAGTAGGCGATGAAGCCGATGTGGGAAACGCCACCAGCTTCAGCTGCGACACGGACTTTGGCATCCGGGTTGGCTTTGAGGTAATCAGCCATTTCCTTCATGTCGGCATAGGGTGCGTCTTTCGTGGCGGCAAAGCAGGAGCCGGGGTTGACCGACAAGCGGGGACCAACGACCAGATTCTCGAGAGCATATTTGCTATCGAAAGCACCGAAGGAGATACCTAGGTAGGTCATATCATGGAATTCCATAACGGTGGAACCGTCTGGTTTGGCAGTAAAGAGTGCTTCAAAGGCCGGTCCGGCACCAACCGCGTCTACCTTGGAATCAGCGCCAAGTTCCTTGGCCAGGTAACGCCAGGCAATTTCAGCATTCATATATGAGTCGCCGGAAGTCGAAGTCGACCCAATGACAACACGGACTTTGGAACCTTTGAAGGTTGCGCCGGAAGCGGCTGCAGCGGTGGTTTCGGCGGCCGCAGTGGTGGTTTCACCGGCAGCAGGGGCGGCTGTGGTCTCGGCCGGTTTGCTGGCACAGCCGGCCAGCATCGAGAAGGCAAAGGCCAGGACGAGGATCAGGGCTAATGCTTTTTTCATGCTCGTTTCTCCTTCGAATTTAAGTGGTTGGGATGGTTGCATCCTATGGGTTGGATCTGGCAGGCTGCGATCGTTCACAGGCTCTGCCGATATATAGAAAGCGTCGGCGGGCTTTCGACTGCAGTCCCAATCACGGAACCGTCGACGCTTACTACCAGGGGATGGGAATGAGGTTAGATCAGCTGCATGTCGAGAAGGACTTTTTTGAGTTTCTCTTTTTGGTCGGGCAGCAGTTCGGCGATCGGCTCAAGGCATTTGCCGACGTCAAAGCCTTGCATGACTAGGCCTTCCTTGATGACCTGGGGGAAGGTGCCCATATTGGTCGCGATGCGCAGCGGGGCCAGTTTGAACTGGGCCGCCAAAGCTCCGGCATGGTCGCCGGCCATGAAGCGATCGTAGATGTCAGCGGCGATCCGGGGGGCGACATTGGCGGTCGAGGCGATGGCACCAGAGGCGCCGTGGCAAAGGCCGGCATAGATCAGGGTGTCACGGCCCAGCAGGACGTGGAAATTCTCGTTGCCCTGGGTCAGACGCAAGTACTCTGCCGAGTTGGTAAAATCACCGGTGCTGTCCTTGACTCCAATGATGGTGTCGATCCGGGCCAGTTTGGCGACTGTTTCCGGGTCGACCCCGACATTGGTCTTGGGCTTGTTGTTGTAGATGATGACCGGCAGGCTGGTTTTGCTGGCGATCGTCGCATAGAAATCGTACAACTCAGCCTGGGTCTGGGAGATGAAGAGCGGTGTCAGGACCGAAACGGCAGCTGCGCCAGCGTCTTCGGCGATCTTGCAGACCTCGACCACCCCCCGGGTGGTGATGTGGTTGGCCCCGGCATAAACCGGCACGCGACCCGCACAGGCGTCGACAGCAACTTTGAAAATATGGCGGGCTTCTGCATTGTCAAAGGCATAGAATTCACCGGTTGTACCGAGCGGGAAAATGCCATGGACACCTTGTTCGATCAGGTGCTCGATCAGCTGGCGGAAGACCTTTTCGTTGAAATGGCCGGCAGCAGTCAGTGGGGTGACGATCGGCGGGATGATGCCTTGCGGTTTGAATTTCATGTTGTCAGCTCCTCTCACCGGACCAGGCACGGTTTTTTAGGATTGAAGGTCCAGCCCGGGATCAGGTATTGCATGCCGATGGCATCGTTGCGGGCACCAAGGCAATTTTCCAGATAGACCTGGTGGGCTTTTTCGATCTGGGCTCGGTCGATTTCAATCCCCAGACCGCCTTTTTGCGGGACTGCGATGCAGCCATCGACGATCGGCATCGGTTCTTTAGTCAGGCGTTCGAGGCCTTCCTGCCAGATCCAGTGGGTGTCGATCGCGTTGAGTTGGCCGGGCACGGCAGCAGCGGTGTGGACAACCATAGCCAGGGAGATATCAAAGTGGTTATTGGAGTGGCAACCCCAGGTCAGGCCGAAATTGTGGCACATCTGGCCAACTTGGACGGAGCCGGACATGGTCCAGAAATGTGGATCGGCCAGCGGGATGTCGACCGATTGCAGGGCAACTGAGTGGGCCATTTCACGCCAGTCGGTGGCGATCATATTGGTTGCGGTCGGCAAGCCGGTAGCACGGCGGAATTCAGCCAGGATCTCGCGGCCGGAGAACACGCCTTCGGCTCCACAGGGATCTTCACAATAGGTCAGGATACCGTGCATGTCTTTACACAATTCGATGGCATCTTTCAGGAGCCAGCCTCCGTTGGGATCGAGGGTGATTCTAGAATCCGGGAAGGCAGCCTTGAGGGCACGGATGGCTTTCATCTCTTCGGCACCCGCGAGGACGCCGCCCTTGAGCTTGAAGTCGGAGAAACCGTATTTTTCACGGGTCGCGCGGGCCAGTTCGACGATTGCCTTCGGGGTCAGGGCTTCTTCGTGGCGCAGGCGGTACCAGTCACAAGAGCCGTTCGGATCGCTGTGGTAGGGCAGGTCGGTTTTGGTGCGGTCGCCGACGTAGAACAGGTAGCTGAGCATACGAACCTTGTCGCGCTGCTGGCCTTCGCCGAGCAGGGCGGCAGCCGGGACGCCCAGGTACTGGCCGAGGAGGTCCAGGAGCGGGGCTTCGATTGCGGTCACGACATGGACGCCCGTGCGCAAATCAAAGGTCTGTTGACCACGCACATCGTCTTCCTGGCCCTGCAGGCTATCGCGGACTTTGAGCAGGGTGTTCTTGTAGTCGCCGATCGAGGTGCCGACGACCAGGGAAATGACCTGCTCAAGGGCCGCGGTGATTTTCTGTCCGCCCGGGACTTCACCGGCGCCCACGGCGCCGGTGCTGTCGGTGAGGAGGACGATGTTGCGGGTGAAATACGGGGCGTGCGCACCCGAGAGGTTCAGGAGCATGGAGTCTTTGCCGGCTACCGGGAACACTTCCATTTTGGTAATAACAGGTGTCATCGTCTTTTTCCTTTATCCATTAGTGGGCTTTGGAGGTTCAGCCGCGTGAAAGTTCGATGCCGGAAATTTTCTCGTAGTAACGGACCAGGCTGGAATGATCTTCTTTTTCGAAGCCATAAGCTTTGAGGACTTGCATCATTTCCATCGCCTGGGCGGTCAGCGGCAGGGGTGCGTTGACTGCGTGTCCTGCATTGATGGCATTGTTGAGGTCCTTGATGTGGAGCTCGATACGGAAGCCGGGGGCGAATTTGCGGTCCATCATCAGGGGCGCCTTGGCATCCATGACCGTCGAACCTGCCAGGCCACCGCGGATTGCCTGGTAGACCAGGTCCGGGCTGGCGCCCGCTTTCTGGGCAAAGGTCAGGGCTTCGGCAACAGCAGAGATATTGAGGGCAACCACGATCTGGTTGGCCAGTTTGGCGATGTTGCCGGCACCGAGTTCGCCGACATAGACGACAGATCCGGCCATGGCCTTGAGCACATCATAAAATTTGTCAAAGGTGGCTTTGTTGCCGCCAACCATGACGGAAAGCGTGCCGTCGATGGCTTTCGGTTCGCCGCCACTGACCGGGGCGTCCATCAGCTCGATGCCTTTTTCCAGGAGCTTGGCGCCGATCGCCTTGCTTTCGACGGGGTCGATCGAGCTCATGTCGATCACGACCGTGCCCGTCTTGGCTGTGTCGGAGATGCCGTTCTCACCGAGGGCAACGGCGCGGACATGGGGAGAATTTGGCAGCATGGTGATGATAACGTCACATTCTCTGGCGACAGCTGCACCGTCCGGAGCTGATTTGGCGCCCAGGGCGACAAGTTCTGAGACGCTATTCTGGTTAAAATCGCAGACGACAAGTTCGTGGCCAGCTTTGATCAAGTTCTTGCTCATGGGTTTGCCCATGATGCCGAGTCCGATAAATCCGAGTTTCAAATGATCCACCATCTTTCTTTTATCTAGTTTGCGGGTTGCGGTTTTGTGTTCGCTTCATGCTTTGCTTGATAGCCTGATCATAGCGTCCGTGCTTTGGGATGACTATTGACAATGCTCCTGATTTTCAAGGTCAACTTTGTCGAGTCCGTCCGGCTATTCAGAATATGAAATCATCCATTTCACGAAGATGATCTATCATTTCATTTGTTGCATTAATTTCCATTATTCTTTTCATCCAGGTTACCATTCGCAATGATTGTTTCATAAATTGAACGATTGGAAAAGGCGTGGTACGGCATGCCGGATCTTCCGTGCCTTTGTCCATGGAAAGGCACCCATGCTGTACCCTATAATGATGTCGAGGTGGAACCCATGAAAAAATGTGTGATTATGCCCGATTCTTTCAAAGGCACCATGAGCTCGCTTGATGTGTGCCAGATCATAGCCGAACGCGTCCAGGCGTTCTACCCTGCGTGTGAAACCGTCACCATCCCGGTCGCGGATGGTGGTGAGGGCACCATCGACTGTTTTGTCGAGGCCATCGCAGCCGAACCGGTCGACGTTGTTGTCAAAGGGCCCTATTTTGAGCCCCTGACCGCACGCTATGCCAGACATGGCCAGACCGCGATCATCGAGATGGCCCAGACCGCTGGGCTCCCCCTGGTTGAAGACCGGCGCAATCCAGCGCTGACGACCACATTCGGCACGGGCGAGCTGATCCTGCACGCCATCGGCGAAGGCTGCACGGAGATCGTGATCGGTCTGGGTGGTAGCTGCACCAATGACGCTGGCACCGGCACAGCCGCAGCCCTCGGGGTGCGTTTCCTGGACCAGGCCGGCAACGTGTTTATTCCGACTGGCAGCACGCTCTCGCGGATCCATGCGATCGATGTCAGTGCAGCCCGCGCGTTGCTGGCAAACTGTCATGTAACCGCCATGTGCGACATTGACAATCCCATGTTCGGACCCGAAGGTGCAGCCTATGTGTTCTCGCCGCAAAAAGGGGCCGATCCGGACATGGTCGCTGAGCTCGACCGCAATCTCCAGCACCTGGCCACAGTCATCGAACGAGACCTGGGCCTGGACGTCCGGAATCTGCCCGGGGCAGGCGCGGCAGGCGCGATGGGTGCTGGCATTGTCGCGTTCTTGGGCGGCGAATTGAAATCTGGCATTCAGTCGGTGCTTGATCTGGTCGAATTTGAAAAGCAGCTTGCAGGGGCAGATCTCGTGATCACCGGCGAAGGCAAGATCGACGGTCAGAGCCTGCGCGGCAAGGTCGTCGCTGGAATCGCCGAACGGGCCAGGAAGCAGTCGGTGCCCGTGCTGGTCATCGTCGGTGCCATTGGCGAAGAAGCCGAAAAGGCGTATGATCTCGGTGTCAGTGCAATTTTCTCCATCAATCGCGCGGCCATCCCTTTTGAAGAGTCCCGCCATCACAGCAAAGAAAACCTGGCCTTGACGATCGACTCCCTGATGCGCTACCAGCGCTTATTCGACTGCTGATTTTCATTTCGGAAATGAGGTCTTCTATTGACTGTTGTCCTTGCGATCTTTGTCCAGAACATCCTGCCGATCTTCGTCCTGATCAGCCTGGGCTTTGGCCTCTCGCGCAAATTCCCGGTCGACATCACCACCCTGACCAAGTTCAATTTCTACCTCTTCGTCCCAGCCTTTACCTTTGTCAACCTCTACCAGACTGCCATCGGGATTGATTCACTGAAAGCACTGGCGATCGCCCTGCTGATTCTGGTGGTCAATCTGGCCCTGGGCTGGCTGCTGGCCCGGTTGCGCCGGATGCCCTCCAGCATGGCCGTCGCCTTCCAGAACAGCATCGCCTACTACAATTCCGGCAATATCGGCATTCCATTGATCGCCCTGGTCTACAGCACGGGGACCCTCTCCATGGGTGGCCTTAATCCGTATCTCGATGTCGCCCTGGCCACCCAGGTCATGGTTCTTCTGGTCCAGAATCTTTCGATCAACACCCTGGGATTTTTCACAGCTGGCAGTGCCAACCGCCATTGGCGCGATTCGCTGCAGTCGATTTTTCGCATGCCGACTGTCTACACCGTTCCTCTGGCCTTGCTTTTAAAGCTGGTCCCCCTGGACTTGGCCCAGACGCCCATCTGGGTGGTCCTGACCTACCTGAAAAATGCCCTGGTCCCGATAGCACTTTTAACCTTGGGCGTTCAGCTGGCCCGGACCCGGAAACTGCACCGGGTCACAGGTGACGCGTGGCTGGCGACGTTTTCCCGCCTGGTGCTCGGGCCTGTCGTCGTTTTTGGCTTGATCCACCTGTTCGGTCTGTCCGGTGTCATAGCTCAGACGCTCTTCATCTCCACTGCTGTGCCAACCGCAGTCAACAGCGCCCTGATTGCCGTGGAATGCAAAAACCACCCGGACTTTGCTGCCCAGGTGGTCATGATCACCACGTTATTGAGTGCGTTGACGCTGATCGCTGTGATCTACGCCGCGCAGATCCTGTTTCCAATCTAGACTGTCCTGTACAAGGTCCGGTCGACCGGCAATCAGCGGTTCTCGTAGACCAGTTTGGAGACATTGGCGATTTTGTCACTGGGATACGTCAGACCTTCAGAGAAGACGGTCAGGATGTAGGGTTTGTCACCGTCAAAGACGATGCCGATGTCGTGGTAGACCGTATTATAGAAGCCGACCTTGTGGGCGACAATGCCCTGGGGCAAGAAGCGCGGCAACATGTCGTTGAACTGGGTCTGGCGCATGACATCCAGCATATGCTGAAAATTGGCCGAATCCGACGTATATAGTTTATTCATCAGGGCAGCAGCATCCGCTGCACCCATCGAGGTGCTCGTCCGGTTGGTCGGGTGGCCGATGACTGACTCATAATAGTCAAAGGTTTCCTGGCGGCCGACAAAGCGCCGGATCATGTTGAAAGCAATGTTGTCCGAGTAAATAACGGCGTAATCAGCAAGGGTGCTGAGGGCATATGGGATCTTGAGGTCCATGCCCTGCAGGATGCCGGTGCCACTTTCAAAGTCAGAGGACTCGTACTGGATCTTCTGGTCAAGTGAATAGACACCGCGGTCGATTGCATCATAAAGGGCCATGTTGACGAAAACCTTGGCTGTGCTGGCCGAGCGGTACTGGTTGTCCGGATTGATCATGAATCCGTCGCCGGTTGTCAGGTCCTGATAGACAATACCCATGAAGCGGACATCCAAGTCGAGATAGTCCAGAACCGCGTGCAGCGGTTTGCTGGCGGCACCGGAACCTGTGATTGTGATGACGTTGGAACCGCGCAGATGCGCAAACGGATCACTGACGGTGACGGTCCGGACCATGCGAGCCTCGTTGCCGGATGAATCGGCTACAGCGTACGTCAGGGTGAAAGCGCCAGTACGGCTGGTGTCCACGTCGCCGTCCAGCTGGATATCCGGTGTCAGATCGCCATCAATTTCATCCACAGCAGCCACGCCTGCCAACGGGTCAAAGGACTGGCCGACGTCGAGCTGGGCGGCTTCAACGCCGGTGAACTGGGGTGGATTCTGGTCTGCCTCGACCACTTTGATCTGCAAAGGTAACGTAGTCTGGTTGCCAGACGCATCGGTCAGATAGACAGCCAGGTCGAAATTGCCCAGGTCGGTGGGCTTGTAGGCATCCACGACTTCCTTGGGATCAAACGACAGGGTCACTTCGGCCGCATCCTCGATATCTTTGACCAGGCTGTCCACAGACAAGGATTTGCCCATGACCGTGATGACTGGCTGGCGACGCAGGGTCGCCTGAGGGGCGACGGTATCGACAATGACAAGGGTCACCTTGCGCCGGCGACCTTCATAATCCAGCTCGACCTGATAGTTCCCGGCTTTGACCGCATCCACTGCAGACGTATCGACCACAACTTTTCCTAATTCGGAATCCTTGCCATCGAGGTAGTCGGACGCAGCAGCCGGGATTTCAGAGCCCAGTTCAATCGTCTGGGTTTTGGCCAGGACTTTGAGGGGGAAACGGAAAAAGCGGAAATAGGCCAAGGTCCCTGCAGTCACAAGAATCACCAGGAACAGGAACAGGATGAACGGGGACAGTGCAGTGCGTTTGCGGCGGCGGTAATAAACATTCATGGTCAATGAACTCCTCCCTGCCTTTCAGGCAGGCAAATTCCTTGCCTCATGGCAAGCAATAATAGTGGTAGACGGCTTCGGCGATACCGGCGGCCATCTGTTGCTGGCTGGCTGAATCAGTAAGCAGGTTGCGATCCTGAGCATTGGAGATAAATCCAAGTTCGATCAGGACACTGGTCAGATTCAGTTCGCGCAAAACGGCATAGTTCTCATCAATCAGGCTTTTCTGGCCTGCATATTTCAATGAAGGCAACCGTTCCAGGATCGATTCCTGGACCAGGACAGCCAATCGCTTGCGCGACTCATCCTGGTACATCCTATAGACTGGAGCGGCATTTGCCAAGCCCCTGTCGACGGCAAGCTCATTTTCCCTGGCATAGGCAGTCGCACCGGTCAGGTAATAGACCTGCAATCCTCTGACGCTGGTATCGTCATCCAGGGCATTGCAATGGATCGACAGATAGAGGGCGTCCTCGTATTGGGCCTGCACATCCAAAAGCAACCGCAGCTCCTCACTGGCCCCCTCCCCGCTCATCAAACCGCGGCCACCAGAAGCATCGCTGTCACTGTTGATCAGCATCACCTGGTCTAGAAGCGGAATCAAGACACGGATCCTGTCTGACTTGAATCCCGCTTCTGCCAATTCATCCAGGAATTGTTCCGCCAGGTAGCGTCCGGTCCAGGCAATGCGGTAAAAGATGGATTGCCAGATGTCTGTTTCGCGGATCAGGACGACTGTCGCACCCAGCGTCTCCAGTTCAGCCTTGGTTTTTTTGGCGATGGCAAGATTGATCTCAGATTCAGTTACAAGTGGATCCAGGGAATGAGCAGGATAGAGCGCCCCCGTGTCCTGGCCGCCATGGCCCGGGTCCAGAAAAACCGTGATCCCCGCAAGAGCGCTCGAATCCCGGGCACGCCCGCTCCAGGCAGACAGGTTGACGGTGCGGATCCGTTCGATCGAGGACTCCAGCGGCCAACTCTCAAGCTGCCCGGCCGGATCATCCAGAGAAACCATCTCTGCAACTGGATAGTCGGTCAGATCCCCGGAACCGGGAGCGATCGATGGCGATTGCTGGCCTGAATCTGATAATTGACCTGCATCGCTCTGGCTGTCATCCATATCTTGTTCGATATCCTGATCATCTGCAGTCCAGCCAAGTCTTTTTGCCGTGCCATCCTCCGGCAAAAAGCCAGCTACAGATAGAAAAACGGTCAGGATACTGACCAGCATCAGGATGGACAGGATGAATCTGGACCGTTGCGCTGACACAGCACCTCCGTTAAAACGTAACCTATGTAACATCTAAATGGTCATATGTTCATTATCGCATTTTTCGGAAAATTTTCGCTCATTTATTATACAAAATTCCTTGACAGAGACAGTCTAATTGTCTAGCATAAAATAGCGAAATCGTGATCTATTACCCGCCTATTTGTTGCAACATGTCCAAGATTGACCTTGAACTTGGCATTGAGCATATTTGAAACCCTCTCAAAGGCCCACCAAAAGCATAGGCGATGAACTCTGAAAAATCAAGAAAGGAACATGAAACATGGAATCAGCCAAGGAAAGTCAATCTGGTCCTTTTTCAGCCGAAGAAAATTTCAAAAAACTGACACAGCTCCACCGAAGCCGCCTCTATCGTGTTGCGATGTCGCGTGGCCTCTACATCGGCCAGCCAGCCCTGCTTCTGACCTTGAAGCAGCAAGGCGTCTGTTCGCAGACCGAACTGGCCGAAGCACTCAACGTCACGACCCCGTCAATCGCTGTCTCAGTCAAACGTCTGGAAAAGGGTGGCATGATCACCAAGACCATCAACGAAAAAGACAACCGTTACAATCAGATCGAACTGACAGACGAAGGCAAGAAAGCCGCCCGAGTGTGTGAGGAAATCTTCAGCACCATCAACACCCGGATGTTCAACGGATTCAGCAAAGAAGAACTCACACAAGTCAATGTCTTTTTTGACCGCATGCGTGCCAACCTGGCCGACTATGACCCGGACAAAGAGCCGATCAAACCGACTCGTCGCCGCAAATCAGCGGAGTAAGCAAGTCTCCCCTACGCCTCCTGCATCAGGCACTTCGTCATAAACAGACCGCCCGGTCTTTCGTGCAAGCACCACGTGAAGAACCGGGCGGTTTTTTATTGGTATCATAAGATTTCCAAGACAGTGTGCGCAGTAAGAAGTGCTTACTCGACGGTGACGCTCTTGGCAAGGTTTCTCGGTTTGTCGACGTCAAAGCCCTTGTTGACCGTCATGTAATAGGCGAAGAGCTGGGTCGGGGTGACAGCGACCACAGGCGCCAATAACGGATCGATCTGGGGCAGTTCGATCACCTGGTCGCAGACCTCGGCTGCCCGCATGCAGTCAGGCGTCAGGATACCGAGGATGACAGCTCCGCGCGCCTTGACCTCGCGGATGTTGCTGATCATTTTCTCGACCAGCTGCGGCTGGGTCATCGGGCAGACAACCAGCGTCCCCTCCTCGATCAGGGCGATCGTGCCGTGCTTCAATTCACCGCCAGCATAGGCTTCCGAGTGGATGTAGGAGATTTCCTTGAGCTTGAGGGAGGCCTCCATCGACAGGGCGTAATCCAGGCCACGGCCGATGAAGAAGATGCTGTGGGCATTGAAATGGGCTGCAGCAAAGCGCTGGAGATCATCCTGGTGGGCCAGGGTGGTCTCGAGCAGCGAAGGCAGATTGGTCATTTTTTCCAGGTAATCCTTGAGTTCGGCGTCATCGATCCGGCCCAGGGTGTGGGCCATCTGGAAGGCCAGTAAATACAGGGCGGCCAGCTGAGTGTTGTAGGCCTTGGTCGATGCAACCGCGATTTCCGGACCTGCTGCGGTGTAGATGACATGGTCTGCTTCACGGGCGATCGAGCTGCCCACGACATTGACGATGGCCAGGATTTGCGAGCCGAGACGTTTGGCTTCGCGCATCGCAGCCAGTGTGTCGAGCGTTTCACCGGACTGGCTGATGATGATCGTGAGCGTCCGCTCGGTGATGATCGGATTTCTGTAGCGGAATTCAGAGGCGACATCGACTTCGACCGGAATCCGGCAGAGCGCTTCGATGACATATTTGCCAACAATGCCGGCATGGGCTGCCGTGCCGCAGGCCACAATCCGGATGCGGTCCAGGTTTTCCAGAGCCTGACGGTCCATCTGGAAGTTTTCGAACCGGATCCGGTTGTCGCGGATGCGTGGCAGCACCGTGTCGCGCACGGCACGCGGTTCTTCGTGCATTTCCTTCATCATGAAATGCTCATAACCGCCTTTCTCTGCCGCTTCACTATCCCAGGTCACCAGGAGCGGTTCACGCTTGACCGGCTGGCCAAAGGCATCGAACAACTCGATGGCTTCTTTGGTCAGGCGCGCAACTTCGCGGTCTTCCATGATGATGATTTTCCTGGTATGGCTCAGGATGGCAGGGATGTCAGAGGCGATGAAATTGCAGCCTTCCCCGAGCCCGAGGACCAGTGGGCTATCCTGGCGGGCCGCGATGAATTGTTCCGGATCATCGGCACAGAGAACACCCAGGGCATAGGAGCCCTCCAGGTCGGACAATGTGCGGCGGACCGCTTCCAGGATGTCTTGACCGGCGTCTTCCTCATAATGGTATTCCAGTAGGTGGGCAATGACTTCCGTATCGGTTTCGGAAGCAAATTCAAAGCCCCTTTCCTGCAGGAAGCGCTTGAGTTCGAGGTAATTTTCGATGATGCCATTGTGGACCACGGCAATCCGGCCCGAGGCCGACAGATGCGGATGGGAATTCTCATCGCTCGGTGCGCCATGGGTGGCCCAGCGCGTATGACCGATCCCGATGTGAATATCCTGGCGGGCCAGAAGGCCTGAGTCTGCGAGCTTCTCACGCAAGTTCAGAATGCGGCCCTTTTTCTTCTGGACATCGACCTGGCCGTTTTCGATGAATGCGACACCTGCTGAGTCATAACCGCGATATTCCAGTCGACTCAGACCATCCAGCAGGATGGGCAGGACGGATTCAGATCCAACATAACCAACAATTCCACACATACTTATACTCCTTAAATGCCGTAGCGGCTCACGATCAGGGCCGTAAGCTGCTCGGCCATGCGATTGATTTCTTCGCTGTCCTGACCTTCGATCATGACCCGGATGATCGGTTCGGTACCAGATGCGCGGACCAGAATCCGGCCCTTGCCAGCGAGCTGTTTTTCCATTTTGGCGCAAGCCTCAAGGACATCGGCGTCTTCCATGGCCCGGGCCTTTTTCTCATTGGGGATCCGGGCGCTCTTCAGGACCTGGGGCAGGACTTGCATGACTTTTTTGGCCTGGCCCAGTTTCTCGCCACGCTCGGTCAAGGCCCGGAGCAGGCGCAGGGCACTGAGCATGCCGTCACCGGTCGTGGAGTGTTCGAGCAAGATGATATGGCCGGACTGCTCACCGCCCAGGCTGTAGCCAGACTTGAGCATTTCCTCAAGCACATAGCGGTCACCGACCTTGGTTTTGACTAGATTAAGGCCCTTTTCCTGGGCCATGATGTCCAGACCAAGGTTGCTCATGACTGTGACGACGAGGGTGTTGTCGCGCAGCTGGCCACTGTGCATCATGTCGAGGGCGACGATGGCCATGATCACATCACCATCGACCGGCTCGCCCGTTTCATCGATCGCGAGCATGCGGTCGGCGTCGCCATCAAAGGCGATGCCAATGTCACAACCCTCGCGCCGGACCAGCTGGCGCAAGCCGTCGAGATGGGTCGAACCGCAGCCGGCATTGATATTCGTGCCATTGGGCTCGACCCCGATGGTCAGGACCTCTGCGCCCAGATCCGAGAACAAGTCCGGGGCGATGTGGGCGCAGGCGCCATTGGCACAGTCAAGGGCAACCTTCAGTCCGCTCAGGTCAACAGCCATGCGGCGCTTGAGGTACTCGGCATAATCGTGGGTCGCAGTCGCCTTGACAATGCGGCGGCCCAGCTGGCCATCGATCGGCCGGTCGGCTGCATGCTCATCGTAGGCTTTGATCAGGTCTTCGATCTGGTCCTCGGTGTCATCGGGCAGTTTATAGCCATTGTTGCTGAAAAACTTGATCCCATTGTACTCATACGAGTTGTGTGAAGCCGAGATCATGACACCGGCGTCACATTTGTATTTGCGGGTCAGGTATGCGATGCCTGGGGTTGGGATGACACCACAGACCATGGCGTCGGCTCCGGCTGAACAGATGCCGGCCACCAGGGCAGACTCGAGCATGTCACAGGAAATGCGGGTGTCCAGCCCGACCAGGATGACTGGTTTGTGCAAGGTCTCCCCGGCCAGGACTTTGGCCCCAGCCCAGCCCAGCTTGAAAGCCAGGTCCGGTGTCAGTTCTTTATTGGCAACGCCACGGACGCCGTCGGTTCCGAATAAACGACTCATAAAAACTCCTCGATCCAGAAAATGTTATCTGTTCGGTTTTTCATTATAGCACAGGGGTTATGTTACAAATGTTAGACATTCCAGTCAGTTATGCGTCACTTAGATGACGCATATGTTGCAAATATATTACAAATAGATTACAGGAAACACAACCGGATCAGTTGCCCTCGACAGCTCTGACACTGACCGTGATCGTCGAAGGGGTGACAAAAGTCGCCCTCGTATAGCTGAGCGAGGACGTATCGATGGCAATCGGTAGGGATTGCAGGCCGGTCTGGGCCAGGTTTGACAAGTCGATGTAGGCATTGATGTCATTAACAGACAAGCCATTGATGGTTCTCTGGCGACCCATCAAGGTGATCTGGATCGATTCCAGCGGCATCTGGACAATGTAGCCATTAGTTCTGGCAGTTTCGACCCCGCGGTAGGAGACTTGGGTCGAGAATGTGCGACTGACAACAGGATTAATCGTGACCTGGACATACAGCCAGATGACAATTGCAACCAACAGCGAGGACAGTGCGGTCAAAACCCTCTGGCGGCGCGGCATCTTCGGCCGGTCGACTGCATCCCGCTGGCGTCCGAAGCGGATTGGCCAGCGCAGGCGGGATTTGGCTGGGGGGTTGGCATTTCGCGTTCCCGTACCAGGTGTTTTTTCCTGGCGGTTCATTTGCGATTCGATGATTGTGCGGGCGGATTCGGCCGAGGTCTGGGCTACGGCAGCGGCTGCCTTGGCCTGGTTTTTTACAGCCGTGGCAGTCTGTTCGTCGCGGCGGGGCCGGAAAATCCCGGTCCAGGTGCCGCCCTGGCGCGGTGCACCCAGCATTTTGTGCAGCAGGGAGCGCAGAGCATCGGCATTGTCGAGGACAAACAGGCGACCTTCGATGGCAAGGCTGATGCTGCCGCGTTCTTCGGAAACAACAACGGCCAGGGTATCGCCGATTTCACTGGCACCGATCGCAGCGCGGTGACGCGTGCCATAATCCCGGCGCAAATGATAATTGTCTGACAGGGGGACATGGACCCGGGCGGCGCTGATGCGCCCGTCGCGGATCACAACGGCACCATCATGCAGGGGCGAGCCCTTGTAGAAAATCTGCTGCAGCATGGTGGCAGACACGGCAGCATCCAGCTGGACGGCATTTTCCTGCTCGATGAACTCGCCCAGTTTCGTCTGGCGTTCGATGATGATCAGGGCACCGGTACGGGTAGCGGCCATTTTGTCGCAGGCCCGGACGATCGACTCGATCATGTGGTGCACGGTGCGAGTCGTCTGTTCTGTATCATCACTGGCAAGGGCAGTGGACAGCATGGAGAAGCTGCTGCGACCGACGGTTTCCAGAGCCCGGCGCAGTTCCGGCTGGAAAATGACGACAAAAGCGATGGCAAAGACCGAGATGGTGTTGTTCAAGAGAAATCCGACCGTTGTCAGGCCCAAGAGGCTGCAGACCAGGGCAAAGCCGATGATCATCGCCAGGCCCTTGAGCAGTTGCCAGGCCCGGGTGTCACGGAGCAACTTGAGAATGTAGTAGACGACCAGCGAGGTGGCTACAATGTCGAGGACAGCCATCAGGATGTCGACCGGGCCGCCAAAAAAGAGCAGCCCGCTGGTCAGGTCGCTGAACAGGCTGCGGGCAAACTGGCCCAGATCTGTCAAGATGTCGCTGGTGTTCAAAATGGTGGTGTCCTCCGCAACATCAGGGTGCCTGGAAGCCTTCGATCACGCCTTTTTCCAAGCCGTCGAGGTCGAGAAGCCAGATCACGCGGCCACTGACCCGGATCAGGCCATCCCGCTCCATGCTGATGAGCTCACGGGAAAAAGACGGACGCGGCATGGCCAACAGCCGGGAGACGACTTCTTTGGAGACAGGCAGTTCGACCGCCTGGGTCGAGACCGTCTTGCGGATCGTCTTGGGGCTCTCCCCTTCTTTTTCCAGCTGGTCACGCAGCAGTTCCAGCAAATAGTTGGCAATTTTCTGGCGCAGGCTCTTTTGCGAAAGCAGCGAGATGCGACGGTTCTGGGCCTGGATCCGGTCCGAGAGGATGGTCAGGAAGTTGTTCATCACACCAGGGCTCTGGGACAGGATCGACATCAGCATCTCGCGGGTGATGAAAATGATCTTGGAATTGGTCACGGCTTCGATTGTCACCGTGTAGTTCTTACGCGTGCCGAAAATCATGTATTCGCCGAAAATATCGCCCGGGCCGAGCAACTCGATCGTGGCAAAATCACCCGAACTCGAATACTTCTGCATCGCCAGCTGGCCTTCCATGATCATGCCGATCCCCGTGCACGGGTCGCCCTCATTAAAGAGGACCTCCCCTTTCCAGACAAGGCGGATGGTGGTCTTGTTGCAGTAGCTGTGGAAGAGCTCGTGGGTCAGACCACTGAAAAGCGGGGTATCAGACAAGACATCACAGATTTTTTTCATGTCCACCTCGGTTGCCAGATGTGCAAATTCTCATATTTTTCAAATATTCTCGTTTATTATCTCAAAACAGGGATCTTTTGACAAATGATTTGGCAATCAAAAGGATCATAGGAAAACAAGCCCGTCCTGTTGGTCAAAGGGTGAGGCAGACGACCCAAAAAGGGTCAGGTGCTTGCCGCCATCTTGCCGGCAATTCTGCCCATCACCAGGCATTCAGTGATGGCACAACTGCCCAGGCGGCAGGCTCCATGAATCCCTCCCGTGACTTCGCCTGCTGCGAACAGTCCCGGAATGGGATGCTGATCACGACGGATCACCCGGGCGGATGTGTCAATCTGAATGCCGCCCATGGTGTGATGCACTTTAGGCCATAGTCTCATAGCATAGAATGGGGGCTGTTCCAAGGCACAGGCGTCCTTGAGAATCGGCTTGTGATAATCCTCATCCACGCCCTTGCGCACCATGTCATTAAATCTGGCGACAGATTCTTGCAAAGCAGCAGGATCTATCTGGTAGTGCTCAGCCAGCATCTGCCATGAACCGAACGTTTTGACCACGCCTTTGGCGATGGCCTTGGACAGATCCCAGCCAGCAAGTGTGACCGCAGCCGCATCCGCAATCCCGATCACCGGGTGCTTTTGCCGCAACAAAGCTTCTGCCAGCACCCTCCGGTCACTCAGTTCACTTGTAAACCGGCTTCCCGTTTCCGGATCGACCATGATCCCGTATGGAAAAACTACATAATCGCCAAACAAAGGCCCTACCCCAAAGCCCTTTTCATCTGGAGAGGCCCAGGCGCCCAGCTGGATCCTTGAAAGCTGGACAGGGTTTGCTCCGATGCGCAGGCAGTCCTTCAGAATTTCCGCGGTCGCAAAGGGCTTGTTTGTACTCATCAGCTGATCATCCAGCCGTGGGTCCTGGGCTTTCCGGAAAGCCACATCACTGCCGAATCCGCCCGCCGCTACGATCACGCCTTTGCGTGCCAAGAGTGTCTTCATTGGCTGATTATTTGGCTGGTCATAATGATAACCATCCAGATACTGCACCCCGATGACTCGTCCAGACTCGTCCTGGAGCAGTGTCTCCACATATGCCCCGAGACAAACCGGAACTGCCAGCTGCTTCAGTCGTGCCAGCAGCGCTTTGATCAGAGCGGCACCCGATACGCCCTCCGGCGTATAGCAGCGGGCCACAGAATGTCCACCAAAAATATCCACCCGGTTTATGTATTTTACACCCAGGTCATCACGCGTCCACAAAAAGGCCTCACGGGCTCCTTCCGTTATAATTTTCACCAATTCCGGATAGTTCAGCCCTTCCCCGGCAGTCAGCATATCCGCATACATCAACTCGGGAGAATCTACGATGCCTGCTTCCTCCTGATAGGTTGTCCCTGGAGCAGCAATGCCGCCATCGCTGATGACAGAATTCCCTCCTGGCGCCCGCATTTTTTCAAGGACAAGAACAGAAGCCCCAGCTTCTGCAGCTGCAATGGCTGATGTCAAACCCGCAAAACCGGACCCAATGACCAGGACATCCGTGTTGTACATGGCACCATCCATGCAGACTGCTGGTCTTAAAACGCCTTGCTCATCAGTTTGCACACGCTCCTCCTTCAGGTTTCAAACCCACGACACAAGTCCTTCTGTCGTCAGGTTCATTCTGAATGTTTTTCAGGGCTTCTGCAACCAATGAAAAGCTCGCGGTTCCAAAGAATCGAGTATCTAAGCCTTACGGTTATATAAGGCCAGTACAACATCCTCGATGTCTGGCTCTTTGATGGAAAGATCACGTATGACAAATCGTGCAGCCAGTTCAGATACCAACGCTGATATCGAATCCTCGCGGGCTTTCATTTTGAACCAGCAAGTGAGGCCTTCTTGCTTATGCACCTTCTCTTCCAGAGCAACGGAAAGTTCATACTCTGTGTCAAACTCCACGACCAGATATCTTTCGGGTGCGATTTGCTCGGTCAGCACGTGTATGGAATTGTCAGCAACCATTTTTCCATGATTGATGATAATCAGCCTGTCGCATAGCCATTCCACATCATCCAGATCATGGGTTGTCAGTAGGACCGTGGTTCCTTCCTGAAGGTTGATTTCTTTGATGTAATTTCTAATTTTCTTTTTCGAATCCAGGTCCAGGCCAATGGTGGGCTCATCGAGCAGCAAAATCGGGGGATTGTGAAGCATGGCGGCGGCCAGATCCGCTCGGATTCGCTGACCCAGTGACAAATTCCGTACCGGGTGCTTCAAAAATCTTGAGAAATCGAGCACATCATTCAATCGATTCAACCGACGCTGATAGTCTGCTGCGTGAATTCCATACATCCGGCGCAACAGTTCAAATGACTCCTCAAGCTTCAAGTCCCAGTACAATTGACTGCGCTGGCCAAAGACGACGCCCAGCTTTTTACAGACCTCGATTCGGTGCTGGTGTGGAGATTGACCCAGTATGGTGACCCTGCCGCTGGTCGGTTGTAAAATGCCGGCCATCATTTTGATCGTCGTGCTCTTCCCTGCACCGTTCGGGCCCAGAAAGCCTACACGTTCACCGGCAGAAATCGAGAAACTCAGACCATCCACAGCATGGGTTGCCACATCCAGTTTCCGGTCCTGCTTCCACTGTTCAAAAAGCCTGCGTCTGGCTGGATAGATTTTGACAAGGTCCATGACTTCGATCTGGTACACGTTCAGGAACCTGCACTTTCGTATTGTTTCAAGCCAAAATTGAAAAACTTCACCGCAAGATACAAAATGATCAAACCAATCACGGGGGTTGCCAGGAACACCAGCCCAGCCAGCCAGGTTCCTGGCTGGTTCAGCAGTTGTTTGACCGGCTGGTAGCTGATCATTGCCAAGGGCAGGAGCACCGTCAAAACCAGTTGGAAGCGCTGGGGATAGATCGACAGGGGCAATTGAGTGGCTCTTTCCATCAGGTCTGTCATCAGCCAGAACAGGGACGAGCTTCGCTTGGTCCAGAAAGCCGTGCTGCAGACGATCAGATACAGGGCCAGACGAATCCAAGTAGCTCCCGCCAGGGTGAGGAGAAGCAAGAGCACCAGACCAGCATTCCAGCTGAGTTTCAAGCGCCAACTGGAAGCAGTCAAAATTCCAGCGCCGATGATCACGTCGATGAACCCGATCAAATTGATATTGGAACAGGCATACTGGATGATCACGGGCAGCGGGCGAAGCAGCATCCGGTCAAATTCACCCTTGATCACCAGCTGGTCCATCCAGATGTTTTGAGCCCCAAAGACCATGAGCAACCCATGACTCAAGTATCCAAAGCCATAAAGGAGAGCGAGCTGGTCAAAAGTCCACCCGCTGACCGAACTGAAATGGGTCGCTAATGCGTACAAAAGCAGGACGCCAGAAGCCACCATCATCGGAATCAAAAACAGGCAGCTGATGAACATCAAAGGATATGCAAACTGTTTCTTGATCGAAAGTTTCATTAAGTACAAAGTCGTACCCAAAAGGTTCGAATCCATGGCAGTGATCCTCACTTTGAACGGACGGTGAATGGGTGAATGGAGCTCAGCCCCCAAGTGCCAGCAACTGCTTCTTGCCGCTGAACCACACCCATTGAACGAGGGCTAGCAAAGCCAGAGTCCACAAGGCTTGGCGAGCCAGAATCAGGCTGGCTTGTGCCAGATTGATTTGACCGATATAAAAGCTCAAAGGGGTCTGGTAAATGTGTTGAAATGGCAGCAGATCCATGATCGGCCGCAGAAAATCCGGCATCAGCCAGGCTGGGACGATCCGGCCTGAAAGCAGCAAGATGAAGCCGTCCTTAACGGCTCCGAGATGGCCGAGCTGGATATGCCAGAGGCAGATCAAGGCAATGAGGGCCGCACACAACCACAAAATCAGGTAGCCCATTAGGGCACTTGCCAGAAACAGCCCGCCATGAATCAGGCTGGCTGGCGGTTTGAACGGAAAAAAAATCAGGGCAACTGCCAGCATGGGCAGGACCCGACTTAAGAAAGCACTGACCGTCAGGCCAAGGTCCACCGCCAGGTAGCTGCCGAGCAGATGAATGGGACGAATGAGGTCGATGACGACATCGCCCTGGGTGATCCGGTGCTGCAGCGTAAACTCGATGGTGCCGCTGTAACAGGCATTCATCAAGGCCACCATCACCACATAGGTGATCATGGAATCCAGATCGACGCCGGTCGTGAGCAGCTGTGACCGGTAAGCAGCCTGCCAGAGGTAGATGCTGGCCAGCATGACCGCCACATTGCCAAGAATGGCCAAAATGAAATCGGTCTTGTAAGTCAGGGCAGTTAAAAGCTGGGCTTTGACCAGATGTAGATAGGCTGAACCGGCTGTGGAGCAGGCAGGCATTTTCACCGGATCAGGAAACCTCTTCCAGGCTTTTGGGCAGCAGCACATCGAGGCTCCGGATGATCAGGTCCGCCTGGGCCAACTCAGCTGGATTGCCGATCCCTACTGCGAGCATGCCCGCCGACCGGGCTGCTGTGATGCCCGCAACGGAGTCTTCGAAAACCACGCACCGTTCAGGGGAAAGCGCCAGCTTTTTGGCTGCCATCTGGAAAACATCGGGTTCTGGTTTGGTCGGCAGCTGATCGGTTCCATCGACAATCGCATCAAAATAACCGGCCAAATTGGTTCGTTCGAGGATCATCCGGGCATTGCTGCTGGCAGAACCCAGGGCGATGCGCACGTTTCGCGTTCGCAGCCACCGGAGATATTCCTCCACCCCAGGCAGGACGGCCGTCGCATCCAGTTGCTTGAGCGACTGGACATACCAGTCGTTTTTCTGCCTGGCCAGTTCTTGCTTCATGGATTCGTCGCACGTCACCTGTCCATACTGCAGGACAATTTCCAGCGACTGTTGGCGGCTGACACCCTTGAGCCACTCATTGACCGGATCAGGCAATTCGAATCCCAGTTGGCCGGCCAGGACTCGCCAGGCCTGGAAGTGATACTTGGCCGTATCGACCAAGACTCCATCGAGATCGAAAATGGCACCGCGGATCTCCCTGGCCATGAACGTTTCACCTGGCTTGGATGCTGGACGTATCTCCATTGTCTTCATGCCACTGTCCCTTTCGCAAGATTGATGATCAGGCGAGCCTGCCCGCCAGGCACGCGAATGGCCAGTTTTCTGCCCTGACAGGCTCTGGCACAGCCTTGCTCCTGCGTCAGTTCCGGCAGGCCAGTGACTGCACCCACCGGGACACCGTCGCAGGTGACCGACTCGATCTCATTTTCGACTGGCAACAGCACGTAGATTGCCTGATCAGCCTGGTTATTCACCTGGATCGTCATCTGGCTAGCTTCTCTGGCGATTTCGACAGCCAGATCGACTTGGTTGCCCAAATCATCCCGGAACTGGTAGCGGAGATCTTTCGTCGTCACAATCAGGAAAGCCAGGTTTTGGTAACGATCCAGCGCATTGCCAACAGAACTGCCTAATGCCAGATCTCTGCCCAGATTCAATGGAATAACACTGCCATCCCTGATGAAAACCGGCAGGGTCTGCCAGTCGGCATAACAGTGGTTGCGGCTGCGACCTTCATAAGACAGGTCATCAAAGAGTCCGGTCCAGTTTCCTTCCGGCAAATACACCTGCCGGCTGGATGTCTGCTCCTGAACCAGGGGGGCCACGAGCAGGCTGTCACCGAACATGTATTGATCATCCAGCAGGCTGCAGGATTCGTCCTCCGGATAGGAGAGAACCATGGCCCGCATCATCGGGATCCCCGTCTGGCTGCTGAACTGAGCCTGCTGGTAGATGTAGGGCAGCAGGTTCATGCGCCAGTTGGCAAAACTGCGGTAGAGGTCGACAATCTCCGGATGTCCGGTCCGGTCGGCGATGTTCCAAGGCGTCCGATCCTGGTTTTGCGCACCCTTGGTTTCCGCATGGTACTGCATGACCGGACAGAAAGCAGCCATCTGGGCCGCCCGGACATAGAGCTCAGCGCTGGGAATATCGCCATTGAAACCAGCAAAGTCCCAGCCCCAGAACGGAATCCCGCACAGCCCGGCATTCAGCCCAGCCCGGATCGAGTCCCGGAAAGCTTTGTAAGTCGAACGTTCATCACCAGCCCAGACCAGGGGGAATTTCTGGATCCCGGCATAACCGGCCCGGCTGAACGTGATGCCGCCGCCCGGCACGTGCTGCTGCACGAAATCATAATAGGCCCCAATGTAGTCCAGCGGATAGCGGTTGCGCATCGCGGTGCCAGACCGGCCATTGGCAAACACGGTGTCCTCGCCGTAGATGCACTCGCCGCCGTCGGTCTTGAAGCCGTCGATGCCAATCTCATCTACGAGGTACAGGCGTTTGGACAGCCACCAGTCCCGCGCTTGTTCGTTCGAGAAATCAGGAACCACGCTGTTTTTGAACCATTCAAAGGATGGTACCCGATAGGGTTCACCGGTCTCTTTCATGACACAGTATCGGGACGCAATCATGAACGACTCATCCTGGTCGCGCTGCGTGTGCGCAATGCCATCCATGTATTTCAAGACCGGCGCTTGCCAGAGCAGCACCTTCAGACCTGCCTGGTGGATGTCTGAAACCATCTGTTTCGGATCCGGCCAGCGCCCCCATTCAGGGAACTTGAACTCTGAAAGGCTCAAGGGGGATGAACCGTCGGTCGCTTCGTACTGGGCATCATTGAAAATGTAGAAAGTTGCCTCATCGCTCCACTGTTCCAGGACGATGACGGTAGCCGGGATGTCCAGCTGCTCACCCAGTGCGATCTGGTGCATGACTTCGGACTGGCGGTCCCAGTTGTTGCTGGAGATCCAGGGACCGAAGGCCCACTTCGGCGGCAAAACCGGTTTGCCCGCGATCTCGGTGTATTGAGCGACGATTTTAGCCGGTGAGCCAAAGAACAGGTATTGACTGACTTCGGGACAGCCATCCTCCAGACTCAGTTCCATCTCCATCAGGTTGCTGACCGTCTGGTCGAGCTTGAATCGCGAGTACAGATCGGTATCCGCATAGAGACCATACCCATTGCTGCTGATCGCCAGGGGAACTGGCATGTAGGTTCTCAGTTCCTGGTCCCGGTACTGGTTGAACACATACTGGTCCACGGTTTGTCCACGGAAGGCGATGGTCGAGTAGCGCTCACCCAGGCCATAGATCTGTTCGTCACTGGTCAGAGCCCATTTGAGGCGAATGGCACACGGCCGGTCTCCTTCGAGCAGCAGATCGGCAAAACTCTCCTGGCTCAGGGAAAAGGTCCGGCAGGCGTGCTTAAGTTCTGAATCCTGCAAAGTCAGTTGCCGCCTGACTGGATCATAGCTGAGTTCAGGATCAAGAGTCGATACCAGACCGGCTGGTTCATCAGGGAAGGATTCCCGGGCCTGAGCATCTGCTTGGGCCATCACGGAACAGGTGAATTTCCAGGCATCTGTCTGGGCTTTGTCAAACGAGACAGCCAGCCAGGCACCGGCCCACTCAGGATGGGTGTGCAGCCACTGGAACGATGTTCCCGTTTCCTGGCCCTGAATCTTCCCTGGCACCAGCCGCAGCCAGCAGCGAGTCACAAAAGACCAGGTTCCGGATTCCTGAGCTTTGCCGTCTTCTTCAACCACAAATGAATAGGTCACGTCTTCATTGGCCCGGAAAGCGCCGATGGAGGCCTGGAAAAAGCGTTCCCCGCTTTCATGGACCAGAAGCTGCATGGGAATCTCGAGGGGCTTTCGATCCTGAACCCTGACGATCACTTTGGCCATCTGGCCTTTGCGGAACGGATCCACTTGCAGGTCGATGAGCACTTCTTCCAGCTCAGCCGGGTAACGGGGCCGTCTTTCAAACCGTTCCTGCCGGTACAAGTTGCCAGTGCCAATTGGATCATGGATGAAATGCAGGCCTGTCTGGGTCTGGGTCGATGCGGCCTGTTTTTCCTTCAGACTTTGTTCTGCCAGGCCATAGAAGGCTGCAGCCAGCAGACTGGGCTGGGCGGGGCTGGGATCTTTGTCCAGCCAGTACGCTGTCAGGGCCGGCTGCCAGGCACTTTTCAGATGGAGGCCTGGCAAAGATCCCTGCGCCTCCCAGATCGGGTCAAGGCCCGACAATAAGCCCCGGGCCCGGTCGAGGTCACCGCGCTCCGAGTAGTACCAGGACAGAAGACTCGTCAGGACAGGAGAGGCACAGCCCCCGAAGTAGGTGTCACCTTTTCTAAAATGAATCCCCTGATCGAACAAGTCCTGTTCAATCAGGCGCACAGAGGTAACCAGGATCTGGTTGCCGGCATCCAGATAGCCAAAAGGGATCGCCATCAGGCCGATGTCTGCCGTCACTTCATCATGACCGACCTGGCTTTTGACTCGGCCCTGATACAGGCAGTGGCTGAAGAGGTAATTTTTCAGATCAATCAGCAACCGGGCGACGGTCTCTTGAGGATAGGAATGCTGGATGGACTGCAGCGCGCCAAAGGCGATCGCAAGATTCACGGTGTACAGTCCGGGATCGCTGTGATAATGCCAGTTCAGACGTGGTTCCTGCCACTGGTCCGCTATCTGCCGGACCAGGCGGTCCATCAGCGAATGCTGGCTGGATTTGAAGTCAGGATCATCTTTCACGATCAGGTATTCACCAGCGATCCAGAGCCAATAGCAGGCTGTCAGGAAATCCGGCTCGTCGCCGAGCCTTGCGGCCTGGTTCATAAGCCAGCGCCGAACCACGGTTGATTCATCCCGCTTGATAGCCAGATAGGCTATGAAGGCCTGGGCAGCTGGTTCGACCTCAGATCCATTCCATTCGAACAGTCCGTCATCCAACATCACGGCGATGTCCCGGATAACCGGGTATTCCATCCCATCCCTCAACTGAGCCGGTTGTCCTGGTCCGTTCACATCACTTCTCATACTCATACCCCTCCACCATCCTGTGGAAAAACTTCCAGAGACCTTTTGAATCAATAGGCAATCGATTGGGTGACTTGGCTGGCCAGCGCTACCGGTTTCCCGCCCACTGAGAGTTCCAGCGCGCCGGTGTTGTCTCCGAGCCGTGTCAGTTGGATGGTCTGATGATCGACACACAGGCGGATCCATTCACCTTGCACCTGGAAACACAGTTCAAGCTGCTGCCAGTTCGGTGGCAGGCAGGGTCTGATATCGAGCGGCCAGCTGGAAATCCGGATGCCGGCAAATCCTTTGACAACCGCCTGCCAGCTGGCTCCCATGGAGGCAAAGTGCAAGCCTTCGCGTCCAGTATTTGCCATGCGGTCGTAAAGATCGACACCGATACTTCGGATCAGGTAATCCTGTGCGGCCTGTCTGAGACCGAGGGTTGCCGCCATTTCCGCATGCGTGCCAAAGCTCAGGGAAGAATCGTGGGTTGTGATCGGTTCGTATTCCTGCCAGGCTGCTTCCATTTCCTGTTTGCTGAAGCGATCCGGCAGCAGGAGCATGAGCAAGATAACATCCGCCTGCTTGAGAACCCGGTAGCGCTGCAGCCGGTCAAAGCAGATCTTTTTGTAAAGTGGGACGTCCCCTTCTTTGAGCTGTCTGACCGCCAGTGGCTCTGATTTCAGATACAGTTCATCCTCCAGGTAGAGGTTCTTTTCCGGCAGGTAAGGAATCACCGCCTGGTTTTCGATGGCTTGCCAGAGATCCAGTTCCGTCTCGCTAAAAGACAGCCGGTTGCAGAGTCTGGCATAATAATCAGGATCAGATTTGGAAATTTCGCCGATCCAGTGGCGGGCTTTCTGCAGGTTGTGGATGGCCATCACGACTGTAAAAGTGTTGTTGATCGTCACACCGCCGTATTCATTAGGCCCTTTGACAAATAGCAGGTTGTATTGGCCGGACCGAGTATCACAGGTGAACCGGCTTGCCCAGTAGCGAGCCGTCTCAATCAGCATTTCCAGGCCATAATCCCGGATGAAATCGCGATCCCCCGTGATCTCGTAGTACTGGTTTAGGGCATAGGCAATGTCCGCCGTGATGTGGATCTCGGAGAGACCGATATCCCAGCTCTCGCACTGCTCCTGTCCGTCCAAGGCACTCATCCAGGGATACCGGGCACCAGACACGTTTTGATTCCTGGCGTTGCGCCGCGCTCCGTCCAGTGTGTGGTAGCGATACAGCAGCAGATTGCGGGCCGCACCGGGATTGGTCAGGAGGTAGAAAGGGAGCATGAAGATCTCGGTGTCCCAGAAATAGCAGCCTTTGTAGCGGCTGTGCATGATCCCCCGGGCGCCGATATTGACCTTGTCATCGTGCTCGGCACAGGTCTGGATCAATTGGTAGATGTTGAAACGCAGGGCGATCTGCGCCTCCGGGTCACCATGGATCCGGATATCCGAAACGGCCCACTTCCTGGACCATTCTTCGGCATGCGCATGGAAATGTTCCGACAGATCTTTTTGACCGGCCAGGATCAATTCCTGGTGTACCCGATCAGTCAATTCAGCAGCAGCTTTGTCCCGGCTGGTCCAGACACTGATCCGCTTGTCCAGGGTATAACGGTGGCCCTGGCGAACTTTCAAGCTGAAGGCACGATGGATATAGCGGCCCGCCTGGGCGTGCTGCATCGCAGACGCCACTTCCCGCCCGTCTTCATAGACCCGGGCCAAGAAACCTTCACACAAAGCGATCTTGGAAGTCCGGGTTTCCAGCAGCACGGAAACCGGTCCCGATGCAGGCGTCTGACGGGATGTTTCGACCAGGAAATGGCGAATATCATCATCGTCCAGCATCTGGTCATCCTGGACCAGCCGGTTGCTGACATCGGTATCGATCCCTGTATCGATGTCAATCTGGCCGTCATAATTCAGCGGTGTCAGCGAGATGGAGAGGACAGCCTGATGGACATTGCAGAGACTTAAAAATTTGGATGACTCGAAGAGCGTTTCTTCACCCGAATCGGCAACCAGTCTGGCCCGGCGCGAAACAACACCTTGTTTCAAGTCCAGGACTTGTTCTTCATCGATGATCCTGAGGCCCTGATTCAGACGCTGGCCATTGACCACAATCCGGGTTTTCCAGAAATTGGGGGTATTCACCATGTCGGTCAGACGTGGGTTGAAATAGTCAAACACACCTGCCAGATAGACGCAGAGCTCATGAGCATGCTTGCGTTCTTCTTCTTCCCGAAAACCTCTCACACCCATGTAGCCGTTGCCCAGTGAGAAGATGCTTTCGTAAAACTCCCTGCGTTCCGGGGAGAAATCGTTTCGCTTGATTTGCCAGTCCATCTGATTTTCCATGATTACGCTTCCAATCCAAATGCTTGAGCCATCGCATAGACCAGGAATCCGGCACAGGTCGCAAACGCATCCCCTGTAGTCGATTCGCCGGTGTGTTCATCGACACTCTCACAGGCAATTCCATTGTCCATTTTCAAGTCGGGCAAGTAATTGATAAATTCTACTATCCTGCCGCTGAGCAGGCTGTTGGCCATGCTCAGAACCCAGGGATGCGGGGCATGACTGCAGCCGATTTCGGCAAATTTGCAGCCGTGAAAAGAATAGGCATAGCCTGGATCGCGGATGACGTCGACCGTATTCAGGTAAACAGGATCACCCGGTTCGCAAAATCCGAGGTATGGCAACAGCAACAAACTGCCCGGTGGTTCGTCATACACATTCCAGTTGCCAGTGGCGTCAATGGACCAGGCAAAAATCTCGCGTCCCTGATAGGATTTGACACAGTGCTGGCGGATCGCTGCGGCTACCTGGCTGGCTTCAGAAAGGTAATGTTCGCGGCCCTGAGGCAGGAAATCAGGCAGATCCGCTGAAAAATTGGCCAGGATTTGCAAGGTTTTCCAGACCAGGACATTGTTGTAGGTCAGGAATGGATGGACGATTTCGTCATCCGTCGGCTGTAAAAAGGTCTCGTAAAGTCCCAGTCGTGCATGTCTCCACCGGGTCAATTCACGGGAAATTTTCGCAATGCCGTTTGCATAGTGAGCATCTTTCAGGATCTTCCGATCCTTGCTGGACCGGATGTAACGGTCCAAGGCGAGAAGGGGCGCGCAGAGCTCATCCAGTTCAAAACCCGGTTCGAGTACGGTGCCATCAATGAAGCGGCTGTGAGTGCCCACATTCCGGATTTGCCGGGTAAAGACATAATCCAGAGCTTCTCTGGCCATTTCAGCATCGGCCAGAAGCATCGACGGGAAACTCCAGAGCAGACTGTCCCGATCCCAGTAGGCAGCACTGACGTAGTAGCGGGGACTGCGCGATGTGACCAGTACCCGTTCTTCTGTGTCCAGAGTCAGGCCCGAGGCATAAAACAAGTTGAAAAACAGATTGGTGTTCATTAAAGAGTTGACCGGTGCATAGCGGGAATTCAGCACTCTCTGGTTCAGCCAGTCAATCGAACGCTGGTAGAGGATTTCAAACCCATGCCGGAGCATTTCCTTGGCTGCCGTGACTGCTGATACTTCTTCATAGCCCAGGCCCCAGTACTGGATGACCGTCTGTTTCATACCCGGCTTGATTGTCAGATTTTTCATGAATGTATAGTGGATGTGTTGCCCGATCTGGGAAACCTCCAGAATGTCCGGCTGTTGGTCAAACATCGGCGCGAACGCAAACAAGGCCTGAGTTCCTGCATATTCAAATGCAAAACCTTGATTCCAAGTGCTTTCCGTGACAATAGCCTGGCCTCGCAGCGGTTTGCTTTCATTAATCGTCTGCAGGGTCTGATGCCAGACACCCTGCGTGCCAACTTGAAGCTCCAGATCCGTCGCCGAGAGATTTTCTATTTGCAGCCGCACGGCAAATCCACGTTCGCCGATCGGTGCGAGAAGCATTCCTTCGCAAAAGATGTCGTTTGTCTGGCAACTCCAGGCTGGAATCCAGTAACTGGTCCGCCGCCAAGTCAATGGCCCAAGATCCAAGTCACAGCCCTGGCTGCGAATGATCGGCCGGAGCAAGGGGGCCTGTCCGGTTTCGCCACAGACCTCCACCAGACCTTTGAGACCCATATGCAGGAAATTCAGGGATTCGATGGCTGCATCCGACTCACGCAAGGTAGGGATGGCAACCCATTCATTGCCTGTCGGCCAGTACTTTTCCGACACGATGATTCCGCCTTTCCGGGATGCCAGTGAGGCTTGACAACTTGTCAACACCCCACTGGCCTGGTCTTCATTGTTTCAAGAGCGGTGAGATTTGCTTAGGATTCAATCAATGCTTCGATGGCCACTTTGGCTTCGTCCATGGCCTGCTGGACGGACATCTTGTCGGCTGCAGCCTTGTCGAGCTGGTCACCAATAATCTTGGACACCTGACCCCATTTGTCCGGGATCGGCCCCAGCGGGACATTGACCGCGTAAGTGGCGATGTCCAGGACGGCTTCCCGGTTTTCCGGAGGTGTTTTTTCCGTGAAAGGTTTTAAGATGCTTTCATCATTGACAACCGGCAGCGCACCCAGTGTGTTCAAATGCATGTAGACGCTGAAATTGTCTGTCGATAAGTATTTGAGGAGCTTCCAGGCTGCTTCAGGATTTTTCGAAGTTTTGGTGATCACATTTGCATTGGAAAAGAAGTTATGGGCTTTGGCCGTATTTCCGGGTTCAACCACGACGTCAAAAGCAAACTGGCATTCTTTGAGGTTTTCTTCCATTTTCCAGGAGCCACCGCGGATCATGGCAATCTTGCCCTGCTGGAACGCTTTTGTATCGTAATCAGGGGTCTTGAAGTAGGGCGAAAACAGGTCAGGCTGGACTTGGTATTTGACGGATTTGTCGATCATCCACTGGACCGCATCGACAACTTCCTTGCTGTTGATCGTGCAGGTCTTGTTGTCAGCACTCCAGACGCTGCCACCATTCTGAGCGATGGTCTTGTAGAATTCATACGCCTGATATGGAGCCATGGTTCCCCAGACATCATTGGCCGGATCCGAAAGTTTCTGAGCTGCAGCCAGCTCATCCTGCCAGGTCCAGTCTGCAGTCGGATAGTCCACGCCTTTGGCATCGAACAAGTCTTTGTTGTAGTACATCAGCACTCCGCTGAAATCGGTACATAGTCCATACAGCTGATCGTTGTATGTATAGCTGTCGTAGGCACCTTTCTTGATCATATCCGGTTTGAATTCTGTATCTCCAGCAACCAGAGGGTCAAGATCGAGTAAAATGTCGTTCATGGCATAGGTGTAGAAATTTTCATAGTTTGTTTCAAAGACATCGATCGTGTCGCCGGCATTAAGGACTGTTTTCAGCTTCGTGAAATAGTCATTCCAGGAATAGATTTCCATTTCAACCGTGATTCCTGGATTTTTCTTTTCAAAATCATCCATCAGGACCTGGAGATCCTGTTCATGGCCGTTGGCACCGTTGAAGCGATAGTATTTGATCGTTACAGGTTCTTGCGGAACGGGCTGGCTGGTTTCAGGCTGGTCTACAGCCGTTTCAGACGTGGCATCTGAATTTCCAGACGTGTTCGCAGTGGTTTGTCCACAGGCGGTCAGCAAGGCCAGTGCCAGCATCACAACCAGGAACAGGGCGATGAATTTCTTGAACATTGGGATTTCCTCCTTCATGTTTGCTGCTGTTTGGATTAAGCAGCCGTTTTCATCAGACAAAATAGCTTCGTTAAAAATGGGGAATACAAGGACTTTATCCGGTTCATGTCTGCTGGCGGCAGGAAGAGGCCTCCATTCTTGCCACCAGGTAACAGATCCTCCATACTGGGGTGTCTAAGCTTTCAGTCCGGAAAGCGCCAGACTCCTGACGAAATACTTCTGGGCAAACAGGTACAGGCTGAAAATCGGTACAAACATGATCAGGTTGCCGGTCATCAGCAAGTTGTACTCCGTTCTGAACCGGCCGTGCACCCTGGCCAGCCCGAGCGGCAAGGTCATCTTGCTGGTGCTGTCGAGAATGATCAGCGGCCAGATGAACTGGTTCCAGGAATTCATGAAAGCCATGACAGCAATTGTGGCGATGACGGATTTGCACATCGGAACGATGATGCTGCGTAAGATGCGGCGATAGGAAGCGCCATCAATCAAGGCTGCCTCAACATAAGAATCAGGGATGCCCAGGATGTGCTGGCGGGCCAGGAAGATTGAAAACATGCTGAACGTGCCAGGCAGGATCACAGCGGTTAAAGTGTCTTTTAAGTGCAGCCCGACGAAAATCCGGAACAAGGTGATCATGTAGATCTGGAAAGGAATCATCATCGCGGCCAGATAAATCAGGAACAGGACTTGTTTGCCCCGGAAATTGAACTTGGCAAAGGCGAATGCTGCCATGATGCTGACCAGGATCTGCAGGATAACCGTCACAACCGCCACGATGATGCTGTTGGCCAGGAAAATCTCCACTTTGAAGTAATTGCGCAATTCGATGAAGTTGTCCAGGTTGAACTGGGCCGGGATCAGGTTCGGTGGCATTTGCAGCACTTCTCTGTAGGTCTTGAATGCACCAGAAGCCATCCAAAGCAGCGGGAACAGCGTCGATGCCACAAACACGATCAATAAGGCATGCAGCGCGATGCGGGGCCAAATCATCTCTTTATTCGGTTTCATAGACAACCCACCTTTTCTGGATCCAGTTTTGCAACCCAGTGACAATTAGAATGACCAGAAACAAGGTCAATGCCTGCGCTGATGCAAATCCCATCCGGTTGAAGCTGAAGGCATTTTCAAAAATCTCGATCACAACCGTCCGGGTCGAATTCAAAGGTCCACCAGCTGTCATGATGTAGATCTGGTCAAAGACCTGGAAATTGTTGATCAGGGACAGGACCATGACAAAGAACAGCGAGGGGGTCAGCATCGGTAAGGTCACCCGGAAAAACCGGTTCAAGGCGTTGGCACCGTCGATGCTGGCAGCTTCCTGGTAGCTCGAAGGAATGTTGTCCAGCCCAGCCAGGAGAATGATCGCAATAAACCCAAGATCTTTCCACGCAGTTGCAACAACGATGGAAATCAGAGCGGTGTTTTCGTTGCCTAGCCACATCGAGCCCTTGATGCCGAAGATCGACAGGAGGTAGTTCAATAGGCCAAAGGGATCATAAATCCACTTCCAGATGAACGAAACAGTGATCCACGACATCACAACCGGAATGAAAACGGCAGCCCGATAAAGTTGCTTGCCTTTGGTGACCGAATGAATCATCAAGGACAGCAGCAAGCCCAGAACCAGGACAACTGGCACATACATCAGGATGAACTTGAAAGTAGTCAGAAAAGAATTTCTAGATAATTCTTCACTGAAGACCCGAAAGAAATTCTTCAAGCCGATGAACTGAGGTGTTTTGCTGACTCCGTCCCAGTCCGTCAAGCTTATGTAGATGGAGTACACCATCGGGACCAAATTGAAAAGCACCAATCCCGCCAGACTTGGGGCCAACAGGAATGCCAACGTTCCCAGATCCCCGCCTCTTCTTCTTTTCATTTTCACACCTACTTTCCCTTTAATTCTGTCAATCTGAATGCTCGATTTTTGATTTAGGTTTAACGTTGAACCGCGCAAATTTTTTACTTCTTACCTCCATTGGCGAACAGAACTTCGCTCCACCAATTGGACTGGCAAAATGATCTCCTCTTGGCATTCCTTGCTCTTGCCCTGGATCTGGTCCAGCAGGATTTCTGTCGCCAGACTCCCTTTCCGGTAGATATCCTGCCGGATGGTTGTCAAAGGCGCCTGCATCATCGATGCGAAAATGACATCATCAAATCCGACAATCGATAGATCATCCGGCACCGTGCGCCCCGAATCATAAACGGCTTTGACAATGCCAAAAGCCAGGATGTCTGCGGCGGCAAAGACAGCCGTGATGTCAGGACGTGTTTCAAGAATCGATCGACCCGCTTCGTAACCGTAGTCAAAGTTGACACTTCCACTGAAGATGAGATCTTCATGATAGAGACCCGCTTCCTGCATGGCGCGTTCATATCCGCGAAATCTGCGTTCTGTGACGCCATTGGTGATCAATTCACCATTCACGATGGCAATCTGGTGATGCCCATGTTCGATCAGGTGGCGGGTGGCGAGATACCCCCCTTGTTCATCGTCAATGCCGATGACGCACATGTTGGACCCTTTGATGTAGCTGTCGATCAGGATGATCGGGATATTCAAGTGCTCAAGTTCGGCCAGCAGTTTCTCATCCAGTACGCCCAACAGGACGATGCCGTCCAAATTGCGCTGGGTCGAGATGTCCGAGTAATCTTCCTTTTTGTCGATGCCCGATACGATCAGGTGAAATCCTCGTTTCCGGCAGACTTCCTCAATGCCGCTGATGATCTGGCTGTAAAAAGGATTGGCCAACAGTCCGTCCTGGCGACGCTCGTTATATGGAACAAAGAAAGCGATCAGTTTCGATTCATTTTTCACCAAAGTCCTGGCGCTGTAATTCGGAACGTAATTCAGCTCGCGCATGACCTCCCTGATCCGCTCAACCGTCTGGGCTGAAACTTTGTTCAGGCGGCCATTCAAGACATAGGATACCGTTGTCGGCGTCACCCCTGCTTGAGATGCAATATCCTTGATGGTGATCTTTTTCATGGTGCTGGCTCATTTCCTGAAAAATTGTTTCGCATGGAAGAGTGTCGCTTGGTTCAACGTTGAACCTACTCTTATAATATCGCCTGCTTTTTCGTTTTACAAGACGTTCGAGAAATTTTTCTGATATTATTTTTTACAAATTGACAGTCGTATCGTCCGTTTTCTTGCTTTACCGGTGTGTTCAGCTGATTCGGAAATTGCTACAATCAAGCAAAATTGTGTGCCCGCAGCGAGGATCCCATGAATACGGAAATCTGCCATCTGGATCAAGCCAAAACCCAGTCACCGGATCGCGTCACCATCACAGTCAAGAATCCGCTCGATGCCGGGGATGCAGGGCGCATGATCGCAATGCATGGCTTCATCTACAAAAGAGACTGTGGATCTGATTGGCCTGACCATGGAGAAAAAGCTTTAGGCGTTCATCCCTGAACCAGGATTTCCGTTCTTAGCATGATCAATTCTTTTGTTTTTGCAATCAGTTCATTGGATAAATAGGACTGATCACACTGTTTCAGGAAATCATCCTTCAATGAGCAGAGCTTGTTTAGCATGGCATTGGCAGATTTTAATGGAACGCTGCAATTCTCGGCAAATGCCAAGAAATCCTTGCGGAGAATGTTTCGCTTTTTATCTCTCGATCAATCCGCTTCGTCAGATATGCATATTCGCCATGGATGGAGATAAGCGCATGGGGAACTGTCTTAATCCCAGCCAGTTCTGCCAGGCGCATGGCCAGATCCTCAAACTCAGGTAACGAATCATACTCCTTCGTTTGTGGCTTGAGGATGTACCCTGTCGGATAATCGACAATCGTAAACCTTGCATCTGCATCACCAGAAAGATGCAGCGACAGCTTTTTCTGGACACCTGGCACAGTCAGGCCCCGGTTCACTGCAGCATTTGCCAGCTCTTCCAGCTGTCTTTCGGACAAGTCGATCACTGGCATGACTCTCGTTCCAAAAAAGGATCTGACACATCGCAAATGCCAGCGATTTTCTATTTCCTCAGTGGAAGAAGATTCTTTGATCAGCTTGCCACAACATAAGCAGTTCAATTGTCGTCCTCGCTTCTGATGCTGACATCACCAATGTTTCAACAATGCTGCCAGCACAGATATTTTGAATGTAAACCAGGCCTTTGCGATAGCTCGAAGCCATAGCTTACACCTCTTTCTTCCCCGGGACAGCTTCCATGCCAAACATGGCCAGTGCCTGGTTCACCTTGTCGAGGCGCACCGTTTCCTTTCCCTGTTCCAGTTCCCTGACAAATCGCAAGCCAAGTCCAGAACGCATGGCAAATTCTTCCTGCGTCAATCCTGCTTTTTTCCGCTCTGATTTGATGTAGTTTCCGATTGTGCTCATAGCAGAATAATAACCCCGATTGGGTATAAATTCAAGCAATTATTCAAAATTATACCTTTTCGGGTATAATATTGGCATAAACAACCTATTTACACCCTATAGGGATGAAAGAAGATGGAGCATCCGTCTAAATGGGCTCATTTTCTTCCAGCATCTTTTTGAGGTATTGACCGGTGTAGCTGCGCGGGCACTGCATCAGATCTTCCGGAGTCCCCTCGAAAAGGATCTCGCCGCCTCTGGACCCACCTTCCGGTCCCAGGTCAATGATCCAGTCCGCTTGTCCGATCACATCCAGGTTGTGTTCAATGACTACGACGGTGTTGCCACGGTCCACCAGCTGTTTGATCATGGCCAAAAGCCGTTCGATGTCTGCCATGTGCAGGCCTGTTGTCGGTTCATCCATGACATAGATTTGGCCGCGTTTCTGCAGCTCCGAAGCCAGCTTGATCCGCTGGGCTTCGCCGCCGGACAGGGTGCTGAGCGGCTGGCCGAGCTCCAGATAGCCGAGTCCCACTTCACAGAGCACCTCCAGCTTACGGTTGATCTCCGGGTGGGCAAAGAATCCTCGCAGATCTTGAATCGTGGTGACCAGGATGTCATGGATGCTCTTGCCCTTGTAGGTAAGCGCCAGCACCTCCTCTGTGTATCGCTTGCCCTGGCAGTCCTCGCAAGTCACTTTGACCGCATCCATGAAGTGCATTTCATAACTGATGACACCCAGTCCATTGCACTTGGGACAGGCACCCTTGGAGTTGAAGCTGAAAAGAGTCGGACTCGACTGTGTCTGCTGGGCGAATTCCTTGCGGATCAGATCGAAGATTCCGAGGTAAGTCGCCGGATTGGATCGGGAATTTTTGCCAATGGCAGACTGGTCGATGATGATCGCATCCCTGGACTGATTCAGGAAGACCTCCAGGATCAGGCTGCTTTTTCCCGAGCCTGCGACGCCGGTGATGCAGGTCAAAACGCCCTTAGGAATTTTTGTAGTAACATTTTTGAGATTGTGCAAGGAGGCGTTTTGGATTTCGATCGCTTCTTGCCAGCACTTGCGCTCGCCCGGATAGACCCTCTTCTTCTTGAGATAGTCCCCCGTCAGGCCCGAAGACTTTAGGAGGCCTGCCACCGGACCTGCATAGACGATCTCACCACCCTGGGAGCCTGCCCGTGGCCCAATGTCAATCACATATTCGGCCCGCTGGATCATGTCCGGATCATGCTCGACGATGAACACGCTGTTGCCGTTATCCCTCAGTTTTTCCAGCATGTGCACCAAATTGTCCGTGTCTCTTGGATGAAGGCCAATCGACGGCTCATCGAGAATGTACATCAGGTCCACCAAATCACAGCCGAGCTGACGGGCCATTTTGACCCGCTGGCTTTCCCCTCCTGACAGGGTCGCGACCGGCCGGTTCAGTGACAGATAGCCCACCCCGATTTCAATCAGATAGGAAAGGATCTGCTTCATTTTCACAATCATCGGTTGAGCGAGGCTATGGTCGATGGTGTCGAGGAACGCTGACAACTCCGTAAATTCCAGATCGATCAAATCCGGGATGGTCATCCCGTTCACTGTTACGCTTCTGGCTTTTTCATGGATGCGTGAGCCATGGCAGACCTCGCAGTCCAGATAGCTGAAATACTTTTGATAGGCATCCTTCTTGTCCGCAGGCAGCTCCTCCGGAGCCTTGTTGAGATAATCCCTTTCCAGCCGCGCCGCAATACCCTCGAAGGTCTTGGCATACGTCCCGGCACCATGCGTTCTGTGAATGGGGATGTCCTTGGCATACAGGAGTCTGTCGAGCTCCTCTGCCGAGAAATCACTCAGTTTTTTATCGACGTCGAACAGATCCATGGCCACCATTTCACGCCAGTTCCAGCCACCAATCTTGTGATCCGGGTGCGTGATGGCACCTTCCCTAATGGTCTTGTTCCTGTCTAAAAGCTGCGCCACATCGACCTTGATTCGTTTGCCCAGGCCATGACAGGCCGGGCACATGCCGGCAGGATGGTTGAAGCCAAAGACAAAAGACGGGCCAATAAACGGTTCCCCGCAACGGGAAAACAGCAGCCTCAGGTAGGTGTAGAGCTCCGTCGCTGTCCCCACGGTACTGCGCAGGGTTGTACCCATCCGCTTCTGGTCGATGACAATCGCAGTCGAGAGATTGCGGATTTCATCCACATCCGGCCGAGAGAGCTTGGGCATTCTTTCCCGGGCGAAAGAAGAGAATGTCTCAACCAGTTGGCGCTGGGCTTCGGTGTAGATCGTATCGAATACCAGCGAGGATTTTCCCGATCCTGACACACCGGTAAAGACCACCAGCTTGTTTTTGGGAATACACAGCGAGATATTTTTCAGGTTATGGGTTCTCGCATTCACAATCAGGATTTCATCGTGTTTCATTTGGATCAACCAAACCGTCCGGTGATGTAGTCGCTCGTCCGGTTGTCCTCCGGGACGGTGAAGAGTCGTTCGGCCGGACCCTGCTCAACCATTTCCCCCATCAGCATGAAGCCAGCCCGGTCAGCCACACGTATCGCTTGCTGGGTGTTGTGTGGAATCAGGACGATGGTCACTTTTTCCTTGAGCAGGACCAGGGAGTCTTCGATTTTGGCGGTCGAAATCGGATCCAGGGCTGCACAGGGGCGGTCTAAGAGCATGATTTCCGGTCCGAGCGAAAGGATGCGGGCGATGCAGAGCCGCTGCTGCTGTCCACCGGACAAGCGCAGCGCAGAGGTGTGCAGTCGGTCTTTGACCTCATCCCAGAGGACAGCTAGTTTCAAGGACTCCTCCACCCGTTCAGCGAGCACAGCCTTGTTACGAACCCCGCGCATCCTGGGCCCGTAGGCGATGTTGTCAAAGATCGACATCGGCAGCGGCACCGGCTCTTCAAAAACCATGCCGACTCGACGGCGCAGTTCCGTGACAATCACATCTTCATCATGGATGTTTTGCCCATCGATCAGGATCTGCCCTTCTGTCCTGGCTTTCGGCACCAGATCACTGAGACGATTCAAAGCCCGCAACAGCGTCGTGGTGCCACTGTTAGCCGGGCCAAACAGCGAAAATATCTCATTCGCATAGATATCCAGGTTGATGGATTGGATCGCCTGATGACTGCCATAGTAGAAGCTGAAATCGCGAATCGCGATTTTGGGTTGTACGGTCATGGTACCCCTGTCAGTGGTTCTTCGCCACAAATCGATTGATCAGCATATTGGCTCCGACATTGATGATCAGGATCAGGATGATCAAAGCCGCTGCTGTGCCGTAAGCGCGCTCCATGGAAATACCCTCGCGAACCAGGATATAGAAGTGGACCGCCATGGTCCGGGCCGGTGAAAAAACGGATTCCGGCAGTCTGAGGGATGATCCGGCCGTGAGGATGACTGCCGCTGTCTCGGCGACACAACGGCCGATGGACAAGATCACACCGGTCATGATACCCCGCAGGGCTGATGGCAGGACGGCACCGAGGATGGTCTGCATCTTGGTGCCACCGAGGGAAAAGCTGACTTCGCGGTAGAGCGGATGAATCGCGAGAATCGCTTCCTCTGACGTCCGGATAATCGTCGGCAAAATCATCATTGCCATCGTCAGGCCGCCGGAAAGGATCGACCAGCCCATGTTCAGGTTGATGACAAAGAAAATAAAGCCAAATAGACCATAGACGATCGAGGGGATAGCAGCCAGCGTGTCGGCACTGAAGCGGATGATCCGGGTCGCCAACCCTTCGCGCGTGAATTCGGTCAGATACAGCGCCGTGCCCACGCCAAACGGGGTGGCGATTGCGACAGATACCAGCGTGACCAGAATCGTGCTGACGATGGTCGAGAAAATACCGCCCGAACGACCCATGTCGCGGGGGTTTTCGGTTAAAAACTGCCAGCTCAAGGTTGGCACACCTTTGATCAGGACAAAGAGCAGAATGAAAAGCAGCAGGACAATCACCAGCAGAGCCGATCCCCAGATCACCGCTTTGGCCAGTGCTTGCGTCGTTTTTGGATTGAGCCGCATTTATCGTTGACTCCTTTTCAAAGTAGCCTGAGCAATGGAATTCAAACTCATCACGATGACCAGGAGGACGATACCTGTGGCAAAAAGGGCCTGCTGATGGTCGCCCGAGGCATAGCCCATCTCGATGCCGATGTTGGTTGTCAGGGTACGGGCCGGGTCCAGGATCGATTCTGGCAGGGCAACGGCATTGCCCAAGACCATGATGACGGCCATGGTTTCGCCGACCGCGCGCCCGATGCCGAGAATGACCGCTGCCATAATGCCAGACCTGGCTGCCGGTAACTGGACGGACCAGACGGTCTGCCACTGAGTGGCGCCGATGGCGAGCGAGCCTTCCTTGTACGTACGCGGCAGGGCCAGGAGTGAAACCTCGGTGATGCTGATGACAGTCGGCAAAATCATGATCGCCAGGATCACCGAACCAGCCAGGACCGAAAGGCCCGGGCCGCCGATCCAGAGACGGATGTAGGGGACGATGAACGTCAGGCCCCAGAAACCATAGACGACCGACGGAATACCCGCCAGCAGCTGAATCGCCGGTCGGACAATACGGCTGACAGCAGCGGGGGCAAATTCCGTCAGAAAAACACTGGTCAAAATTGCAACAGGCACACCCAGTACAGCCGCACCGAGGGTGACCGAAACGGTACCAATAATCATGGGCAGGATGCCAAATTCACCTTTGCCCGGCGCCCAGGACATCCCCAGGGTGAACTGGCCCAGGCCTATTTTGGCGATGATCGGAATGCCTTCATAGAAGATAAAGACAATGATCAGGGCAAGCGCTGACAAGGCGGACAGTGCGACTAAAAGGAAAATGAATCCTGGCAGTCTGTCAAGCAGGCGTTTCATGGCTGCACCTCTGCATCCCGAGTGACAAGACCCTCACGGGTCAGGATCTGGCGGCCCTCTTCCGACAGGACAAAATCGATGAAATCCTTGGCGATGCCTTCCGGGTCTTCATCTGAAACAAACAGGAACGGCCGGGAGAGCTTGTAGGAGCCATTGATAATGTTTTCGTGGCTTGCCGCCACACCGTCCAGATCGACCGCCTTGACATCGTCGTTGACCAATCCCAGCGAGATGTATCCGATCGCACCCGGATCGTCGCCGACCAGCTGCCGGACAGCACCATTGGAATCTTGCACCATGGCTTTGGGAGTGACATCCGCGTTGTCCATCGCCAGGCTGACGAAAGCGTCACGCGTTCCCGAACCCTCTTCGCGGGTAAAGAGGTGGATGTCGCCATCCTGGCCGCCGAGCTGAGCCCAGTTGTCCACCGCTTTGATGTAAATGTCCTGCACTTGCCCACTCGTCAGATGATCGACCGTATTATCCGGATGAACGATGATCGCCAGGCCATCCCGGGCAATTTCCGCCGACCAGAGTGACAGCTCATCGCCTTTGAGATCGCGGGAGGACATCCCGATATCGGCGGTTCCAGACAGAGCCGCCTTGATCCCGGAAGAAGAACCACCGCCCTGGATATCAATGCTGATATCCGGGTGCAATTTCATGTATTCCTCAGCGAGGATTTCTGCGAAAGGCTGGACCGATGTCGAACCAGCGATGATAATCTGGTGCGCCTTCTGCGCCTGGCTGCAACCAGCGAGCATAACAAGTCCTAAACTGACCAGGATAATCCCAATCCGTTTAAGCAGGCTATTGTTGCACCGCTTGATCGATAAAAATGGGTCCATATAACGTTCCTTAAACTCAAAGTTACGACAGCTCAGACTTGGCCAGAAATTCAATCTCTCAAGCAGCCGGTTGGCACAACCCAAATGCCATCTGGTCTCCAAAAAGCGAACCGACCTCCCTATATTACCATGAGAAACATCGATTTCATCATGTGATTTAACATCAATATAACAGCCTTATAAAATTTGACAAATGGACCTGTACGCTCTAAACTGATATCAAATAGTATCAATTTATATCAATCCAAAGAGGAAGACCTGCATGGATGCGGCGTTGTTTGCGAAAATTGTCAGTGACCCTGCGGTCACGGATTGGAAAAAGCTCAAATACAAATACCCAGGCATCGACCTCAAAGAGCTGTCCGCGCTGTTGCAAGCCAGTTTCTACCAGAGATTGTCCTTACCTGATTTCTCCAACCAGGACTTGGTCTATCTGAGCGCCCTCTACCCGCCCAATCGTGGGGCGATCCGGCAAATGATCCAGTCACGTCCTTCCACAGAAAAATACGGTCGACAAGCCATGGAGGAGGAAATTGCGGCCACTCTGACCATCGAGAGCATTGATTTCTCGCGGGAAAGTGTGCGCAAAATCTTGGCAGGATTCGCTCCTGCGGACGACCACGAGGAACGCATCTACGGCCTGAAAAAGGGGCTGGATTTCATTTCCGATGAGCAAAACCGGATCTCGGAGGCCACGATCCATGAACTCTACCAGACGGCCATCGGGCCATACCTGAAAAACCCCGACAGCCAGATCCTGCCAGGACACTTGTATCGCCATGACCAGGTTTTTGTAGTCAGCCTCGAGGTTGAACACGCCGGCCTGTCACCGGCAAAATTGCCAAGTCACATGAAGAAACTGCTTGATTTCATTCAAGCAGATGACGGTATGGATGACCTGATGAAAGCGGCCATCATCCATTTTTATTTTGCCTATCTTCATCCCTATTTCGATGGCAATGGTCGGATGGCCCGACTGCTGCACCTCTGGTTTCTGGTCCAACAAGGCTATTTATCTTCGCTTTATATTCCAATCTCAAGCTACATCGAAGCAAGCAAGCGACTCTACTACCAGGCCTTCACCAAAATTGAACAGAATGAATTTCTGAGCGGCCTGGTCGATGTCACCCCTTTTTTGCAATATTTCAACGAATCGATTTATCGAAAGATCGGCGAGCAAGTGCCCGTCACGGTCGCTAACGAGAATTTTCAGCGTATTCTGGACAGTGGCAGCCTGACCGTCAAGGAACGGGACCTCTGGTTCTTCGTCCTGTCCACTTACGGACCTAAGGAATTCTCGACCAAACAATTGGAACGGGACTTCGGCCAGGCAGCCTATGCGACCATCCGCAGCTTTGTCCTGAAACTAACCAAACTGGGACTGTTATCCGAACAAACCTTTGGCAATCGCAAGCTGTACAGGATCCACTTGTCTGGCCAGGGGTAATCGTCATGTGATGCAATCCACAGGCATACGTTTCGACCTGCTTTTTCACATTTCTATTAGTCAACATTGCATTTCCAAATCGGGGCTGCCTTCAAATTCCATATTTCTAGTTTGTCAACGTCAACCATTCCATCCAGCGAAAACACACCAATACCTTGACTGCTCGCATCAGGATAGATTCTGTTTGTCAAAACGCAGTCTCCATCATTCAGGAAAATTTCAATGGATGATACATCCAGGAATACCCGAATCACAAGACGCTCTTTATGAACGAGATGAATCGGCGCTTCAACCATCGAACGATCGCCAGCACCAGATTTTGCGCGGTTCAAGGCAATCGTACTCGTTTTTGTATTTACCAGAATCTCCGTCTCTTCATTTTGAGCCAGAGAACAACGAACCTTCAGACCAAATCGCGTTGCAGTTGTGCCGTCCAGATCGATTTCAGCGATTATTTCTGAAGAATTGCTGCAGGATCCAAAGCACTCTGAGTCTCTATCGATCTGAAAAGAATGATAAGCAATGTAGCGATCGCGCAATGCTGCGACTTCTCGAACTGGATTTTGCCGCAATTTGCCATCCTCTCCGATCGTCAGCTCGCGAGGAATCGTCATCGCACCAGCCCAACCGAATGGTTGCGACGGTTTTGGAGTAAGCCAGTTATCCATCCAGGCAATTAAGACGCGGCGTCCATGGTCATCTTGCATCGTCTGTGGCGCGTAAAAATCCACTCCGTAATCGAGGATCTGAGAGCCAAACGATTCAAATCGTTTCTTTTCGCGATCGAAATGTCCGAACAGTGCAAATGGATTCTGGTTGACTCGATCTTTTATGGGAGAAATGATTAATATGTCTGATTGGCCTATGTCAAACAGGTCCGGGCATTCCCACATTTCACCCTGATGTCCATCCCCTTCAACCAGAATGCCGCAATAGTCCCAGTATGTTAAGTCATTCGATGCATATAAAGCGAGCTTTCCAATTTCATCTTTCTTTGTACCGATGACCATGTACCACTGATCATCTAGCCGGAAAATCTTTGGGTCGCGAAAATCTTCTGAACAACTGTCTGGCACTTCAGCAACAACTGGATTTTCAGGTATTTTTTCGAAATGGATTCCGTCCTGGCTTCTGGCTGCACATTGAACTTGCATCGGATGATTACCGATACCATGCCCTGTGTAAAACAGGACCAATTCGCCATCTTGAATGACAGCAGTTCCAGATGCGCATCCATGAATGTCGTTGTCGCTGCGATCATAGGTCTCTGAAGGCGCCAGTGCGACGGGTAAATGCTGCCAATGCATGAGGTCCTTGCTAACCGCATGTCCCCAATGGATGGGGCCCCATGATGAATGATACGGATTGAACTGATAAAACAGATGGTAGTCACCGTTGTACTGGATAAACCCATTGGGATCATTCATCCAGCCAGTTGGCGCCATAAAATGATAGTTGAGCCGGTAAGGTGTTGACTCGATCTGAACATCAGCAGATTTAATCCATGAATTTGCTTTGTTTAAAGCGGTTTCGTGCTTGTTCATATGTTATTTGATGGCACCCTGGGTCACGCCTTGAATGATGAACTTCTGGGCAAAAAGATACACAACCAGAATTGGCAAGATGACCATGATAAAAGCAGGAAGGAATTTCTCGTAATCAGATGTGTAGGTGCCTTTGAACATTTGAATGGCAATCGGCAAAGTCAAATTCTTGGGACCAGCGTTTTGCAAAATGAGTACCGGCAACAGAAAATCATTCCAAATCCAGAGAACGTTCAGGATTCCTAGCGTGACGGAGGTTGGAACCAGGATCGGCATCACGATGCGAAAGAAGATTTGCCAGCGATTGCACCCATCAATGGAAGCCGCTTCTTCGAGTTCTTTGGGAACGCTTTTAATAAAACCATGATAGATGAAGACGGCCAGAGGCGTGCCAAAGCCAATGTACATGACAATCAGTGTCAGCCTGGGATTGGCTTGGATCCAGCCCAGTTGCTGCCCATAAACAGAGACGAGCGGGATCATGATCGATTGAAACGGAATGATCATGGAGGCAACCATCAGGAAGAACCAAAACTGGCTGGCTTTCGTGTCGTTTCTCACAAAGAAATGCGCAGACATCGCAGAGAACAGCATGATGATGATGAGGCTGATGATCGTGATACCCAGTGAATTGATGAAACACTCGAAATAATTCATGGCTTTCATCGCGATGCCGAAATTCGTCAAGTCAAAAGCAGTGGGTAACGCTAATGGCGAGTCAATGATCTCCGCGTTGCTCTTGAACGCATTCATGATGATGAGCGCGAATGGAAAGAGAAATCCCAGCATGGCAGCGAACAGCACCAGATATTTCGCACATGAGGCTATAAGGTTTTGATGTTTCATTACGCCTCGACCTCCATTTTTTTCGTCGTATAGACTTGGAAAATCGTTATGCCTGCTACAAGGAAGAATAGAATGAATGCCTCAGCCTGGCCTACGCCATAGTCCAGCCTGACGAATGCTTTGTTATAGACAAACATGGATGCGAGAACCGTGCTGCCAAATGGTCCGCCTTGTGTCAAAGCGTAGTTGACATCGTAAACCATGAAAGCCCTCTGCAGGGATAAGAAAATTGTGATAATAAACGAAGGGATCATGAGTGGCAAAGTCACATGAATGAGTTTTCTGAAATTGGTCGCGCCATCGATTCTGGCCGCTTCCAGAACATCTTTCGGAACATTGATGAGGCCGGCAATCATGATCACCATCATATAGCCAGCATATTGCCAGACTGAAACGATCACCAAAGCCCAGAACGCCAGCGTTTCATCACCCAGCCAGGTTTTACTGAAGATCAGAATGTTGTATTTTTGACCCATCGAAACGAAAAAATTGTTGAACATGAATTGCCAGATAAAGCCGAGCACCAGTCCGCCAATCAAATTGGGGGTAAAGAACGTTGCTCGAAAAATGTTCTGGCCCTTGATGCCTGAAGTGACCAAATAGGCAAAGGCAAAGGCCACGCTATTGATCAGCAAGACCGAAGCCAATACATATCGAACCGTCAGCCAGATCGAGACCCAATAGGCTTTATCCGAGAATGCTTCCAGGTAATTGTTAAAGCCGACAAAAGGAACATCTGAATCAATGCCGTTCCATTTGAAAAGTGTAATGTAGACACCAAACAAAAACGGCACAATAATAATCGATAAAAAGGCGATGATTGAAGGGCCCGTAAAGAGCATTCGATTGACCAGGTTCTGAGTTTTTTTACATAATTTCACAGATCATTCCCTCTCTCTCAATAAGAGGAAGTGGATGCCGGAAGGAGGAATCCATCCGGCATCCACCTGCACAAGATTATCGATTGATTTACTTAATCGCCTGCCAATAGGCTTCTACGTCAGTTGCCAGTTCAGCCCGGTCAATTTTATCAACCAGATATTTTTGCATGGAAGCACCGAGTACTTTCCAATGATCACCTGGTACAAAGTTGCCAGCAAACGGGATGGATTTGCCTGCGTTGTTATACAGGACAATTGCTTTGGCGAGTGAGTTGTTGGGCTCAAGCGCAATGTTCTTGTAAGCGGGAATAATGTTCGACTCTTTAACCAGGAAGTTCTGGCCTGCCGGATCGAAGACGATCCAGTCAAGGAATTTCTTGGCAGCAGCTTGCTGGGCGTCCGTGCTCTTTTCCTTATCGATGAAAATCTGCTTTGTAGCACCTACAGCAATGGAAAGATTGGCAGCGTCCGATGCATTGTTGCTGACAGGGACCGGTACGAACCCGAATTCACCGTCCGGGTTGGATTTCTGAATTTCCATCATGGCCCAGTTGCCATTGAACGTCATCGCTGCCTCGCCTTTGGCCACAGCACCGATGCTCTGCTCATACGTGACGGCCATTGGATCATTGATGCTCATGTTGTACTTCTTCATGACATCAAATGTATCGAGCAGGCCATTGTAAGCAGGATTGTTGACCAGGTCCGAGGTACCGGATTTCAATCCATCCAGGAATTTGTTCACATCATTGTCCGGCTGAGTTGCATAGGCCAGGGCCAGGAAATGATTGCCCAACGACCAATCCATGCTGCCGATGTTAACGGGAGCGACACCTGTTGATTGAATTTTCTGGAAGAGATCTTCAAGCGCAGCTGTTGTATTGATAGAAGATGGGTCAAAGCTCCCACCAACAGCTTTTTCAACGACTGATTTGTTATAAATCAGGCCATACCCTTCAACCGCAAATGGAAATGCCAAGGTTTTGCCATCGATCTGATTGGGCTGGGCCAATTCCGCAGCCCATTTTTCATTGGACAGGTCAGCCGCTTTATCTTTGAATTTCTGAATATCTCCGGCATCCAGCATGCACAGGGTTGCCGGCGTTCCAGAAGCATAGAGCGAGATTGCCTTTTCAACTGGAGACTGGCCTGTTGAAAGCACTTCAATGGTGATGTTTGGGTTTGCAGCACTGAAAACCTGAATGGCATCTACAATCTGCTGGTTAATATCTTCTTTCGAATTCAAGAAAGTGATTTTGACAGGCTCCTCAGAAGGTGCACTGGTCTGAGCTTGTTCACTTGATTGTGCAGCTGATGTCTCTGCAGTCGATTCACTCGCTTTTCCGCCGCAAGCAGTCCCCAATAACAGGATTGAAACGGAAAGAATCACGATCAGCAATAATCTAAACTGTTTCATATCATTCTCCTCAATTAATTAGTCACCACAAGAACCTAACGTGCCTGTTTATCCATACTTCCACCATATCACTTAGCTTAAGAGATATGGAGACTCTGTCACCCCCGCTTCTGAATAAAATGAGAATACGTATTCTTGTTCTTAGTTTTCATCTTATTCCTAGTAGAAATATTTGTCAATATAGAAATACAATGATCATTTTTATTGATTATATTAGGTTTAATGTAATAAAATATGCAATATACGTATTCAGAATATTTCACATTTTGTTTGAATTCTGCTAAACTATGGATTGTACAAGGAGTGAAACATGGCACGCTTAACGATGAAGGAAATTGCACAATTAGCTCATGTATCTCAACCCACCGTATCCAGGGTTTTAAGCGGGAATCCGGATGTGAATGAAGAGATTGCGAACCGCGTTCGTCAAGTCGTCGAAAGTGTTGGTTACATCCCAAACAAAGCGGCGCAAACACTCAAGGGAAATCAGTCCTTTATCATTGGTGTTTGCGTCAGCCAGATTTATAACCCATATTTCGTTGAATTGATCGATAGTCTTGAAAACAGGGCAAAAGAAATTGGATACAGCATCATTTTCCATAATTCAAAGCACAATCCCGTCTTGGAATGGGAAAACATCCAGAATTTCATAGCCCGACAAGTGGACGGTATTATTCTGGTACCAACTGGTGAGTTCAATATTGAACGGATCAAGAAACTCAAGATCCCAACTGTTGTCATTACTCAATCCAATACAGTTCTGGACAGTGTCAGTTTGGATCATGTCAAAGCAGGCCGTATGGCGGCCGAATATTTCCTGAAAAAGGGGCACAAAGAATTCGGCTACATCGGCCATCCCCATGATGAGAAATTTATCGGCTTTGAAAGTGCCCTATACGAGAACGGACTCACGTTCAACATGGACAACTACATCGAGATCGCTGTGACTTCGACTTATAGTTCCATGATTCGCAAGGACATCGAAAAGTATTTTCAATCTCACGACACCATTCACTTTTCCTGTGTCAATACAACGAACGACATTGTCGCGATCGAATTCATGAAAGCGGCTCAAGAAAGAGGCCTTCGCATTCCCGATGATGTCAGCATCATCGGTTTTGATGACACCTATCTCACGAGCATCATGGGGCTATCGAGCATTCACCAACCGATTGACATGATGGTGAAAAATGCCATCGAAATCCTGCAAAACAGAATTAATCTGCAAATATCTTCTGACAAAATCAATATCCTGCTGGATCCAACGATCATTGAAAGAAGCAGTTCGAACTATTCACGTGCCCTTTCATGAGGTTTGGGATCGTACTGCCTAGGAAAAATAAAACTGCAGTCAAATCAACTGCAGCTTTTGATCGTCTGACGCGGACGTTTGAATCTTTACTCGATAATTTTATAAAGCTTGACTTCCATTGGTCCGGCGAGCAATTCCGCGAATTTTGGCACAATGGATGTGAAATGCGGGGTCTGGTTGTGGGAGTCGATCGCCGCCTGGTCTTGCCAGGTTTCGACAAAAGCGAAGGTGTTTGAGTCTGACAAATCGTTGCATAGTTGATAGGAAATACAGCCGGGCTCCTGGCGTGTTTTAACGATCATCTCATGAGCCAGCTGCTTGAATGTCTCTATACAATCTGGCTTGAATGTACCTTTGGCAATGATTTCGATCATGGTGAGTCCTCCTTCTGGGGGGGCATCAATCGACTTGATACCAGATACCATTATACAAATTTCTCCAGAAAACAACCGTCTTAATAGATGAATTGATTGAGGTAGTTCCTGCTGGTCAGCAAGGCGCGCTCGCAATCAGCCGTGCTGGCTTCGTAGGCCTTGTCCTCAACTTCGATGCAAGCCGGGCCCTGGTAGCGGACATCATTCAGGGCTGAGACATACTGACCCCAGTCGACATCACCCTGGCCGGGAAGCTTCGGTGACATGTATTCCAGCGGCGTGGCCAGGACACCCACATCATTGAGTTTGTCACGGTAGATCTTGATGTCTTTGAAATGGACATGAAAGAGCCGGTCCTTGAACTCATAAATCGGGCGGATGTAGTCCATCTGCTGCCAGACCAGGTGGGATGGATCATAATTCAGGCCAAAATTGGGACTGGGAATGGCTGCGAACATCCGGCGCCACATCGCGGGTGTAGTAGCCAGGTTCAACCCTCCGGGCCACTGGTCCATGGTGAAGTACATGGGGCAATTTTCGATCGCGACCTGGACCTTTTTCTCTTCGGCCAGCTGGATCAAGGGCGTCCAGATTTGAACAAACAATGCGAAGTTCTCGTCCAAAGTCTTCTTCGGATCTTTACCAATAAAGGTAGTGATCCGGTTGATCCCCAGCCGGGCTGCGGCAGTGATCATTTTTTCGATGTGCCTGATATAAATCTGGCGCTTTTCAAGATCGGCATCCAGCGGGTTAGGATAGTAACCCAGCGAAGAGAGGGTGACTTTTCGTTCTTTGGCATACTGAAGGATCGCGTCCGACTTCTGGTCATCCAGGTCGTCAACATCAATGTGGGTCACTCCGGCATAGCGACGTTCCGCCTTGCCAACAGGCCAGCACATCATTTCGACACAGCCAAATCCATGGTCGGCGGCAAAGTCGATGACTTCTTCATAGCTTTTCTCGGCCAGGATGGCGCTGACAAATCCAAATTGCATGGTATTCTCCTGATGGTTCGCCCGGTGGGCTTATTCGTTTCGTTTTATCTGGAAGATCCTTGGCAGATCCATCAACCGCGAGTATGGGCCCACTGGCTGGTAGCGGCAGATTTGAGGATTGCGTCACAGATCTGCGAGATGCGATAGCCGTCTTCAAAATCAGGCTCACATCTCTTGTTATTGACGACGGCGTCGAAGAAATCGTAGCACTCGATGATTTTGGTTTCGCTGTATCCGATGCCGAGTGCCGGGATCGGCCAAAGAGCAGCGCCATTCGGATGGGCAGGACCTGTGTAGATGGTTCTAAACCCTTTGCGGTCAGCCGGGTCGTTGGAGAAGCAGACCTGGAGTTCATCGCGACGCTCGTAATTGAAGTAGATCGAACCGGTTTCGCCGTGGATTTCCAGGGTGATGAAATTGTTGCGCCCCCAAGCGTTGCGGGTCGCTTCGAGTGAACCAATGGCACCGTTGTCAAATTTCAGCAATGTAGTAATCTCATCGTCCACATCGACGATGCCCTTCTGGACCGAACCGCCCATCTTGACGGTTCCGAGCGCATCCAGTCCGGCGGCTTGAACCGGGCGTTCACCGATGTACGTTTTGACCAGAGAGGAGACTTCCGCGATATCGGAAACCAGATAGCGAGCAATATCGATGACATGGGTGCCGATATCGCCGAGAGCGCCACTACCGGCGACATTTTTCTGGAAACGCCAGGAGAGCGGGGCATTCGGGTCGGCTGACCAGTCCTGCAGGTAAGCAGCCCGGAAATTCCGGACTTGACCGATCTCTCCATCCTGGATCAGCTTTTTGGCATAGGCAATGGCCGGGGTTTTCCGGTAATTGAACGCGAGCATATTGGTAACGCCAGCCTTTCGGACAGCGTCCAGCATCTGCAGGGCTTCTTCAGTCGTCCGGGCTATCGGTTTTTCACACAGGATGTGCTTGCCAGCTTTGGCAGCTGCAATGGCGATCTCGGCATGGCTGTCATTCGGAGTGGCGATATCGACGATATCGATGGATGGATCTTCGATGATGGTCCGCCAGTCGCCGGTTGAACGTTCATAACCGAATCGGGCGGCCGCTTCGGCGGCAGTCTTTTCATTGACATCGGCCAGGATGGCACGGACCGGGATGGCTGGTGCGGGCCAGAAAAACATCGGCATCGCCGCATAGGCCATGGAATGGGCTTTGGACATGAATCCAGCACCAATGATTCCAACGTTCAACTTTTTCATATCAGCCTCCAAATAATATTTTATTTAAATTTACGTAATATTGTGCTTTAATCATACATCCGCGCGCATAAAGAGTCAATAGACTCGACGTTTTTTCAAAGAAAATTTTCAATTATTGTAAATATGTAAAAATTCTGATTCGTAAATCTAGCCGAACACATGTATCAAATCCCTGCGCACCGGGTTTGATTCCGCCGAGAAGGCCCGATATATCAGCCTTTTACCGATGTTCTAACTTAGAATCCGGTTCCGGAAAGATCATTTTTATATATTTTTCAAAATGATTGACGCCTCTTTGCAAAAACGATAGACTTTAGACAAATACAGAAAAATACGAGATCGAGGTAGCAAGCATGTCAACCATCAGCGATGTCGCCCGGCTTGCGGGCGTTTCTGTGGCCACCGTATCGCACGTCGTAAACAAAACCCGATACGTCAGCCCAGAGCTTGTCAAGCGCGTAGAGGATGCGATTAATTCACTGGAGTATCCGCCGAATTTTGTCGTGAAAAAATCCAAAACACTACAGATTCCGACTAATCTTCGCTACATCGTCATGCTCACTTCCGATATCCAGAATCCATTCCAGCGCCAAATCATCCGGTTTTGCGAATCATTAGTCGAAGCGGCCGGTTTTGTCTTTGTCTCAGCCGAATACCACGATGCCGAAGAGCATTTTGATTTGCTCAGCCACCTGCTCTTTTCCAGTAGCAACGCCGCCGGGCTGATCTTCCTGCCCGGACCGGACCAGATCGAGCAAGCCGTCTCCAGAATGCTCAAAACCCTGAAAATCCCAGTTGTCTGCATCGGATCACACCCCAGCGGTCTGGATTGCGATATCGTTCTGTCAGATAACCGGGGAGGCGCGTACAAAGCCACGACTCACCTGATCCGCAGCGGCCACGAAAAAATTGCCATGATTTGCGGCAATAAGCTATCCGAATCGAATCTTGACCGTATTGCGGGCTACCACAAGGCTTTGAAAGAAAATGGTGTCGATCTCCCAGAAGACTTTGTCCTCACCGAGCGCGTATCCGAGGAGCAAGTCTTTGCAGCCATGCGCCAGCTGATGACGGCTCCAAATCCGCCAACCGCTGTGTTTGCAGCCAACTACCTCACTATTCTTTCCGTGATCAAATACATCAACGCCAATAACATCAGTTGCCCTCAGGAACTGTCCATCGTTGGTTTTAATGACTTTGACTGGGCTCCCTTTTTGAATCCGCCGATCACCACAGTCGCCCAGGACATTCCCAGGATCGGTGAATTGGCAGTCCAATGTCTGCTCGAAAAAATCAAACTCGAAGATGCAGAGTTCAATGAATCGGACAAGAGAAAGTCCTTCCACCGGACAGAAATCGTGCCAACCGAACTGCACGTTCGCAACTCAACTTACGGAATCGGCCGCGGACCTTTCGGTGAAAAGGCCGCTTCACCGGATGTCCTGCTGCTTTCCGACGCTGATAAAAAGGTGATCCAGTCCGGCCACTACAAGGCAGCGATTGCGTTCCATTACACAGGCAAAGCCTGGATGCGCTTGCACGAGCAGGGTATCAAGGATATTTTCAGTTCATTGGGGATCTCGATCCTGGCTGTAACCGACGCGCATTTCGATCCCGAGATGCAGAGCAAGCAGCTGGAAAGTCTTTTATCCTTTGAGCCGGATGTGATCATCACCCTGCCCACGGATAACATCAAGACAGCACCCGTGTTCAAAAAGATCGCCCAGAGCAAGACCAAACTGGTTCTAATCACCAATGTCCCGAGCGGGCTGACAACTGATGACTACGTTACTTGTGTCTCGGTCAATGAGCGTTCTTACGGCCGCAGCATCGGTCGAGGGCTGGGCGATTATATGAGTCACCATGGCAAGCGCAAGATCGCCCTGCTCAAACACGGAGCTGATTTCTACGCCACCAACCAGCGTGATAAAGCGGCTGAACAGATCCTGGTCGAGGAGTACCCCGATCTCCAGATTGTCGCCTCGTATTATTTCGCCAATGAAGAAAACGCCTATGATCGCACCCTGGAACTGTTTGGCAAATACCCCGAAATCGAAGGCCTGTATATTTCCTGGGAGGGCCCAGCCATGATGGCCATGTCCGCCCTGACTGAATTGGGGCATGCCGATGTCGCCATCGCCACAGCCGATCTTGAATATCCCGTCGCCTTGAACATGGCCAAAGGCGGCATGGTCAAAGTCTTGAGCGCCCAGACACCGTACGAACAGGGTCAGGCCATGGCTTTAGCTGCTGCAAACGCCCTGATCAACAAACCAGTCCCCTCCTTCATCGGTGTCGAGCCCATCGTCATCACACCGGAGAATTTGCTCAAATCCTGGCAGAAGGTCTTCCACGAACGTTCCCCTGCCCAGTTGAGCGAAGCCATCAGCGAAAACCCGCAATTGCCCACGATGTAAAACAGTTCTTTTTCATTGCACACACGGATTCTGAGCCGAAGATTTACCCATACAGAAACAGCCGCTCCAATCACAACCAAGATCGGAGCGGCCATTTTTATGCTAGGACAGTCGAACGGCCGGGATCATCTGATCAGGCTATGGGATCAATCAGACTTTTTCCCATTTCCCACTGGCAGCGGACCGGGCAACAGCATCACAGACTTTTGCGACTTTGAAACCCTCCGCAAAGGTGGTTGAGGGCTGCACGCCGGTTGCAACAGACTTGATGAATTCGTACGTTTCAATCGTCTTGAGTTCGCCGTAACCAATATTCATGCCCGGGATGTTCCAGGTCACTTCACCATAGAAGTGGGCAGGTCCGGTGTAAATGGTTTTGAAACCACGACGGTCATCAGGATCCTTGGCAAAGCAGACTTGCAGCTCGTTGAGACGCTCATAGTTGAACAGGATCGAACCTTCCGTGCCATGCAGCTCAACTGTGATGAAATTGTTGCGGCCCCAGGCATTGCGGGTCGCTTCGATGCTGCCATTGGCGCCGCTGGCGAGGCGAATCAGGAAAGACGCTTCATCATCGACATCAACCACTTCTTTTTTAGCATCGGCACTGAGCTTGACCGTACCAAGCAGATCAACGCCGCCTTCCTGGACCGGACGCTCCTTGATGTAGGTATCCATGAAGGAAACAACTTCCTGGATATCACCGGCCAGATACTGCGTGATGTCGATCACGTGAGTGGCGATGTCGCCAAGGGTACCTGCACCGGCGACTTTCTTCTGGAAGCGCCAGGACAACGGTGAGGACGGATCGGCCGACCAGCTCTGCAGATAGGTCGCACGGATGTTCAGGATCTTGCCAATCGAACCTTCGTCGATCAGCTTCTTGGCCATGACCAGGGCCGGCACACGGCGATACTGGTACGCACACATGTTGATCAGCGTCTGGCCCTTCTGGGCATTGGCAGCGGCTTCTGCCATGGCCTGGGCATTTTCGAGGGTGTTGGCAATCGGCTTTTCGCAGATGACATGCTTGCCAGCTTTGAGCGCAGCGATCGCGATCTCGGCATGACTGTCGTTGGGCGTACAAACGCTGACGATATCAATGGTCGGGTCATTGACGACATCGCGCCAGTCGGTGCAGGACTTTTCGAAGCCGAAGCGATCCTTGGCGTCAGCCGCAATCGAAGGAACGATGTCGCAAACGGTGTCGAGCACCGGTACAGCCGGGGCTGGCCAGAAGAATTTCGGCATGTTGGAGTAACCAACTACATGGGCTTTGCCCATGAATCCAGCGCCGATGAGTCCAACTTTCAATTTTTTCATATTGACCTCCTGTTTTTGAACGTATTGATCTAAGCGCAGCCACTTTAGGCCACACCTGAGTCATAAATGGATGATTTGCTGTATTGGTTATGAGTCGATTGCCGAAGGACCAATAACCAGTCAAAAATGTAATGGTTGCCTGAAGGATGGTTATTTCTGTTTGCCTTGAGTCAAGTTACTCAGCGCAACTGCCAGGACAATGATGGCGCCTTTGATGATGGTCTGTTGAGCGATTGACAACCCAGCCAGGATCAGCGCGTTGTTAATGACACCCATCAAGATCGAGCCGAAGAGTGAGCCGATCACCGATCCAGCACCACCAGCCATCGAGGTGCCACCGAGGACGACTGCGGCGATGACCGAAAGCTCATCCCCATCACCGAACGAAAATCGTCCGGCCTGCATGCGGCCAGCGTAGAGGATGCCAGCGAATCCGGCGAAGGCACCAGACAGGATGAAGATAATGATCTTGATCCGGTTGGTCTTGATGCCGGAGTAGATCGCTGACATTTCATTGCCGCCTGTTGCCAGAGTGTGCCGACCGAAAATGCTCTTGTTGAACAGGATGTAGCCAACGATGTAAAAACCAATGGTCCAGAAAACCAGGACGGAGATACCACCTATCATGCCAATGCCAAACACTTTGTTGAAAACCGCATTCTTGATCGGAACAGCAGCTGTCTGCGTGACCCACATGGCACCACCACGGATCACTGACATCATGCCCATGGTTGCCAGGAAAGACGGCAAACGAAGTTTGGTAACCAGGAAGCCAACGAAGGCACCGGAGACAACACCAAAACCGACACCACCAAGAATCGCCAGCGGAATGTTGTTGAGGTCTCGCAAGACCAAAGAGGCAATCATAGCGGACATCGCGGCGACTGCACCGACGGTCAGGTCGATCTGACCTGCGGCAATGACAAAGGTTCCAGCAACCGCCATGATCGAAATCATCGAGGTCTGGCGCAGGACATTAGCCAGGTTGTTCGGATTGAGGAACCCTTTACCGCCCAAGAGGACCGAGAACAAAACGAATACGAGAACAAAAACTATATAGACCATGTAGCGGTTCCACTGGATGGACCCCAGCGATGCACGCTTTTTAACTTCTTTGGATGGCATGTTGCAGCTCCTCCTCTACCCCTATGTCTTTTCTGGACAGTTCACCGGTAATCCGGCCGTCATAAATGGTGATAATCCGATCGCAGATCGCCAGCATTTCTGCCAGTTCAGACGAAACAAATATAACGGAATTGCCCTGGTCAGCGAAATTGCGGATGATCTGGATAATTTCTGATTTGGCACCAATGTCGACGCCTGCAGTTGGTTCATCGAGCATCAGGATGCGCGGGTTGGTGTTCAGCCATTTGGCAATGACAACCTTTTGCTGATTGCCGCCGGATAGCAGACGGATGGTCTTGTTGATGCTGCTGGTGATGATGTTGAGTTGTTTCACGCTCTCTTCAGTGACCCCGTCGGCCTGCTTCTCCTTGATCAGGAATTGCAGTTTGTTTCCGCGCAGTTTCTTGAGAATCGGCAAGATCAGGTTCTCTCGCACGGAATGGTTCAGGACCAGGCCCAGCTTGCGTCTGTCCTCTGGCACGAGAGCAAAACCCAGGCGAATGGCCTCTTGGGGGCTGCTGTAATCCAGCTTCTGGCCGTCGAGTATTATTGTGCCGCCTAATTTCGGGTGCAAGCCGAACAGGGTTTCCAGAATCTCAGTCCGGCCACTGCCCATCAGACCTGCCAGGCCAAGAATTTCACCTGGCTTCAGTCCAAAAGTGATGTTATTGATTTTGTCGTTGACTTTGACAGATTCCAGACGGAGCAGATCCGGGGCATTTTCGTCATAATAGCGAGGCACCCAATCAAATTTGTGTTTGGAAGATTCGCCACCGATCAAATTTGAGATAATTTGCTCCATCGTCAGGTTGGCAACCGAGTCCCGCAGGATGAATTGGCCATCGCGCAGAATCGTGATCGAGTCGGCGACCATTTGGATCTCTTTCATACGGTGGGAAATGTAGACCATCGAAACGCCTTTTGCTTTAAGCGTCTGGATGATTTCGAAAAGTCTTGACGTCTCGGTCTCGGACAACGAGGCTGTCGGTTCGTCGAAGACCAGAATTTTCGCATCCTTGGACAGAGCCTTGGCGATTTCAACCATCTGGCTGAGACCAACACTCAGTCGATAGACCGGGGTAGCAGGATCGATATCGAGATCAAGCTCGGCCAGGAGTTTTGCAGCCCGATCATTCATACTGCGAATGTCGCGGAGGCCATTATGGGCGATTTCCTCGCCAAGGAAGATGTTTTCTGCAACTGTCATGCTCTGGACCAGAGATAATTCCTGGAAGATCATGGCAATCCCCTGAGCTTTGGCATCGCGTGTATCTCTAATATGAGCCAGTTTGCCATTGACATGGACTTCGCCAGAATCCAGGGTGTATACCCCAGTCATGATTTTCATCAAGGTTGATTTACCGGCACCGTTGCCGCCAACCAGAGCATGGACTTCGCCTTGTTTGAGTTTGAATTCAACATTCTTGAGAACAGGTACGGAGCCGAAGGATTTGTTAATCCCTTTCATTTCCAATACGAATTGTTCCATGACCACCACTCGTTTCTTTTTGTAGGCCGGCGACCCGGCCGAAACCGGGCCGCCGGCGAGGAGGAAAATGTTCTGGAAGGATGGCAGGATTACTTTTTGCTGTTGGCCGCTTCAACCAGCCAGTCGGGAGCGTCAACGTGGTAGACCTGCTTGTAGGCATCGAGGATATTGGCCTGGTCGACCCGGAGCGCCGGAACGGCTACATAGGCAGGAGCATCCTTGCCAAGCAGCGCAAAGGCACCCAAGGTTGCCTCAGCAACACCCTGATCGTAGGGCAGCTGGGCTCCGAGGCCGAGAATGTTGCCTTCAGCAATCTCCTTGGCGACGTTGTTGCCGAGGTCGATGGTGCTGATTTTGACGTCGGTGCGACCAGCGGCACGCAGCGAGGAGAGAACACCTTCAGCCGGAACATCCCAGTGGGCGAAAACCGCCTGGATATCTGGATTCTGAGTCAGCATGGCATCAGCAACTTCACTGGTGGCATTGGGATCTTTGAAACCCATCTTGGAAACGACCTGGATATTGGGATATTTTTCACTCATGGTCTTTTCAAAGGCTTCCAGGCGCTGATTGGTCACGAAGAAATCAACATCGAAGTGGACGATACCCACTTTGCCCTGGCCACCAAGGGCTTCACCGATCAGATCGGCAGCAACGATACCGTTGCCATAGTTGTCAGCCGAAACACAAGAGACATAATTCTGGCCGGCGGTGAATCCTTGCGGTACATTATCCATGAAAACAAGCTTGATGCCTTTGTCTGCAGCGCGCTGGTAAGCATCGGCTGTGGCGACTGGATCGGTCGGAATGCTGACAATGATGTCAGGGTTGAGAGCCATAACGGTTTCAATGTCGGAAACCTGCTGTTCAGCCGAAAAATTGGCGTCCGTGGTTGCGACGATCTTGATACCAAGGTTGTTGAAGGTGTCTGTGAGACCCTGAAGTTGGGAGGTCGACCAGTCATTGCCACCGTAGTGGAAGACAATTGCGGCAGTGTAGTTGCCAGCTTTGACTTTGGCGATCTCATCCGGAGTCAGGCCAAGCGTCGTGGCAGAGACCGCGTCTTCACCATTGGGACCTTTGGACAGGATGACCGGTGCACCATCCGCCGGGGCTGTGGTTTCCACTGCTGCAGTGGTTGCTGCGGTGGTTGTTTCCTGAGCCGCGGCGGTTGTTTCGGCAGACGGCGAACTGCTGTTTCCGCATGCTGCGAGCGCGACAATCATGGCCAGCGCCAAGAGAATTGCTAACGTCTTTTTCATTGTGGTTCTCTCCTTCATTTTCATTATAACAGCGGACATCCCGCGGTTAATCAAATCAATTTGTCTTTCAGGTATTCATAGGATATCTGGCATGCTTCGGTCGGATCTCCGGCGTATCCATCGATTTCTACGAGGTAATCCCCCGTATAGCCCTGTGCCTTCAGGAAATCAATGATGGCTGCAAGGTCAATCTTGCCCTTGCCGAGCGGGACAAAGCCTTCATCGGACAAGTCTTTGAGATGGACATACTGAATGCGCGAATAGTATTTCTTGACGAGTTCCAGAGCATCCCCACCACCCGCAACGAGATGGGCGATGTCCGGGCAGAAGCTGATCGGTGTCAGGGCGAAGATTTTGTCGATCTCTTCCGGATGCTGGACCATGGATCCCAAGTGAGGATGGTAACTGGCGATCAGGCCGTGACGGTTAGCGATGGATTGGACTTGATTGAGTGCTTTGGCGAGGAGCTGGTAGTGCGGCTCGCGGATACCACTGGAACTGATCGAGCCACCACCAACCACAAGGTGCTTAGCGCCCAGGCCAGAGGCCAGGATGGCAACTTGTTCGATGCGGAACAGTTCATCTGGCAAAGCATCCGGGTAAATGAATTGACCACCCACATAAACGCCGAGCAGATTAACCTGGTATTTTTCGAGCAAGGCCTTGAACGTTTCTGGTTCAGATGCAAAGCGCATCAGGTTCCCATCGAAAATTTCAATGTTCTTGAATCCACACGAGGCGATCTTCTGGATCGCAGTTTCATCGTCAACGAGTGTCACGTAGGCGATGTCCTTCATGTTTGTCACCCCGCCACCCGAACCGACGAGTAATCCAAAGGCATTGGTCATGTAGCCGATGTTCATTTTGTTAACCTCCCTTTTTTCGATTTTTTTCTGTATTTTTCTGTATTTACTCTGGAGGGAAAATTTTATCCGGGTCAGCAAATCGCTTCACCGGATAAAGAGTTTGATATGGTCTTGCAAGTAAATTTGCGTAACTCTTTCTTGTTTTTAATGATATCACGAGCCGAAACAGGGGTCAATAGAATTGTCAGGTAGTTTACACTAGCACTTGACCGTTTTTTTGGTCGTTGTTTTGTGCAGACAGCTTAACCAGCTGGAAATATTTTACTATATTTACTTTTAGTTGATTTTTACAGATCTTTTTAATTGCGCGGATTCCAAAATGGCGTTGACAACTTCGATTGAACGCAGTCCGTCTTTTCCAGTAATCGGCGGTGATATCCCCCGGTCTAGTGCTTCAATAAAGGCGTCGATTACACCTGATTTGATCTGAACCTTGTTAGTCGCAATTTGACCGCCCTGATAAAACATCGAAGAGCCATCTCGTTTGATCAACTCAATCGGGAAATCTTGATTCTGATAGATCTTCATGATGCCTTCAGTTCCATACAAGATCGTGCTGTTATCTTCCTCGCCATAGTAGGTCCAACTGTTTGTCAAACTACCAATCACGCCCGAACGGGTACGGAGAATACAAAAGACATTGTCGTCAACTCCGATCCTTTCACCGTCACTGGTACATTTGTCTAATGTTTCGGCAACGGCTGTCACTTCCGTAAATTCGTCATCGAGCAAGAACCGCATCAGATCGATTTTGTGAACACCAAGGTCTCCAAGCGATCCGACAGACGTGAAATTCTTATCAAAAAACCACGTTTTACTGCTTTTTTCGATCCCCCAATTTTCTGGTCCTGCATGGCCAAAGCACGTTTTGAATGTAAGAACCCGGCCGATTTCTCCATTGGCAACAAGTCTCTTCGCTTGTTGGTGGGCTTGTGTCAGTCGTTGGTTATGTCCAACCATTAGAACGCAACCAGCTGCTTCAGCCGCCTGGATCATTGCCTTGGCCTCTTCGGGGGTTTGGGCCATCGGTTTTTCACATAGAACATGCTTACCAGCATCAAGCGCCTGGATTGACATCGGAGCATGAAAAAGGTTAGCTGTACAAACACTGACAGCCTGGACTTGTGGGTCACTCAGAAGATCATCATATGTAGGGTATGCTTTCCCACCAAATTGGTCTGCCAGTTCTTGGGCTCTGGAAGGCAGCGCATCAAAGAAGCCGACAATTTCAGCTTTGGGGTTTTCACTATACTCAGGGGCATGTCTGAAGCGGGTAATTGAACCACAGCCAGCAATAGCAATTTTGATCATCATTTACACTCCCGTCCTCCGGTTGATAAGACAGCCGGCCAAATATCAAAGGTTTGACCGGCTGTCCGCTCACAAGGGTTTATAGGATTCCATTCACTTCAAGGTGCATTCAATGGCTTTAAGGTGCTCGAGGGAAATCCGGGCGATGGAATCAGGATGGTTTCCGCGCGCAGTAAATCCTGTTTCCATGGTCACATAGCCATCGTAGTTGACGTCTTTCAGAGCCTGCATGATCGAGACGAAATCGCAACCTGCCGTTCCCGGTGCCTTGCGGTCATAATCGGTCAAATGGATATGTTTGAGATCCTTGCCCATGCGGTAGATGTAGTCCGTCGGCGGCTCATTGCGATAGAATGCATGGGCCGTGTCAAACATAACCGAGACATTGTCCAAGCCGACTTCCTCCATCATATTGAGCGCATCATCGGCTGATTCAACAAGATTACTGTCGGTCGGTGTTGGTTCGAGGGTCAGACTGACGCCTTTTGTTTTCGCGTATTCGGCGATGCTGCGGATTCCTTCACGGGAATAGGACCATGCTTCCTTCTGTGGCGTGCCATAGATCATCCAACCGCAGACAATCAGGACCTTATCACAATTAAAATCAACAGCCATGTCGACAACATCTTTGACATGCTGGACTGACCACTCACGCTCTTCCTTGATCGCAGAGGCGATGTTGGCGCCAGGCCCGCCGCCAGGAACAGGAAGCAGTGACGAAAAGACGATCCCTGCGTCCTTCAGCCAACGGTTGATTTCCCGCCGTTTGTCTGCATCAAGGAAATACGGCCAGGCGTGCGGCGAGGCGCAACCCAGTTCAATACCGTCGTAGCCAATCCGGGCCAGACGATCGATTGTGTCTTTGAGCGGGTAAGCAGGGACCCAGTTAGGAAAACTGCTGTAAACCCAAGTATTGAACGCGTACTTCATAATAAATTCCTCCCGAAATATAGGATTGAATGACTTTATTGATAGATCAATTTCAACTTCGGCTCTTTTTACGGTTACCGATTGTACTGAGCGCAACAGCGAGAATGATAATCAGACCGCGGACGACCATCTGCTGACTGACATTTAGACCACCGATGATCAAGCCATTATTGATGACTCCGAGCAGGAGTGAACCGACAACGGCACCGATGATATTACCAGAACCTCCAGCCATTGAGGTTCCCCCAAGGACGACTGCAGCAATGACTGATAGCTCATCTCCTTCACCATAGGTATAACGGGCAGTCTGCATGCGGGCAGAGTACATAATGCCGGCCATAGCTGCTGAGACACCACTGAAAGTCATGACTAGGGTGGTCAGCTTCCTGACCTTTATGCCCGAGTAAATCGCCGAAGTCGTATTACCTCCGATCGCCATTACTTTCTTTCCATAAGCGAGGTGACGCAGAGCAAAATCGCCAATAGCGAGCGAGAGCAAAGTCCAAACCAGAACAATGGGAACGCCAAAAAGTAACCCCATGCCAAATATGTTGCTGAATGTGGTATTGGCTATGGCAATCGCCTTTGTCGCCGTGGTCCACATCGCCAGTCCTTTAATGACACTGAGCATGCCCAACGTGGCTAAAAACGACGGAATGTTGACAATTGTGATGAAAAATCCATTGATGGCACCAATTGCAGCACCCAGAAGCAGGGCAACAAATACCGAAAGGAAGATATTGTCGGTCTTTTGCAGGGTGATTGCTGACATCAGGGACGAAAGCGCCACAATGGATCCGATCGACAAATCAATCTGCCCAGAGCCGATGACAAAGGTCATGGCAACCGCCATCACGGAAATCATCCCAGTCTGACGGGTTATGTTCATCAAGTTTGACATCGAGAAAAAGCTGTTGCCTAGCCAGATGGCAAAAAAGACCAGAACGACTATAAAGATCAAATAGACCATATATTGGTTTGCTTTGAATTGAACCTTGGCACCAGGCACTTTATTTTTGGATGGCATGCTGCAGGACCTCCTCTGAATGGATCTGGGCATGATCGAAGGTTTCACTTATTTTGCCGGCACTTAAAACGATGATCCGGTCACAGATGGCCATCATTTCCGATAACTCAGACGAGACAAAAACAACTGCATTGCCCTGGCTGGTGAACTGGCGGATGATTTCGATGATTTCTGCCTTGGCTCCGATGTCGACACCGGCTGTCGGTTCATCCATAAGCAGGATTTTCGGTGCGATGTTCATCCATTTAGCGATGACCACCTTTTGCTGGTTGCCGCCGGACAAGTTGAGCATCCGAGTTTGAATGCCATTGGTTTTGATGCCAAAGGCGGATATGGCTCGCTCACTGATCTGACGAACGAGGTTTGCCCGAATGACACCATTTTTTACAACACTGGCATAATTGGTTGAAATGACATTGTCCTTTAGAGGGTGAACCAGAACCAGGCCCTGGCGTCGACGGTCTTCAGGCACAAGTGCGATGCCACTCTTGATCGCCTGATCGATCGACCGGAAGCGGGTCAGATCCCCGTTGATTCGAATTTCGCCAGCATCATAACGCCGTTTACCAAAGATGCATTCGAGGATTTCTGTACGGCCACTGCCCATCAATCCAGCTAAGCCAACCACTTCACCTTCACGGACAGAAAACGAGATATCGTCAATTTTGCCGCGCAGGGTCAAGTTGCGAACATCCAGAATCGACTGGTTGCCAACTGGCATGGTGCGGACCTTCCAAGCCATTGCCTTCTCGTTTGTTTCGCCCATCATGTAGTGGATCAGGGTTTCCATGGTGTAATTACCAGTTGGCTGGCTGGCAACAATCCTGCCGTTCCAAAGAACTGAGATTTCATCAGCGATCTGGAAGATCTCATTCATACGATGAGAGATGTAGACAATCGAAACACCTTTGCTCTTCAATTCCCGGATGATACGGAATAGAATCTCAGTTTCTTTATCGCTCAATGATGCCGTTGGTTCGTCCATGACGAGAATCAAGGATTTTTCCGACAGCGCCTTGGCAATTTCGATCAGCTGGCAGTAGCCAACATCTAGATTTTCAATTTTTTCTTCAACATTTATATCAACCCCAAGGCTATTGATCAGCTCCCGGGTCCTTTGATTCATGGCCTTTTTATCAAGGACACCCCCGCGCTTGATTTCATTGTTGAGAAAAATGTTCTCACTTACCGTCAGGGTCGGCACCAGACTGAGCTCTTGAAAGATGATACCAATACCATTTTTCCTGGCATCAGAGTAGCTGTTGATTTCCGTGACTTCATCGTTGATGGCAATGGTCCCGGCATCAGCAAAATAGACACCCGTTAAGATTTTCATCAAGGTCGACTTGCCGGCGCCATTGCCGCCGACAAGGGCATGGACCGAACCGCGTTTGAGGCAAAAGTCCACATTGTTGAGAACCGTCACTCCGCCAAAGGATTTGCGGATCCCCTTTAGAGTCAAAACATGATCGGACACATAGCCACCTCAGGTCTCCAGGCTGTACCTGGTCTGCCGGGCCGCCTTCTGGCTCAGCGGCCCGGCTATCAATTGCAGAAGATCGTGTCAGGAATTCATTTGAGGAGGTCTTTGAGTTCCTGTGGCGCTTCAATGCCGTAGCTATCGAAGTAAGCCTGCAGTAAATTGGTTTTGACAACCGGTAGTGCAGGAGGTGTGATGAAGGTCGATGGCAGCGGTTTGCCAAGCAGGCCATAAGCGGCGGCATAAGCTTCAGCTTTGCCTTGTTCGGACGAACGCGGTGCTCCGGTACCACGGATCATGCCGTCGGTAGCAAGCATGCGCGCGGCGGTATCACCGAGATCACAGCATGTGATCACAACATCGGTTCTGCCGAGCGAATTGGCTGTTGCGATTGCACCTTCAGCCGGGATGTCCCACGAAGCAAAGATGCCATTGATATCCGGGTATTTGGCAAAGATGGCGTCGGCTACGGTGCCTGTGTTGTTGACATCGGTGAAGCCAGCTTCCATGACGATCTGGATATCTGGATAGTTATTCTGGATGGTTTCGCGGAAACCGCGGTCGCGTTCATTGGTGACGTAGAAATCGAGATCATAGAACATCATGGCGACTTTGCCCTTGTAGCCGAGTTCCTTAGCCATGATATCGGCTGCAGCCTTGCCATTGCCATAGCTGTCTGAGCTGGCTACAGCGACATAATCCGTGCCAGCTTTGTAGCCTGTCGCGACATTTTCCATGAAGACGATTTTTGTATCGCTGCCTTTGACATTGGCATTGAGGGCGGATGCTGCAGCATCACCATCAAACGGCATGACAAAAAGAACGCTCGGTTTGAGTGCCATGGTGCTTTCGATATCAGAGACTTGCGTTTCAGCTTTGAAATTGGCATCGGTCACCGAAATGACCTTGATACCCCAACTTTCAAGGAGCATGGTCGCGGTAGCAAGTTTAGTCTGGTTGCACGTGTCACTTTGCGTGTGATAACAGAACGCAGCTGTATAGTTTCCAGCCTTGAGCTTGGCAATTTCTTCATCAGTCAGTGAGAGTTCTGAAGGTGCAATCGCCTGGACACCCTCGGCGCTGACGCTCAACGCCTTGGTCGGATTGAGATCGATCGGTGGATAATTTGCTGACTGAGCTGCTGCTGTTTCATTCTGTGTTGTTGCGGTGACCGATGTCGTCTGCTGCAGCGCTGAGGTTTCGGCAGTCGAACTGCATCCAGCCAATGTGGATACAATAAGGATCAAGCTTGCAAGGACCAGGAACATTTTCTTTTGCATGATTTCTTCTCCAATCGTGTTATCTATTCGGATGAATCGACATGATTTGTGCTGGTTTCGGGTAATAAAAACGCTTTCCCCCTTCCCGGTCGGATTGACTCTTGAATGTTGTCATTATTTTTTCTCTCGACTTTCAAGTTTTTTACTCCCAGATGAAGACCACTTTCTGAGTCTTGCCAGAATCGAACAGCGGAAATGCTTGCTCAGCTTCAGCAATTTTGAATGTATGGCTCGAAATTTTTTCCAAAGGGATCTGGTTGTTAACGATGAAACTGGAGATTTCCTCCCAGTCGGCACGGTTGAAATACCAGCAGCCTTTGAGTTCGACCAGCTTACGAATAAACTGGTTGCTCGGATCGATGGTTGCCTGATTTGATTCGGCAATAACAGCAACTTGTCCCTTTTTGCGGACACTATCGAGTGCAGAATTGAGTGCAATGCTGCCACCGGCTGTGACAATAGCACCATCCGCACCGAGACCTTGGGTCAAGGCGCGAACAACTGTTGCGGTATCCTCTGCTTTGGGGTTGATTACGTAATCCGCACCAAGTTCCCTGGCCAAATCGAGACGGGCATCGTCAACATCAACCGCGATGACCCGGGCTCCGAAGCCCTTTGCCATGAGAATTCCGCCACTACCCATCGGACCGCAGCCGATAATAACAACAGTCTTGCTACCATTCAGAGCGATCCGCTTGCTAGCGGTGTAGAGAGTTCCGGCTACATCCGTAGCAAGCGCCCCTGCGACATAAGACATTTCAGCCGGTAACTTCAGGCAGTTCTCCTCCGGAATCACCATATAGTCAGCATGAGCGCCGTTCGCCTGAAAACCAATGCATTGGAATTTCGAACACAAAATGACATCTCCACTTAAGCAGTGCGGGCAAGATCCACAGCCCAAACCAAGATAGATCGCTACACGATCACCGACTTTGACTTTGCTGACACCTTCGCCCAGCTGGCTGACAACACCGCAAGGTTCGTGACCGGGTGTGATGCCAGCATCATCCTTATCATCGAACAAATTGTCGCCATGAAAACGGTGAAGGTCACTCCGACAGAGCGCCGATGCTTTCATCTGAATCAGAACCTCACCTGGCTTAGGTACTGGAATCGGTTCGTCCACGACAATGATCGTATTTTTTCCGGGAATCTTTGCTGCAAGCATGGTAAATACTCCTTTGTTTATACAAAATTTATATAAATTTCTATGTGATTATTTTGTTTATTGAAAATTTAGATAAAGAGAATGGTGTATCTGTATTAATTTAAGTAAAACATAGCATCTATCGCAACAATAGTCAACACCTTGCGCATAAATTTATAAAAGGCACTGTTTCTACAGCGCCTTTTACGTAAATTCTGTTGTGCGTCTATTTTTCGTTCGGATTATTGCTTGATCGAATCTGGCATCCGGGTTTTGATCAGATCTTTCCAGGCCTTTTCAAGATTACTGGACAAGACCGTATATGGCGGCACACCAATACATTTGAATTCAGTCCGGCCCAGCAGAGCCTTGGCTGTGGCAACTGCCACTGCGACACCCTGGTCGTATGGCCGTTGGGAACTAAGCCCGATCACATATTGCCCTTTGGCCATAAAAGAGGCGATCTGGTAATCGAGATCGGTCGTTGAAATCACGACTTTTTTCAAGCCCATATCCTGCAGAGCTTCAATTGCTTTGAGTGCTGGACGCTCCCAGGTCACATATAATCCATCAATATCCGGATGCTCCTGAAACATCCGGATGCAAGTATCATAGGCATTTTCGATCGTGTAAAAATTCCCGTGCGCGACAATTTCCAGATTATTTCCAAGTTCAAGCAAAGTCTGCTCGGCAAAAAAATCGCGCTGTTTAGTAGCGAAAAAGGGTGTACCATGCGTGAGTAACCCGATTTTTGCTGGTGGCTTTCCATCAAAATAGTCAATCAGAATCTTGGCTGCATTCTGACCGTTTTCCCGTTCATTGACCGAGATCCAGCATGCATAATCATCTTTTTCAAATCCTTGGGGCATGTTGTTTATTAATATCAATTTGGTCTGGCTGGCAATCTGCTTGAATTTGGCCGCTGTTTTCTCCTCGTCTGTGGGTACGGCTATGATCGCGTCTGGGTGCTGGAGCATGATGCCCTCGAGTTGAGCGATCTGCAGTTGAGGATCAAAATGAGCATCGGCAACCGACAAGAGTCGAATACCATATTTCATCAAAGTATCCCGAATAGCTTGCTCATGGAGAGCCGTCCATTCATCACCGCTGTAATGGAAAGATATGGCCACGGCGAATTTTCTTTGTTTGAGTTCAACAATCTCTGCTTCTGTCAGTATATTTTCCTCTGGATAAACAGACATTTCACCGAATGGACCACGAGCGATATTCTGAGTCGACTTGCGAATCGTCAAGTCCATCGGAACCAGTTTAATTTCTGTTTTTGCTTGCTTCTCCGCCTTGATTTTCCCGATCAACATCTGTACAGCCGATTGTCCGAGAGTTTCCATATCCTGTTTAAGTGTCGTCAAGGGGGGTGTCACAAGTTGGCACCAGCTGTCATCACCGAAGCCAATCACCGAAAGATCTTTTGGGCATTCGATCCCCAAGGTTGTGACCGATTTAAGTAATAGAAGGGTTAAGGTATTGCCCCCGGCAAAAACAGCAGTCGCCACTTTGGACCGGAGGAATTTGTCCAACTCCAGTTCGATGTCCCCACGATCAAGATCCATGCGAACAACCAGTTCTTCGCGAAATGGGATTCCATATTCAATCATCGCGGCCTTATAGCCTGCCAGACGGTCAACAACCGTCGTCGAAGAGGAGTTTTCAAGCAGCAGTGCAATGTTTTCATGCCCACATTTGATTAAATGCTCAGTCCCCTTGTAGATTCCATGGAAATTGTCGGACAGGATACTGTCTACTTTATTGATGTTCATTGTCCGTTCGACACAGACAAAAGGAATCCCTGACAACTGCAGTTTTGCTTGAGCTGAAGAGTCATCACTGACCGGAGTGATGATGACACCCGCAATCCGCTTGTTGGCCATGATTTCGGTCAGTAGATGCTTCTCTCGATCTGGATCATCATTTGATAAATAAGTGGACAGTAAGTATCCGAAGGGTGCCAATTGACGGGAAAGGACTACGACCAGGTGGGAATAAACCACACTGAGCGTATTAGGAACAATCAGGGCAATTTCCGATTTCTTGCCCATCCGCAGATTGCGGGCCTTGGATATTTGGACTTTTGGCTTGTAGCCTGTTTCCTGAATCACCTTCTCAATGATCTCGACTAATTCAGGACTAACGTACCGTGTCTTATTAATCACATGCGAAACAGTCGCTATTGAGACACCCGAACGATCGGCGACATCTTGGATGGTCACGCCCATTTTCATGTCTCCTTGTTCATTTTACGCAAAGACTAGCATGTTTACCGATGAAGTGTCAAATTGAATCGCAAATTGCAGCATCAAATTCTTGATAAAAGTCTGATGTGATTTTATGTCTATTGTTTTTAGTTAAGAATCCTTCAGTCCTGATGATTATACCTGCCGGAGAAGGCAGGGCAGAGCTCGAAAACACTGCTTCAAATCTTGTTTCGCCGCTGATAGGTCGTATGGAGAAGCTCATGAGCCAGCTGCGAACCCGGTTGGCCAAGAAACACCTCGTAGAGTTTCCTGATATCCGGATTGTCGTGAGACTTGCGCAAGGGTTTGCCCTCATCTTCGCGATAGATTGCCTGAAGTCTCAACTGACGGATTTCCGGGGTTGAAGGACGGGGCTGGCCGCCTCCTGACAGGCAACCGCCGGGGCAGCCCATGACCTCGATGAAAACGTATGGACTGGTCCCCGCTTCAATTTCATCCATCAGCTGCCTTGCGCCGGACAGACCGCTCGTAACCGCTATTGGCACTTCGATTCCTTCCAGGAACGACCAGGCCGGCAGGACATTTTCGAACCGGATGGAAGCTGTCTTGATGCGGTCCAGACCGACGATTGGCTGGATATGGAGGTTTTCAAACGGCAAGGGCCGGCTGGTGACGACTTCATAGACCGTGCGCAGTGCAGCCTCCATGACACCGCCAGTCGTGCCAAAAATTGCCGCCGCTCCAGTTGATTCCCCCATCGGCGAGTCAAACGGTGAATCTGGCAGATTTGCAAAGTCGATTCCGGCTTCCCGGATCATCCTTGCCAGTTCGCGTGTGGTCAAGACTGCATCCACCGTTGCCAATCCACGCGTCTTCAACTCCGGCCGAGTGATCTCAAATTTCTTGGCGGTGCAAGGCATGACCGAAACAACAGACAGTTCGGTTGGGTCCAATCCATTACTCTGGGCATACCAGGTTTTGGCCAATGCACCCAGCATCATGTGCGGCGATTGACAGGTTGAAAGATGGGCCAGCAGATCGCCATGAAAATGTTCTGCATACTTGATCCAGCCAGGACTGCAGCTTGTAATCATCGGGAGGACCGGATCCGGCAGATGATGCGGCAGATTCAAGGCAGCCAGCTGACGATCATCGATCTGTCCTTGCTTCTTCGCCAGAGCTGCCAGTCGGGCGAGCAACTCGTATCCCTCTTCCAGAATCGTCAAGTCAGCCGTAAAATTGGTATCGAAAACAACCTGAAAACCCAATTGCCGCAATGCGCTGGCCATCTTCCCCGTAACCAGGGTCCCCGGAGCCAGGCCGAATTCCTCGCCGAGCGCAGCACGGACCGCCGGAGCGGTCTGCACGATCGTCTTTCTGGCCGGATCACTCAAAGCTTGCCAGACAGCGGTGATCGAATCCTTTTCATGAAGGGCATCGACCGGACAAACCGTTGTGCATTGGCCGCAATAGGTGCAGACTGCTGTTCCCAGACGTTCTCGGCCGCCAGGTCCGATTTCTGTTGCGAAACCCCTATTCTGGGCATTCAGTGCACCTACACCTTGAACCTCGTTGCACATGGAAACACAACGCCGGCAAAGAATGCATTTGGTTGTGTCCCTGATAATGGCCGGACTGCTGTCATCCATGGCATTTTTCGACCGTTTGCCAACAAAGCGGGACTCTTTGATCTGGAGCACTTCACCCAAATCCTGGAATTCGCATCTCCCATTCCGGTCGCAGTGCAGACAGTCTGCCGGATGATCCGACAGCATCAATTCGTAGAGGATTTTTCTCATCTGCCTGACTTTGGCCGAATGCGTCAAAACAACCATTCCTTCAACTACAGGCGTCACACAAGCGGCCATCAGGCCTTTTGCTCCAGCAACTTCCACCGAGCAGATCCGGCAGGAACCGACTGCATGCAGCTGGTTGAAATGACACAAAGTCGGGATCCCGATCTTATTAGCCGTAGCTACATCCAAAATCGTCTGGCCCTCTTGCGCTTCGACGCTCTGACCGTTGATCGATAGATGAATCATACCCTCATCTCCATTCCTTCAGCGCCGGTCACAACGCAGGCAGCGCATGGCTTCGGCAATCGCATCGAGCTTATGGAAACCTTGAGCGACTTCAGTAAAACTCTGCTTCCGGACCTTGGGATCCATGTATTTCATGGCAAATCTGCCATGTTCGAGCAACTCGTCATCGTCCTCTGCAGCAGGAATATCGATTGGTTCCCCTTTGTTCAGAACCCCATTGCCTCCCAGATACTGGTCGATCGCCTGGGCCGCTTTCTTGCCGTCTGCAATGGCCGCGATGACGACGTCCGATCCCCGGACAACATCACCACCGGCAAAAACGCCGGGCAAAGTGGTTTCAAAAGTATTCCCCTTGATCACAAAAGTACCCAGACTGGTCATTTCAATTTCATCCGGACGGACGAAAGGCAGATCCGAATACTGGCTGACCGCAGGAATCACCAGATCGACAGAAAATTCGATCCGGGGCCCGGAAATCGCGACTGGCTGGCGGCGGCCTTCAGCATCAAATCCCTGCAGTTTCATTTGCTGGCAGACAACTTGTTCAACCTTCTGGTTGCCTATCATGGCTAACGGTTCAACCAGTTCATGGATCATGACACCCTCTTCGACCGCTTCACAGATTTCCCGCGGATCGGCCGGCATATCCGACATGCACCGGCGATAGAGAACGTGCACTTCCGATGCCCCCAGACGCAAGGCGGTCCGGGCTGCATCGAATGCCGTGCTGCCTCCGCCAATCACAGCCACTACACCATGGACAGCAACCGGGCGGCCTAGATTGATGTCGCGCAAAAAATCCAGCCCATGATAGACATTGGGCAAATTTTCGCCCGACAAGCCGATTTTCCGTGAACGCTGCGTCCCCGTGGCTATATAGACCGCATCGGATTGGTCACGGATCGTCTTGAAGTCGATAGCCTTGCCCACTTCCACACCGGTCCTGATTTGAATGCCAACCCGCCGGATCGCTTCGATTTCCTTGGCAAGCATCTTCCTGGGCAACCGGTATTCCGGGATCCCATAGGCCAGCATTCCGCCGGCTTCAGGCTGGGATTCATAAATAACAACGGTATAGCCCAGGCGCCCCAGATAGTAGCCGCAGGTCAATCCAGACGGGCCGCCGCCAATGATGGAAACAGTTCGACCCTTGCGGGGAAAAATCAGATCAACCTTGGGTGTTTCATTCTTGAAGGCTTCATCGGCAGCATACCGTTTCAGGTCGCGGATCGCCAGGGGTTCATCCACTTGGGCCCGGCGGCAGCGGCTTTCGCAGGGATGCGTGCAAACCCTTCCACAAACCGAAGGAAATGGATTTTCCTGCATGATCAGGTCATACGCTTCTTTGGGTCTGCCAGCTGCGATCAAGGCAATATACCCTGGCACATTGACGCCCGCTGGACAGGCATTCGAGCACGGAGCCAGGAACAGCGACGAGCAAACGCCTGCCCGGCAATACTTGTCCCTGATATGCTCGTCATATTCATCCCGAAAATATTTGATCGTGCTGAGAACCGGATTGGGCGCCGTTTGCCCCAAGCCGCACAAGGCTGTCGCCTTGACGGTCTCACCCAGTTCGATCAACCGTTCGACATCGCCTGCCTGGCCCTGACCCTGGGTGATTCGTTCCAGGATATCCAGCATCCGGCGAGTGCCGATGCGGCAGGCCACGCATTTGCCGCAGGATTCATCTTGGACAAAGTCCATGAAAAAACGGGCCACATCGACCATGCAAGTATCTTCATCCATGCAGATCAAGCCGCCCGATCCCATGATCGCGCCCAGTTCAACCAGGGACTGATAATCGATTGGCGTGTTGAGGTGTGCCTTGGTCAGGCAGCCGCCAGATGGCCCGCCAGTCTGGGCGGCCTTGAATTTCTTGCCATTCGGGATGCCGCCGCCGATATCGAAGAGAATGTCCCCGAGAGAAATGCCCATTGGCACCTCAACGATACCGGTGTTCTTGACATCACCGGCCAAAGCGAAGACCTTTGTCCCCTTGCTCTTTTCAGTGCCGATCCCGGAAAACCAGTCGCTGCCATTGCGGATAATGGCCGGGATATTGCCCAACGTTTCGACATTGTTGATGACTGTGGGTTTGCCGAACAACCCCTTCTCCGTTGGAAACGGCGGCTTTTGCCGGGGCTCGCCTCGCTGCCCCTGGACCGAGTTCATCAACGCAGTTTCTTCACCACAGACAAAGGCGCCTGCGCCAATCCGGATTTCGACATCAAATGAAAAATCTGTATTGAACAGGTGCTCCCCGAGCAAGCCGACCTCTCGCAATTCACTGATTGCATGGTCCAGACGTTCAATAGCCAGCGGGTATTCCGCCCGGATGTAGATGTAGCCCTTGCTGGCCCCAATCGCGTAGCCTCCGATAGCCAGTCCTTCAAGCAGGACATAGGGATCCCCCTCGAGCAGACTGCGATCCATGAATGCACCAGGGTCGCCTTCATCTGCATTGCAGATGATGTATTTTTGCTCGCTGGTCGTTTTGCGCCCCAACGCCCATTTCATACCCGTGGGGAATCCACCGCCACCGCGTCCGCGCAGACCGGACAACCGGACTGTTTCAATCACTTGCTCAGGTGTCATTTCGTGCAGAACTTTGTACAGGGCCGTGATCCCATCATGGGCAATGTATTCATCCAGCTGGCCGTAGTCGATTTTCCCGCAGTTGGCCAGGACGATTTTAAGCTGGCGACTGAAATAGTCCAAGTCGTCCAACCGGACAATCCGTTTGCCTGTTCTCCGGTCAACAGAGCAGAACTGTTCCGCCACCTGACCCTTGAGCAAATGGGACTGGACAATTTCATGAATCGCTTCAGCCGTCAGTTTGCAGTAAAAGACATTGCCAGGCTGGACGATCATGGCGGGTCCGGCATCACAAATCCCCATGCAGCCGGTCATCTTGACCAGAATGTTTTCGCGGATGCCTGCTTTTTCCAGTTCGTCAACCAAGGTCTCATGAATCGACTGGCTGCCACAGGAAATGCAGCCTGCACCACTGCAAATCAGGATGGTCTGGGAATACTGATCCTGGCGAGTGAAAAAAGCATTCCGGATATGCGCGAGATCACCGGCGGAACGGATCAAATTGGCAGACTGTTCAGACATGCCCAATCCCCCCTCTCTTCAAGGATACTGGTTCAGAATTTCCTGCAATTTATTAGCGTTCACTCGTTTATGAATGACATTGTCAATCGCGACAGCAGGAGCCAGGCCGCAGGAACCGAAGCAGCGCTTGACTTCAAGAGTGAACCTCCCATCGGTCGAGGTTTCACCGACTTCAATGTTCAGCGTCTTTTTCAGATTGTCCAGCACCTTGGTTCCGCCCCGGACATAGCAAGCCGTTCCCAGGCAGACCTGGATGGTGTGGCGGCCATGCGGTCGGGTCTCGAAATAGGAATAGAACGACACAACGCCATGGATTTTCGACAGTGGCACATCCATTTCTGCCCCAATGAAATGGAGGACATCGTCAGAAAGATATGGAAAAATCGCCTGCGCCATGTGCAGGATCTGGATCAGGTTGCTGTCCTTCTTTTCATAATCTTGAATCACTTGGCGAAGCAAATCGAACTGCGCCTGCTGATCGGCTTGCAGTTCTGCACAATCACATGTCCCGGCCATAACCAGCACCTCCAAAATGTCAATGGATGCAATCGCAGAATTCTGTTGGCATAGGATCAAATTGGATCTAACCCTCCCGCATCAGGATTTCATCAGCTAATGCGAGGTAATCTGCTGCTCCTTCCGAGTTAGGTTTGAAGGTTATCCCGTCCTGGCCAGTTGTCAGAAACTCATCGATACTGACATTTTCCCGGACACGATTTTTAAAAACAATTCCATCAAAACCTAATCTGAGCAGATCGTTGATGTCGCTGTTGGTTTGTTCTTGATGGTCTTCACGTGTAATCATGATGCCTGCGATTTCAAGCTTGGAGTTGAGCCTCTTTTTGATATCCGCAATGGCATCCAGCAAATTCTTCAGCTCTGCGAGGGATGAAAATTCTGGCTGGATCGGAATATAAACCCTCGAGGCAGCAGTAAGCGCATTGATGGTTAAAAGGCCCAGTCCGGGCGGGCAATCCAAGTAGACAAAAGCGTAGTTGTTAGCACTGGGATCCAATGCTTTGCGCAGAATCAATTCCCAATCCGGTTGATCAGCCAGTTGATCGACTGTATCCGACAGGTTTGCCGATGATAGGATCAAGTCGAAATCTTTTTGGCGGATCATCGCCTCTGCGGCGGATTTACGGCCTGTGAGCAAATCGCTGACTGTGGGTCCGGTAGAAGGAAGGCCCAGCGATACACACAGCGATGCCTGTTCATCGAGATCGACCAGCAAGGATCGCCGGCCCAGCACGGCCATTGCGGCTGAAAGATTGACTGCTATTGAAATTTTACCGAAACCGCACTTCTGGTTGATAATTGCGACGATCATGATGTGCCTCCTTTAATCCAATTCTTTGAGGCATTGAATAAATTCCAATCATTTCGTTCGTCCGAGGCAAATTGCTCATCTGACTCTATTATACTCCTCAAATTCATACATATTTTATCTGTGGCAAAGACCGAATCAGAATGAATATCCATGGGATCCCAATTTATGCAGCACCAATGATGTGATCCTGTCAGTTGGACCCAGGTGAAAGTCTAACTGCCACTTCCGAGTGAATCCATCATAACTGCTCCGGAATATGATGATGAGCAACCTATTGCACGCGAATTCGAGGCTAAACTGACAGGCGTATCAGCAATATCTGACAAAAAGACAGGCTGGTCAATTGACCTGCCTGTTTTTTTAAACGGGTACGCGTTCATGTTTATCCAATTTGGGCTGATTAATCTGGCATTTAACCTCAAGTGCCTTTGAAGTCATGCTTATTTAATGTCATGTTGAGTTGTTTCGGTCTTTTCCAAACGATTTCCAGAACTACGGGTCGCCAGCTTGAGAATGACCCATCCGATCAATGCTACCACAATCATTGCGATCAGGGTCGCCGGTTCAAAGGTTGCCTCGAAATTTGTTCCATCAGTGGCCACTTTGGAGAATATTTCCGAGAATATACTGACAACGGGCTTGGTCATTGAATAGATCGCCTTGACAAAGCCGTTATCGGGGTTTGCACCCAACAGTTTGAAAACCAGACGAAATCCCAGAATAATCTCAATTACTGCAAAAATGACACCAACAATTCGGGCCGTGGTATGACTTGCTGGCTCACTGCTGCGAGACTCAGTTTGCCGAGTGACTTGTTCCATCTTGATGTCCCTTCAACAGGAAAAGTTGATACTGCTGTCTTGATGGATTCTGATTTTGCTGTCTTTGGCTGATAACCGTATTGACCCGCATGATCCGTTTCACTTATGGTCAATCTTACTCAGACAGTCCTTTCCGGGCCACCTTGATCACGGCATAGATTTCCGTTTCCGGATCAACCAGTTTGATGCCCTTGGGCAGTTTTAAATCGGCACCTGTGACAGAATCACCTGCTTCCTTTTGTGAGACTTCGATAATAGCGACTGCAGGCATTAATTCCGTTGTTCCAGACACTTCGATTTCCTGTTTGTATACCTGTAAATGAAGCTGCCTGTTTTCCAGATCTTCTCGGCCATGGAAGACAATTGGCAATGGCATATGAACGTTTTGGTCCTTGGCAACCAGCTGGACGGCAACATGGATGACTTTGCCCTCCACCGGACTTCTCTGGATTTCCTTGATGTAGCCATATATCTTCTCATCATTGAGCTTGACCCATATCTTGGCATTGACACCATGCTGCACAATGACTTTATTCAGCGAGGCTGCTTCAAATTGTATGGAAGTGGATGTTGCGGCGTGATCATTGAGAACACCTGGAATAAATCCGGCATCCCGGACTTGTTTAGCATTTCCGCTCCTGATAATTGCCTTCAATGTCTTATCTTTCATAAAAGAACCTCTTTCCGGTTGGCCATCTGACCACTCACCATACGAGCAAATTTACTTAAGTGCGCAACTCGCACGTTGAGTTTAGTCACTATCTATTTGCGTTTTTTGTTGATTTTCTTATTGATCGTTCCAGCAATGCTTTCCTTGATGGCTTCAATCTTGTTTCCAACACTCATAATTTCATGCCAATCTGCTTTAGCAGTTTGCAATTTCCCCTTCAATTCCAATTGCTCATTGCCTGTGATTTTCCCGGCGACTTCCTTGGCCTTGCCACTGAATTTTTCAGATGCATTTTTGTACTTTCTTTTAAAGCTACTCACGAAATGACTCCCCTTTCTCCATTCGAGGAACATGCTACTTTCTCTCTTCATTATACGCCTGTTTAGCATCATTATTTAGACTTTTAACTTTTTATTTGAATCCGTTCAAAATCTTGTGACATTCCAAAACCAAAGGATGCGATTCCTGCTCCCCACTATCTATGCCGGAACATTTATGCCCCATTTTCTGGTATAATTAAAAATATAATTGTCTTTCGAGTCTGTTTCTGGAATCATCCAGCAGACATTTTTTGCGCAACGTTGCTTCCAGGATGGCCGAGTCCACATACAGCTGGAGCAAATATTTCCGCATCCTTCCTGATTGACTCTTCATGATCAGGAGCACAATCCAAATCGATTCCGTCTTTCTTGTTGCCATGAAGCTGACAGTCGTCGGCCACTTTTGTCAACAGGCAGAAAGAGGCTAAGACATGTCTGAAATCCTGGATCTCGTTGCAAACTACTGGTATGTTTGTGCCGGTTTATTGGCGCTTCTTCTCCTGACCATCATCCCGCCATTGGCAAGACTGGCTTACTTGTTGCGCTGGCTGGTTCACGGCAACTGGGCAACAACTGGACGGCCTGTCCAACCAGTCATCAATGAGCCAGTCATTGATTCTCGCGCCCACATGATTGCCTTGGCCAAGCAGATTTCCGTACGGCGGAAACCAAAGCGCAACCGCTTGAACGCACTGCACTGGCGGGTTTACTATGATTTGCAGTTGCTGCGTCTCCGGTTGAATCATACCAACGCCCACACCATCGCGATCATTCCAGCTTCATTATGGCTATTTGACAATTACAACCTGTTGTACCGCGAACTCAAAAAGTTCCAGGGAACAGGTATTTTAAGCAACATCCGCCAGTTACCGAATCAAGCCAAGCGCCATTACCGGGGTTTTCCGCGCATTTTTGCCATCGCCCATTCCCTGGTCGCCTGTACCAATCATCACCTGCGTTCAGATGAAATCATCAGCCTGATTAACAATTATCAGGAAGTTCAAGTTTTGGATGCTCGCGAGCTGTGGGAATTGCCCAACATGTTGAGCCTGGCCTTGCTCGAACGAATCATCGAAGAAGCTCGCTTTGTCCTCAAGACGATCCAGACAAAAGCGGCCGCTGACTTGGCAGCGGATCGGATCATCAATCAAATCGAAGCGCATGAATCGGACATCCGAGTCTTGCTGACCAGCGAAGCTGGGAAACGTCGCCAGATCGATCGTGTCTATGCCACCCATCTTTATTTCAGGCTTCGCACCCAGCCTGTTGATGAAAGCCTTGTCGCTCAATGGTTACTGAGGGCGTTGGGAGCGAATGAGACGGACTCGAGGTGGCAAATCGAAGAAATCTCGGCCCAGGAGAGACAGCGTGAAGCAACGGCAGAAACCTTGATCAGTTCCATGATCCTCAGTCTCAAGGAGATTGAGGAAATGAACTGGGAGAACTGCTTTTGCCAGGTCAGTGTTCTTGAACAAGAATTGGCGGCTGATCCATCCGGTTTTTACAATCAAATGGATGTGCCAACCCGACGCCGGTATCAGCTGGAAGCTGATAAAATTGCCCGGCGATTTCGCAAATCCGAAGTTCTGGTTGCTCAGCAAGCGTGTCAGCTGGCGCTGCATCCACCGGCTGGACAAAGTTTCGCAGTTCCTGACCATGTTGGCACCTACTTGATCGGCCGGGGAAAATCTTGGCTGATCAGTAGGCTGACGCGTCCGATGCCGGTTGCAGGAACACCCTTGTCAGCGACCATCATGACCCTGCAGCACAAATTCCGCAGCTTTCTCTTTGCCGCTGGCATTCTGTTCATCACCCCGCTCGTAGTGCTCAGTGGTATCAGCTTGCTTTGGCAGGAGGTTTCACCTGCGCCCTATGAGTCCTGGCTTCTGGCATTTTGTCTGTTCATTCCGGCGTTATCCATCGCGGTATTTATTGTCCAGAACCTTTTTGTCCGGATGATTCACCCACGTTCACAGCTTTCACTGGATTTCACCGAGGGAATACCAGAAAAATTCCGCACGGTCGTGGTCATGCCTGTCATTCTGGATCGAGTCGAACAGATCCAAACATACGCAGACCGCCTGGAACGCAATTTTCTGGCCAATAAGCAAGACAATCTGTTTTTTGCCGTGCTGGCAGATTTTGGCGATGCGCCAAATGAAACCAAGCCGAGCGATGCGGCGATCCAAGAGGCTGCAACGTCAGCCCTGCAGCGTCTGAATAATAAATATGCTGGCAGTCAGACCCGTTTCTGGTTGCTCTGGCGAGATCGAAAATGGAATCCATCCCAGAAGTGCTGGATGGCATGGGAACGCAAACGCGGCAAGCTGGAAGAATTCAACGCCCTGCTAGCAGGGGAAGTCGGCTGTGATGCTTCAGAATTTAACGTCCTGATCGCAGAGCCGGCGCTTTTCCCCGGTATCCGCTATGTCATCACCATTGACGCGGATACTGAAATGGTTAACTTGAGCGCAGCCAAATTGGCCGGTATCCTTGCCCACCCCCTCAATTATCCGGTCATCGACCCACGAACCAAGCACATCATCGAAGGCTATGTCATTGTCCAGCCAGAAATCCGCAATCGGAAAAGTGGTCCGAGCGCCAGCCTGTTCACTCGCGTCCTCGATGGTCAGGTTGGTGTCGATCCCTATGCCACAGTGTCAGCAGATTTGTACCAGGATGCTTTTAGCGAAGGCAGTTTTTACGGCAAGGGGATCTATGACCATCGTATCATGCACAAGTTACTGGGTGGAACCATCCCGGAAAACACTGTTCTCAGCCATGATCTCCTAGAGAGCAGCCTGACACGCTGCGCATTTGCCGGAGGTGTGATCCTGATGGACAGCGCGCCTCCTGGTGTGGCTGCTTACTTCAAACGGGAACACCGCTGGATCCGCGGCGACTGGCAACTGCTGCCCTGGCTTTTCCTGGGAATCCGCGTCAATTGGTTATCCCGTTGGAAGATGTTTGACAATCTGCGACGCAGCCTGTCTGCTGTTGCCTCCGTGCTCCTTATCCTGGTCAATATCGCTGTGTTTCCTTCCATTCCCTGGCTTTGGCTGCCATTTGTGCTCTTCGAACCGGCCTGGCGTCTGACTAATTTGCTGCTGGGTATTGTCATCCAGAAGTTGCGCAACCCTGCCATCCGCATCGCATGGACCAACCTGCTCCAAAATCTCGGCAGCCTGCAGGCACAGATTTTTCTTAGTCTGGCTTTGCTGCCTTTCCGAGCTACCGTTTCCCTGGATGCGATAATCCGCACACTGTTTCGACTTCTGATCAGTCGAAACAAGCTGCTGGAATGGCAAACATCGGAATCTGTGGAAAAAAACCAGAATAACAACTTGACGGGATATTTCCAACGCATGTGGCAGGCGATGACCATCGCGCTGATTGAACTTCTGTTCTTTGGACGGGCTGTCTGGCTGTCTGGTCACCTGACATCATCTCTGGTTATGACTGGACTACTTGGCCTGTCCTGGCTGTTGTCGCCCTTGCTGGCCTTTAAAATCAGCACACCAGCCTTAAAGAAACCTGCTGGAGGAATGGATGAGGCACAGCGAAAACAGCTTGAAAAGTTGGCCCGGCAAACATGGTCGTATTTTGAAACCTTCTCGACAGAAAGGAACAACTGGCTTTGTCCGGATAATTACCAGTTTTTTCCTGGACCGCGCCTATCCGATAAGACGTCACCGACCAATATTGGTTTGCAGCTCCTGTCCGCTGTGGCAGCCTGGAAGCTTGGGTTTATGGATAGCCAGAGTTTTGTCCGCTGGGTTGATCGAACGATCGGGACAGTCGAACACCTGCCGAAGTGGCATGGCCATCTGTATAACTGGTACCAGATTCAAACACTACAAGTACTGGAGCCCCAATACATTTCAACGGTCGACAGCGGGAATTTTGTTGGACATGCCCTGGTTGTCAAACAAGCGTTGCTGACGATGAAAACACAAGTTGAATCCACGGAGCCACAAGCGACGCAGGTTACCGACCTAGCCGTTCGTATAGACCGTCTGATTTCTGACACGGACTTTCGCACCTTGTACGATGCCAATCATCAACTGTTCCACATTGGATACAATACAACCTCCCAAAAACTGGACACCGGTCATTACGACCTGCTCGCGTCGGAGTCACGTCTGACCAGTTTCCTGGCAATCGCCAAAGGTGATGTGCCACTCAAACACTGGTTTGCACTGGGGCGTCCGCTGACGATGGTTCGTGGCATTCCGGCCCTGGTGTCCTGGAGCGGTACGATGTTCGAATACCTCATGCCCAATCTGGTGCTGAAAGTTGTCCCGGGAAGTGTTCTGCAGCGAAGCAGTGTGGCTGCCATTCTCAGCCAGGTGGCACATGGCAGACAGTGGAAGATACCCTGGGGCATCTCTGAATCACAGCATTACCTATTCGATCAATCAGGCAATTATCAATATGGGCCTTTTGGCATCCAACGACTCCGTCTCCAATCCAGCCTCAAACCTTCACGTGTGGTAGCGCCCTATGCAACGGCATTGGCGCTAGACATGCTTCCCCGCTTGGCACTTGCCAACCTCAACACTTTGGAGTCTGTGGGAGCTATCGGACAGTATGGTCTGTTTGAAGCTTTAGACTACGGCCGGCCGGACTCAACTTTGCTCAAACCTTTTTCACTGGTGCAGAGTTTCATGACCCACCACCAAGGCATGGCGCTGGCGGCTATCACCAACTTGCTGCTTGACAATGTTTTGCCGGATCTTTTCCATCGCGAACCGATGATCCGGGCTACCGAAGTGCTGCTCGAAGAAAGCCAGGCATCTTGTCTGGTGTCCCTGGCCCGCAAAGGATATGTCATCCAGGTCAATGGCGAAGAACCGGATGTCGATTCCTATGAGCCTCGAACCTGCGAGCAAACCGAGCCAGCGTTCCCTGTAGCCCATGTATTGAGCAACGGCCACTATTCTGTGATGCTAACTGCCAGCGGCGATGGTTTTAGTACTTGTGACCAAGTTGCGATTAATCGCTGGCGACCGGACCGGACCGGTTGCGGGTACGGCACTTTTATCTATGTGCGCGACTTAGGTTCTGGCGAGATCTGGGGGCCTGCCTTCAACCCGACCAGACGTCAACCCGACCAGTACCATGTCGATTTTGCCCATGACCAGGTAGAGTTTCGCAGAAGGGACGGCGCGATCACCACCCGCATGGATGTGACAATTTCACCCTCCCATAATCTGGAAATTCGTCGGGTGACCTTGACCAATCATGGTGAACAAGCGATTTCACTGGAAACGACGAGTTACCTCGAAATTGTCGCTGACAAATACCAGGCCGAGGTTGCCCATCCAGCTTACAACAAGCTGTTCATCGAGACTGAATTCATTCGGCAAGACAACCAGCTTTTAGCCTGGCGGCGGCAACGGGCAGCGGATGATCCGTCGCATTTCGTGATCCATCAGGTATACAGCGAATCCCCCTTTACTCGACCCGTAGAATTTGAAACCGACCGCAGGGCCTTTCTCGGTCGTGGTCGAACGCTCTGTCGACCACTCGCTCTCGAAACCCGTTTTCCTCTGTCCTGCCGGGCCGGGTTTTCAACCGATCCGATTCTCAGTTTTCGTGCGATTGTTGAAGTTCCCGCCGGACGTTCGGTTACAGTCTGCTATGTGACAGCCTATGGGCAGTCGCGGGAGGAGGCTTTAAGCCTGGGCCAAGTCCTGGGAAAGACGTACAAAAGTGACCACCTTTTCGCTCTGGCCCATACGAGCAGCCGACTGGAGCTGAAATTTCTCAATCTCAGTGCGCGCCAGCATAATGCCATTCAAAACCTGGTTGGGGCCATCTATTATCCGACTCAGGCCACGCTGGGTCAGTCGTCCGTGCGCGGGCAAAACACGCTTGGCCAGAGCGGATTGTGGCGTTTCGGCATTTCCGGAGATGACCCCATCCTCTTGCTCAGAGTCCATGAACCCCATGATCTGCCAGTTGTCAAAGACGTCCTGATGGCCTACGAATTCCTGCGGACTCAGTGCGTCAAGGTTGATTTGGTGATCATCAACGATGAACCGGCTGGTTACAATCGGCCCCTCTACCACCAGATTATGGAATTGACAGCTCATCTAAGGATCCATGAGCCGTCGCAGAGCCGAACCAGTCTGTTCGTACTGTCAAGCTTCCTGTTGAACAAGGCTGAAAGCACCCTGCTTGAAACAGTTGCCCGTATTGTATTTTCGGTAAAAACCGGGTTGTATGTGCAACTGCCACGCATCGTCAAGGGCAACCTGACTGGATCAGATAACAGAGCAACTATCGAACAGTCTCCGCCAACCCTTCCACCTTCAGCTGACCATGCGCAGTTGCTCTTTTTCAACGGAATGGGTGGTTTTTCGCCCGATGGCCGCGAATATGTGATGCACCTGAGCCCTGACATCCATCCTCCGGCGCCCTGGATCAATGTGATAGCCAATGACCGGTTTGGTTGCCTGATCTCTGAAACAGGTTCCGGCTATACCTGGTCCGGCAATAGCAGGGAAAACAAATTGACGACCTGGTCCAATGACCCAGTACAGGATCCGCCCAGCGAAGCGGTCCTGATCAAAGACCTGGTCACTGGCGATTTGACCTCACCGACCGCGCTTTCAGTCGGCCAACCGGGCCAGTACACGGTTCGCCACGGATTTGGCTATTCTATTTTCACCCACCAGAGCCTGGGACTTAGCCTGACGATGACCGTGCTGGTCACAGCTGAAGATCCGGTCAAATTGTGGGTGTTGACGATTGAAGACCTGTCTGGGCAGGATCGCAATCTGGCTGCAACCCTGTACGTCGAATGGGTACTGGGTGTCTTGAGAGACCAGAGTTCTCCTTTTATCCTGACAGGCTATGAATCGGACCAGGGTCTGCTGTGGGCTCGCAACTTGTATCATGATGAGTTCCGCGATCAGACGGCGTGCCTATTCTCCAGCGAACCGATCTCTTCCTTTTCGGGTGACCGACACTCTTTTGTGGGAATCGGCGGCACCATCCATAATCCCCAGGCGTTGATCGCCCCACACCTGGACCAGAAAACTGGAATCGGCCTGGACCCTTGTGGAGCAATCCAAGTGCCAGTTGATCTGCCTGCCAACAGTTCAATAGACTTGGTCTTCGGAATATGCCAGGATTCCGGACTGGCGTCGGCAACCGAACTGGCGGCACGCTATCGCGACCCGATTCGGGCTCGACAGGCATTGCAAACTGTCCAGACATTCTGGAAAAACAAACTGGGCCAGGTTTTAGTCCATACACCTGACCCGGCGATCGACCTGATGGTTAACGGCTGGCTGTTGTATCAAGTGATGTCTTGCCGCATACATGCACGTGCCGCTTTCTACCAGTGCGGTGGCGCTTTTGGCTTCCGTGACCAATTGCAGGATGTGCTAGCTTGTCTGGATGCTGATCCGGCGATCGTGCGCCGGCAGATCCTCAAAGCCTGCGCCCATCAGTTTATCGAAGGCGATGTCCAGCACTGGTGGCATGAGCCCTCCGGCATGGGCATTCGCAGCCGGATTTCCGATGATCTGTTGTGGTTGCCCTTCGTAGTGGCAGCCTACATTCGACAGACACATGATCTTGCGTTGCTGGATGAATCTGTCCATTTCCTGGAGGGGGACATCCTGCTCCCAAATCAGGTTGAAGCGATGGCGGTGCCTCGCATCGCTTCTGAAGCAGGCAGCGTTTACCAGCATTGTCTGCGCACCATCGCCTGGGCCAGCAAGACTGGAGCGCATGATCTGCCCTTGATGGGCAGCGGTGACTGGAACGATGGCATGAACCAAGTCGGCATCGGTGGTCAGGGGGAAAGCGTCTGGCTGGCCTGGTTCCTACTGACTGTTTTGAAGGATTTCGCTCCAATCTGCGAACACATAGAAGATTTCGCCCAAGCTGAGCAATACCGGCAGCAAGCTGCATCGTTGCTGGAAAAAGTCGAACAATCGGCCTGGGATGGGCGCTGGTACATTCGGGCCTTTTACGACGACGGCACGCCATTGGGCTCGAGCAGCAATACCGAGTGTCAGATCGATTCGGTCAGCCAGTCTTGGGCAGTCTTGTCCGGTGGAGCTGAACTGAACCGAGCAATCATCGCGATCGATTCAGCGAACCGCTATCTGGTCCATCCTGAAAGCAACGTCATCCAGTTGCTGACGCCTCCCTTCAATACGTCCTCCCATGATCCAGGTTACATCAAAGGCTATTATCCGGGAGTCCGTGAAAACGGCGGGCAATACACCCATGCTGCTGTCTGGCTAGCCATGGCCAATGCCAAGTTGCACAACAACGCCGAGGCTTATCGGCAACTTACGATGCTCAATCCGGTGAACGCAACGGCCACCCTGAAAGATGTTCTGAAATACGAGAAGGAACCCTACGTCGTAGCCGCTGACATTCTGGCTTGCGAACCATTTTATGGCAGAGGTGGCTGGAGCTGGTACACCGGATCCGCTGGCTGGATGTACCAGGCTATCCTTCACACATTTCTGGGAATTCGGCGCGAACAAGACAAGTTGTTCATTGAACCTGCCTTGCCCATGGTGTTTTCGAATTATTCCGTGGAATATCTCTATGGCAATTCTCGCTATATCATTCAAGTCAGCAGCCAGTCCAGTTATCGTCAACCTCGTTTCATCTATACGCTGGACGGGCAACTCTGTTCCACATCCTATATTTCTCTCGTCGATGACGGCCAGGAACATCACGTTGAACTACAGTTGCTGGCCTAAGAGCAACCAGCCAAATGGACTTCAATGTGCGAATTTTCTTGACACTACTAAACAAGCCGGCGAAAGCAAGCGTTGTATTGTTCAATCAGCACCAGATTTCTACAATTAAGTGCATGCGGCTTGTCAACAATTAAGGGTTTTTAGATCTTCTTTTCGTACCGATTTTCCGCATCCCCCTGGTTCCACATGGTATGCTAATGACATATCGATATCTGGAACTGGAGATAATCCATGCATATTGATCCATCAAGCATGCATCCAGAGCTGCAAAAAGCTGGCACCCTGATACGATTGATTGTACCCAGCTTCAGTGAACGAAAGTTTCGCCTGGCTACGCTTGCACTGAGTGCCATGAAGGGGAAATGCCGTCGTCCGCTCAAGTATGAGCAGGTCTTCATTCCCCGCGGGGACAAAAGCCTGCTTCGTCTCTGTGTCTATTCACCGCTGGAACGTCGCGAGCATGTTCCTGGATTGTTGTGGCTGCATGGCGGTGGGTATGGGCTGGGGACGCCGGAGCAGAGTGAAGCCATGATTGAGCGATTCATCAGGATCAGCGGTTGCGTCGTAGTCTCTCCTGATTACCGCCTGTCGATCGACGCCCCTTATCCAGCTGCGCTGGAGGACAGCTATGCCGCTCTGCTCTGGCTGAAAAACCACGGCAGTGAATACGGCATGCGGGATGACCAGCTGATGGTCGGCGGTGAAAGCTCAGGCGGCGGCCTGGCAGCTGCGGTCACCCTCTATGCGCGGGATACCCTAGAGGCAGCCATTGCTTTCCAAATGCCGCTCTATCCCATGCTGGATGACAGAATGAACACGCCATCTGCAACCAACAATGACGCACCGGTCTGGAATTCAAAATCAAACGACATCGCCTGGAGATTATACCTGGGCGATCTATTTGGAAAGTCAGACGTCCCTGCCTATGCCGCACCGGCAAGATGCAGCGATTTCACCGGCCTGCCCCCGGCCTGCTCCTTTGTTGGCAGCATCGAGCCGTTTTGTGATGAAACGGTTCGATACATGGAAAACCTTCGCGTAGCAGGAATCCCCGCCCAATACAAGGTGTTTGACGGTTGCTTTCACGGATTCGATATCGTCGCTGCCAAGTCAAAAGTCGCGATCGAGGCGATGGATTTATTAGAAACGAGCTTTCGCTACGCAACCGAGCATTATTTTGCTGCACAGCCAGCTGGAGAATCCAGAGGATACTGAAAAAGTCCACTATTCCGGTGATTTTCAACTTTCACCATCATGGACTTGATATAATAATTAAATTGACAGTCCTGTCTTCATCTTCAGAATTGGCCACGATTGCGCTTACGGTGATATATGCTAAATATTCTCATAGTCGATGATGAGGCAATCCATCGCGAAGGAATCGCTCAAATCATCCGAAAACATCGGCCAGATTATTGCGTGCAAGAAGCATGCAACGGGCAGGAGGCTTTGCAAATAGCCAAAGCGAATCCGATGGATTTGATTGTTACCGATGTTCGAATGCCACGCATGGATGGTTTGAAATTCGTCAAATCAATCCGGGAACTGAATCAGCAGTCATATATTGTCATCTTGAGTGGGTATCGAAATTTTGACTATGCTCAAAAGGCCATGCAACTGGGGGCCAGCGAATATCTGGTCAAGCCGACACGTGAGAGCGATTTCCTGGCTGTTCTGCAAAAGATCGAAGAAAAGATTGAAGCTGATCGAAAAAAGGAAGAAGCCACGATCCAGAACACAAAAAAACTGGATCTTTCACTGCCTTTCTATTTCGAAAAACTAATGAATCTCTGGATATCAGGGCAGTCCAGCCAGGAAGAACTGCGTGAAATTGATGAATTGTTACCACCGCAGCAGCAAGGGGTTGTTCTGGCAGTCAGATTGACCAACATTCAAGCATTGCAAGTGGCTTGTCCACCTGTTTTAGGAATCAACACCCAGCAACAATTGAAATATCTGTTGAAAAAGCATCTTGAACTGTGCGGCAGTTCTGTCTCTTTTTTCAACACCAAAGACAATCAGCTCCTGGTCTGTATCTTGCTGCTCAAGATTGAACATGACCAAGCTTCTCTATGCCTGAGCAGACAATTGGAGGCGTTTCTTACTGTCATCCATGATGAGTTTGGTTTAACTGGAACCATTGGAATTGGTACAATCTGCGATTCTATCCTGAACGAAGCTGCAACTTCATATAGCCTGGCTCACCAGGCTTTGTCAGGCAGTTTTTATCAGCCTGAAAACAGGATCATCCAGTATGACACGAGCACGGACCATTTTATAGCAACCTGCCCCGACCTGACCCGTTTCGAAGAACCTCTGCTTACGGCCATCAGGCAAAACGAAACCGTTCAAATTGAAAATCTGGTTGACCAGTTGTTTGCCTATTCCATCACCCCTGGCCTTCCACCTCCGGATCTTCTGGTCAAGCAAATTGAACGACTGGCACTCAACGCTTGCAGCATCGTGAGTGGTTTCATGGACACCTCGTTGTATAAAGACTGGCTGAATCGGGTTGAATCAAGACTGTCTTGTTGCATGGACATCCAGCAATTAAATGATGAATTTAAAAAAATCATGTTGGAACAAGTCGATTGGCTGGTCAACTTGAAGAATAACAAACACGATTTAATCATGAAGAAATGCTTCGAATATCTCGAAGACAATCTGAAAGAGGATTTGACACTGAAAATGGTGGCGGATCACTTCTATTTCAATCCAAGTTACTTTAGTGCCCTGTTCAAGGAACACGCACACATGACTTTTATCAAATACGTTTCCAAGCTGCGCTTGAAAAAAGCCGCGGAGTTGCTTGACAAGGGTTTTTATCGTGTCTATGAAGTAGCCGAGCGAGTCGGTTTCAAAGATGAGAAATATTTCCACCGTGTGTTCAAGAGAGAATACGGAATTACACCGGATGAATACCGCCGAATACACAAGTCATAACAGGCAAGAGCGTGTCACAAGCCTTGATCACCGCGTGCAATTTCAACATCTGCATGTTCACGATGGATGTTCAGGTAGATCGTATCGGGCAAGAAGGATTCGCCGACAACAAATGCCCTGGCTGCCAATCGATTGGTCTGGCAACATGATTTGAGGATATTCAGCCCATACAGTCGATCTCTTCTGTTCTCCAAAAGGATGTGTCGACCTTGAATGCCAAAGGGTTCCCAGCCCCTGTCAATTGATTTCGAGCGATAAATTCGTACCGTCTTGTCAACCTGGTCGTCAGGTTCACCGATGTAATGCAGCATGGTGGCCGATATCACCAGATAGTAATAGGATCCAATGCGGAAAACATTGGGAAGTTCACATTGGTTGAAATCTGTTTCATCCGAAAAGAGGATGGGCTGGCAAAGAGAATATTGATCGGGCCGATTCAAATCCCAAATTTTGGCATGTCCCACAGCATTGCGAATAGTTTCATTTCCATTGATTCTAACAGTCGTTTTTGCACCAAAGAATAGATGCAGGCAACCATCATCAAGAAAGAGAAACGGATCACGCATGGTCATGAACGTGCCGTCGGCTTCATCGATCATCCCAAGTGTATTTTTCGGACCGAAATAATAACCAAGCTGTCTTAACTGATCATACTGCTTTTCGGCATCAATCAGGGGTGTTGACGAACGGGTAAATGTCCAGCCGCCATCATCGGACACTGCCAGACCAATGCTTTGAAAGGCATAATGTCGTCCAGGGATCTGCTGATCCGATCCCGGCGATTTCAGGCCTGTGTAAGCCATCAGGACTCGTCTGTCTGAAACAGGAAGTGCACTGCCAGACCAGATGGCACAGGAGTCAAAAGAGGACGGATCTTGGTTTGCTGACAGGACCGTTCCTTCATCATACCAATGACCCCCATTATCTTCGGAATAGAAATGCCGAATTTCGGCTTGCCAATACCGCTCTTCCGGCACTCGGCAGGAAGATCTCGGGCAAAACTGGGCATAAATATGGATTTTTTCTGCGCTGGTCAAGAATCCCCAATTATCCCAGGCATAGAAATCAGGTGACTGTATGATTCGAGAGAATTCTGGGTCTCGCATCGGCTTTCCCTCCCGTTTATCTTTAGCATCTCTCTGGATAATCCCAGTATAGTAAGCTTCTTCGGGGGGGATAACTGCATAAACACTCAAAATGGTGTACTTTTATCGTTTACTGCTGCACGCACCCTATGGGCTGAAAGTGGCAGCATACTCCTGGTCATAAGTCGTTGCCACATCATCCAGTGAACGTTGGATGTCCGAGCCACGCATGATGCGGATCAGTGATTCGGCAAATTTCTGTGTCAACACAGGATAGGCAGGGGTTATCGGACGCGGGTGTGACACGGTCATCACTTGTTCACGGATGATTCGCAAAGGATACTCATTGTATTCTGGTAATTCAAGATAGGCTGAACGTCTTGCCGGCGGCATGGAAATGGCCCGTGACAAAGCGATTCCGTTCTCGAGATTTGTCAGATACTTGATCACTTCAGCAGCAGTTTCTGGCTGTTCACAATTCGTTGTGATGGCCAGGGCCCAGTTCCCAGATGGGGCTGTCTGTATGCCTTGTGGGCTGCGAGGAAAGTATGTAATACCCCAATCAAGCTCGGGAAAGTTGCTAAATCCAGGGATATTCCATGGGCCTCCCAGTTTTGTTACAGCCTTTCCTTCTTCAAATTCCGTTGGCGAGGGGTCGATATGAAACAATTCTTCACTGGCTAAACGGGCAAGAAATTTTGCTGCTTCTACACCTTGCGGACTATTGACATATCCATCGGCACGATGACCCTCTGGGCTGACCAGATCGGTACCATTTGAGATCCAGAATTGTTCAAAAGCATAGGTCATCCATTCACCCTGATCACCGATCATATTGGTCCCGACGATGTCTTCCTCAGCGCATGTCTTCATCACCCGGTACCAATCCTCCCAGGTCCAGGCCTGTTCAATGGATGCAGGAGGACTGATTCCATGATCAGAGAGAATTCTCCGATTGTAAAACAGGACAACTGAGGATTCACTTTGGCCGATTGCATAAAGCTTGCCGTCATAGGTTCCCTGTTTAAGGATTCCTGGCAGGAAATCCGTGAGTTCTGATGGGCTGAAATAGGTGTCAAGAGGCGAAATGATTCCCATAGAGGCATAATTTGCGACATTTGGACCATCGAGAGAAATCAAGTCAGGCAGGACATTGGAAGCCAGAGCAGCATAGACCTTGTTTTCGTAGGCAAAGGAATTACCACGCGATATCACTTCCATATGAATCTGAATTTTCCCACGATTCTGAAGATTGAAGCGTTCAACTGCTTGAAGATAATATTGGTTTTCCGGCTCGTGAGCCTGTGGCCGCCAGAATTCGATTGTAATCGGTTCTTCATCCAAATCAGAGGGTGATTGATGATCCTTCTGAGGAATAGGCGAAATACCGATACAGCCGCCGGATAACATCATGACGAGGACAAGAGCAACGATGATCAAAACTTTATGTTGGGGCATGCAATTTGCCCATATTGTATCCGCTATTTGTGACCGGTCCCTTTTCTGCTTCATACTGTCTTCCCCTCTCGTTTCCGATCAGATTAAAGGCAAGTTGATGACGACAGTCGTTCCTTGTCCAACACTTGACTGGATGGAAACGCCATAAGTTTCACCGAAGATCAATTTGATGCGCTGGTTGATGTTGTAAATTCCGATCGATTTCCAACGACCGGTGTCTGGTTGCTCATCAAAAAGATGGGCAAGCCTTTCTTCCGAAATGCCTTTGCCATTGTCTTTGATGGTGAACACGCGCTCATCACCTCGTATTTGGCCGGATATAGAGACTTCACCACCTTCGTCCAAGTCTTCAAAGGCATGAATAAACACATTTTCGATAAAAGGTTGCAAGAAAAATTTGGGGACAAACGTGTCGTACAAGCGTGGGTCGATATCAAACTCAACCTTGAATGTATTGGCAAAACGCTTGCCCATGATATTCAGGTAGTTTCGCAGATACTTCTCATCTTCGAGGAAACTGACCTGGCTTTGTTCAGCCTTGGCCGTGTATTCAAGCATTTCTGAAAGCTCTACAATCATCTCGCTGATCTGATGTTGTTCGTTTCTTATCGCGAGCCAGTTGATCGTATTGAGCGTATTATACAGAAAATGGGGGTTGAACTGGAAATTCAAAGCCTTCAGTTCAGCATCTATCTCCATCAGTTTGATTTCATAATTATCCTGAATCAGTTTTCCGATTTTATCATTCATTTCATTGAATTTCTTGATCAAGACGGCCATCTCTCCACGACTGGCTTCCTTGACTCGAACGTTAAAATTCCCATCCCCCATCTTGTTGATACCAGCAATCAGATGATTGATCGGATCGGTGATCTTTCTCGAAAATATCGTTGCCAGAATGATGGCCAGAAGGCCAATCAAGATCGTAAGTCCCAGCACCAATGTAATGAAATTGGGCATGGTCTTGATGAGGCTGTCGTACGGAACGAAGACAGCAGAAATCCAGCCAGTGGATCCAATGGTGTCGTAGCACAAGAGTATTTTTTGCCCATCGATTTCAACATTGGATGAACCACTGCCCTGGCGAACCATCGCTTTCATCCAGGATTCGTTCCAGTATGGAACAGTCTGATTGCTGACAGCAGGAGCTATTTGGCGGCCCTGATCATCAAAGACATAAAAATACGATCCATCAATATAGGTGCACTCCTTGAGTGCGTTTTCAATCATGTTTTCCTGGAAATTGATGACCAAAACTGGTTTTTCCCGGCTCTCATCCAGCCGGCGAAGGATATTGTCCTTGATCATGGAAGGATTGATCTGGCGCACTGCAGTAAATACATATTGTGACTGGGAGGATACAGTGGGCTGTTTTTCAGTCGTTGAGTAATATTCCTCGATTAGATTGTAAGTAGGTACCCAAACGAATTGACTCGATGACTGCAGTCCAATGTTGTAGATCCGGGTATTGGACAAATCTGTTTTGGGTATCCAGAAATAGGGGTTGGGTCCAAATGTGAATTGGCTCGTCACCAGATTGACAGAATAGATATCCTCAAGGTAGGGGAAATATTTCATCACGGTCTTTGATATTTGCTTATCGTGATCAAAGCAAAACTGCCGATCACTCAGATCCGCAGTTTTGAAAAACTCAAATAAATCTTCATCCACAGACAGGACGACTGCGCTCTGTTCGAGCATCTTGAACCGTGTGTCGAGCGTGTTATTACCTTTCTTGACAAATTCAAGGATCGTTTCTCCTGCGCGCTGATAGACATATGCCGAGCTGCGCCAGTAGTAAATGATTGCCAGGCCTGTAATTGTCACAGCAATCAAGGCAATGAAGGCAAAAGAGAGTTTAGCTCTCAAGCCAAAGTTCGAAAAATAGTCCTTTAGTTTCCTCATTTTTCTACCTGATTTGCCTGATTGCCCAAGGTATTGCGACCACTTTATTATAGTTTATTTTTCATTCCTTGACCGCACTGCTGGAAACCGAGGCGATGAAGTATTGCTGGAAAAACAGGTAAACAATGAGCAAAGGCAGCATCATGACAACTGAGGCAGCGAACAACTGGTCCCAGTAGATGTCGCTGGTGCTGAAATAGCTCGCAATGGTGACCGTCAAAGGTCTGACTCTCTCCGTTTGTGTCACCAGCAAAGGCCAGAGGTACTGATTCCATGCCTCCATCCCCTGGAGAATGGCGACCGTTACAAAAGCAGGAATACATAATGGAATATACATTTTCAGATAAGTTTGCAGAAAACTGGCACCCTCGATCCTGGCTGCTTCACCGATGGATAGCGGTACCTCTTTGAAGAATTGGTAGAACATGAAAATGTATAGCGGGCTGGCAACAAACGGCAGAATCTGAATCAGGTATGTATCCAGCATTTGGAGTTTTGCGGCTTCAAACAGCATCGGCAACATGATCGATTCTTGAGGGATGATGTATAAAAGAATGATGGATGTCAGCAGCGCCTTTTTGAATCGAAACTGGCCACGCAGGATGACAAACGCACAAGCCGAGGATACAAGCAGCGTGCCAGTGATAGTTGCAGCCATGATGAAAACCGAGTTGAAGAAGAACCGGACAAAGGTCGCATTCCCGAAAAAGAGTTCTCTAAAGTTGTTCAGCGTCGGATTGGTGACAAAGAACGCTCGGAAAGAACCAAGTTCAGCGATGATCTGGTATCTGTCATCCTTGAGACTTGAAACAAACAAGAGAATCAGAGGAGCTGTCACGAGAACTGCACCGATGAGAAGCGCAAGCAATTTGATTCTAACCAGCAACCGAGTTGTTTTTCCAACCATATGAACCCCCTATTCCTTGTTCATCTTGAGGAGCCACCGCTGAATGAAAATAATCACCACAACCAGAACAAACATGATGAGTGACGAAGCAGACGAATATCCGATTTTCTGGGATATGAATCCAGCCTCATAAGAATAATGCACCAGAGTGTTGGTTGATCCAAGCGGACCGCCATTGGTGAGGATATTGACCTGGGTGAACAGTTTTAACGCTTGGATGGTCGTAATTGTCAGAACCAGGATGTTTGTATTTCTCAGGTAAGGCCACGTGACATAGCGAAATTTCTGCCAGCCATTGGCTCCGAATACATCTGCCGCCTCATACTGTTCATCCGGGATATTCTGTAATCCAGCCAGGTAGATGACCATTTGGAAGCCATAAGCTTGCCAGGCAGAGAGGAACACGATGGCAGGCATCGCTGCAGACGCTGTGCCCAGCCAGTCAACAGGTGTAAACGCGCCATTAGTGATGAAAACAAGGATGGCGTTGAGGATACCAGTTGGATATTGGTAGATCGTCGACCAAATGACTGTGACAATGACCATCGGTGTGATGAATGGCAGAAAGAATGCTGCGCGAAGGAACTTTTTCAATTGCTTCTGTTTGTTTAAAAAGAATGCAATGAGGAGGGCTATTCCGCACTGAATCGGCAAAACAAGCGCGGTAAAGTAGAAAATGTTTCGGAACGCCTGCCAGAAATCGGGATCGCTCAAAATCTGGACATAGTTGCGAAGTCCGACGAATTTGGTTGCAATTGGCCCCTGGATCAGTCTTTGGTTTGTCAACGAAAGCGGAACGGACATCCCGAACGGAATGACAATGAATGTAATCAACAGGATGATTGCCGGTAAAAGCATGAAAAGTTCCTGTAAAACTTCTTTTCTTGGTTCCAGCAAGCGATGGATGGGGTGAACTGGCTTTTGCATTCGAGTATGCATGGGTGAACCTCCGATCGTTCGCCGGGGAAATCAACATCCCTTTCAGGGACTGATTTCCCCGGCCGCAATCATGAATTCAGATCAATTTGTTGTTTTGGAAGATCATCCCCCAAATGGCGGATAGCCGTCGTGATCCATGATGTCTTCATCAATGGTTTTTGCTGCACCATCAAGCGTACTCTGAACATCCGCACCATCGAGGATCGATGCAAAAGCATCCATAAAGGCGCTGGTAATGATTGGGTAAGCCGGATGTTTAGGACGAGCGACAGCAGTATTGGCCTGTTCAGCAGCGATCAGCATCTTGTTCGGATCACTGTAGGTCGGGTCGGTCGAAGCCCAGGATTTCAAGCCTGGATATTCTCCGTCTTCCTTGGCAATGTTCAGGAAATCGGGATCCTTGAGCATGAATGAGATCAATTGGCCGGCTGCAACTTTTTTATCTTCACCGGATTCATTTGAGATCGCATAGAGCCATGTTCCGTTGGGAGATTTGACGCCCTGGCTAAAATTTGGCAACGGCAGAGCAATCAGGTCTTCGCCCAGTGTGGGATACGCCTGAGCCCAGAACCAGTTGCCGCACCAGGCAATCGCTGCTTCACGATTCTCGTTGAAGACAAGATTGGCTCCGGCGCTGGCTGGAACAACCCAGTCATTCTTGACCCAGTTCTGGAATTTCGTCATAACTTCAACAGATTTTGGACCATTCAGCATACCTATAGCATTGTATGTCTTGCTGTCAAGAATGCCACCACCATTTGAAACCAGTGCTGTGAAGAAGCCATAGGTTCCCCATTCACTCTTGACTCCGTAGGCGCGCATGATATCGAGCGGATACACGACTTCGGGAAGCTTGGAAAGGGCTTCCAGATAGGTTTCAAATTCATCAATGGTCCAGGCATCATCCACAGATTTCGGGATCCGGGCACCGATTTTTTCCAGGTACTTTTTGTTCGCATAGAGAAGTACGGTGCTGTCAATGTGGCTGATGGCATAGAGCTTGTTGTCAATTGGATAGGAACTTTGTTCAACGTTCGAAGCGGTCATATCCGCAACCAGATCGGCATCAAGGTATTGTTCGATCGGTGTGATCACACCCGACCAAGCCAAATTGGAAAGGAACGGCGCATCCAGCTGAACAACATCCGGAATTTTCTTGGCAGCAATCGCACCACTCAGCTGCTCTTGATAAACGTCATGAGGTGCATAGTTCAGTTCTACTTTAATTCCCGTCTGGGCGGTGAATTTTTCGGCGGCTGCCTTGATTGCAGCCTGCTGGCGATCGGTTCCCTGATACATGAATGAAATCGAATCCGGTTTGCTGGCTGCCTGGGTTGTCGATGACTGTTCTGCCTGCGTTGTCTGCTCGGCGGTTGTCGATTGTCCAGACTGGCCGCAGCCAGCCAGGAGAGAAAGTGAAATGGCTGCAATCATCATAATTGCAAGAATTCTCTTCATAGTCGTCCTCCTACACCAATTATTCAGGTCCCTGATGCTTTCAGTATAGAAGGATGGTTTTTCCAAATTAACTCGATAAAATACATGAAAGGTGGATTTTCTTGAGATCCAGCAGAATCTGTCCGTTCACAACAGCAACAAATATGCGAAAACATCCATAGATTTAACAAAAATCGCGTAAAGATTTTATGCATATTTATTTATATCAATCGTATGACATTTCATCATATTTTATGTATATTAAACATAGAGCATGAATCAACTGCTCAGAAATTTTCCAGTGATGGTCTAAGAGGACCAGAAGGAGACTCCTATGGCGATAGATAATAAAATCATGCTGATCACCTATGCAGATAGCATGGGCGGCGATTTAAAATCATTGTCCCTGAATCTTGACACCCATTTTAAGGGTGCTTTGGGTGCTGTCCATATCCTGCCATTCTTTCCATCATCAGCGGATCGCGGATTTGCCCCGATGCGCTACGATCAAGTAGACCCAGTTTTCGGGGATTGGTCTGATATCCAACAATTGAGTGCGCATTATCAGCTGATGTTTGATTTCATGGTCAACCACATCTCTCAGCATTCCCCACACTTCCAGGATTTCCTCGCCAAAAAGGACGAATCCGAGTGGAAGGACCTGTTCATCCGCTACAAGGATTTCTGGCCTGGCGGCGAGCCAACCCCGGCCCAGGTCGATGCCATCTATAAACGCAAGCCGAAAGCGCCCTATTTCGAAGCCCACTTCGCCGATGGCAGTCGTGAGAAGGTCTGGTGCACCTTTGGTGATGAGCAGATCGACCTCGATGTCACAACGCCAGTCACACGGGCGTTTATCCGTGACAATCTCCTGGGGATGATCGCCCATGGGGCAGCGATGATTCGCCTGGATGCCTTTGCCTATGCCATTAAAAAAGTCGACTCCAATTGCTTTTTTGTCGAACCAGAAATCTGGGACCTGCTCCATGACATCGAAGCGCTGACCCAGGAACACGCTGTATCGATTCTGCCTGAAATCCATGAACACTATTCGATCCAGCTCAAAATTGCCGACCAGGGGTTCCCCGTGTACGACTTTGCATTACCGATGCTCGTTCTGCACACCATCTATGCCAAATCATCCGACCGCCTCAGAAACTGGCTTGAAATCTGCCCACGCAACCAGTTCACAACGCTCGACACCCATGATGGCATCGGAGTGGTCGATGTCCGTGACCTCCTTTCAGCCGAGGAGATTGAAGCCACCCGTGAAGCCCTGTTCACCCAAGGGGCCAACGTCAAGAAAGTCTACAACACAACCGCCTACAACAACTTGGACATCTACCAGATCAACTGCACCTACTATTCCGCTCTGGGAGACCATGATGATGCCTATCTCCTCTCCAGAGCGATCCAATTCTTCGCACCAGGCATTCCCCAGGTCTACTATGTTGGCATGCTTGCCGGCCGCAATGACATCGAGCGCATCGAAAAGACCAAGGAAGGCCGCGAAATCAACCGTCATAGCTATACGAACGAAGAAATTACCCAAGAGGTCCAGCGGCCTGTCGTCCAGTCACTGATCGAATTGATGCGCTTTCGCAATCAGCACCCAGCCTTCCTGGGAGACATCACCGTTCTGGATACGCCATCGAACCAACTGGCGATCACCTGGCGAAAAGGTGCCGATTACGCAACCCTCAGAGCTGACCTGGATGATCTGACTTTCGAGATTGAAGCGAGTCCTATCATCTGATGATACTGGGTTGACAGGCTGACCGAGGAACTGATAGATCTGTTTTGCACCCCAAGTCGGGGTTTGCAGGTCTATCAGCCTTTGACAGCACCGGATGTCAGGCCTGAAATCATGGATTTTTGTGCAATGGCATAGACTACGACAATCGGTATCATTGAAAGAAAGAACGAAGCAAATGCCAGATTGTAGTCAAACGAATACTGGGACTTGAAGTTGTATTGGAACAACTGGATGGTCCAGTATTTATTTGAACGGTTTAAGATTAAAAGTGGCAACAAGAAGTCATTCCAGACCCAAAGGGCATTTGTGATCAAGACCGTAGCTGTCATCGGCTTCAAGAGTGGCAGGAAGATTTTGACATAGGACTGCAGGATTGTGCAGCCATCCATATAGGCAGCCTCTTCAAGCTCATAAGGAATCGTCCGCATGTATCCGACATAGAGAAAAACACCCTGGATGGCCGAAAACGTGATGTACAGCAGGATCAAGCCTCCTTGATTCAGCAAAGACAGGCGTGTCATGAGCTTGGTCACAGGAATCATGATGACTTGGAATGGAATGAAGATTCCGAGAGTAAAATAGATAAAGAGGAATTTATAATATTTCTTCTTGATGTTTCGCGAAATGGCATAGGATACCATCGGCAGAAGGATGGCAATGCCCAGAATCGAAAACGTCGTAATGACGATGGAATTCAAGATGTAGTTTGAAAATCCAGCTTTACTGATAATTGCCTGGAAATTGTCGAGATAAAAGGACTTGGGCAGCGCAAAGAAACTGGCCGTGGACTCCTCAGGCGTTTTCATCGCGGTCACTATCGTGATGTAGATCGGAAAAAGGATACCGACAATTCCAGTCACAAGAATGAAATACTGTAAACCCCTATATAACAATGATTTTGGTTTCATCTTATTTCACCTCAAACCGGTTCAATAGTTTCATCTGGAACACTGAGATCACACTGATGATCAAGAAAAGCATGACAGCAACCGTTATGCCATAACTGAAATTCATCTCTTTGAATGCATAACTGTAAATCAGGAATCCGATCGATTCAGTTGAACGGGCGGGGCCACCGCCGGTCATAGCCTGAACATAGTCGAAAAGGGTCAGGCCATTTCTAAGGGACAGGATCAGTATGATGTTGATCACTGGAATCAGGAACGGGACTTGCACGGTGATAAAACGTTTGAGACCCGTCGCGCCATCGATGACAGCCGCCTCGATCAGTTCATGAGGTACACTCTGTAAGGCAGCGAGAAGCAAGACTGTGGGAACGGCTACTCCTTGCCAAAGATTGACAAACAAGATCCCGAAAGGAGCTAGATTCTTGTTTGCCAGGATGTTGGTCGACAAGATCTCGATACCTAGTGATTTGCCAAAGGCTGGTAGAACCTGGTAGAAAATCTGATTGAAAATCAAGCCGACAGTGATAAGGCTTAGAACAGCAGGGAAAAAATACATGGAGCGGAAAAAGCCTTGCAGCTTGAGCTTGGAATTGAGCAACATGGCCAAAGCCAGGGAAATAACCAAAGTTCCGGCAATGAGCATCACCGTGTAACTAAAGGTAAAACTCATGCTTTTGGAGATCCGGGGATCCCCCAGGACTTTAATGAAGTTTTTCAGGCCGACGAACTGATAGGAGCGTCTGAATCCGTCCCAGTTCGTCAAACTATAGTAGATTCCATTCAGCATGGGATAGATGAAGAAGATGGTATACAACAGTGTGACCGGCACAGTGAAAAGAAAATAGGTTGACTGGGTGAGTTTTCGTAATATTCTGGACATGAGTGGACCTCCACTGATCCGGGTTTCCGGCCTGAGGGTATTCTTGTTACCCTCAGGCCGGAATTCTTGGTTGATCAAGATCCTAAACGAGCAAGATTATTTCTGTCCAGCTGCAACAAAATCAGCATTCATCTGGTCCAGGAAAGCGGGTTTGTCCATGGTTGTCACCAACATCTGGATATTGGAATTGAAGGTGCCTTCCATACCAGCAGGCCACATGAAGTGCATCCACTGGAAAGATTTATTTTCACTCAGTAACTTGGCCAAATCCTGGACAGCAGGCAACTTGACTGTAACACCTGTAATGCATGAGGGCGAGTTATCCTTGTCAGCAAAGAACTGAGCGGTTTCTGGACGGGAAAGGAATTCCAGGAATTTCAGGCTTTCTTCGGGGTGTTTGGTGATAGCTGAGACAGAGAATGCTGAATCGATACCATAGATGACAACGGTTTTGTCTGCGGATGTGCCTGGGAAGGGGAACATGCCGTAGTCAAGGTTCGGATTGGCTTTGACCATGGAAGGATTGGCCCAGATGCCATTAAAATACATGGCAGCTTCGCCATTGGCAAACATAGCGATCGCCTGGTCGTAACCAATACCCGCTGCGTCAGCTGGTCCGTATTGGCGCAACTGAATCAGATGGTCTGCAATCATGCCGATTGTCGCATTGTCTGGCACCTTTTGCGTTCCTGCGATGACATCAGCGAAGAAAGCGTCGGCTTGAGGCTTGCCCATTTCCATGCCCAGCATCAGGTTCGCGAGGATACCTGCTGTCCAGGCGTCTTTGTCGGAAAACACCATTGGGGTGACACCAGTTGTCTTGAGTTTTTCGCAGGCTGCAATAAATTCATCATAGGTCGTTGGAATGCTGATGTTGTTATCTGCGAATAGCTTTTTGTTGTAGAAAACGCCCGTCGTGTTGACCGACAGAGGAAGTGAATAGTCTTTCCCATCAATCTTGATCGAATCAAGAATGGTCGGAGCAACTGTTTTCAAGGCGTCGGATCCAGTCAGATCCATCATGTAGCCTTCAGAGACATAGACTTTGAATTCAGTCTCATTGGGATAGGCAAGCATGACATCCGGAGCGTCATTGCTGGCCAGACGGGTCTGGAGAACCGTTTTGGGATCCGGAACATTGTTTTGATTGACTTTGATGCTCGGGTTCTCCGCTTCAAATTTCGCGATGATTTCATTGTAGATGTCTATTGCTTCTGGCTTCATCTGATAGAACTCAATTTCCACTTTATCAAATGCTGCAGCAGTTGTGGCAGCAGAAGATCCTGCGCCTGCCTCACCGGCATCCGATGTTTTTGATGTGCAACCAGTGAGCATTGTAAACAACAGTGTCACTGATAAGCCGAGCATAATGATCTTCTTCAAGAGTTGTGACGTGTGCATGTGTGACCTCCTCATTTTTCTCAAGACTTTGTTTGATTATTCCTTTTGAATGGTTGGTTCTATCCTTTAAAGATGGTTGATCAGTCCACCGTTTCAGGCCAAATGGATTTCAGGGTATAAACAGCATAATCCTGTACATGCACCTCCCCTTCTACTGCATAAAAATCATATCCCTGGCTGTCGGCATCAGGGTAGATGCGGTTGGTTATGACCGCCTCTCCGTCATTGATAAATATCTCAATGGAAGAATGGTCGATGAAAATTCGCAGCGTGATTTGCTGGTTTTGCCCCAATTTGATTGGCGCCTTCGTCTCGACGTGGCTACCAAGACCCGAATCAGTCCGGTCACAAATAACAGCTTGTTGCAACCGGTCATAATAAACTCGAGTCTGTTGCTTTCGGTCCTGTGACATTCTCAATTTCAATCCACCTTGCAGACAATTGACATCTGAAAAATCAAGCGTGGCCATGATTTCCAGAGACATTCCCTGCACGGCAGCAAGATAATCGGATAATTCTGGTTGGATCAGCAAGTCTCCCTGCACTAAAAGTTGTTGGCGAAGCTCTGCCATTTCACGGATTGGCCGGATCTTGACCTGTCCATTTTCAAATGACATTTCTCGCAAAATGGTCATAGCCCCGACCCATCCCTCTTGTGCTGTGACATAGGATTGGCGCCACTTTTCCATCCAGGCGATCATGACTCTACGACCGTCTGGTGTTTCAAAGCTCTGCATGGCATAGTAATCTTCGCCATAGTCAGCTTCCTGATAGGACTCTGGCGCAAAGCGACCGGTAACGTAATCCATCTCTCCGATCACCAGCACGTTCTTGTGCAAGGGTGATTCCATGGGTGAACAAGCAAGTATGTGGCGATCAGCCAATGGGTAAATGTCTGGGCATTCCCACATGCTGCCTAACGTACCGTCGCTACGCATGGCGATTCCAAGTTCTTGCCAATTGCGCAAGTCTTGTGACCGGTAAATTAAAGCTTGTGCCTGGCCATCTACGCTACTACCCAAAACCATGTACCAGAGGCCTTGATGCTGCCAAACCTTTGGGTCACGAAAATCATAACCGGCATCAGATGGTGGATGAGATATGACAGGATTGGAGGGGTCCTTCCTGAAACGAATGCCATCCGCGCTGGTTGCGAGAAATTGCATTTCCTTTGGAACACGATTGGAATCATGAGATGTATACAACAGGCATAATTCTGTGCCATCGATAACCGCACTGCCCGAGAAGCAACTGACATCGGTTTCTGGATCAGGAGTCAGAGCAATCGGTTGATGATACCAGGAAACCATGTCCGGGCTGCTGACATGGCCCCAGTACATTTCAGCTTGCAAAGTGCCAAATGGATAGTATTGATAGAAGACATGATATTCGCCATTGAAATAACACAAGCCATTGGGATCGTTCATCCAGTTTGCAGGAGGCGAGATATGAAAGGCCAACCGATAGGGGTGTCGATCTTCAGGCGTCTTATTTTCAATAACACTTGGCTTGGCATCTTCAAAATGAATCATGGCAATATTCCTGTCCTTATATTCTGAATTTGTGTATACGTTTTCTCAGCCAAAATTTTTACTTGAGTGTGATTTTCAAACTGGATTCCCGAATAACGAGTCTGGAGTCCAACTGGATGTGCTGCTCGTTGCTTTTCATTCCTGTACGGATTTTTTCGAGTAGCAATTCAACCGAGCGGATGCCAATCTGATCAATCGGTTGCGCAACTGAGCTTAAAGTCGGACTGATTTCGCGGCTGATAAAGGTATTGTCGAAACCAACAATGGCTACTTCTTCCGGCACTTTAATCCCCAGCTCCTTTAAAATGTGTAAAACAATGAGTGCATTGATATCATTGAATACAAAGATCCCCGTGCCTTCTGGATTCATTTGATCAATCAGCAAGTGCTTCAATTCATCCTTGAGTTTGTTGTAAGGTTTGTGTTTGACAAGTTTGTATGCGCTATCCAAATCAATGTCATTATGCACCAGTCCGTCCTTGAAGCCCTGTTCTTTATCGTCGCCTCCAGGACCTACAAAGATAAACTGGCTATAACCTAAATTGAAGAGATGGTTGGCAACTTCCTTGCCAGCCAGTCGGTGTGAGATGGAAACCGAAGAAAAGCCAGTATATTCATTGGTGAACAGGACCATTGGCAATTGGTTTTTGATCTGCATGGATGCATAAGTGGACTCGTGATCACAGGGAGCCAGCAGGATTCCATCGACATGGTAGCTTGTCAGCAGCCCCAGGTACTTTCTTTCTTTGACTGGATCATTGTCTGAATTGCATAGGATGACACTGTATCCATATCGCGAAGCCTCTTCTTCAATGGCTTTGATGATATCGACAAAAAACGGGTTGGCAATGTCTGTTACAATGACACCGATCAATTTGGATGAATTGGACACCAGGCTTTTGGCAATGCTGCTTGGCTGGTAGTCATACTTGCGAATCACATCAAGGATGCGCTGGCGGATTTCCGGATTAACTCGTGTATTGCCATTGATGACTCGTGAGACTGTCGCTTGAGAGACATTCGCCTCTCTGGCAATATCTTTCATGTTTACCATGTACTTGACCTCGTCAGGAGAAGTATGTTTCATAAATCGTGAATACGTTTTCACAGTTCCAAGTTTATCACCTTGTCAACTCATAGTCAACAGCAATCTACTACGCAGATAATACAAATACATTCGTCGTTATTGTGCGATTTGACAAGATCGTAGTGATTGTATGGTACATGGGTAGGGGATATGGACGATTTGCGAGACACAGGGTGCAGTCTATGTGGGGGTGACTCCTGATAATCGCGATAAGCGGTGAAGTAACTGAAGGTACTGTAGGAATGGGTTATCAATCATAAAATTAATATAACACTGGTCTGTATGACATCGTTATTAATAAGGAGTTGCATATGAAAAATATATTTATACTCATAACCTTTGTCTCCTTGATTGCGATTGCACTTGCCGGGTGCGCTCCAGCCACCACGGAATCTATGACAACTACTACAGTTGGCACAACAGAAACGATGGCTGAAACCACAGTGGCAACAACCACAATGACCACATCAGATACCATGCCAAAAGAATCGATGGTCACCTACAAGGACTTGACCCCTGCAGAAGCCAAGGCGTTGATCGACAGCACACCTGATCTGATCATCATCGATGTGTCTCCCCGTTATGCTGAAGGTCACCTGCCCGGTGCTGTCAATTATTACGTAGGTGATGGCACTTTAGACACTGTCATTCCGACACTTGATAAAAGCAAACCCTATTTGGTTTACTGCCACGTTGACAGCGTATCAAAACAAGGTGCTCAGAAATTGATCGATGCAGGATTTGAATCAGTTTATCGACTCGAAGGAAATTACTCAGCCTGGGTTGATGCAGGCTATGATATCGAAAAATGAGAATAACGTTTGGCAATGAGGTGCCTTTTATTAAAAATTGGCTAACATTCAGAAGACACTGTTTTTCTTGAGACTTCGGCAATCATGGTAAGATTATTCCAAGAACTTGGCATGAGAATGAATTGGAGGGCGTGAATTGAACACCCGTCAAATGGATAAGCCGGATCATTATTGGCTTGGCATCGATTTTCTCCGGGGAATCGGTGTCTTTTGCCTTGTGATCATGCACTCAGCTTTCTATTATTTTAGTGGACTGTGGGATCTTGACTTGGAAAGCCCACCGTTGATCATCACTGTGATCGGTTTCTTGCTCATGTTTGCTGGACTATTTGGCATGATCAGCGGCCTAGTCCATGGTATCAGCATTTTTCGTTTGCATCGTGATCGAAAATGGCCCTTGCACAAGATCTTGAAAAAGAAGCTGGTCACGGCCATATTCATCCTGGGCACAGCATCCATTTACTTCATTTTTACAGGCCCTGGCTTAGCCGATTTTTCGCAGCACCGTATGGATAACAGCATTCTGGTCGAACTCATACACACTGGTCTATGGCCTGGCTTTTCAGTCGACCGGGTCCTGTACATTGACAGCCTGGTCATGATCGGGACCAACATCGCGCTTGTAAGCCTGATCTGGGTAGGACTGATCTTCATGAAAAAGCTTAGTCCACAAGTTCTGTTGATAATCTCCGGGCTGGTTCTGCTTGTATCCTTGCTTCGAATTCCCCTTTATGCGGTTTATCTGGAGAGTCTCAGCGACGGGAAATGGTATTTTGTGTTGCTTCTAAATGCCTGGGTCAACAAGAATAACCCTATTTTTCCATTCCTGGCTTTTGGACTGTTTGGCTCCTGGCTGGGCATGAGACTTGAGCAAGGTCTTTCACATAAGCCACCTTCGATTCTCGGCTGGATCCTGCTGGCAGCAGGAACTGGACTTTACCTGATTCTCCCGGACACCATGCTGGAAAGAGCTATTGACCTGAAATGGTATAGCATCATGATCATGCAGCTTGGCTTGTTCCTGCTCCTGATCCTGGCGGCTGTCCGTGTGTTCGACCTGCACAAGCCTGAGCTCCGGAAAAACAAGGTGGCTCGATTCTTCATCCGGTTCGGTCAAGCTGGACTGACTGCCTTTTTCTGGGAGAGTGTTGTCGCAGCAATGATCTGGCGTTTGCTGAAGACCGTTGATCCAGCCTTTCACTTGAATATTCCGGCAGCAATTTTTTTCGGATTGTGCCTTGCTCTTGCCTGGGGAACAATCTTGATGGCTTGGGAAAAGATCCATTATAAAGGATCGATCGAATACCTGTATGCACGCGCTGTCAGCAGTATCGGTGGCTTCAGCAGCAAAGCTGGCAAGCTGAATCAATCATGAAACTTCTACGATATTTCCTGGACTGGTTGAGTCTTAACCATCATTTCTATCATCAGGGCCCGGAAAAAATCAGAAAGCGTCAGGAAAAGCGGATTTTTTCACTGTTGGAATTTGTTCAATTGAACAGTCCTTTCTATCGTGAACTGCATGGTGAACACAGAGTCCTTACGCTCCAGGATTTCAAGAAACTTCCAGTGATTAACAAATCGATCCTGATGACGAATTTTGACGAACTGAATACGGCAGGACTCCAATTATCCGATGTGATGTCATTTGCTCTGGAAAAAGAAAAATCTCAAAACTATCTTGGGTATTATCAAAACCAGTATGTAGTTGGATTATCAAGCGGAACCAGCGGCAACAAAGGCATTTATGTCACACCGCGTACCTTGACTGAAAGACTGCCTGGCGTCTTCCTCGCACGCGGCGGAATCTTCTTGAAGGATCTCCCGGCCAGAATCCTTTTTGTCCTAAGGGTCTTCAGCCAAGGTTTTGCTGATATCAATGCTCCTATGATCCAATTGAAATATTGTGCATCGATGACCAAGCCTTTGCAGATCATCGAATCACTTAATCAAATGAAGGCAAACATCCTGATGGCACCGCCTTCCGTGCTGCGCCAAGTCTTGCCATTCAGGAGCCATCTGAAACAGAACCTGAAACGGATCATCACCTATGCTGAAGTGCTCACCCCGACCGAAAAAGCACGATTTGCAGCTGGTTTCAACACCCATGTGGTTGAAATCTATCAAGCCAGTGAAGGACAGATCGCCAGTCCATGCAGATACGGTAATCTGCATATCAATGAAGATCTGGTCTATGTCGAGCTGCTCGATGATCAAGGCAACGAGATCGGGCCAGGGCAGCGTTCGCGACGAATGATTCTAACCAATCTGGTCAACACCATCCAGCCACTCATTCGATATGAAATGAATGATATGATTGAACTAGGAGACAGATGCCCTTGCGGCAGCCATTTCAGGGTCATTCGCCAAGTCATCGGCCGGCATGACGATGTCCTGTATTTCAATACTAGCCATGGCGAAATTCGACCCGTCTATCCGGACCTGTTCAGCAGATGGATTATCACCTGTGATGATCGGATCCGAGAATTCCTGATCGAACAAGATGGACCCAATCATTTGATCATCCGGTTGGACCTAGGCCAAACGGAGTCTGCCGCAGAAGAGAGCACGGCTGGCGAGCGAATGAATGAAACAGACTCCGACCTGATTGTCCGGTTGAAAGAACAGTTGACCCTTGAATTGGCTGGATTTGACATTCAATGCACATTCACAATCAAGATCGAAACCATACATCTGCCAACAGACAATAGCAAACTGAAGCGTTTTTCCAGTATTTATCATGAAAGATCATATAGCCAGTAAACAGGGGCGATCTGCGCAATAAACATTGCATGGCAGAAAAGCTCAACATAGAAGGCCACCTGAGCACTCTCCACCTCTTCTGGATACGAGGCAGAGCAAAGAATCGAATAGGCTTCATCTGTCATTGACAGGACCATGAAGGGGTATTCCCAACCACCAATTTTATGGAATCGATCCAAGAAGCTAATGCCGTAGAAAATATGAAACCGCAGCGTTAAGCCATGCGATTGCCGCTTCTTTCTGCCATGTGGTGTCACCTGGCTAGTTGTATTGGGAAAAAATTGGTGAAATCAGTCGAATTCTTTACGGTCGGATTAAATTGGATTCACTGATCAAATAAAACTACGACAAGTCAAAATAGCATTTCGATTTTGAAAACAAAATCTATATCCTTGGCACGATTGCATTACCTTTCTGGAGGAAAACCATCATCAGTAAATTCGATTGTTTCATGGATAGGGGGTGCGGACAAAATCCTGGACACAAATCGTTAACAAGAGGTTGTCGTGTACTCAAGGGAGAAAAAAATCAAAGCGGTAGAGTTGTGGTTGAAGTATGACAAATGCGATTCTGACGTGATCAATGAGCTTGGGTATCCAAGCAACAAGATGTTGGCACGGTGGCACCAAGAGCTTCAACAAGAGGCGGCAGATGGAATCATCCGTGATAGCTTTGACCGTTATTCAATATATACCCGCCAACAACAAAAAGCGGCTGTTGAGTATTATTTGGAACATGGAAGGAGCATATCTCGTACAGTGCGCGCTCTCGGATATCCGAGCAAGGAAATGCTTTCCAAGTGGTGCGACGAAATAGCCCCTGGGCAGCGAAAACGTCGTAGCAGTGTTGTACAATTCTCTCAAGAGCAGAAGACAGACGCGGTGATTGCGTTATGTTCCAGGCGCGGTAGTGCGAAAGCGGTTGCCGAAGCTGCCGGAACGACCCGTGCCGCGCTATATGGCTGGAAATACGAGCTGCTCGGCAAGGAGAATACCATGGCCAAGGCAAAAAAGCCGAACCAGGACCTGCCGGATGACAAGGACCAGCTCTTGTCGGAGATCGAATCACTTAAGGAACAGGTCCGGCGACTGAAGCTTGAAAAGGACATCCTGGAGGCGGCAGCAGAACTCATAAAAAAAGACCCGGGCGTCGATCTGAAAAGCCTGTCAAACCGGGAAAAGATGATGCTGATCGACGCCCTGAAAGATAATTATCCGCTGAAGGATCTGCTGAAAGGACTTAGTCTACCAAGAAGCAGCTACTACTACCAACGGTGGGCATCAGGCAGTGCAAGCAAATATGAAGAGCTTAAAAATCATATTATCGAGCTATTCAAAACCAACAACAGTTGCTATGGATATCGGCGTATGCACCTGCTTTTGTCGCAAGAGGGGTTAAGAGTATCAGAAAAAGTCGTTAGAACGCTCATGACTGAGGCAAATCTCGTTGCAGTGACCAAGCGCAGGCGCAAGTATAATTCATATCAAGGTGAGATTACTCCAGCACCTAAGAACCTGTTGGAGCGCGATTTCCATGCTGATACACCAAACAGTAAGTGGCTGACAGACATCACCGAGTTTCACATACCGGCTGGCAAGGCTTATCTCTCCCCGGTTGTCGATTGTTTTGACGGAATGCTTGTGAGCTGGACCGTATCCACTCGGCCCGATGCTGAAATAGTCAACACCATGCTTGACATGGCAACCGGCACACTCGGTGATGGGGAATATCCAATCGTCCACTCCGACCGAGTATACCGCCCCCGGTTGTCAAGACACGAAATTTGAAATCCTTAGTTGCATCCTTTCTGTTTGAAATCTAATAGATCGTTTATGCTACAGCTATTGCAGCTTGTGGCTGATAGAAGTTAATCGGGACATCACCACCAAGGGAATCATGTGGTCGGAAGATGACAAACAGATACATGAATCCTTTGTGCATCTTGATGTAGGTTATATCAATTCCCCAAACCTGATCTGGTCTTGTAATGGCCAAGTTTCTCAGCAGATAGGGTCTAACGAACTGAGCGTGATAACGCTTGCTGAGATTGGGTTTCGGGTAGATCGCCAGGATCCCCATTTCCCGCATCAAACGCTGCACGGCCTTCTTGTTGATCAGCGTATCCCGTCTGAGCACATCGGTGATCTTGCGGTATCCGTAGGTCGGATTATCCGTGTGGATCTGATCAATCTGGTTCATCACGTCGACCGTGTGCTCATCCACTGTTCTGACCTTTGGTTCATAGTAGACGCTGCTGCGATTGACAGACAGCAGCTCGCATTGAGTCTTGATTGTCAGGTGAGGATGATCGCGATCAACTGCGGCCAGTCTTTCCTTTTCGGTGGAGAATTTCGGCAGATTTTTTTTTGAGGAAGTCAACCTCGACGGTCAACTGGCCTACCTTGCGATGCAGATCTGCGATTTCTTCTTCCTTTTCTTCGAGCTCTTTCTCGGCGTCGGAAGGTCCCTTCTTGAACACCTCACCGGCGCGTGCCAGGAACTCTGACTTCCAGCGGCTGATTACAACTGGGCTGATCTGGTACTTGGCTGCTAACTCATTGAGGGTCATTTCCTCACGCAGCAATTCCAATACCACCTGTGCTTTGAACTCGGGTTTGAAATTTCTTCTCTCTCTACTCATGCCTCCACTTAACTATGTTTTCAAGATTCGTGTCAACTGCTATGGGGTCATTTTAGGATACGACTGAGTGACAGTCTCCTGCACTTAGGTTTCGAGAAACCGGCTGAGTGAAGAAAGATCGAGATCAGCATGGGCAGCCAGGATTTGATAGATCCTGCCGGCGATTTTCCGGACGCCTCCCGTTTGCCTGGACTCGATGTTCAGTGGCAGGAGCGGGTCGTGCAGGGACAAGCGAAGCAGGAACCAGCCGTCGCCATGCGCCGGGTCAGCTGAAACCCGGATTCCTTCATAGTTATCACGAGCCAGGACCCAGCCGGGCTCGTTCTGAACCATCGTCTTCAACTGGTCGATGACCATCTGGCCGTAATCCTTGAATTCGCTGCGCCGGATGTTGAGACGAAATTCCCGGGCATCGGCCGGCTCCTTCAGACTTTCCAGCATCTGGTCGATCGTCTGGCCTTTGCGTTTCAGTCGTGCTACCTGGATCAGGATCTTGGCGATGAGGTAGGCACCATCGTCTAGAAAATAGTTTTCCTTCAAGGCTCCGTGGCCGGAGGTTTCGATGGCGAGATGGGTTTCGCGGCCCATGCCATTGAGACGGATGGCCTCGTTGATCACATTCTTGTATCCGCGCTTGAAACGATGATGAATGCCACCCAGCTGTTCTTCAATGAAGACCTTCAGTTCGTCTGAAGTGATCGAGTCGGTGACGATTGTCGTGCCTGGGTGTTCTTCCAGGACGATTGCCGCCATCAGGGCAATAATCCGGTTGCGGTTGATTTCCTTGCCATTTTTGTCGACGGCCCCAGCCCGGTCAACGTCCGTATCGAAAATGATACCCAGGTCCGCTTCGTTGTGCAGGACCGCCTGCTGAATGCTGGCCATCGCCTGAGCATCCTCGGGGTTGGGGATGTGGTTGGGGAAAGAACCGTCCGGATCGAGGAACTGGCTGCCTGAGGTATCAGCGCCCAGGACTTGGAGAACTTTTTCGGCAAAGAACCCCCCTGCGCCATTGCCGGCATCGACCAGGATGCGCAGTCCCTGCAAGGGATGGTCATAATCGACCGGATCAGCTGCTCCTTCGTGGATGATTTCAACCAGGTGTTTAGCATAGACAGAGATAAAATCGAGCTCGACGACTGTTCCAGATGTGGCAGCAGCTGTGAACCCATCCTGGGCTGCCAGATTCAGAATCTCGGTAATGTCTTTTTTCTCTAGTCCGCCAGTGGCAGTGAAAAACTTCAGCCCGTTGCGATTGAAGGGCAGATGGCTGGCTGTGAGCATGATCGCTCCATCATAGCCGTGTCCGGTCAGGATGGTCGACATGAACATGGCTGGAGTCGAGGCCAGACCGACGTCGATGACCCTGCAGCCCATTATGGATAATCCCGATATGACCGCTTTGCTCAGATCCGGTCCTGACAATCTGGAGTCGCGACCGACTGAAACAGTCAAGTCTATCATTGCCCGACCAAGCCTGATCGAGAGCCAGGATGCAAAAGCCTTGGCGATCGTAAGCGCCACCGCCGGCGTGAGATTAACCGTTTCGCCAGTGATTCCCTCCAGCGCCACACCACGAATATCGCTGCCATTTTGCAGTTTTTTCCAATCTACAGACATTTTCACACACTCTCAATCATTTCTTGTCTTTCATAATATCAACAAATACCTTAGTCATATTTGGATCAAATTGAGTGCCAGAGCATCTTTCGATCTCACTCAAGGCAAAATCCTTGCTGCTGGCATCTTTATACGTTCTGGCATGAGTGATGACATCGTATGAATCAATGATCGAAAGAATTCTCGCCAGCTTTGGAATCTCTTCACCTCGCAACCCGGAAGGATAGCCTTTCCCGTCCCATCGTTCATGATGATGCAGAATCGAATCCGCGATGTTGACCAGTTCAGGTGTTGACTTGGCCAGGTTGAAACCTTTCTCGGAGTGTTTCTTCATAATCTCCCATTCAGCTTCAGTCAACTTGCCAGGTTTGAGCAAGATCTGATCCGGAATGCCAATCTTGCCAATGTCATGCAAGACGGACAACAGCTTCAGCTCCTCCATTTCATAGTCTTCAAGCCCAATCACACGGCCAACTTTACAGGCGATGTCGGCAATTCTGCTTGCATGCTCTTCTGTTTCAAAACTCTTTTCGTAGACCATTTTTTCAATGGACCGCAGAAGCGTATTGCGGGCGCTTTTGCTTTCCATGAGTTTATGGCGATACATTCTGTCTTCAGCGATTTTCAGCAAATTGATCAGATCACAGCTGCCATCCGAATTGGTGGCACTCCCAATTGCAAGACTCGGCTGGATGGGATCCTGCTTGGAATTCATGCACAGGTTTTGAATTCGGTGCTTGATATTGGATGCGGCATCCTCATCGGTCTGTGGCAAGATAATGGCGAATTCGTCGCCACCCCATCGGGCAACAATATCTTCGCGGCGAGTTGCCTTTTTCAAGATGTTGGCTATTGTGACCAGCAACCGATCGCCTTCAAGGTGGCCAAAAATGTCATTGGCAATTTTCAGTCCGTTACAGTCGCAGAGAATGATTGTGATCGGATATTGACGCTTTGTGTTCAGGCGGATCAGTTCTTCTTCAAAAAATGCGCGATTAAAGAGATCAGTCAACTTGTCATGATAGCTGATATATCGTATCCGGTCTTCTTCTTGCTTCTTAAGGGTGATATCCCGGAAGACGGTGACTCTACCGAAGAATGTCTCGTTTTGATCGATGATGGGCGCCTGGCTGAGAGAAATGAAAAACTGACTGCCATTTCTTGACTTCAGCATCAGATTCTTGTCTTCAAGCTTTTCTTTTGACACAACCAATATGTCTGGATTTCTTGAAACTGGCGCAAATGCACTGGATGGAATAAACTGGTCAACCGGCTTGAAGATGTCCGTGAAAGGCATCAGACTGGCCTCTTTCCACGTCCAGCCAGTCAACACCTCCGCTTGTTCATTCATGAAACTGACTTTGCCATTCTGATCTGTTGCAATGACTGCATCGCCTATGGACTGCAAGGTTGTATAGAGCCGATTTTCATTGAGCCGGATGCACATTTCATTTTGCTTTCTGACCAGTGCATTGATGATCAGTTCACCGATTGTTCCGATCAGATCAACATCATCATCGATCCAGTTATTATGGTACTTGTCGATGTTCAGATAGAAGTTGCCTACGATTTCATTTTGAACCAGGATTGGAACAGCCAACCTTTCAAATTTTGCATGGGCCCCAGCGTTCGACTGCCTGGCTGATTGGTGGTCGGCATTCGACGATTTGCTTCTGAAAAGGATATGGCAGTTTTTGTTCTCAATTTTATTAATCTCAATCGAACAATCCTTGGCATTTTCAAAAATTTCGAGCAAACAAATGACTTCAGATATTTCCTGGTCAAGGTCATCTGTTTTCAAGGATACAAACCGTGAAGAAATTTCTGCAATCAGATTTTCAATCATGAGCCGGCGTTTCAACTTCTCCTCAGTTTGTTGAATATCCACGACACTGGTAATATCGATCACCGATCCCAGATAGGTATTTGATTCTGCCATGATCGGATAGATATCAAACAAGAAAGGTGTCGTGTTGTCATCTGGTGAATGGATTTCAAACTCCATTAGCAATCGGTCGCCCTGCTGGCAAGTTTTTATTGCCTCCGAATACTTTGGTATTTGCTTCGATGAAATCAATTGGTCAAAGCTCACGCCTTGGCAGACATTTGAATCCAAGCCAAGTTTCATCGCTGCACTTTGACTGGCATAGGTGATGATGTTTGCTTCATTCACACAGCAGATGGATCTTGACAGGACATCTGACAAGTCATGCAATTTGTAAGGCAGGCTTTTATTGCCCAAATAATGACCTAAGGGCTGATAGACTGAGTTATTGACAAAACGCGAATCAATATGGACTGAGACCGAAGAATCATCAATTTTCTTGAAAGATACTTCAGAGGCGAGGATGTGCTTGACATATTTGCCTGCAACCGATTTCAAACCATATTTTTCCTCGTTCAAATCCTTTTTCCGATCAAATCGATCAAGATTGATTTTTGCCTTGTCTGCGGACTCTGGCACTAGCAAGTTCAAGAAGTTTTTGCCAATCCAGTCAACGCCAAATTGAAAATAATACGTGGACATGAACAAATGATTGAATTGCAAGATCGTGCCTTCGTTATCGATAATAGCCAGTATTTCAGGCTGATAAACCGACACTAAATTGAAAACAAAAGCATTAGGTTCTTTATCGAAAATATTGACGGACGTCCTTTTGCTGACAAATTTATTCTGGGAAGGCAGATTTTTACTCAAATAGGTGATAAACAGACTGAGTAAAGGCTCGCAGATTTTCGCTGACCGAATTAGCTTCACCCAAGGTTGGATCTTTTCAGGATCAGATTTTTTCAGTTCGGATGATTTCTGTTTTTCCGATTCGATTTGGGATTCAAGCGACTGCTTCTCAATCAGAACAGACATATATTGGCGTTTGGCGACTTGCAACTGCAAGATCATCATCGTGATCAGCCAAAATGAGAGGATCACTGTATTTGCAAGCGCAAAGATCAAAACCTTCACACCAGATGAAACAGTTTCTGGGGTGTCAAAGGTCTGCATGAAGACAAGCACATTTGCAAAAATCATGAGAATCAAAAATATGAATGAGCACAAGAGCTTAGTTTTCAGCTTCGACATTGAAGTCCCTCAATCATTTCTCAATAAAATGGAAACAGTTGACGAACTAATTATGCTGGATGAACGCAAATATTACAACGCCAGCCTGGACAAGGCTCCACTGGTGGGATCATTTCGCTGGCTTGTCTGGTTGCAGCTCTGGTTCTTGCAGGGACGGGTTGGCGGTGTGCCACCATGAAAAGCGTCGAGCAGACTGCGAATATCACTATGTGTACCACGCAGCTGATCAGCCAGACCCTTGATCTCCTGGTTGATGGCTTTCAATGCCTCGGTTTCTTCAGGTATCATAAAGTCGCGATTATCCTTGAGCAGTTTGCTCAGCTCGATTCGCAATGTACTGTTTTCACGAGCTAACCGAAGGCATGCCAGCTGTTTATCCAGCATGGCGATGCGCAGATGAAGAATGTCCTGACGACGCTCAAGTCGCTCAGAACGTGGGATTGAAGTGCTATCAGGCAGTGTAGCAGCTGCAGCGGGAGCTGCGATGGTGCTGAGCATGATCAGGGAAACAAGTAGAAAGCTGGTCATCATTTTTTTCATGAGTAATTCCTCATGCATAATTGAGGCTGCTTACGCGACGGGGATGGGAAATAAATTTGCTACGGTTTCATTATCAAATTTGATGTCATATCCAGTACACGGCCAAAGAAGTCTTCTTGGCCAAAATTGCCACTTTTAAGAATCAACCGTATATCCGGATTCTCAACAGGCACCATGATTGGAACACCAGGTGCGACACTTTGTCCAATCCAGAAAGAAGAAAAACCGAGCGCCTTCGTAACGGCTCCAGAAGTCTCGCCTCCAGCTGAGACGATTCTGGTATATCCCGCATCAACTGCACGAACTGCCAACGCAGCAATGATGTTTTCTAGAGCTGATGCTACCACATCGACCCCCAACTGTTGAGATTCTTTGACCTTTTCAGGTATATCTGAGCTAAAGACTAGAATGGCATTTTTTTCACTGCTATGCTTCCAAACAAACGCCCAGACATCCTCGATAGTTTGGTCACCTGCCAAAACTTTAAATGGATCAAGCTGATAACAAGGATGTCCTTGTTTCTGATACCAGGCAATCTGGTCAAGAGTTGCCTTTGAACAGCTTCCCGCTAAAAGAATAGCTTGCCCAGTTGTTGCATTCTTGGGGATTTCTCCAGGGGAAGAAAGCTTTTTAGTCCAAATCTGTGCTAAAGACTCCAACAATCCACTTCCGCCGGTCAAAAGTGGTAAATGACCATAAACAGCTGCGATCTTCTCGCCGTCAGCATCATTGGAATAATCTGGAATAAGATAATAAAATTTCTCATTTGTTTCTTGATCAGCATGACCGGTTGGTTGACCTACGCTCGTGGTTATACATGCGTATTTGCTTTGCGGCTCCATCAATTTGTCAATCCTACAATCCCACATGGGCGTAAGCGGATGGTTCTTCATATGACTTTCATGGAGAGGGATTCCATTAACAAGCAATCTGCCATTTTCAACGATTCTTCCATTAACCGGCAATGCAGGACATAAAAGTGTAAAAGGGACCTTTAGGTACTCCATGAGTGCATCTGCAACCGGACCGATATTTCCTTCCGTTGTTGAATCAAATGTTGAGCAATACTTGAAATAAATCTGTTTCACACCCTGAGACAGTAAAAATTTTGCTGCTTCTATACTGTCAGCGACAGCGTCATGAGATTTTTTTGTTCTTGTTTTCAGTGCAATAACCAATGCTTGCGGAGTATCTGTTTGTCCTTTTTTAACATTTGTATCGTGTGAGTTTTCTTGTGGAACCCCGTTATAAAGCTGGACGCTCATGCCGCCTTTTACGAGAAATGAAGCCGCATCACTGGCACCAGTAAAGTCATCAGCTATACATCCAAATACTGCCATAAGAGTTATCCCCGTTCTTATTTTATGCAAATATAAGCAATTTTGTGCCAAGAAAATATGGTTGAAATTTCGCCTGCTCATTAGTTATAGGTTGGGAGTGCGGACAAAATCCTGGAAATAAACGTCATGAGGAGGTTGTTCGTGCACTCAAGGGAAGCGAATTGGCCATATGTGGGACTCCGATACATAAATAGCCAAGACTAAGATTGCTACAATAGCCAAGACTAAGATTGCTACAAGAATATAAACTTGACTGCCTGTTATAATGCATATCCCTTTAAATTTTTGTTTCTTCGCAATAACGGTCAATTGAGCAGTGCATCGTCATCATTTATATTATCATATATCATTTAATCTTCTGGCATCTCAATCTCTTCATTTTCTCAATTTGAACCTGACTGAAGATGGAACAGTCAATAATCATCGGATGACATTCAGACACCAAACGGACAATTTACTTCGCATCCCTGATCATTACCGAAAAATTCTAATCACAGGAAACCCTATGGATTGAGGAGTTGTCGATGGCATAGAAATCCTATCCCTCATCGATTTCCTGTGTGGTTCAAAAACCAACTGATGGCGGATTCAATGACTTGATCCCAGCCAACGCATGCTGCAAAATCGAATTTGCGCTGATAGCTTTTCCACAGGACTTTCATTTTGGAATCATTTCCAACTTTTCTGTCAAAACTGTTCCAATCTTCACTATCTATTGGTTAGCCCAATTCTTCCTTATGTATGCCAGATCGTCCATGTAGCCGTTCAGGTGCCCATCTTCAATATGTTGCTTAAAAGTCTCGTTACCATCAGCAGCTTCTTGACTCATGAAGACGACTAAATATTCGACTCTTCTTATAACCCACTTAAAAACGTCTTCACTACTTACAACATCTGTTCCATATGCATCAAAGAACAGCTCTATTCTTCTTAACTTATCCGATCTGCTGCCAAAATTTCCTGGATTATCATCTGACATTATAGGAATCCATCTATACAACGCGTATGAGAGATCCCATAGTCTTGAACCAGGGTGCAATGTATCGAAATCAATCAACCCAACTATACTCTGACCAGATAAAACTGTATTGTAGGGGGCCAAATCTCCATGACACATTGTCTCAATCTTAGTCTGCACCCCAACACATCGGAGAGATCTCTATTGCACATTTCGCCAATTTGCAGAAGGTTAAAAACGCAAGCCTCAGAGATCATCGAAGTTCGATAAAACTGGTCATAATCGATTCCCTCGCAGTATTGAAGGATCAATTTGATGCGGTGAATGATTTTTTCAATGACGCGCTTGTCTTTAGGCTGCATAGATTTCTATACCAGTCTGACTGATTTCCTGATAGATCTCTGATTGGTCAGAAATCTGCCGGGTATCTATCAGATCGACATCTTTTTGCAGAGCATCAACAACATCTTCCAATAAACCAAAAAATGCAAGTCCGCGCAATTGACTGTCTACCAGGATGTCAATATCGCTCTTCGGACTTGCCTTGCCGTAGCAATAAGAACCAAATAGGATCGCTCTCTTAACACCGTTTTTGCGAAAGACAGGTTCAAGTTTAGCTTTGATTTCTTCAATCGAATAAATATCTGTTTGATCTGGATTCATATTCACCTTGAGCCTCCATTTCGCAATCGTTGACATCATTATAGCATTCAACATTGCAAGCTGGATGATTTCATTTGCATCTGGACCGTTCCGGAAATACTGTTCGCGTGCGTGTTATGGCAAGTCAAAGGTGGTGCGGGAATGAGCAAGGAACTGGCGATTATCCACTATCGAGCTACGGTTTCCATTTTCAAAACCGGGGTTTCCAAAGGCATCATCACCGAGGATGAACTACTAACAATTGATACAATGATTGCCCAAAAATACGGCCTTTCTTTTGACAGCATTTATCGCCTCTAATGCTTGATACGACGGGGTTGTAGAGTGATGAATGTGTTAACAGAAAGGAGGCCCAAACTTGGCTCGGACGATTACTAAAATCGAATTTCCGCCTGCACCACTCCCCTCCCTCACCCGGGTCGCTGCCTATGCCAGGGTGTCATCTGGCAAGGACGAAATGCTTCATTCCCTTGCTGCCCAAGTCAGTTACTACAGTCGGTTGATCCAGCAGAATCCGGGTTGGATGTATGTTGGGGTCTATGCGGATGAGGCGATGACCGGAACCAAAGACAACCGCCCGGAGTTCCAACGCATGCTATCTGACTGCAGAAGCAACAAAATCGACCGGATCATCACGAAGTCCATTTCACGGTTTGCCAGGAATACGGTCACGCTCCTGGAGACGGTACGGGAGCTAAAGTCCATTGACGTCGATGTGTATTTTGAAGAACAGAACATTCACTCCATGAGCGTCGATGGTGAGCTGATGCTGACAATCCTCGCCTCGTATGCTCAGGAAGAGAGCCTGTCGGTCAGTGAGAACTGTAAATGGCGAATCCGACAGGATTTCAGCAAAGGCAAACCAGGAAACATCAAGGTCTTGGGTTATGACTTGGTTGATAGGCAGTTAGTCATCAACACCGAGGAAGCGGAAATAGTCAGGATGATCTTTACCGATTACCTCAGTGGCATGGGTAAAAACGCGATCGTGAAAAAACTCCGAGATCAAGGAATCCCGACAAAAACAAACCGAAATTGGCAGGTCAATACCATACATACGATCCTGCGAGATGAAAAATACACGGGACAACTAATAATGCAAAAGACATTTCGCAGCGATCACCTGAACAAGATCAAAAAAGTGAACAACGGCGAACTACTTCAATACTGCATCGATGAAAATCATCCTGTGATCATCCCCACTGACATCTTTGAAAAAGTGCAGCAGGAGATCGCACGTCGTGAGAAAAAGTACATGCCCCAGCCTCGAACACCTATCTTTTCGGAGTTCACCGGCAAAATTCAGTGCGGGATCTGCGGTTCTAGTTTTCGCCGGAAAATTGTCAACGCCGGAACTCGCTTCGCTACAGCCAAATGGATCTGTTCTAGTTACAACACCCATGGGATATCCGCCTGTAGCATGAAGCCGATTCCCGAAAATGTGCTGAAACGACTGGCTAGCGAGGTACTGGGAATGGATGTATATGACCCGAACGTCATCACATCAAACATGCTAAAAATCATCATCCCGAAGTTCGGCGAGGTTGAGTTTCACATCAAAGATGGCCACCACGAGATAAAGACATGGCGGTATCCATCCCGGCGGGATAGCTGGACCGATGAGATGAAATATAAAGCACGTATCCGAACGGACATGCAACAAGGGGGCGACCAATGAACACCGCCAGATCCGTTAGAATGATCCAGCCGACCATCAAGTCGGAACATGCCGGGCATCACGCCTATTCATGCTCGCAGACGGGTAGCGGCGTATGCCCGGGTATCCACTGACAGCGAAGAACAGCAGACATCATATGAAGCTCAGATTGATTATTACACCAAGTACATCAACGAACGACCCGACTACGAGTTCGTCGGCATCTACACAGATGAAGGCATATCAGCCGTTAACACCAAGAAGCGTGACGGTTTCAATCGGATGGTCGCTGATGCGCTTGCTGGAAAGATCGACCTGATCGTCACCAAATCAGTCAGTCGCTTTGCCCGAAACACGGTCGACAGCCTATCCACGGTCAGGAAACTGAAGGAACATGGTACCGAAGTTTTTTTCGAAAAAGAGCAAATTTATTCATTTGATGGCAAAGGCGAGCTCCTGATCACTATAATGAGCTCCCTTGCGCAGGAGGAAAGCAGGTCAATTTCGGAGAACGTCACCTGGGGGCATCGCAAGCAGTTTGCTGATGGCAAACTGATCTTGCCCTACAAGCGATTTCTTGGTTACGAAAGGGGCGAGGACGGTATGCCCCAGATTGTCGAGCAGGAAGCGGAGATCGTCCGATCAATTTTTCACATGTATATCAATGGTAAAACCTATTCTGCCATCGCCAAGTGGCTGATTGATCATGACATCCCGACACCGGGGGGAAAGAGAATATGGCAGACCAAAACAATCCACTCCATCTTGACCAATGAGAAATACAAGGGCGAGGCGCTCCTCCAGAAAGGATACACGGTCGATTTTCTGACCAAACAGCGCAAGGTCAACGAGGGCGAGATACCTCAATATTATGTCAAAAACAGCCACCCGGCGATCATCGCGCCGGATGAGTTTGATGCGGTTCAGATCGAGATCGAACGACGGATGAAGCTGGGTCGACCGACCAGTTGTCAGAGCCCGTTCTCTGCCAAAATCATCTGTGGCGAGTGCGGCGGGTTCTATGGAGCCAAGGTCTGGGGCAGCAATACCAAATACCGCCGGACCATCTGGCGATGCAATGAAAAATACAAGGGCGAGCGCAGATGTACGACTCGGCATGTCACTGAGGAGGAGATCAAAGCGCAGTTCCTGGTAGCGATAAATGAGTTGATGGACAACCGGGATGAAGTGATTGCCAACTGTCAGCTGGCCAGGGATGTGTTGTGTGATTGTTTGGAGATCGATGCTAAGTTGCAGGAGCTACGGCGGGAGATAGACGTGATTGCTGGTCTGTCAAAAAAGGCAATCAGCGAAAACGCCCACATTGCCCAGAACCAGGACGAGTTCAATCAACGAAACAACGAATATCTCAAACGTCACCGGATCGCGATTGAACGGATCTCTGAACTGGAAGGCGTGAAACACGAGCGGATGAACAGAGGTATAGTGCTTGATGGATTTATTCGGGAGTTAAAAACTCGGCCGTTGGTGATTGATGAGTTCGATGAACGGCTGTGGGTTGCGGCGGTTGAGAAGGTTGCGGTTGGGGTTGATGGTAAATTGGTGTTTGGGTTTCGGGGTGGGTGATTATTTTATATCATTTCTTCAAATTGCATAAATTTATATGGATAATCGGCTTTATCTAGTTGATATACTTTTTTGTACCCTGTTTCAAGAACACAAAATATCTCATCTAGCAGATTTTGGGGAATTAGTTCTTTTGCCTGATTATATTTAACTGCATTAGCAGGTTTTTCCATCAGGCATGTATTAATCCAAATTATATTGTCAAATTCATTACCAATCCGATTATATATACTTTGACTTAACCGGCTAACTAGTTCAATTGCATGCGACTCCATATTGTTCATAAGAAGGACGATGTAGGCATTCTTTTTCAAACGTGAATATGATTTAACATGTGGATTTCTTTTCAATTCACATACGATTTCTTGATTGATTTTATTTCTCGAATTGTATCCATACTCCCGTTGAACAAAACTGACTCCGATCACCTTGATAATCGCAAGTTTTACAAATCCATTTATACTCCGGTTCTGTTTTCTATGATTAGATAGTTTAGTATGGACAGCTTGGAAACTAATCATATTAACCTTCATTGTGTTTTGTAAAAATAAAATCCGATTGCATAATGGTAATTATTCTTCTTCTGTTTAAGGTTATTTGATTAGTCTATCATCCCTGACAATTTCAATGCTAAATCACGATTGTGTGCAATCAACACTTCATATGCGCCATTGAAAATATATGGTTTATTATCATAAGGTACCAACGAAAAATCGGATAGCCATCGGCCGTTCTCCTTTGCAAAGATATACGCAAGGCCCAATTCATGTGCTTTATATGTTTGGAAAACAAGTCCGTCAAACAAGCCTGTCGCTGAGAGGCAGTAGTGAATTGCAGAACTGCCGAAGTCCCTGACCCACGTAGACTCATACAACGATACCAACCGCCTTGGCCTGCCTGCATATAAATCAGTCAGGATTCGCGTTGCTCTGTCGCAGCTAAAGTTGGGGACAGGTTGATTGATTCTTAAAGGATTGAGATTTTTATCTAGAATTTCACTCCCACGTCCTTTTTCAGCGTAAAAAATAGTCTTGGAAAGATGCTCGATGCATACGCCTGCCAGCATATCTGAGAATAGCCTTTGCTCCTGAGCATGTCTGGTGGAAGATCGACCATTAAAGGCACAAATACATGTGCAGTGCGGCAATATCCAATTTCCCCTGTATGCGTTATCCGTTCCATCTATATCATCGACAGAGAAATAGAGTGTTTCTAAACCTGAATTACTTTGTATTCCAAGTTCCTCTGTTTCCACGCATATATCAGAGACTTTTGCCAGCAATGCCGATGAGATCATTTTTGAAATCTCAATGTCTGCATTCGTGACAATATCCTTGTTTGAATCAACCTGAACGATTTTTGTTCGGTCGATAATTGCGGTTGATTCCAAAACTAAATTGAGTAGTAATTCCCGGATATTTAACGATTTGATCATTGACTGACTTACACTTTCGTTTTTCAATGATGTTTTCTTTTCGCCTCTTCTCAAATATACCTACATCTAACTACAAATCAGTGTTTCCAGACGTGCGAATTTTTCAAACGGTTTTGCAAGTTTTAATCAATAAAGTTTTGACATCCATATAACAAAATTACACTTTGTCAATAAAACCTACACCAGGTCCATGAGCAAGTACGTCGAGCATATCTACTTGACTCCTCTTGGTTAGACTTTTCGCGGTAAGAAGAGCACATATCAGATTCTCATCATTTTCCTTGCTAAATTGAAGATTCGAGATGTCAAAGCCTTTTTGCCGGGCGTATTGCAGGAATGAGCTGATCGGAGAGTGATTATTGAACTCAATATAGAGCTCAATGACTTTTGTTCGATTTTGTATAAAATTGTCTATGGTATGCATGACAGCCATTACGATAAACACTGCGATTCCGCCAATGATTGCCCCCTCGTAGAAACCAATCCCGATAGCCAGGCCCAAAGCTGCTGATGTCCACAAACCGGCAGCAGTGGTTATGCCTTTGACTTGATTGCGGCCGGTCACCATAATTGTACCAGCCCCTAAAAAGCCGATGCCACTGACAACTTGCGCACCCATCCGCACTGGATCTCCATTGTCGACAATTTGATATACGAATTGATTGATCATCATAATAAGAGCAGATCCTAGGCATACAAGCATATAGGTCCTGAATCCAGCTGGCCTTTTTTTCCTGCCGCGCTCTATACCAAGCAACCCTCCCATCAACAAAGCCAAGCCGACCCTTAGGCAAATCGTAGCGAGATCAATATTACCAAATGTATTCATTTATTTGTTCCACCGACAATTTTTAGAAGCTTTTTTAGTGACTTCTTTTTCCCGTAGACAAAATACAGTGCAAGACTCGAAATCAGCATGAGAATGACTGAATAAACAAAGACCATTGTCCTCGCATCCAAGGAAGCTTCTTCATCACTGGCAGCTTTGATCACCGGACCAAGTGGCGCCAATAAGGGGTGATAGAGAAAGACAGTCATATCATATTCGGCTATCAAACTATTGAAATTCAGGGCCACGACAGAGATGACTGCAGGAAATATGATTGGCAAGACAATTTTTATCATCGTATTTAAGGGCGATGATCCCATGCTGGTGGCAGCCTCTTCCAGAGAATTTTCGACGCTATAGAAGCTAGCCTTAACCATGCGTAACGAAAACGGTATCTTTACGATGATGTACGCGATTAACAGTATGTAACTGGATCCGATCAACACTTTGTTGAACATGATCATTTGCGGCCTGTTATAGGTTGTCATCAGGCCAAGGGCAATCAGCGTACTGGGCAATAACCAGGGAATAAGCATTGTATACTCTAATGTGGCAGAAAACTTTGTTTTATATTTTTGTATGACTCGAGATACGACGACTGCGACCAAGGCAACTGCAACCGCGGCAAGGATCGAATAAGTCAAGCTGATCAAATATGGTTTATAAGCGTCATTCGCTGTAAATAAGCGAAGGTAGTTCTTAACAGTCAAGAAACGAAAGGATAATTCTCCAGAAGCAATTGCCTCTGAGTTAGTGAACGAGAACAGGATTACGAGAAGTATTGGGCCAGCATAAATCACAAATAGTAGATATGCTGTAGCATGCGCCAAGATATTAATCAGAGGATTGTTGATCTTTTGCTTTGTGATTTTTGATTTCACTTTCGAGATCGAGATGTAATTTCCACCTTTTTCGACCTTGTTCATGATTGCCAGCAGCCCCATCGTAGCTATGCCAAGTATGACAGCAAGCAAGGCGGCAATATCGCGTGAATAGTTAGATTTGGCGAAGGTTATGATGATTGGATTGATGGTTTGAAAGCTCTGGCCGCCCACAATCAGGGGTGCCGACATCGCGCCAAGCCCGGTTAGGAACGTCAGAATGGTCAAGGCGAACATGGATGGTTTCAATACCGGTAAGACAACTTTGAACAGAATAGCTTGGAACGATGCCCCCATATTTTTCGCAGCTTCGACAGTCTGATAATCGATGCCACGTATCGCATTTGACAAAAAGATAATATGATTCGATGTACAGGCAAACGTCATGACAAACATGACTGCAAAATATCCTGTAAACCAATTTGGATTCATTTCCGGGAAAATGTGCAGCAATAGTTTTGTTGCAAAACCTGTGCTGCCATAAATAAATTTATAGCCAGTAGCCACAACCACACCACTGTAGACCAGTGTGCTTAGATACGCTAGTTTTAGTATTTTTGCGCCCTTAATTTCAAGGTATTCGGTAAAAAGCACCAAGAGAACACCGACTACATTGACTGAAATCACCAGTGAAAATGCAAGGATGAAACTGTTGATCAATGCTTTGATGGCTCTTTCCGATGACAGCAGCCTATTAAAAACATCTGTGGAAAAGCGACCATCTTTTACGAAAATGCTTATGATCATGTTGATATTGGGTACAATAAGAAACGCAATGGCAAACCAGATCAGAACGACTCTGATGATGATCCCAACGGGCCCGATTTTTTGCAGCTTTCTAATCAATAACTGTTTCACGACAACCTCCAGCAATCAGAATTGCATGATGTCATTCGAATTCAGGTGAAGTGTAATCGATTCACCCTCTTCAAAGTAACGGCTGCCATCATTTTTTTCGATGCACTTAATGCATTCGCCACTGATATCAACAGAGTATTTTGAGTAAATGCCATTATATTCGCGTTCAATGACCTTACCGGCCAGCACAACATCGTGCGCTTCCATTTTGTGGGCACTGACACGTTCAATTCGGATAAAACCTTCTTTTTCAACATTCAATGGTTTTTGTGTTTGCTCTATAACTCTTGTAATGAGGCTTCCTTTCAATCGATTGATGTCACCGATAAAATCACAAACGAACTCTGATGCAGAATGATTATAAATCTCATAGGGAGGCCCGACTTGTTCAATTCGACCTTTGTTGAACACTGCAATTCGATCTGATAAAGTCAATGCTTCTTCCTGGTCATGTGTCACGTAGAGTGTTGTAATCCCCAAATCACGTTGCAGTCTTTTTAGCTCTCCCCTCAATCCAACACGGAGTTTTGCATCCAGGTTCGAAAGGGGTTCGTCCAGGCACAAGATTTGTGGTTCTAAAATGATCGCTCTTGCCAGGGCTACTCGCTGTTGCTGGCCGCCAGATAATTCCGAGATGTTCCTATATAACTGCGCCGTGCTCAGTTCAACTTTATCAGCAACAGATTTAACCAACTGATTGATTTTATCTTTAGAAAATTTTTGTACTTTCAATCCAAATGCAATATTGTCAAATACATTCATCGTGGGAAAGAGTGCATAGCTTTGAAAAACGATGCCAATTTTTCTTTTTTCAACAGGCAAATTCGTTATATCCTTATCTTCAACAAAAATCGAACCACCAGATGGCTGAATAAATCCTACCAGACTTCTCAAAGTCGTTGTCTTGCCACATCCAGAAGGTCCAAGAAATGTGAAGAACTCACCCCGGTTAATCGTAAGGTTTAAATTATCTATTGCCACGAAATCGTTGTATTTAATCTGGATATTCCTAAAATCAATCATTTGGACCACCTAGCCATACTACAGCATATTATGCTCAAGTCGCGACGTCGTCATTTGACGACGCCGCGACCATTCATTATTGTTCTAAGCTATTACTGAACAAATTCCAGCTGAATCTTCTCCATCCATTGGTCGATGTTTGTGCCAACAACTTCCCAGTCCATTGCCTGAGGATGTACTTTTGACATCATCGCCTGAACGTCGGCGCCAGATTTGGCAAGAGCGTCTGTATTGCAAGGAATCGTGCTGAATTGGGTTGACCATGCTGACTGTACCTCAGCGGATCCAAACCATTCTACAAATTCTTTTGCTGTCTCAACATTCTTGCTGTTTTTGAAAATTGCGGTTTGTTCCACGACATAGGGAACGCCCATCTCTGGCACCATGTAGTCAACATTGGTCAAATTCTTTTCTTTGACATATTGGAGCACACCACTTCCCCACAAAGAGGTCATCGGACGGCTGCCATCCAGGAATTTGCCAAACCAATCTTCCCCTTCAACAGGAACAACACCATTTTGAATGTACGTTTTCATAATATCCCAACCTTCTTGGGAAACACCTGCAGTTCCATTAGCATCCAGATACCTGATCAGGATACTGGCAATAATAGTTTTCTGGGTACCACCACCAAGGCCTAGAATTGTATATTTTCCTTTGAATTCAGGAGTTGTAGCGAGTGCAGGCCAATCTTTGGGAGCATTTTCTGGGTTGATAAAATCTGTGTTAAATGCCAGAACGAGCGGCTGAACAACGATCGGGAAATAATTTCCGTCTTTATCACCGAGCGTTACATCAACTTTGTTTGACCATGAAGGAGTATAGGGAAGAAGAATATCTTCCTTCTTGATTTTTGTAAATTCCATGGCATTGAGTCCAAACACGACGTCAGCCAACTGGGTGTTTTTTTCAGCAATAATTCTGTTTGTCAAATCACCACCAGCGATCTGAACAACCTGGATTTCGAAACCATTTTCCTTTGCTTTTTCAGTGAGCCATTGATCGCGTCCATTCGAACCTGAATTTGTGTATACGACCAGCGAACCCCGATCAGTTTTCACTGTCGATTCTGAAGTAGACGCAGGGGCGGATTGTGATGTGGATGCAGTGGTTGCAGATGTGCTGGCACAGGCCACCATGAGCGACGCAAGCATGACGAGACTTAGGACCAAGGCCATAACTTTAATAATCTTTTTCATAGCTCTCCCTCTTTAAAAATGTTCCATTAATTATTCAAACCCGACCCGTACTCATAAGCTCCGTACGTAAGCTTTTAAAAGCATTGGCCAGTCGGTTTGTAAAATATCGAATCCCCGTCGGATCAGCCATCCCCAATATTCATCAGGTCCGAACATCACTGAATTGTTGTCATCACAGTGAGCACAAAGATTGGTCCAGTCATTCAGGGTAATTGCATTGGCCCAGACCAACAAGCCATCCTTATGATATTGGTCAATCATCTCCGGTGAAACGAGTAGATTCTCCTTAGTTTCAAAAATGATTTCAGCTGCTATCATCCGGATTTTCCGATTTTGAGCCAATTTCAGATCTTCAAGTTTATAGACGATTGGCATATATAAAATCGATTTCCCATTCTCTTCCAGGTAGTCCAGGAGATCTACGGTGGCAGGCGACTTCAAAATGATCTGGTCTCTCATGCCATGTCTGTTGATCAGATTGATGATTTCCGGCCAGTAATACCAGGACCGGTCAACATTGATCAGGCAACGTCCCTTGAAATGTTCCAGTATGTCATCCACGCGATTGACTTTCTCACCGATTACTTCAAACGCTGAATTTCTTTGGTACAACCGATTGACTTCGTCCGATGTCATCGTTCTGATGTTTCTGGATGTCCCAAGCAACGCGAGTTCTTTGCCATCATGAAACGCATAAAAGACACCGTCACTGGTCCGTGCTGCATCGACTTCCAAAATATCCGATCCATGCCGGAGTGCATTTTCAAAAGCCGGAATTGTGTTCGGGATGATATTGCCGCCGCTGGTTCCTCGATGGGCTGCAATGAGAATCTTCGCTTCTGATTTCTTTTTCCAAATACCTTCTTTGATATCTTGAAATGCCTGCTCCATTATATTTATTCCTCTTTAATCATCATTTAGCTCATGTTTTTTCCCTTATGACCTTATTGTAGAGCTTTGATTTGAACGTGTCAATTATTTTTCTTAGTCATTTATGACATTTTAATATATTTTTTGCCGCGAATTCATGTTTTTACGTTTATTTGGTACACTATTAATTTCTATTTATATTGGTACGATCAAATATTTTCGCTTTGTCTCTTGATTTTCGTTGTGTTAAAATTGAATCACCATTCAAAGGAGACTAATTTTATGGTCAATATGAAGGATATTGCACGTTTAGCCGGCGTTTCGCATGGAACGGTATCCAATGTTATTAATAAGAAAGGTAATGTCAGCATCGACAAAATCCATTTAGTCGAAGAAGCTGCTGCCCAGCTTGGATATAATTTGAACGCACAAGCCCAGCAACTTCGTAAAGAACATCTTCAACAAGTGGCAATCATCCTGCCAAACGTGTTGCTTGACGGTTATCATGATTTTTACACCACTTTAAATAGATTACTGACCAGTGAGGGATACAATACCGAACTGTTATTGACTGATAGTATTCCAACTAAGGAAAAGGAATGTATTCAGGATGCGCTTCAAGGTCGACCGGAATATATTGTTGCGATCAGCAGTCTCGCTGAAGCAGCTGAGTTTTACGACGTCAATACTCAAGTCATACTCGTCAACCAACCGCAGGTTAAGCCTCTTAGACAGCAATATGTGTTTTCATTCGACTATAAATCGGCTGTCGATGCGATCGTGACAAAGCTTCGCGAATTGAAACACGACACTGTTGCAGTTTTTGCCGATCCGGTCAACACTCCAGCAGATCGATTCTTCATTGATACTCTTAATATTTCGAATACCTCAAAAGACATCAAATTTACTGTGTTTAGTTATGATACACGCCTAGCCCACAATGGTGCAGTTGATATTCTGAGCTCAGAGCCGGGATTTGATGCTATCTTGACACTCGATCCCCATCGTGCAGAAATTCTAGGAGATGCCAAAACACTGATTGACAAGAGCTGTCCAACAATTATCACCTTAGCCAGTAAAAGAGTCATGCCTTCATATGAACCGGTCAAATTTGAAATGGATTTCTCACTGTTGGCTCGTCGTGTGTTTGAACGTATAACAACAGAATCAATCCTCGACAATCCCGTCCAGCTCGTTCCTGTATATGGGTTTAGTCAATTGAACATTCAAAAGCACATCAAACAGAGGGGGGAGATCACACTTGCAACACTAACAAGCCCATCTTCCGATGTGCTTCAAGTGCTAGCGCCCCATTTTTATAACTGCACAGGCATTAAGTTGAAAATTATAGCTTTGCCATATAACGAGCTTTTTGATATGACTTCATCATATAGTCTGCCATTCGACTTGATCAGGATGGATATTGCCTGGAAATCTGTGTTGCAGAAAAAACTCTGTCGCTCCTTGAATGGTTTCGAACCGCAACTGGCAGATATTAAAAAGTCAATTCTTCCTTCAATCTATTCCGCATATATCAAACCTGGTGACGAAAATAACCTCTTGCCTTTTGACCCGAGCATACAGTTGCTATTCTATCGCAAAGACCTGTTTGAAGATGTGAAAATCCGAAGAATGTATTATGAGTCATACCATCAACAGCTCGAAGTTCCGAGAAGTTTTAAAGAATATAATCAATTGGCTGCTTTTTTTACTCGTAAAATCAATCCGAGTTCACCAACTCAATATGGTACGACCATGACCTTTGGATCAGCGATGGTCGCCGCATGTGATTTTCTGCCAAGAATGAGAAACCAGGGAAAAGAATTTTTCGATCCAACTGGCAGAATTAAAGTTAATACACCTGAAATTGTGGATATTTTGCGAACTTATACCGATTTAAAAGACTACTCCTGCCCGGACGTCCATTTCTGGTGGAATGATTCGATGGAATCATTCGCAAATGGTTCAACAGCTATGACGATCGTTTTTGCTAATCACGCATCAAAGATTATCAACAGCCGCAATTCCGTTGTTTTTGACAAAGTAGGAACTGCAATGATTCCAGGTGGTTCGCCCTTGCTGGGTGGAGGCTGTATTGGCATTTCAAACCAAAGCAATAACATTGATTTCTGTCTGGAATTTCTTCACTGGGTTTATAGTGATTCAATCGCCAATTTGATTGCTCTTCTTGGCGGACATTCTCCTGTTGCTTCGGTTTATTCAAATGAAGAGATTTTGTCGCTCTACCCTTGGTTTCGTGATATCAGTCAGCATTTCCAGGTTGGCAGCCGAATAACCCTTCATCCAGAATATACTAACTTCGACTCGTTCCGATTTGAACAAATCCTCGGACTGGCAGTTCGAAGTGCATCCATGGGCGTCATGTCACACGAAGATGCTTTGGAATTCGCCCAAAACCAGTATGAAAAGGAGTATGGATTTCGTGAGTAACGTAGATTGAATGATCATTACAATTTAAAGATTTAGGCGAGTGTAAAATTGGAATGTTTCTGATTAGGCTATTCCTATCCTTTCATCCGCACACACATTCGAGAGGAAACAGATATGGATTCAAAGCCACATATTACTGGCATTCCACCGAAGCCAATTTTATTAACGTGTAGCATTTCTTACTCGCGTCAGTCCAAATTCACAAGAGCAGTTTATCAGCCTTGCCAATCAAATCTCCTATCTCACCCTATTATTTTATCGCCGTATCGATTGGCAGCTTGCTGATATTTACATTGATATTCAATCCGGATCCTCTTACCATGAACGGCTTGAAACATGGACTAATCGCCACTTCAAAGGGGTCGCAACGAAGAACATCCACAAATACCTGTGCTGGCATCGTTTTATTGAAGTCAACAAAGGTGTCGATAAAAAATGCCTTAAAGAAGAACATGTTTACCTCGATTTTCAAGCCAGACGACAAGACCACGATTCAGCAGCTAAGACCGGCATAACCTGGTCAAAGCTAGAGCCAAGGACATTTGAACTGTTTAGCCACAATATTTACGAAAACCGCCTATGTATTGTTTCTATCTCATTTTTTCAATATTTGCGCTACTGCATCTGCGATGGTATTAACTTCGCCACTCTCGATCATATGTTCCATTTGTTCAATCTTTTCAGTTGTGAGTAGATCTTTGGAAATAAACCCTTCATATTCATTCGCAATATGAATAGCAAGTGTGTTCAGTTTGTTTTGATCTTCCTTATTCAATTCGTATGTTTTTTTATAATCCTCCTTTAGAGAATCAATTTCAGGTCTGTTTCGGGCAATGATATCCTCTATAATTTCATTCGCAATTTTGTTATCAAATTCTATCAATGCTGCTTTCTTTTTTTCTAGTAGGCCCCCAATTTCTAACTGCAATTCATCGATTTCATTATTATATTCATCAAGTTCATAATTGTTTTCATTTTTGTCTTTTAATATCTGCCGCTCCAGACTTCTGCGATGTTTCTTGCTGTTAATAATCAAATGCCGCAAGTCGCGAACCCTGTGTAACGCCTCAATGTGCTTGTATTTTGTTTTTCCAATAATGATATACAGTCCACCAAATAGAATAATAATAATGGAACAAATGAGCGCCAAGGGTAAGATGCCCATTCCAAAGAACCAAAGGTAATAAGTGGCAAGTGGTAAAACTATAAGAAAGAGCGTCAATGATAGCAATATTATAAAAATATCCCCCAGTCCATCTGGAAAATAAAGAGCGAAGAATAACCGATTGTTATAAATATATGGTATCTTTTCCTTCTTGAAGATCATATTGCCTTCAAGTTTCAATACTTTATCTTCATTTCTATATTTTGATGTTTCAGCATCAATTCGCTCAACAACAGCAGCCCTCTTAGCTTTGCTCTTATGATGTTGAACCTTTTTTTGTCTTGTTAGTATACTAGCAATCTGTTCGTCATACGTAGCTTTAATCTGCGACCTGCGAGTTTGAGTCAATTTTTCAATTTCACTCTCAACTGCTTTTTCTTTTGATGAAATACTTTTCAGCAATCTACCTTCATCAATTTCAAATTTCTTGATTTGCTCTATCAGATAATCACGTTCAGTCAACTTTTGCTTTATGATCTCAAGTTCTTTCAAGCCACCTGCCATCAAACTGTCTCCCATAATATCCACACCTCTCAATCAGATTTAAAAGAAATATCAGAGCACATAACAGATCATTCTAGTGTTAACCGAGGAGGAGATATTCGTAAAACCTTCTGTCTTTATTATACATCAAAAAGATTGATCAGATTATCACCAGAACGGTCAGTCGATTTGGCCGTAATACCGTGGATACTATGGATGCAATCAATAAGCTTCGAGCATTAGGTATTGACGTCTATTTTGATAACGAGGAAATGCATTCGCTGGATGGCAAGAACATTTTTTTACTCAGCATCCTGGAAGGTATTGCCCAAGAAGAAAATCAAGCACGAAGTGAAAACATCAAATGGGGGATTGAAAAAAGTGTCCAATCCGGCAAATCTAGAATCTTCGACCGTTAATGTTTTGGTTATACCCAAGACAGCGATGGCAATCTGATCATCCAGGAATCGGAGGCCACGATTGTCAAAATGATTTTTGATCTATACCTGAACGGCTATAGCATAAATGCAATCCGAAAAGAGTTGCAAAATCAGCAAATCAAGTCGCCAACCGGTCATGAGGTCTGGAGCAAACGAACCGTAGACACCTTGCTTCAGAACGAAAAATACACGGGTGATGTTCTTGTCATGAAAACGTATAGCGAAGGCTTTCCCAATGTTACGCGAAAAACAAATCGGGGAGAACGCAACCAATTCATTGCCGTGGGTTCTCCCCCTGCTATCATCCCGAAGGACGTTTTTGATAAAGTCAGCGCTATTCGCGAAGAACGAAGTAACGTTATCCCAGGATCTGATGGTAATATCAGAAAACCGACTCGCTACAGCATGAAAAAGGCTATGGCTGAAACCAATCCGTTATCGAATTCTATTTCGGTTATGAATGTATGATGATTTAGCTATTTCTGTAGTACTCCCAGATAATATCTGAGGGAATTAGTATCGTGCTCTTGGCAGCCACTTTTATTAGCACATTAATTGTTTATCATGACGAAGTGTAAAACTACCATGCTATAATAAATTCATTGGATAAAATAGAAAGAGAGAAGTTCATGACGTCATTATTAGAGTTTTATGCAGACGCAAAAGAAACGTTGCTCAACAGATGCGTTAAATGTGGTCTGTGCATTTCTCAATGCCGCGCGGTTAAAATTTCAGGGCAGCAATTTGACAATAAAAGTGTTCAGACAAATATTATCAACTACTTAAAAGGTTTCGAACCTCTTTCTAAAGATAGCATCCAAAAATGTGACATGTGTATGGATTGTTATGGTTGTCTGGACATTAAATGCCCCATAAACGTAAACTCCAAGACGATCAATGAGTTGATTAGGTTTAACCGTGAAGATAAGAAAAGTGAAACTTCAATTGATAGCGTCTTTTCTGAACAGATTCGTTCGGCAGAAGAAAACAGCACACCAGAAGAATTTAAGGCGATAACAACTGAAAAGTTAATTGACTCTGAATACCTTTTTTTCCCGGGATGCAATATTTATTCTCAACCGCATCTACTAAGAAATTCGCTAAAGATTTTAGATGCAATAGGAAAACCATACTCTTTTCTGCCAGGCATTCAAAATTGCTGCGGATCCGCTAGAGGATGTATGGGAGATGCCCAATGGGCACAAGAAAGTTCTGAGAGTCTTGTGACATCCGTAGAAAGTTCTGAAGCAAAAGTGTTGATTTTATGGTGCCCAACTTGTCTATGCTTCATGGAAGATAAAATTAAGCAATTTTATACTCCGTCATTTAGGTGCGTTTCCTTTGGACAATATGTCTATGAAAATATTGACAAGCTAAATTTCTTGAACAAAGAAAAAATTAGAGTAACATTACACGAACCATGCAAAAGTGCATATATGGGAATCGATATGTATGTCCGGCAGATACTAAACGCCATTGAAGGGACAGAACTTGTTGAAATGGCACACCACAAAGAAAACACGATGTGCTGCGGGTGCTCAGCAGTTGACAACGCGCCCGAATTCGGAAATTATATAACTGATTTGAGACTCAAAGAAGCCACTGTAACAGGCTGCGAGATTATGATAGACGTCTGTCATTATTGCCATTTGGTTTTTAATAACGCGATCAAGAATAGGCATGAAAAAAAGCCAGGATTTCAAATTGAAAATTATTCTGAATTCATAATTCGGGCTATGAGTAAACCATAATTTGAAGTTGTCACAACTGTCTTGCTGACATTATGGCGGCGTGATGTAGCTACAAACACATTCTGTCCCTCAGGCTCAATTATCACTCGGTGTCGACATTCTCGCATTTTCGCTGCTATTCACCATTTTATTACAATTTTCACCCGTGCATCGAAAGTCGTTCATGCACCATTATATTTTGGCACTGACCACTGTAGAATGGACAACTGAAATGAACACTTCTTGGGCTAGTCAACATTATGCGTAGTCTAGTAGTATGGGAAACAGCTTAAAAATATGTATTTCAACCGACGCGCTGTAGCAAAATAAAGGCTATTGTTGAACCCGAAAAACCAAATGAATATTCCGGCGGATTTGGACAGGCATTCCGGAGCAATCTGAACAGCAGAATCCGGTGTTGTCTGAACACCTGAAAACGATACGTTCAAATTATCACAAATCCAATTTCAAAGTCACCCCCTTGTTCGCATATTTCTCACGCATTGACGGACCGGCGATATCGACCCGGTAAGCGCCATGGACCAGATGAATATTTCGGTGCGGCGGAGCCGCTTTGTTAATGCAAACTGAGCCACGCTGTTAATGTGGTAGCGCCAGGATGACATCGGACAGGACCACCAACATTGTCAGTGGCCCTGCCGAAATCAAATGAACTTACTTCTTTGAGCGAATACCTTTGCGGCGACGCATGGAGTCTTCGCCGGCGATAACAATTTCATAGGAATCATGGACTATGCGGTCCAGAATTGCATCCGCCAGAGTACCTTCGCTGCCGATACGGTTATGCCAGCCCTTCGGCGAGAACTGGGAAACGAATATCGATGAGGCTCGTTTGTGTCTGGCCTCGACGATTTCCAGCAGATCGCGCGCTTCGAGTTCAGTGAGCGGCACCAGCATCCATTCGTCGAGAATCAGCAAGGGAATTTTCTTGAGCTGGTTCATGAACTTCTTGTAGGTGCCTTGACCGCGAGCGACAGCAATGTCGTTGAGCAAGTCTGGCAGTCGCATGAATTTGGTCTTGATGAAATTGCGACAGGCCGCAACGCCCAATGCACAGGCCATGAAAGATTTCCCGGCTCCAGAAGCCCCAAGCACGATGACATTATGTTTTTCGTGGATATAGTTGCACGTTGACAACCGAATAATGAGAGATTTGTCGAGCTGCCGGTCGGCGTGGTATTCGATGTCCTCGATGCAAGCTGTGGTGTCGGAGAAGTTGGCAACCTGGAGCAAATGCGCCAGTCTGTTGTTTTTCCGCTGGTTCCATTCAGAATCGATGATCAGGCCAAAGCGTTCTTCGAAAGTCAGTGTATTAAAGGCCGGATCAAGAATTTGCTGGTTGAAGGATTCAGCCATGACTCTGAGCTTCATCTCATGTAATTTTGTTGTCGTTGTTGCGTTGATCACTGCTTGACCCTCCCATAGTAGCCTGCGCCGCGGACAAAACTGTGATCTTCGCTGTCCTTGATTTTGGCCGGTTGAGGATCTGGTTTCTCGGCAGCAACTTTGTCAAAACCCGACTTGAGAATCGTTACAATATTCTTGTAGCTTGGATTTGGAGTATAGCTCAAAGCCTTGGCACAAGCGGCTTCCAGGCGATTCAGCGAGTAGCGGTCAGCCAGTTTGAGCAAGGCCATGCATGCCCGGTAACCTTGCTGCTCAATCCGATGTGAAGACAAAATGGCTTGGACAACAGTTTTTGCATGAGGACCGACGTTGTCAGCCCAGTTGAGGAACCGGTCTGCATTCCATTGCGTGTACTATTTATGGTCATCCGGCATGTGTTCAAGGACAGTACTGTATTGGCCTGGAATGCCATAAAGTCTTGGATGGGAGCAGATCCTGTGATTGTGGTAAAAGACTTCGATGATGTTCCGGGTCACGCGGACGTCAACTTGATGGCGGATGTATTCATAAGGAACCGAGTAATACATTTTCTCAACGGATATGTGATAATTGAACTGCACGGTTGCGATCTTCCAGGTTGCCAATTCGTACGAAGAAGCCGGTAAGGGTTGGAGCAAAGGTTTTTCTTCTGCCAGGAAGGTGCTCAACCGACTGCCGGGTTTCTTCTGGAAATCCTTGCTGTTGAAGGTATCCAGCTTTTCGAAAATCGCCTCATTCAGTTCACGCAGAGTGAAAAAACGCTCATGCCTCAAGGCTGCCAGGATCCAGGTCGAGATGACGCCGACCGTGCCCTCGGCACTGGGTTTATCCTTGGGCTTGCGGACGCGGGCAGGGATGACAGCCATCTGGTAATGCTCAGCCATTTCGTGGTATGTCTTGTTGATTTCGGGTGTATACCAGGAACACCTGGCCACACCTGTTTTAAGATTATCCGGGACGAGGATGCGTGTTGTACCGCCAAAAAAACGGAAGGCGTGCACATGTGCCGTGATCCAGCATTCAAGGTTCTGGGACGGAAAAGCTTCGACGTAGGCATACTGGCTGCTGGACAGCACTGCGACAAAAACATAGGCGATGATTTTCTCGCCGGTATCACGGTCAACAGTATGAGCAGTAGCACCAGCCCAGTCGACCTCCATCTGCTCGCCAGGCTTTCTGGAAATGTGCATGGTTGCTTTGGTGGTGGCGGCAAACTTGCGGTAGTAATTACAGAACTGGGTATATTTGAGCGGGATTTCCTGGCTCAGACGGCACTTTTCGCAGTATTCATGCCAAAGCAGGGTCAGCGTGACACCGCTTCTGGCTAGTTCACGATGAACGTGCTCACAGTCTGGGATGCTGCGGGATGTCAATTGCTGCTGCTTTTCTGGGTAGAGCCGCTCAAACAAGTCGGCGTTGGTCAGCCCTTCGACTCCACTCCATTCGAG